>Ga0207693_10000084_pt1 | contig 84105 bp, 92 predicted proteins | sample LARL81metaG_FD_184347 | JGI IMG/M metagenome (GOLD analysis project Ga0207693, IMG submission 184347) | Corn, switchgrass and miscanthus rhizosphere microbial communities from Kellogg Biological Station, Michigan, USA - LAR L8-1 metaG... | ecosystem: Host-associated > Plants > Roots >...
TCGGCACCGGCAAGCATTGCGATACGGCGGGCATTGTACATTTGCAAGACTTGCGGCGGGTAGCCGGCACCTGTATCGATCGGCTGGAATACATATCCAACCGGTGCGTAGCCACCCTTAAGAAACTCGCAGCTTGCGGCGACCGTCTGGCCTCCTGCAGGGGCCTCCAGCACGATCATATCTGCGGGACGTGTTACCTGCTGGTAGGGCTCAACAGTCACCACGATCGCAAAGCTGCGCACGGCGGACTTCGTCTTCAACTCGAACCGGTTCCCTTTGGCTTCCATGACTCCCAATTTGAGCACCTTTCCTGCTGGAGTAATGGCCCACACCACGTAGTCGTCATACTGAGCTCCGAAGCTGCCCGGTGCAGGCAATCCGTTGGCTTGCGCTTCGATCGTGACTTCCATCTCTCCCATTTTCAATTTCGCCTGCCCGCTTGCGTTCGGCGCTAGTTCGGCGCCCTTGAGTGTCGTGGTTACAGACCCACGAGCCGGCGGATTGATGACGCTCACAGTCTTCGTCACAAGTTGCGGCTGAAATTTAGGTTTCTGCTCCACAGTCGCGCTCCCAGATTGTTGCGCCTGCAGAACACAAACGCTGGCCCAAAACAAACTCAGCAGGAAAGCACCGGCAATTATGTGTCGGACAGAGCTCTGGTTGGCTATTGCGGGGGCCTCGGCGGAATTGGTCGCCATTAGGCTTGCAGGTTCTAGTGCGATCCGGAGTTCAGGCATGGGAGTGATGTCCTGCTACCAAGCGGCGGGCGGCCGCAGAGACATCTTATGTGTGAGGGTTATCGCTACTACTGGCAGAAGTGACAGGTCGGACTTGCAGGGGCGCTAGCCACTCGACAGCGCTTGTCCCATTGGCGTTGGCGAGGAGCTTGCCGCCCCCTAGTAGATGTCCTAGGTGACAAGGCAGCTCGGAATAACTTCCAATGGCTGAGGACCATGCAAATCAACGAAATGTGGGAGACAAATCACGCCAATGCTTCGCAAGGATCTAGCCGACTTTCTTTCTGCCCATAAATTGAACGATCTCGCTCAAAAAGCCAGTCGCGGTGAATACGATATTGGGGGTCTCTGGCCGGAAGCCAAAATTGTTGTGGATTTACACTCCGTGGGCAGGCCAGACTTGGCCGGCAAAGTACGGCGGGGGAACTGGCGGGAAGAGATTAGGGTTGGCGCAAGCTAGTCCGCTTCGTGCGCTGTCGCATCACCAGACGCCCTTCTTGCACTTCAGAACCACTCTATGAGCGAATGGGCACATTCAAAGGAATGTTCAAAACGGTCGGCTTGCGGCCATGGTTAGAAACTGATTTCACAACGCGGCGATTGCTCACCATTACAACTCGCTCCACATGTCGAGGCGACCCTTGCCGTCGTATGTGACGTTTCCATCTACGTAGTACCAGGATTCAGCGAACTTCGAAACAGAAATTGCCTTCGGTTCTCCCAGTAACTTCCTTACATCATCCTTGGTCATGTGACGTTGCAACTTGCGCCATTGGCTCCGGTCTTTCGTTCCTGCAGTCCTGTTCTCCGCCGTTTGTGCGGTTGCGAGTAGCAACGTAATGTCGCCCGCCAGCCTTTGCTGCTCAGAGACCGTGAGTTTGTTCAGGCCAGCTTCATCCCATTTCTCGCGCGGAATGAGCTGGTCGAGTCCCGCGACGGATTGCGGGTTTGCGGCTGACGCGCTGACCAAAACGAAATAGGCCGTTGCGCCGACTAAGAATGCGATGACAAAGCTGCGCACAGAGATCTGCATCATGATCTTCTCGCTTCCCGCGCGGGTAGGCTGATACTGTACTTTCCGCGCTGAGCCTTTTTATGCATTAGTGTACTGAGTAATCTCCTTCCCATCTAGAGAAGTGAAGGTAAGTTTTCGGATTATTGTCACCAGGTATTGGTGGAACCCACTTGATCAAGAGTTCAAAGACATGCCAGACCAGCAGTTAGTGTTGACGCTACTTTGTTCGGGAGCTGGAGCCAGCGAGATATTTCGCCAATAAGCGGAGCGCACCGGGGTATGTGCCCAGCCGGAAGATCAAAGAAGTGAGTTGCGGTTTGATTCCCGCAACCCACGTTACGAGGTTAGTTGGCTGCGATACCGTTGAAGCCGACGTTTGGGGGGAGACCGTCGACCGTGCCGAGATTGGTTAGAGTGCCATCGGACTGGATACCGAAGATGCTGATCATGCCTACCGCGGCATCGAGGGTGTAGAGGAACTTGCCGTCAGCGGTAATCGCCATGTCGAGATTGGTGGCTCCTGCAGGGTTTGTGCCGACGATGGTTCCGGCCAGCGCGGTTAGGGATCCATTCGCTCCGACGGTAAAGCCGGAGACGTTGGAAGTGCCGGCGTTCGAGGTATAGACCCATTTGCCGTTGGGAGTGACCGCGTTCCAGCAGGTTGCGGCGCCAAGGGTTGGAACGCTGGCGCTGATGGTGGTGAGGGTCCCGTTGGAGTTGACGGAGTAGGACGAAATGGCCGAGGCGTTTTGGCCTCCGGCGGGGCCGGTCTCAACGGCCAGAGCGGCACCGTTGGGAGCGAATGCGACCGCGAAGACTCCGGGGCCGGCACTGGGATTGTTGACGAAGGGAGATAAGGTTCCGTTTTGGTGCACCCTGAAAACGTCGATGCTGTTGGTTTCACGTTCGGTAACGAGCAGGAACTGACCGTTGGGGCTGAAGGCTAACGATGCGGCTCCCGAGGTATTGGTGCTGAGGAACCTGAGGGAATGGGGGATGGAATGGAGCTTTCCGTCACTGCTCACCCAGAAACCAACTACGCTGCTGCTGCCGCCGGTGTTGAGAACGTAGACGAGGTGTCCGTGCTGGGCTGCCGCGTTCGGTTCACTGCCTTGGGAGAGCTGTCGGTCGGCGAGCGACAGGTCGGCGCCATGGACTCGAAACACAGAGAGGTCACCGCTGCCGGCGTTGACGGCGAAGAGCAGGGTGCGGTCCTGGCTGAGAGTGAGGGAGCCTTGAGATTCGAGGGGATCGTTGTTGCCGCCACTGCCGCGACCGCCGGTGGCGAATTTGTGGGCTTGTTGCAGGGAGCCATCGGCGGCTCGTTGGTAGGAGATGACTTCATTCCGGTCGGCGGCATTGGTCATGACGAAGACCGCATGGCTAGAATGCTCGTCCTGTGCGTTGCTGTGGGTTGGGGATACGACGCTGATGGCGAGCGCGACCATCCAGAGGATGTGAACTGCGTTGCGCATTTTCGAACTCCTGTATTTTTGTCGCGGGCTGAACTGGACAAACACGCCGAACATTTGTGTGTTGGATCAGTTGCGCGCGGGGGATAGGAGTGGTAAGTCGAAAAGAAGTTTCAGGCTTTTACAAATGTTCTGCAGGTTCGCAATTTCGCTGGGAAAGCGGAGTGCTAGGACGATACGGATATTTTTATGGTGAGTTTTGAGGAATCGGAGATGGCTTGCGGGTGTATCGATGACTTGAGCAGAATCGTCGACGGGAGGCAATGAGAGGTGATGGAGATTTCTGAACGGAAGTCCTGTGATTACGAACTGCTCTTGCCTGAAGCAGTCTCGCTCGGGTAGTTGAAGAAGAGCTGATTGCCGTCGGGATCATTGACGACCAGGAGCCGGTAGCCCCATGAACCGTCCTTGATGGGAACGCCCCTAGCCTCAAGTTCCACGCGGAGCGCGTCCAGCGCGGCGATCTGTGCCTCGGGGGTCTGCGGTTCGACGTTGAGGGAGATGAACATCAGGCCTTTGCCAACCTTCTCCGGCCAGGTGTCGGCGAGGATCAGCGCGCAGCCCTGGCGATCGACCTGTGCGACATGCACTTTGCCGTCTTCGTCGTAGCGCCAGGGGATGGTGAAACCCAGCCGATCAACGTAGAAGCGGAGGGAGGCCTCAACGTCGGCCACGTGCAGGACGGGGCGTGCGAACCAGTCTGTCATACGCTAGGGGACGTACCCGTAGCGCCAGTATCGCACAGGGTTGTATTTCTAACCGCTACGAGCAGAGCATAGAGCTCAATGACAAATTCAGCTGACCGCATGCAACGCAGTCGCAGCCAGAATTCTAAGCGATCCAGACCAGGAGTTAGAGTGTTAGAGCGAGGCACGAGCCTCAAAACAAACTGACAGAACTGATAGGTTCGCAGGAACTGCGACAGGGGATCCGGCGGCAAGAACGAGGCAGAGGTTCAGGGGCGCGAGCGACGCGCAGTACAGAGACACAGCCTCAACGTTCGCGAGAGCTCGATTGCGGGGCGGCGGCGTAATAGCCCTTGCGCGAGTATACCTACAGCCGGTGACCGTCCTTCTCGGCTTTGATATCAATGGGACGATAGCGGCCGTCGCGCTGGAAGGAAGCGGGCTTGTAAGACACAAGGTAACGTCCACGAATCACTTGCTGAAGAGCTTCGAGGCTACCGTTGAGCCTTCGGACTGAGCCGGGAGCGAAGGCGGCGCCGCCGCTGAGTTCCGACATGGTTTTCAGGGCACGGTCTCCGGTGGGATCGGCCGATTCTTTTTGGACTTCTTCTCTCGTGCTGACCGTATAAATCGAAACCTCTCCACGCTGAGCACTCTCGATCGCTTGTTTGAGCGTAATGCTACTTGAGTTGTCCTCACCGTCGCTAATTACAACCAGAATTCTCGCGACCGGCTCGAGTTCGGGACGACTGCTCAGCTGATCCGCGCCAAAGGCGACGGCATCCCACAGGGCGGTACCGCCTCCCGGCGCCAACCGAGCGATGGCCATGGAGGTGAGGGATTGATCGGCGGTGAAATCCCGAACCAAGAGAACGGAGTTATTGACTGCTACCACGAATGCGAGATCGTTCTCATGGGTAACCACGGTTTGCAAGAAATCGGTCGCAGCGGCCTGCTCGAATGAAAACCGGTCGGTGATGGAGTTGCTGGTGTCGATGATGAGTCCGAGGCGCAAGGGGAGCTGCGACTCGTTGCGAAAGCCGCGAATGGTTTCTGGAGGCTTATCGTCGTCCCGAACACCGATCTCCGAAATTTTAAGGTTGGTCACGGATTTGCCGTGATCGGTGGCTGCGAAGAAGACAGCGACCTCATCGACCGTCGAGCGAAACGTTGTCGGCGGAAGGTTCGTGGTGCGCGGATTGGGATGCGCACTCGAATCTGACGCAAGGGTTGCGTCGGCAACCGTTGTGCCGCATTTCAGGCATATGAAATCTGGCTCGGCTTCTGCCTCGGCGATCTGCTTCTTTTCTTTCAGGTCTTGGAGAAGTCGTTGCGCTTGCCGCGAGCCCTGCTCCGCCGTCTCCGCGGCCGAGGTGGTGTAGGAGACGGTGAGGGCCTCCGATGGCGTGGGATGCAGGTCGGCCTCTGCGCGCCTGACTTGCTCGGCCTTGATCTGCTCCAGCATTTTTCGATAGCGGTCGGAGGAGCCTGATTTGGAATCCTCCTGCAGGCCCGTCTCCACCTCACGCTGCGCGGACGGTAGATCGTCCGTTACCTCCCACGCCGCGGCGGCAAGATAGTGGACTACCTACCGCGCTCGGATGTTTTCTCTGATGAACCTGCGCGGCGGTTGCGATCACTGCGGGATAGTCGCGGTTCAGATATTCCGCATAGGCCAGGGCGGCGAGGGTTGGCACATCCAATGGCGCGATGGACGATGCTTTTTTCAGGGCCTCTTCTGCCGCTGGATATTGCTTGAGTGCCAGTTCAGCGCACCCGAGGTTGAGATAAAGGTGGGGCAGGTGGTCGTCGAGTACCGCTGCCTGGGCAAATTCAGCGCGCGCTTCTTCGTTCTTTCCCATCCTCAGATAAGCCGCCCCTAGCGCGCTATGCGCCGCGACAAAGCTCGGATAGATGGCGGTCGCTTTGGTCAAATGCTGGATCGCCCCTTGCCAATCTTTCCGCACGAGGAGTTCATGACCCTTCTCGTATTCGTGGCGGGCCTTGCCGGGAGCCTTGAGATCGAGCTTGGAGACGGTGCTGTTAGGAGTTCCGAAAGAAGTCAGGTTGTTGCCGGGACTATCCAGGGTGAACACTTTCAAGTTCTCCATCCCGGCCTGGACCGCATCAATGGGGCCCGAGTTAGTGGTGGCGTTGTTGGGGGGTGTGGGGAGGCGCCCCTGAGCCGCCGCACTTGCGCTCAGCAAACAGAGAAGTAAGGCGCGCCAACGCTGCGACATTCGAACCACCTCAAGGCAGGAACAATACAGGGGAGAACACAGTGCAAACTGCGACTTGCCGAGTCTAACCCGGTGGCTGCGGGTGAGCAAGAGCTGCAATGAACGGGATAGCGCTTCCGGCTGATCGTCAGGAAGAAATTCGCTCAGCGACCACGGTCAAAAGCGAGACAACTCCGTCGGAGGTGACCACCTCGACGCTAGCATCCACCATAGGCAGGCGCATTGCATTGCCTTTTCGGAATTCGGCGTGGGACATACGCGGCTTCGGCCGCCCTAGATTCACTATTTGTACAGCAGGTAAACGTGAGAAGGACCGGCATGATTTTCGTCGTCCATATCCACCATGCGATCTCGTGTCTGGTCATGTTTCGGCACTCCGATGGCGATAATCTGCCCGCGGTCGTTGATCGACTGAGCGGCTGTGAGCACCAGATCGGAACTCGTAGGAATGAGCTTGTTTAAGTCCTGAATACCGTCTGCCGAGGTCCAGATAAAAGCTCGCCAGCCGAGCAAGGTATCAGAGCTTCCCACGATCAGGCCCAGGTTGTTCATGTCGTGAGCCTCGGCAAATTTCCCCGTAGGCAGGGTGCCCAGGTTCTGCATGCCGCCGGATCTTGTCCACAGGAAAGCGCGAGCGTTGGCACCATTACGCGAGCTGCCGACAACCTGGCCGCTCTGGGTAACGTGAGTGGCCCGGCTGGAGCTGTCACCGGGCAGCAATCCCAAGTCGATCATCCCGCTGCTGCGCGTCCAGAGGAAGGCGTGTTCTCCGCTGCTGCTGCTGGATACACCGGCTACCATGCCAGAGTCATTGATCGAGTAAGCCTGACTTGACCGTCCGCCAGCCAGACTTCCAAGACTATGCGGCGTCCCTGCGATCCAAACCACCGCATGCATGCCATGGCGTCCGCTGGAGTACCCAGCCACGTCTCCGGAGGAATTGATGGCGAATGCGGAACTGCCGTTGTCCCCGGGAAGGGTTCCAAGATCTTTCATCCCGGTAATGGAGCGCCAAAGGAATGCGTGCGCGCTAGTGGCCGTGTTCGACACCCCGACAACATCTCCAGCCGCGTTCAAATTCATAGCGCGGCTGTGCTCGCCGCCGGGTAGAGTCCCTAGCTTCTTCATGCCACCCGCCTGCGACCACAAAAAAGCGAAAGTCTCAGTGCCGTGGGTGATTCCCGAATTGCCCACAACTTGCCCAGCCAGATTGATGGCGTTCGCCGAAGAACTGCCGCCCTTCAACGACCCGAGATCGATCACTCGATAGGATCCTGCACTCTGGCCAGCGAGCGGGGTGGCCAGCGCAATACACAAAAGCGAAAGGCAAGAAAGCCGCATTAAGGATCTACCTTGAAATGTCATGGTCCAGTCTCGTTTATGTTCCGTTTCCGCTCGTGGTGATCACGTGCGGCCCGTTAATAGAATTGTCATTTATCGTTACGGAACCGGTACGCATGCCTTTCGCGGTGGGAGTGAACGTCACGTTGATCGTACAGGTCGATCCCACGGACAATGAGGATCCACAATTGTTTGTCTGTGCGTAGTCCCCGGCGCTCGTAATGCTGCTGATCACAATGGCGGCTCCGCCGCGATTATTCAGGGTCACGATTTTTGGCGCGCTCGTAGTGCCCACGGCCTGATTTCCGAAGGTGAGTTGCGAGCCACTGAGGGTCAGCGGGGCAAGCGCGGTTCCTGCGAGCGCGACTGACTGCGGACTGCCATAGGCATCGTGCGTCACGGTGACGTTGCCGCTGAGCGTTCCCAGAGCGGTCGGCACAAATGACACAGAGATCAGGCAGCTTGCGCCAGAGGCCAGAGCGGATCCGCAATTGTTGCTCTGCGTAAAGCTCGCACTGGCCACAATCGAGCTCAGGTTCACGGTAGTCGCACCACGATTGGCGAGAGTTAGATTTTGCGTCGCGCTGCCGGTGGTAACTACCGTGTTGGGAAAGTGCAGTGATCCGGGACTCAAAATCACTGGCGCGAGCCCGGTTCCCCCGAGCGTTACGATCTGTGGACTGTTGTTGGCACTGTCCGTAATCGCGATAGTCCCGGGATTGGCTCCAACTGCTGTCGGCGCAAAGGTTACAGTAAATGTGCAACCTGCACCGGCCGCCACCGTCGTGCCACAGTTGCTGCTCTGTGTGTAACCGGCAGTGGTCGCGACGTTGCTGATTGTCAATGGCCCGGCCTGATTATTCGTGAGCTTCGTGGTGTTTTTGTTGGTTGCACCGACGTAGACCGCGCCGAACGCTAAATCGGCCGGGTACAACGAAACCGCCGCCACCGCCGTACCAACGAGGCTGGAACTCTGAGGACTGTTGCTCGCATCATCCGTGATCGTCACGGTTCCCGTAAGGTTGCCGGCGACCCCGGGGGCAAAGACAACGCTGATCGTGCAGCTTGTGCCTGCCTCCAGTCGCGTCCCGCAATTGTTAGTCTGGGTGAAATTGGCACTAACCGCAATACCTGTGATCCCGAGGGGGCTTGAGCCTGCGGTCAGAGTGAGGGGCTGCAGAGAACTAGAGGTGCCAACTACTTGTTGCGCGAACGTCAAACTTGCAGGAGAAAGCGAAGCCGGCGCATTCGATAAGGTCGTGGCGCTGATGGAGTTGGAGTACGCCGAGTTATTGTCAATGTTGTAGGCACGCGCCCGGTACGTGTATTGGGTTTGTGCGGTCAGCCCAGTGTCCGAATAGGTGGAAACGTTTCCGGACACGACAGCGATCTGGGTGAAATTTATTCCGTCGAGTGCACGCTCAATTTTGGTGCCGTTCTGAGATCCGCCATTCGTCCAAGCCAAATTAATCTGATCGTCAGAGACGGGGCTGGCGCTCAGGTTGCTTGGTGCCGCAGGAGGCGGCTCCAGCGATGAGTCCAATCGCACGATTGAGGCTACTGACGGAACTTTGTTTCCGTTGACCAGGAAGAGCATGTAGTGTCCGGGAGGGGCAAGATTCCCGCCGCTTGGAGCCGTGACGCTGATACCGCCTGTGACCTGCGTAAATGCAGGAAAATTGATGAGTTGGTTTTGATTGAAACCGTGGGTCGCCGACCCCAGGCGCACCAGAGTAACTTGAGCTATGCTCGCGGCGTCGGGCGTGGTCACCGTAAAATTCTGTCCGTAAATAATACCCAGCGGCGCCGACGTGATGGTTGGGCGCGCTCCCTGAAAGAGATACGGCGGCGAGAATATTTCCGCCGAACTGATTCCGCCTCCCTCTTGCGCGGTGGTACTGCCGCCTCCGGAGAAAACTCGTCCGTCCGGGAGCAAAACAGCGGTAGAGTGATAGCCACGATAACCGGTCAGGCTGGCCCACTGGGTCCACAAGCCGGTTGCCGGATCCCAAACCTCGGCGGGAAGCACGGGCGTGCTCGCATTGTTGAACCCCGCGCCGCTACTGCCACCCGTGACCAACACGCGACCGTCGGGTAATAGCGTCGCATTCAGTTGCCGGCGCGCATAGGCCATGCTGCCGGTGAACTTCCAGGCTGGAGCGGGCGCGCCAAGATCGATGATCTCCGCAGTTGCCACTGGGGGATTTCCGCCCCCGACGACCAATATTTTTCCGGGCGCGTACATTACGGCTGAGCCGTAGTCGCGGGCGCCCCCGACTCGCATTCCCACCGCAGTCCAAGCGCCCGTGCCGGTTGTGTCCAAATAACGTGTTGTCGTACCCGGACCAACGTTGACGACTTTACCGTTTGGGGCCTGAAACATCATGGGATACAGAGGCAGTTGCAGTTGGGCGGTACTTAGCGATCGCCAAGTGGAAGTCGACAATTGGTATATTTCCGGGGTACTGGCATTCCCCGTCGTGGGATCGATCTCGCCCGATGTCACCAACATGTCGCCCGTAGAGAGGGCAGTGTTGGTAGGGTACCAGCGCGGAAAACTCATATCCGGCTGGGAGGCCCATGTGCCTAAAGTTGAATCGAATGCCGTGCTGCTCGTTAGTCCGTAGTTGATCGAAAGATTGCCACCCGTAACCAGCAGCCGCCCATCGGAAAGGAATGCGTGTCCGGCGCAGAAAAGGTTGTAGCCCGCAAAGGGAGTGCTGGTGAACGATTGCGTCGCTGGATCCCAGATTTGAGCGTTGTCGCCGAAATTGTATCCCGGCCAGAAAATCACTTTACCGGTTGGCAGAAGATGTAAGTGAACCGGAGCCCACGGCGTGCTAAACACCGGCGAGAATTGACCGACCACCGACAAATCCTGGGCCCAGAGCGAAGTGACGAAGCCGCACAGCAAAAGGGCGAACCAAATCGTCAGCGCACGGATGAGAGCTGATACGTGATCAAGCATTGTGGGCATACAGATTTACGAGAGCCAAACGGATTCTTTTTGCTCGGATTACTTGCTAATCCGCCCTTTGGGGGAACGAAAAACCACCGGGACTGAGCTCAAGCTCACCTCAGCGCCGGGTGTCTTCGCAAATCTGGACGATTAGCTGATCAAATGGGGAGGTCGAAACGTTACACGCAGCAAACATTCTAGCATATCGGTCTGCACGAAATCCACTTCGAAATCAAATAAGCCACATCAATCCTGACTCGGATTGGGACACGGCTTTAGATGGCAATTCCTGCCGAACGATAGATCTGCGCGATGTAGCGCATGTCGCGCAGGCCTTCTTCCCCCGGCGACTGCGGCTCCAGCCCGTTTTGAATGCAGTGTGAGAAATGTTCGGCTTCGGCCTGGAAATGCGAGGGATCACGGGCCGGGTTGGGCTCGTCGAGTTTCCCGGCCGCACAGTCGGCGCGCAAGCGCAGTCCTTCGTAGATGAATGCGGAATCGACCTCGAGCCAGCCTTTCGATCCATGGACTCGATAGAAGCCTTCCATATTGGCGCCGTAAGTAGTGTTGCAACTGGCGACGATGCCGGAAGGAAACTTCATTGTCCAGGATACATTCTCTTCGACTTCAATGAAGCGGCCGTCGTGGTCAATGACCGAGGCATTGGCCATGATGTGCTCCGGCTCTTCGCCCGTCAGGTAACGGCATGCGTTGAGCGAGTAAATTCCGACATCGAAGAGTGGCCCACCGCCGGCGAGTTTTTTGTTGAGGCGCCATTCGCCCGGGGAGATGTTGAAGCCGAAGGCGCTCTCGATGGCCTGGACCTGTCCCAGCGCCCCGTCGCGGATGAGTTGGACCGCTTTGAGGTTTGTCGGCTCGTAGTGGCAACGATAGGCGATCATCAGCTTGACGCGGACTGCCTTGCACGCGGCGATCATTGCTTCCGCGTCGGCGACGTTGGTCGACATCGGCTTCTCACAAAGAACATGCTTGCCGGCTTTCGCCGCGCGGATCGTGTATTCGGCATGCATCGAGTTGGGCAGTGCCACATAGACGGCATCGATGGCCGGGTTGTGCGCGATTTCATCGAAGTTTTCGTAGTTGTAGATGGAGTTGGACGGAACGCCGTACTCGGAGGCGATGCGGTCCGCCTTGTCGCGATGGCCACTTACGAGCCCGGTGATCTGGGAAGTGGTGGTGTTGCGCACAGCGGGCATGAAGTGTCCTGCGATGCGGCCGAGGCCGATGACGCAGTAGCCGGTCTTCCGAGGGGCGGATGTCTGGGCACAAAAGTTCGGAGCAAACCGTGATGCCAGGGCGAGGGTGCCCAGCTTGGCGAAATCTCTGCGCGTCAGATTCATGGTGGGCGATTCCCTCTTTCGAAGTTTGCGGCCATTCTATAAGACCGGCTTGAGAGACATCGGCAAAAAGAGTGGGGCATTGCGGGTCCGTTTGGAACAGTGGCTTTGATCATCGCCGCCGAGGTGTCGGGGTTGAAGTCTCAAGGGCCGAATACGGCACTAGCGCCGCGAGTCCGGAGGCACCAAGTTGTTCGCACGATAGTAGACCACAAGCTGGCCATAGTGCTCGCCGCTGTGCTCGATGGTGAACGTCCAGATGGAGGAGTTGTGGGCCATCCGGTTGCCAAAGAACTTTGACGTGTTATCCAGCCCGCCGTCGCCCTGTTGTTGAATCACTTGTGCTCCATCGGCGACGGCCTCTTGCACGAACTTCACTACCTCTGCCTTGGTCTTGAAGGCATCGCGCGAAGGATTGTCGCCCTCGCCGAAGTCAGGCCCGATGTTAGATGCAGAAATCCTGCGGATCACAACGAAATCGAGTGCGGCGGCATGGAGAAGATTCAGGGCAAAGGTGCGCTGGTCCTTCTGCAGCTTGAAGTCGTATTTGTCTTCCGGAAAATCCTTTGCCATGGCGACGAGTTTGTTCCCAATATCGTTCCACCGGTCTAACATCTCCTCCGATCGAGAGCGCGCCGGGCTGGGAGCTTTATTGGGGGTTTGAGCCTGACTGTGAAGACTGCTACCGAAGGCAGCCAGCAGGGTGACCGCAACTAGCGCAAGCGAAGGTCGTTTCATTTTCATCGTGGATTGCTCCTTGGGTTGAGTCGCTTTCAGAAGTCCGTCGGGATGTTAGACGTGGCGCGACTCTCAAAGTTTGAGCAAATTTCGATCAAAGCGAAAGATCACTTATGCGCCTCTTCGCATTTCGGCACCATTTCCACTGATATGAGCCCTCAGCCGTTAATTGTGAGAATGCTGATTCGGGAATGCTAGTCTTGGAGACATGCCAGGATCTACGGGTTTGCGATTCGCCACAGGTCTGCTCTGGTTACTCGTCGCCGTAACCGGTAGATCTCTGTCGCAAAACGCAAGCGACCTTAAACCTTCGCCCCAACAAGTGGAATGGCAAGATCTGGAGATGGGCGCAATCATCCACTTTGGCCCAAACACCTTTCTAGATCGCGAATGGGGAGACGGCACGGCAGATCCGAAGGTTTTCAATCCAACCCAATTTGATCCCGAGCAGTGGATGCGGGCTCTACGAGGGGTTGGAATCAATTACGTAATTTTTGTCGCCAAGCATCACGATGGATTCTGTCTGTGGCCAACCTCGCAGACCGATTACAGCGTGAAGAGCAGCCCGTGGAAAAATGGCGAAGGCGATATGGTGAGAGAGGTCGAAGAGGCGGCGCGGAAATACGGATTGAAATTTGGGATTTATTTGTCTCCCTGGGATCGACACGAGCCTCGCTATGCGAACCCTGCGGAGTACGACAAATATTATGCAGCCGAGCTTGACGAGTTGGCGCAAGGCTACGGGCAACTCGAAGAATTCTGGCTCGACGGTGCGGGCAGTGCCGGCCATGTTTACAACTTTTCCCGCATCATCGAGGAGTTGCGCACCTACCAGCCCAACACGCTGGTTTTTGCCGACGTCGGACTCTTCGAGTACGGGGACATCCGCTGGGTCGGCAATGAAGATGGAGTGATCCCTTACGAGAACTGGAACGTGATCGACCGTCACGCCTATCTTCGATGGCGTCCGGTAGAGTCAGACACGCCGCTGCGCAAGAAGCACTGGTTCTGGCATCCCAACGACGAATCCAGCGTAAAGAGCTTGCCAGAACTGCTGACGACATACGAAGAGACCGTGGGTCGAGGTGGGCAACTGGTCCTGGGAATCGCGCCCGACCGGCGGGGTTTGCTGCCCGATTCTGATGTGCAGCGGCTGAAAGAATTTGGCGACGCACTTCGCCAGCGATACGGAAACAACCTTGCGGTAAAGCATATTCAGGGAACACCGGAAGAGGAACTCGCGCTCGACAACAATCCCGATACATTCTGGTCAGCGCCAGCGGGATCGCATCATGCGGTACTCGAGGTGAAATTCGAAAAGCCGATTTCTTTCGACCGGGCAGTGACCATGGAGTGGCTGAACACTGGTCAGGTCATCGAGCGTTACAGCATCGAGGTCTTCCGACAGGGAAAATGGGTTGCCGTGAGTCAAGGCCAGGCGGTCGGTCATAAGAAGATTGATGGTTTCGCGTCAGTAACTGCCTCCAGGGTGCGCCTGAATATTCTTTCGTCGTCAAGGGAAGCCCATATCCGGGAATTTCAGCTCTTCAGTTCGAAGAATGACAGTCGTTGAGCGCGGGTTATCGTTGGAGCCCTAGTCCATTGGTTGCGTGGCGAATGAAGGGCCATGGAATCACCTCGTCTGCTCTTCGTTGTACAATTTGCAGCGGTATTGCCCCAGGAAAGCGTGTGTCAGGACAGCACACGCACCGGCATCCACATGCACCCAACCATTCTCGCCACATTCTTTGCGGTTTCCGGCACGGTGCTTTCGATGTGCGGCGCCGGTATCCTGATTCTCCTGGTTGCGCTGTGGGCTGCGAAGAACGATATCGCGCAGGCCCGCAGTCTGGACAAGGTCGTAGCCCTGAGCAATTTGTGTTTCGCCGTCCCCTTGGCGGTCTTCGGCGCCCTTCATCTCGCGGGCGTCGAATTAGTCGCTCCCTTAGTGCCCCGGTTTATGCCGTGGCGATTGTTTTGGGCATACTTCGTCGGCTTTGCCCTGCTGGCGGCGTCCTTGAGCATGGCTACCAAGATCCAGGTGCGGTGGTCCGGCCTGCTATTCGGGATCATGATGTTTCTTTTTGTGGCCACGATGGACATACGCGGACCTCTCGCCCACCCCAGAGACAGGTTTGCATGGACGTTTGTCCTGCGCGAACTGTCGTTCGGGGCCGGCGGCTGGATTCTGGCGGGAAAGGCGTGGCGAGAGCAAGGCCACGGGCGAGGCGCAAGCAAACTCATTACGCTAGGCCGCGTGGTCATTGCGATCGCGGCCATATTTTATGGCGTTGAACATTTTCTGCACCCGGAGGGCGCGCTCGGAGTACCACTGGAAAAAGTGACGCCGGCGTGGATTCCCGGGCGCCTGCTCATTGGCTACCTGACGGGCGTAATTCTCGTGGTTGCCGGGGCGGCGATCTTGCTGGCGAGGCATGCGCGGACGGCGGCAACTTATCTCGGCACCTGGATCGTGTTGCTGGTCATATTCATCTACAGCCCGATGCTGATCGCTTCGCTGTTAGACCCGAGCAATGCGGTCAAGATCGAGGGGATCAACTATTTTGCCGACACACTATTGTTTGCCGCAGCCATTCTCGCACTCGCCAGTGCGACACCAGCCTCGCAGAGCTAACCCGCGATGCTGAATCCGCCTACTGCCGAGGTGCCGATGCCTTCTCGACGCGTACCACGATACACTTCACCTGTTTTCCGGCCGTGGTTTTTAACTGGCCCTTATCACCGTCGACCTCGTACTTCACATCGCTGCCCACCACGAAGTCAGTCGCTTTCACCGACGTCTTCGGACTGGTCCGGCAGGTGTAATTGTTGCCCGAAGCCTCGAAAATAAAATCGTACTGCTGCTTCTTTTTGTTCTGATCGTCGGTAGTGCCTGCGGGCTGAACATCCTTAAGAGTTGTCGTTCCGGCGTCCTTCTTGGCCGCACTCAGGGTGAGAGAGGACGCCATCGTCAAAAGCAGCACTGCTATCCATCTGCGCATAGCACATCCTTCCAGAATCTGACGCGCGCTAATTATATCGGCGGAGCCATTGCGGAGCATCCCGACGGCTTTCGCAACATCTTTTGCCACTGTTCTCGCACCGTGAGGACATCCTCCTGAAGTTTACTCATATGGCACTGCGCGGCCTTTTGCTACTAGGGGAATCCCTAGAGCGTGAGTACATCCGCTCACACCCTAAAGCCAGAAACTCAACTATCGCGACGACGTTCTGGCACAAATTTGCGCCTTCCTTTCGCCTATCTGGCGAACAAGAAGGCGCAAAATCTCATCGACGTTGAGTAGTTTGGAGCTGTCTTCACGCTACTGACAAGGCGGTCCTGCATCGGTCAGGAAAGTTCCATTGTCTGAATCCCACCCGTGGATGCCGAGTGACGGATTTCCGAAGAACCAGGAGAAAAACGCCAATTCTTGCAAGTGGTAAGTGAATCCATTCTGGCCAACAATGCGAGGCGCCTCAGTCCCGGTGAGCGCGTCGGCAACTTCGAGATTCCCCTGGCATCCGCTAACCTGCCCAATATGCCCCCATGCCGGGGTGTCGTTTATAACGTAGGGATCGTTCATCCATTCAGCGACTTCATGCGACACGATTGCGGTGTCGTTGGCCGAAGGGACGAAGAAACCGCTGACATCGAAATCAAAGGGGGAGTAAGTCTGGAAAGTAAGGGGACCGGCGGGATTAATGGAGTGGTAGCCTCCCGCGCAGCAGTTGTTGAGATTGGTTGGATCGCCGAAGGACATTCCGGTGTTGTAAATCATGAAGGTGGGGAAAGTGCCCGGATTAATCCCCTTGATCTGCGTCAACTCGTTTACCACGACTGCGTCCAGAAAATTGATATCGACCAATCCCTCCGGGCTGCACAGGGTGAAAGCGGGAGCAAACACGTCCGTCGCCAGCGATAATCCACTGGCTACCGGGACGTCGACCACAAGCGTAGGAAGAACCTGCGCATTGAGGTGAACGTGATAGTTCTTCTTGTCAATTAGAGTCCAGAAATTTGCTCGTTGGAAGGCATCCGTATATTGAGCGGTGCCGACATCAGTGCCGCCGAAATTGAAATCGGCGCTCTTCAGGATGGGCGATTGGGCGAACAGTGTCAGAGGCACGTTATTGGAACCTGCAAAGCATCCAGTGTCGGCCACGGTTGGGTTGGAGGAGGCGTCGCCGCTGGTCGTCGTGATCACGCCAGTGTTGAGATCCACGGAAGTGCCGATCTGATGAAAATTCAGAACAACGGGAACAACCTGCATGGGAACGTTGGTACTTGCTCCGGAACCGCGCTGGCCTGGATTGCTGCCGACAATGACTCCCTGGTAAAGAAATCCGTCTCGCGTAGAAATAGTTTGGTAATTCCACACTGGCAATTGCTGGATGCCTGGCGTTCCGGCATTACGGGTGACGAGCGCTCTTCTTGCTTCGGTTGAAAGGTTGCCGTGGACGATGCGTGGAGGGGTCTTGACCTCGAATCGGTGCGCGGTTGTTGCCGGGAACTGTGCGGAACCCGATTGTGCAAAGGCAGAGGTGCCGGAAAGGCACACGAAGGCCGCGGACGCCGCGACCAAGGTAAGGATATTTTGTCGCATGGAAACTCCTACATCGGAAGAGAATTCGAAACGAACATTGAGGAGCCGCTTACTTCAGGAATAGTGTCAGCTGCAGCAGGGGGGACCGGCGATCGAGCTGACCTCTGTTGTGTGAGAGTCTTTATCCCACCTTTCCCGATTGCTTGTCAACTCGATCGGGCAGGTCCTATTTCGCCCGTTAGCTGCGAAAGCGTTGGCCAAAAAATCGCCCGCGAAGCCCGCTCTGCCGTGACGGTGTGAATGTGTTCTCAATGAATGTGTTCTCAATGGAAGATAGAAAGTGGCGCAGTCTGACAACTTTGTGGGGTTATTAGAGAGCTGCGCCACCCAAGGAGGGGAAATCGTGGGTTGAGCAATTTCCCCGTGTTGAACGCTATCTTTGAAGTAAACACGAGGATCGGACCCATGGGAACTGTCACAATTAACAGTCGCCTCTATCCTTTTTAGCCGGAATCTCCCTCGTGACCCGGCAAGGGTTTCCGACGGCGACCCGGTTTGCGGGAACATCCCGCACTACGACGCTGCCCGCTCCGATCACGCTGTTATCTCCGATGGTCACGCCCGGACAAATGAGGCAGCTTCCCCCAAGCCACACATTGTTCCCGATCGTTACCGGCTTTGCCATTTCGAGTCCGCTGCGTCGCACTTCCGCATCAATCGGGTGAAACGCGGTGTAGATGTGAACGCCCGGCCCAATCTGCGCATCATCGCCGATAGAAATGAAGTTACAGTCGAGGAACACGCCCCCATAATTGATGAACCCGTTCCGACCAATCCGGATGTGCGTGCCGTAATCGCACATGAAGGGGGACTTGATCTGAGTGCTAGCGCCGATCTGCCCGAGCAGTTTCCGCAACATAGCGAGGCGCTGATCGCCATCTTCGTTTGCAATAGCGTTCAACTGCCGCAAGTGACGCTGAGCGTCGGCCATGGCGCGTTGAAGCTCATGGTCCGTGGAGCGGTAAAGCTCGCCCGCCAGCATCTTCTCTTTTTCGCTACGAGCCATGGTTAGTCGCCATCAGACTATACGCTGAGTTGTGCCGGTTCCAGCCCTGTCTTTGCCACAGCGGAGGTGTCGCAGTAGTTGGCGTCACCACCGCCACAGAAATCTTGACAAGGAGGATTTTGGGGAGCAAAATTCTTCTCAAGTCAGGGAATTTCTCGTTATTCTTACCTTCCTTTTGGGCGCTTCTCGTTGAGAGAGTCGGCAACGAGTGGACATAGTGCACGCCCTTGTTTCGGCTCGTGTGTGAACCACGTTTCTGGCCCTCGGGAACTAATCAGCGCCGATCCGAGAGGTCGCTGCCAATGCCACGAATCTTTAAGATGATTGAACAGCAAGTACGACTGTTTCCCTTCTCTGAGACCGGTGGAGGAATACTCAGAACGGCCAGGCATGCGTTGCTTTTACCATACCGGATCGTCAAGAGATATCGTCGAAGTTCGGCCGTCTGCAAAATCGTGGAGGGTGACGGATTTGATCTGGAACACAACATCGAAACGAGCGTAAGAATTCACGAGACCGATCTTGATATCGCAGATCCAAACTGGATTCATGCTTCAGCCTATTTCCCTACGCCGAGCCGATTCCTGAAGGAAGCCCTTGCAGGGCTGGACATTCGATTCGAGGATTTCACGTTTGTCGATCTCGGGTCGGGGAAGGGCAGGGTCTTGTTCATGGCGTCCGAATTTCCTTTTTGTAGAATCATTGGAGTGGAGGTTTCCCCGGGACTCCATGCAGCGGCCCGCCGAAATATAGCTTCTTACAAGGGCGTGCAAAGGTGCAGTGATATCCATCCAGTCTGCATGGATTTCACCAAATTCGTGTTTCCCGAAGCGCCTCTATTTATTTTCCTCTACAACCCAGCCTCGCCCTACCTCACAAACGTCGTAGCACGAAACCTTATGCGCTCATTGAACAAGCGTCCGCGCGAAGTGTGGATACTGTATGTGACTCCTCACAAGGAAGTGTTTGCTGAAGCCCTGAAAAGAGTGAGAGAAGGTGAATGCTTAGGACACCCCTATTGCCTCTATGCCATCGGGGTGCAACCGGGGGCACTTGAAAATAACCCGCTGAAACGGGCCTCCTGAATCTGTGGACAACCTCGGAACAGTGCTTGCGTAGAGCTATCGAGAACTGCAATTCGGTGCATTGACGTCTGAACACCGATTTGAAGACTACCCTCCTCTGGCAGCTGTCGCTTTTGACAGTTTCGCCACTCCCCAAAAGCCTCGAGACTGAAAATGCTCGGCCTGCTGGAAGTCGCAGCCACCGTCGGGCAGAGCGATTGATCCTTCATTCGCGCGAGTCATTGCTTGTCCGCACTTTCTGTTCCGGTCGCCCAGGAGGCCCTCTCAATGTCCGAAGCTGGAGGTTCCAATATCGAAATCGCTCAGCATCTCAGCGAGCACAGCCATCCATCGCAATCGTTGGGACACCAAATACTGGAGATCGCCGAAGCAGCAGTGCTCGCCGTTGTCGCCATCACTACTGCCTGGAGCGGCTATCAGGCAGCACTCTGGACCGGACATCAGGCGGAACGCTACGGCCAGGCGAGTAAGCTGCGAGTTCAGGCCGAGGGAGCAGCCAACTTCGCCAATCAGGAGCGTCTTTACAACGCCTCAACCGTGGTTGAATGGCTGAACGCCAAGGCCCACGGCGACAAGAAACTCGCCGACCTTTTTGAACGTCGTTTCCTTCCCGAGTTCCGTCCCGCCTTTGAAGCGTGGACCAAGACGGACCCGCTCAACAACCCCAATGCTCCCCCGGGTCCTCAGATGATGGCGGAATATAAAAGCTCCAAGGCGGAAGAGGCCGCCAAGTTGAACGACCAGGCGACAGAGGCATTCGAGCAAGGCACTCTCGACAGGCAACGCTCCGACGAATATGTGCGAGTAACCGTGACGCTGGCGACCGTGCTACTGCTGATCGCGATCAGCCAGCGCTTCACGACTCGTGCGGTGCGTGTAGGACTGCTCCTGCTCGCGACGTTTCTGCTGTGTTTTCCGGTCTACCGCATCTTTACGCTACCGCGCGCCTAGACTGGCCCGCCGTCCAGTCACGCCGAACTCCGTGACGGCGCGAGGGCAACACGCTGAGAACTCAGGCAACTCCTGGTTAGAACGATCGCTCCTGTTTTCATCTTAAGATGCGGCAGTTTCTAAGCTACAGCGTTGACGGAGCGTTTCCCAGTTCCAGCGTGATTGTCCATAACGGGATCGTCTTTGGGGGATCGCCGCTGAATATTTTTGAGATTAAGCCGTAGTCCCGGAGATTGGAGTGCAGGAGGCCTCCTGGCAACATGACCCGGGTGCCCAAACGGTCGCGGTTCCAACAGATAAGAATTCGTCTGCAGGAGAATCGTGAATTGAGGTATGAGTTGTGACGACCTTGAAGGAATGAGAAGGTCCAATGCAAATCGATCTTCACGGCTACCATCCTGCCGAAATAGTGCGGAGCAGCGTCCTTGCGGAGCTCGTGAAGCAAGCATGGGAGATGGGAGAGCGGGAGCTAGTTCTGATCCATGGGCACGGCCGCAATCGCGGTATAACCCCAGGGTTCGTCAATACCAATACGGGGTTCTTTGGGCTGCAAATAAGGAGCGTCTTTCGACATGACAAAAATTTGCGCCGATGGATTCATTACACGACGCTTGACTGCAGCGAGCCGGGTCGAACGCGCGTGTCCCTCAAGCCCAACCGTTCTCCCGTCCGAACGTCTTTGGATTCCAGCCTCCTTCCCGAGTAGCCGGCGTAAAAAGGCTTCCTCAGGGTGGTCACATTTGACGGCTCTCCGGTGCAATCCGGTCAGAGACATTGGAAATCGCACGCAGGCGTGCTGTAATCCATGCCGGGATATGCGCTACCTTCGGTTCGCGACAAGACTGCCGTTCTTCTTGATTGCTGATGCGGTGTTGTGGTGCGTTGCGTTGTTTGGCTGTCACGTGCTGTTTCTTAATCGGACAGCCGAGGCCCTTGAACAACATCGGCGGCTAGTGGGTTGGCTGCGAGGAATTCCAAAAGAACGAAAATTTGCAGTGCGGTATTGAGGGCTCAGCGAGTATGCGCCCAGCATGGGAGTGCGTCACTGGAGCGGTTGGAGCTTCGCCAGCGAATCGTAACATCGTGCGAGTTCGCCGCTCACTTCCCCCGAATGGCCCCACCTCGTGCGGGCGGCAGTTTGCCGGCTTTACCCAATTCCACCCACAAGTCCTAGCTGCGCTGGTAGAGGGATCTGGCTTACGCATGACAACGACGAATGCAGACAGAGCCGTGGTCATGAGTAAGACAAATGTGAATGCCAAACTCTTCTTCACGGATCCCTCTTATGGGAGCGTGGATCTAGGGCTTGAATAAAGCGGAACGATCGCCACCAGAAATTTGCCAAACGACAGGTAGAATGCCGACATGAAAGCGATCCCTTTGCGGGTTCAGTTGATTCTCGTGGCCGCAAGTTACGCCGCAGTGCTGGCGACTGCGACCGTGCTGGTTCTTGGACGTTACATACTGTATGTCCGCCATCCGCAAGACGTAGCGGCGGCGGGAGGGATGTATGCTGCCGGCGACTGGATGCTGGGAATCTTCCTCGGCTGTATGTTACTGGTCCCCACTTTTCTCCTGGCGCTGGTTATCCGCAACTCCGAGAACCTCTACACCCGGTATTCCAAAATCATGCTCGGCTTGAGCCTTACAGCGCCGCTTTGCCTGGGAGTGCTGAGTATTCCGGCAGTCGCCCAAGGGACGATGCTCCTTGGATGGATTTGCCTGGGACGGCTGTTGGGCTCGCCAATCGTGATAACAGGATTGGGATTCAGCCGGCTGCTGGCGCGCTTCGACCAGGCAAAACGTCTGACTCTGTATGCGCTGCTGATTGAGATTCTGACCCTAGTTCTCATGGCAGCGCTGTTTCTATTCATGGCGAGACCTCACCCGGGCTAGGCAATGGGCGCTCATGCTGTTTGCGATGGTTCACTTCCGGTTTGCCCGTAATACAGGCGTTTTACCGAGGGAGCGCTTTGAACGCAAAGAGCGCCTCGCGCGGGATCAAACGAATTGTTTGAACCTCCGGAAAGCCGACATCGTGCAACTGGCGGCTGAGTTCGGGCTTCGTGGGAAGTCTACCGCCAGTCAATGTTGCCGCACCCCAAAGATTGAGGACCTCCACCCCCAGGCTCCCTCACTGACAACAGGTGATCAGCAATAGAAAACCGCCGGGCTGGATGAACTGCCTGATATGTCGGAGCAGGGAAACTCGGCTCTCCACTGGGAAATAGTAGATATTGTTGTAAAGCGTGACGATGCTGAACCGCTCGTCGGGAGCCCTCCGTAGGATATCTCCTACTTCGATTCTCACTCGCCCTTGCAGGCCCCAATCCGCGATGTTGCGGCGAGCGACCTCGGCGACATTTGGCTGCAACTCCAAACCTAGGGCTGTCAAAGAGGGATTTCTGTTAGCGGCATGTTGAATGTAAACACCGGAGCCACAGCCAATCTCAAGCAGGCTCGCAACTCCAGAGGCGGGGAAGAATCGATCGATGGCTTCCGTCTGGAATGCTTCCATGATCCGCGAGGACCTGGCGATGATCTCTCCATCTTGATCCTCGAGGTTCCATAGTTCGCCCTTGCGAAGTTTCTTGGGAGTCTGTGAGATCAAGTTGGAATGGAGTCCCGCCGCCTCCTGAAGCAGGGCCAGCGCCGCATCGTTCTGGGGCAGCGCCAGTTTTTTGGCCAGGCCCTTGAGGGCGTACCCTTTGGAATCCAATCGTAGATAACCAAGGCGAACCCCCAGACCCAGCCAAGCCTCCAAAGCTTCCCGAGCCTTGTCATCTGTGCAATAAACTTCGGCAAGCTGTTCAAGATCTTTTGGCGAGCCTCGTAACAAGTCGAAAAGACCGCACTCTTTGGCTGCGACTAAGTAATTGAGTTGATAGAAGGGTCTCAGCAAGGCATTACTGCCTGTCAAGGCCACGAGCTGATGATTCATCATGAGCTTGAGAATCGGTTTGATGGACATGGTCGCGGAATCACCCGCACATCGAACTAGCCGGTGAGGGAGTTCTGAGTGTTGGCTTGGTTACACAGTTACCCTTTAAGAGCGCGGATTGTGACTGATGGTGTCGACCACGATGTCGATGCTGTATCCCTTTAGAACGCCCCAACCCACAGGGTGATTTTCTTTTGCGTCAGTCGGGACCTTTCAAAGGAAGCACGATAATCGTTTTCCGAAACCTGGTAGTCGAACAATACTCATACACTCGCTGTTCCCCTGAGGTCGGCCAATTCTCAACGAGTCTACTGCTCCTCGGTTTGCTGGCTGCCCCACAGCAGCCAAATGCGCCTTCAAGGCAGCGATCATCTGCCTCTTGGGAGGATGACTCGCGGGAAATGCACGTCAGGGGTTATCCGAGGAATCAGCCGTACCGTCTGACCACTTGACGACTGGGACCAGGAATACGGTCAGCCGATCCAGAGGGTCGGCAGCTGCGAGAATCGGAGAGCCTGGCAAATCTGCTCCCCAGGTCGCAGCGTCCGTTGCGGGAACGAAAAACATCAGGTGGGGATGCCAGTGCCCGCCACGATCGCTTAGATACCCTTCTCTCGACAGCATATAGCACATCGCGCCAGGTTCAAGCGCGGGCAATTCATTTTTGTCCAGGGCAGCTTTGATGTCCTCGACCATTTGAGCTTTGGATTGTCCGGCCAATAGCAAATTGGTCTTCCTGATGATTAGTGGCAGATAGGTTCGTGCGGCGGACGGATTAAAACAGATGGGAGCACGCAGCTTGGGATTCCAAAAATCTGGATCGTCAATTCCCGCGGTCCACGATCGTTGCACAATACATACGAAACCGTTCTTGCCTTTGACTGCGGTTTCATAGCCGTTCCGTCCCAGGACCAAAACCTCGGCGTCGCGTGAGATGGATTCCGGGGCCGCAGTCCGAGCCAAGACTATCTCGGCATCGCGATTCGGCATCAGGTATTGCTCAAGCGGGGCCATGGCGGGATACGATGCCTTGGCGGCGTCTGCTTGCGCTGGCCACGCTGCAAGCATCATGACCAGAACAAAGTTTATTGCGATGATCGCCCTGAGAATCTTCCGCCTCATGGATTTCTCCTCGAATGTCCTCCGAAGGACGTTGCGATCAATATAATCCCACCCCCACCCGAGGTATTACCAGAAATACCGTGTTGACCCAGGATGATTGAATTGGCGATCTTTGCAATCACAGCCAAATATCTCGGCCCGCGGGTGTTATCCTGCTTCGGTTATGGAAGCCAAAGGTTTGACACCGATCTTGAACGTGTCTGACATCGGCAGCACGTTCGCCTGGTTTGAGAAGTGGGGATGGAAGAAATTGTGGGACTGGGGCACGCCTCCGACGTTTGGCGCAGTTGGATCGGGCAAGGAAGCTTGCATCTTTCTTTGTCAAGGAGCGCAAGGAGGCCGCGGCCGCGGAGCGAACACCACCACGTTTCAGAAGGACGGAGACGAAGAGGGCGATAAAGGCGTTTGGATGTCGGTTTGGGTGGACGACGTGGACGAGATGCACCGGCACTGCGTCGCCGCCGGACTGGAGGTGACGTTTCCGCCGACCGATATGCCGTGGCACGTCCGCGAGATGCACCTTCGCCATCCGGATGGCCACGTGTTTCGCGTTGGCCGAGGACTCGAGCCCCAAAAGTAGAAGGCAAGGTAGTTTCAGAGTGTTTGCCGCAGGAAGCAGAGTACTCGCTGTGTGATTAGTGTCACTGACATTCCCTCCTTCATCCGCGCAGCATGAATGTGTCTTGCTTGATCTTGCCTCCCCGAAGATCCGCCAATGGACAGGTCTTAGGTCGGGCAGTCCTAGCGCAGGAAATTGATAGGACGCGAATCGTGACGCTGGGAGAGGACTGATAGAGTCCACGCGTCGCTGTGATCAGGATCACGGCAGAAACGATACGAGCACACGCGGACTTCGGGGTAAGTATGAACTTTGCGGTTCCAAGGTTCGTACTTTCTATTATGAGGAGATTTGCTGCCAGCTTCGTCGAAGTGTTACGCGCCATGTGGACGCATAAGCTTCGTTCGTTCCTCACCATGTTTGGGATTGCGTGGGGAGTGGGATCGCTGCTGCTACTGGTTGGACTGGGCGAGGGCTTTCGCGCGGGAACCAGCAAGAATCTGGCGAGCTTCGGCGAAGACTTCATGCAGATTTACAACGGGCGGGTTCCGGCGGTTGGGAGCAGCCAACTTTCCTCGCGCCAGTACTACCTGAATTACCAGGACTATTTGGATATTCGCAGCTCGCAGTTTGTGCGGAATGCCACGCCCATCATCTACCGCGGCGACCTTCGCCTGGTGAGCGAGTATGGCAGCAGCAACGGTTATGTGGATGGCTCGGAGCCGCAGTTTTCAGAGATTCGCTACCAACCTATTGAAGAAGGACGCTGGTTGAATTGGAACGACGAACGCGAGCGGCATAACGTCTGCGTGATTGGAAGCGAATTTGTCCGCCTGTTGTTTCCCGGCAGGCCAGCCGTGGGGGCCACGATCCTGATCAATAGCGTGCCGTTCGAGGTGATCGGCACGCTGCAGAAGGTTGGACACGGAAACAACAACGGCCAGAACATGCGCCTGATCATGCCTTATACAACCATGGCTATCTATTTCCCGATGCAGGGGGACGGTAACGCAAAAGCGATTAAGTACGTAGCCTACCAGCCGATCACACGGCGGCAACACGAACAAGCGAAGAAAGCCGTGCGGAGTATTGTTGCGAGAAATCACAACTTTGATCCTGAGACGCCAGACGCTTTTGACGACTGGGATTCGATCGCCACGGCGGAGATGGTGGGCAAAATTTCCGATGCCATGGACACGTTCCTGGGCGCCGTCGGACTGGTGACGCTCGGTCTGGGGGCAATCGGAGTGATCAACATCATGCTGGTGTCGGTGAGCGAGCGCACTAAAGAGATTGGGCTGCGGAAGGCGCTGGGCGCGACCAGGCGAAACATCCTGTTCCAGTTTTTCATGGAAGGGTTGCTGCTTACCGGAATCAGCGGCGCGATTGGTGTAGGCGGGGCCTACGTGGCCACCAAACTATTCGGACTGGCGCCGCCGATCGATGGATTCGAATTGCCGCACATTTATCCGGCGACGGCTGTGCTCGCCATGGGCAGTCTTGCTTTGGCTGGCATTGTTGCCGGACTGTATCCGGCGCGGCGGGCAGCCTTGCTCCAGCCCGTAGAGGCCCTTCGTCAGGAGTAAAGAATGATCCAGGCGAAAGATGTTTTCTCGGAAGCGTATCGATCCCTCAAAAACAACCGGCAGCGAAGTGCGCTCACCATGCTGGGGATGGCGTGGGGAATCGCTACGGTAGTGCTGTTGCTGGCCTACGGCACAGGTTTCTCTACGGCTATCGTCAACATATTCCGGAGCTATGCCAGCATGGCAGCGATGGGCGTCGCGGGCGGGCGCACGTCGATGCAGGCGGGAGGAAACAAGGCCGGCACCAGTATCCGCTTGACGACGGACGACATTGATCGCGTCGTGGTGAATGTGCCGGAAGTGACGCGCATTACTCCCGAATCGTTTATCGATGTGCCCGTCAGTTACGAGGGACGTTCGTACACATGGACTGTGCATGGCGGCAATGCTGCGCTCCAGGAAATTCAGAACCTGCAACTGGATCTCGGTCGCTTTTACAGCGCAGGAGATTTGCAACTGCGCGCGCGTGTCTGCGTGCTGGGATCGGAATCCAGGGAAAAGCTGTTTTCCGGACGCTTCCCTCTGGGCGACAAGATTCGAATCAGCGGCATTCCTTACGAAGTCATCGGCGTGCTGAAGCCACGACCGCAGGAAGGCAGCGAGAACAGCATCAATCGCGTCGTCTATATTCCCTTCCCCACCATGAGCGACTTTCGCAATACATATTTCATCGACATGATCTGGTTAGATTTTGTCGGCAACGACTATGGGAGCGTGGAGAAGTCGGTTCGTAACACGCTGGCGGCACAACACAATTTCCGTGCCGACGATAAGCGGGCTCTGTTCGTCTTCAGCATGATGGAGCAGCTTTCGCAATTTCGCATCATTACTCTTGCGCTGCAGGTGATGCTTGCCTTTATAGGAACCCTGACTTTGGGCATTGGTGGCGTGGGGCTGATGAACATCATGCTGGTGAGCGTGACCCAGCGAACGCGTGAGATCGGAGTGGAGAAGGCATTGGGCGCTCGCCGCTTCGATGTGATGGTGCAGTTCTTGTCGGAGGCGCTTGCGATTACTTTCTTTGGCGGCTTTTTGGGGATTGTGCTTGCTTACGTCATTTCGTTTTCCGTGGGGAAACTCACCTTTTATAGTGCGCTGGCGCAGCACGGGGAATCGGGCGACATTCGGCTCATTATTTCTCCGGTCAGCGTCTTGGTTTCTACCGCAATCCTGGCGTTGGTGGGATTGGTCAGCGGGATGATTCCGGCGATACGCGCGTCCCGTCTCGATCCGATTGAGGCGTTGCGGTACGAATAGGACATTTATGGAACGAACGGTGGATGAGGCGGAGTACGTGTTGGCGGTTTTACAGCGGATGAGGTGCGAGGTCTTCGCGAATCCCGAATTGTTTGATCGCGATGCGCAACGGCGAATTGATGAAGCAATCGTTTGCATCCAGCAGGTGATTCGGTCGATTCAGACGCAGTTGGTGATCTGTCGCGCGCAAAACGAGACGAAAGCTGCCTGACTTCCCTGCTGACTCGCTGCGCACTTCCCTGCTGGAGTGTAGCGGTCGTCATATAGGCGAAAAAAATACCGCCGAGCGGCCACCCGGCGGGTCAAGAAACAACAAGTCGTCAATGTGCAGTCAGGCTGCGAGCTTCTGCCCCAGGAACTCCTTGGCCTTGGCTACTTCGGAATCCCATTTTGTGAGCTGGTCGGGTGTCAGGAAACTTACCAGGCGTTGCCGAATCGCAGTACGATTCTCGGAAACTCTTCTGATCAGATCCTCCTTGGATGCATTCGGATTCTGTTGCTTGTACTCCTGCAATTTTTCAGATGCTTCCGTCATGAAGGCCTGAACCTTCTGCTTTTGATCGTCGGAGAGATTCAAATCGGCTCCGATTCTCTTTAATTCGCTAGTGATGGAATCGCGTAGCTCGGGCGTAAGAGGCATAATTTGCTCCTTCTGTGAAAGGCTGGAATCGTTTGAACGTGGTGGAGAAGCAAACTATAGGTCTAAAAGGCGAGAACGTCGACTGTCAGGTCTGCTAAGCCCCGACTGGGAATTCACACAGGGGAATGAAGGTGCGTGACTTGCGCAAAATTATGGGCCGGGAGCATCCGGTACAGCTTCACTAAAGATTCAGTAGCATCCGGCGGGATCGGTGCGACGATGACTAGCGTCAGCGCAATCTGAAGATTCCTTTGACGACCTTCCAGCATTCGTAAACGAGCAAACTAAGGGACGGCTTGCAAGCCGCCACTGTCTGGCGGAGCTGAGCGTTCGCTAGCGAGCTGTGTTAGGGCGCAGCGTTGTCGCGCTTGATTTGAAATATTCCTACGCGGTTGTTCTGAGAATCCACCACGTAGAGGGAGCGAGCTGCGTCAATCCACATGGCGGATGGATGGCTGAAGTCTGCGCCTTTCACCGCGCTGGGATCAAACGTGTAGCGCTTTTGCCCTTCGTGACCAAGCACCTGGATCTGGGCCAGACTGGAATCGCTAATGTAGATATTGCTCCGGCTGTCTACAGTCAATCCGGTGCTTCGGTCTGCATAGGCCAGGTTCAGGGCGCGGAGGAAATGACCGCCAGTATCGAAAACCTGAATGCGCCTGTTGCCGGTATCGAGAACGAAGACTTCATTACCAGCGACGGCGACGACGGTGGGGAAACGGAACTCTCCGGCACCGGTACCGCCGAACCGGCTGCCTAGTTTGCGAAGCAGCTTTCCCCGCCCGTCCATTACATAGATCAAGTGGCCTTGCCGATCGCAGACGTAGATGCGTCGCGAAGACTTATCGACTGCGATCCCGGACGGATCCTCGAAGTACGATTCTCCTCCTCGCACCTTTCCGAGACGACGATGGAATTTTCCATTGGAGTCGTAGACGAGCACGCTTCTACTGTTTTGGTCGAGGACGTAGAGGTTATCCTGACCGTCGACAGCCAGCGATATAGGGCTGTGAAGACGGTCGCCATGTCGATCCAAGCGATCGTATTTCGAGTGAATAAAGTCGAAAATGTGCACAGTATGGGCGCCGGGATCGGCGACGAAGATCCGATGGCTGGAGTCCGTCGCGACGGCCGACGGTGATTTCAGAGCGTCCACGCGAACTTCAGGATCCGCGGGGCCGGCAATGATGTTGAGGGTGCGGTCCAGAACGGGGTGTTCGGGTCTGACATCGTCCGCTGATGAGAATGCGCGCACGAAACTGAGCGGGGGAGACTCGGCTGTTTGCGAGGTAGTTGCAGATGTCTGGTCGAAGGCTACCGTGCGGCTTGAGACAACGCAGATCGCGAGGAGTCCCCGGGCAAGAAACGCCAGGCTGTATTTGGCCCGGGATCGTTGCAGAAACATGGCTCGACTCCGTTGTGCGGAAGCGGTCCAGTGTCCAATCCACTTCTAGTCAAAACCATTGTTGCACGTCTCGCCGCTTGGATGAAATGCGGTGACTATCCTTTTTGGGGAGATCGACCGGTTGAATCATGGGAGTCAGGGTGGGCGGCGACATGGTTGTCACAAAAGCGAGCAAACTCGTCGAACCACCGCGAAGTGAGACTCCTCAAAAACTCTGAGGCTCCGCCTGGCATCTCGGGTTCGCCGACAACATAGGCTTCTACCCGAATTCGGGTGCCGTTTTGCAGTTCCTCCAAGTTGATCGTTCTCTCGGTCGCGAACCCTGCGTCTCGTGTTTGCGATAGGTATCGAATCAAAGCGGGAGGATTGCACTTCCTGATTACGTACCGGCCGGAGACCACGATTGGGAAATTCAACTGGCCAACGAGCGCGCTTCCCTCGGCCCAGGGAGTTCCGTCCCAGCGCAGGTCGGAATACATATCGGAGAACATGGGCCAGTTGTTGATATCGGTGAGCAGGCTCCAGACCCGGTCGCGAGGAAGAGTTGTGACGACGGAATGAGAAAAGGAAACAGCCACACGCCCTCGATCTGTGCCGCCCTTGGCTTATATCACGAAGCGCAGCAAAAAGCGCAACTCGACCGGGGTTCTTCCGCGAAAAACACCGAATGGATGATGGTGACGTGCTGCGAATAAGGGAAAGCTTGCGGAGGCCGACCTTCAGGTATTTTTCATGTTCCGGCTCTAGGGTTATTCCGACATTGTTGGCACGTCTTGTGGAGGATCTCAAATGCACGTTCGGAGTTTATTGGCTGCGTTACTGCTGACGGCGATCTCGTTTACGTTGAGCGGACAGGTTGCGGCGCAGAGCAAATGGGTGATCGAAAAGACATTTCATGTTGGCGGTGAGGGCGGATGGGACTACATCACAGTGGACAGCGCGAATCATCGCCTGTACGTTCCGAGAAGCACGCACACGATGGTCATCGATGCCGATTCGGGTAAGACGATCGGGGACATCCCCGGACAGAAACATAACCATGGAGTGGCTCTGGTTCCGGAGGCTGGTCGAGGCTTCATCAGCGACGGAAACGGCGCAGTCGTGATTTTCGACCTTAAGACGAATGCGGTGCTGGGAACGATCGCGGCACAACCGGATGCGGACGGCATCATTTACGACAAGGCCAGCGGACTGGTGCTGGTGGTTTCAGGGGACAACGGAGTGCTGATGACGCTGAAGCCGGATGTCGATCCGAAAACAGGGTCGATCGATCCGCCGATTGAGTTGGGCGGCAAGCCCGAGTTTCTTGCGTCTGATGGTGCGGGCAAGGTCTATATCAATCTGGAGGATAAGGATCAAGTCGCGGTCGTCGACATCAAGGGGAGGAAAGTATCGGCGCATTGGCCGGTGGCACCGGGTGGTGCACCAGTGGGGCTCTCGATCGATCCCACGAAGCGGCGACTGTTTATTGGATGTCGAAATCCGCAGAAGCTGATTGTGATGAGCACCGACGACGGCAAGGTGATTGCAGACTTGCCGATCGGCGCGGGCGTGGACGCGACCAGGTTCGACAGCGGGGAGGCATTCGCCAGTTGCCGAGATGGAAAACTGAATGTCGCAGCGGAGAACGCGTCTGGCAAGCTAGAGATCGTACAGACTGTGACCACCGCGGTTGGGGCAAGAACGATGGATGTTGATCCCGGAACGCAGAAGATCTATCTGCCCACCGCGGAATTTGAGGAACAGAAGCCGGGAGCATCGGGGCGTCCAGCCGCCAAGCCCGGGAGCTTTATGATTCTGGTCGTGGCGCGGCGCTAGTAATAACGAGGTGGAGCCGGGCGAGGAACAGCGGGTCGTCCAGTACGTTTGACCGGGTGATCGCGATCAGTCAGAAACCTTCGTTTCGGCTTTGCTTCGAAACAGGCGTCGGGGGATAATTCTATCCCGATCATGTGAGGTGCGCATGCTGCCTGCCCGGACGAAGGCATTCGCTGGAATTGTGGGCGCCATTCTCATCCTTTGCATCGTTACCCGCGCGCAATGCCCCGTCGACACCGTCATTCTAAAAGGGCGCGTCGCCGGAAAAGCTAGCGCGAACTCCAAGGTTCGTGTGCAGCTTGTCTATCCCCGAGAAAAGCCGGATGAATCGGGAGAGGTGACGGTGGAAGACGGGGCTTTCCGGATTCCAATCGAATTCGTGACGATGCAAAGTTCCATTTTCACCAATTTGCCCAAGAGATGTGGGCGGAAGCCAAAGACAGTGGTGATCACTTTGCTGGAAAACGACGAGCAGTCCGACGAAGTCTTTCTGGATTTTGCCAAGGAATTCAGGATGGCCGATGCAAGTGCGTACTCTTCGCGCTCCGAAGTCGTGCTGACCAGTACACACTGACCTGAGGTACCTAGATATTTCTCAGAGGAGACCTTGCTCTTCGACCAAAGGTATACAGGTCAGCTCCGCACCAGGAGGCATTGAAACAAAAACTAGTGCTACGGGCGACTTGCGAAGTCCGCTAGGGAAGTGCATTTCTAGCTCAGGGGAATTCTTCAGATCAATTCATACAGCTTCAGTCGCTCTCCATGGACGTTTTTTCCTTTCAGAGGCATGATCGCGAACACTTCCTCTTGGGAGGCAGCGGTCTCAAGACCGTTCTAGTGAGACGTTAGCGCTGCTAACGAATGGACCGTGCCCCTGGCCAACATGGTCCGTATTTCGAACAGAGCACTTTCACGAAGAACACCCGCTTTTTCGAAACAGCGAGGAAAACAGGCAGAGGGGACCCGGGCCCATTCACCGAGACCATGGGAGGAGCCATGCCATTGCATTTTGAGGATTTCGACAGTTCCTATCTAGATCGGCTTCGTTCTGGCGATTTGAGCACGCAACAACACTTCGTAGTCTACTTTGGCAAATTGATTCGCCTGAAGGTGGGCAAGCGATTGCGCTCGCTTGCGGCAGTCGAAGATGTTCGGCAAGAGACCTTCACGCGTGTCCTGCGGATTCTCGCAGAACAACGTATCCATGAACCGGACCGTCTCGGAGCCTTCGTCAATTCTGTTTGCAACAACGTATTGTCCGAGCATCGTCGATTGGAAAAACGGGAGATTTCGGCTCCCGAGGGGTTCGTCGATGCCATCCCCGACCGAGCCATTGGACCTTGCGATGCTATCGGCCTGCGGGAAATGCAGCTACGGGTTCGGCAGACTCTCGATGAACTGCCAGAAAAGGATCGCTGTCTGTTGAAGGCTGTGTTCCTGGACGAGCGGAGTAAGGATGAAGTATGCCGCGATTTTGGCGTAAACCGTGATTACCTCAGAGTCCTGGTTCATCGCGCCAAACAATCCTTTAAGTCGCACTATTTGCGGGCAACGCGAGGCGGAGCGGCGGAGACATGCCCGGCCAGCGGTACTGCCGCTTCTCGGGAGACAGCGGACTCATCGCAGCTAAGTATTCCTAGTTTGTTCGAGCACCTGCGCAATCGCGCGTACTCGGGTTAGTGGGATCGTCAGTGATCCGGAAAAAACCCCATATTTGAGGTGTGCTTAACGGTCGAATCGAAGCACCACCTCGCGTAATCGACCGGACTGCGCCGCACTTCCAATACCTTCCGTTACAGAGTCTCAGGGCGGCGGTAGCCCCTATGGCTTTTGACAGTTCCCCTCCGTCAATTTCTGGGTCAAGCTGGATAACGCGGTCCCATGCATCCAGTCAAGATTCGGCCCAGGCCAGCAAGCAACCCTTAATCGGAGGAGAAAACGCCATGCTGAAAAATATGTTTGAAACGATGACCGAGCGAATTACGGGGAAGGCTCTGTTCTGCTTTCTCACTGCGTTCGTGATGTTGCTGGTGACACTTCCTTTGTTAGCCGCGGACAAGGAGAAGGACGAGGACACTCTGCGGCAGGCCAACCTGGTGTTACAAGGACTGGTCGACAGCAAGAGCATTCCGCCGGATCTGTTGTCGAAGGCGGACTGCGTGCTCATTCTGCCGGGTGTGAAGAAGTTCGGTTTCGGAGTCGGTGGCAGCGGCGGGCGCGGTCCCTTGCTGTGCCGCGGGGGCAAAGATTTCAAGGGCAAATGGTCCGCGCCTGCGATGTTTTCAATCGGCGGCGCCAGCGTTGGCCTGCAGGTAGGAGGGTCGACCACGGACTTTGTGCTGCTGCTGATGAATCCGAAAGTGGTGAATCAGGTCCTGAACGGCAAGACTAAGATGGGCTCAGATGCGACAGCCGCAGCTGGCCCCGGCGCCACTGCGGCGAGTGCGTCGGACGTCGACATCCTGACCTACGGGCGGGCGAAAGGAGTCTTCGCCGGCGTATCGCTGGGCGGGGCAACGGTGGAACCCGACAATGACGCGAACTATCGGCTATATGGTAAGACGGTGACCGCGACCGATATCGTACGAGGAACCGATGTCAAGCCATCGGGCGAAGGCCAGTCGTTGGTTGCGGTGCTGAATAGCAAGACCTAGCAAGATGAGCTCGGCGGGGGGCGCACCCGTCTGCGGAGTTATGCCCTCCGCTCGACCTGTCCCGATTTTGGGGATTCGTAGCGAATGACATTTGCCCAACGCAGGCATTGCTCTCCTGGCGAGCGCATCGAAGGTCACGCCGCAGCACTGACTCTCCGGGGCTTCGAGGTGAACCGCAGAGATAATTACTAGCCACTTCGGAACTCTCCTTCGACATTGGGGGTTTGTCGCGATACTTCTCAACGACGGTACCCCCAGCCGGTCAACTGCTGACGTCCTCCCAATCATGTCGAGTGTCAGGGCTGCGGAGCTGGCAAATGGACAATGCTGCTTTGGTGCCACGGAGCCAACGGCCGAAGAATTGGACTTAACACAGACGCTAGTTACAAATTGCGAACATACAAGAAATTTTGGCTGCCGCGTGGGGAAAGCTGGGTATAGTGCTACCAACCACTTCGCGTCGCTCCGCCCTTGCAAGGCGACGCTCCTACCTTCAGGCGTCGTCCGTCTTTGCAAGACGTGGGCATGAATTTGTCCCAGTGTGGGGTGTGCCATGCAGAGACGCTTAACGCAAATCTCTTCATCACTATCGGGTTGGAGACGCGCTCTCGACCTGTGGCCTTACGTTTTCGTTGCCGTTTCAATTGTAGGGCTGGCCTATATCGCTGTGAATTCCGCCCGCTGAAATTTCTGGGCTTCAATCTGCGACTTACAAGACGGCCGGACGGCGAAATCGGCTGTCCTTGCGGTAAAGGCCGGACGCGAAACCTGACTGCCTCAATGCCAGGCGCCGGGTCCTAATAATGTTGCGCGAGGTTGCCGATAGGCACATATTGAGGGGTCCTTGATCCTTTTTGGAGGCGATCGTGTCTTTGGTGACCTGGGATGAGTCTTACAGCGTGAAGGTTTCGCAATGCGATGTAGACCACAAGAAGCTGTTCGAGCTGATTAATGCACTGCATGACGCAATGTCAGCGGGCGACAGAAAATCTGTTGTAGCTCAAGTGATCGACGAATTGACGGATTACGCGACCTATCACTTCGCAACGGAAGAAGCGATGTTCGAAAAAACGAAGTATCCCAACTGGCTTCCTACCGGCGCGAGCATCTGATCTTCATGAACGAGGCGAGACGACTGCAGCGAGACCTTGCGGCCCTGAAGGGCGGGCAAGCACTCACGGTGGTGGTGTTTCTGAATGACTGGCTGCTCAACCACATCCGGCAAACCGACCAGAGATACTCTGCACATCTAAATGCGGGCGGTGTTATCTAGATATTGCCCCAGGGGTAATGTTTCTCACAGGATGGAGACGCCTCCGAAGAATCTGTTCAGGTTTAAGCATTCCGCTCGATCTTCTATCTGGTCCCTGCACAATCGTAACCAGCATGGGACGCAGAATCGGCATCAAAATGGGGCATGCGGAGATTGCCCAAACTCGCGATCGTGCTGGGGTGGTGGCTGGGCATTGGTTTGCTGTGGGCCCAGGACCGCGTTCGCGGCGACGGTCCCGGTCTCGGGGCGCAGCCATCCGGCACGCCGGAAGCGGTGATGTCGAGAACGGCTGTAAAGGAGAAGTCCCGAAGCAGCGCGCGCGGCTTAAGTTCGAAGGATCGGCAGGCGGTGATTGGGGTGGCGCTGCGCTCGAAGAATCCGCGGCCGGGAGAGCGCGATTGCTCCCACCTGGTGCATGCGATTTATCAGCGAGCGGGGTTTCCGTACGCGTACGCGCCTTCGGATGATTTGTACTACGGGGTGGAGGGATTTCAACGGGTATCGCGGCCGAAGGCGGGGGATCTGGTTGTCTGGCGAGGGCATGTGGGGATTGTGATTCGTCCATCGCGACATGCGTTCTTTAGCTTCCTGCGTGCGGGTCCGGGGATTGATGATTACCGGAACCGGTATTGGAAGGGGCGGGGCGAGGCGCGGTTCTATCGGTATTTGAAGAGTGCCGGGTGCTCGGGGTGTACGATCGCTCGAGGCCGGGGAGAGTGAGTGGTGGGGTTCACGCTCCTGAAGAGCTGTTGATTGCAAAGACTGCGGAAAAAACTTCGCTGAGAACGCACGAAGTGTGCGCGAAAAACCATCAATCACGAAGGACGCTAAGGATCACGAAAGAAAGTTATTGGTGGATATTTGCTTCTTCTACTTTCTGGCGTTCGCGGTAAGGATCTGTCATTGAGCCGATAGGCTGACCCTTCGTTGTCTTCCCTTCTTGCCCTTATAATCTACTCTGAGCTTTTTATGATTCAGACTTTATTTGGCAGCCTCACCGAAGAGCAGAAACCTAGCTTCATGGACCGCATGAAACAGGCGGTCACGCGCACGCGCGAGAATCTCGCGGAGCGGATTGAGGAAGTTGTTTCGTTTGGAAAAGAGATCGACCGGAATACGCTGGATGACCTTGAGGCTACGCTTATTGGCGCAGATTTGGGGAGCACGACTACGCAGGAAGTGCTGGGCAAGCTGCGGGAGAAGGCGGATCGTAAGCAGATTAAGGATGTGGCGGAACTCAAGCGACTGCTGAAGGCAGAACTGCTGGCGATTTTGACTTCGGCGAATGCGCGTCCGGTAAAGACCGTGGATGGGGCGCCGGAAGTCATCTTGGTCGTGGGCGTGAACGGGACGGGCAAGACGACTACGATTGGAAAACTGTCGCAGGTGTTCCGGTCGCAGGGAAAGAACGTTCTGCTGTGCGCGGCGGATACCTTTCGGGCGGCGGCGATTGATCAACTGGAAATCTGGGGATCACGGACCGGGACGGAAGTGATCAAAACCAAGCCGGGCGGGGATCCTTCGGCAGTCTTGTTCGATGCGTTGCAGGCGGCGGCAGCCCGGAAGGTGGACTACGTTGTCGTCGATACGGCGGGACGCCTGCACACCAAGAGCAGCTTGATGTCGGAATTGGAGAAGATGCGGCGGACTGCGCAGCGGATCATTCCGGGGGCTCCGCATGAAACCCTGCTGGTGATGGACGCGACTACGGGGCAAAATGGATTGCAGCAGGCGCGAATGTTTACGGAGTCGGCGGGAGTCACCGGGATTGTCTTGACCAAGCTGGATGGCACGGCTAAGGGCGGAGTCGTGGTCGCGATCTCGCGCGAGTTGGGATTGCCGGTACGGTATGTGGGAGTGGGCGAGAAGGCTGGGGACTTGCTGCCGTTTGATCCGAAGGAGTTTGTGGATTCTCTGTTTGAGTAGGAGGAGCGTATGCAGGATGATGAGAAACCGTCGCGGTTCCGGCTGATGGTTGACTTCTTGAAGAACTTGCTGGGGAAAAAGGCGACACCTCCGGGCGATCCTTATGCTTATGTGATGGCTCCGGTGAAGCGCGGGCCTTCTGGACTGAGTGGGGCAGCAGTGGCAGAGATTGAAGAGGATTCATACAGGAGCTTTCCTCCGCGAAGATAAGGCACGCCGGGGCCAAAGCCCCCAGTCATCTTGAGTTACTTTACGTGGCCCTTGAAGGGCCTCTCTTCCACGGTCGTTCCATCTTGCATGGCTGCTCACTCGACTGACGAACAGTATCTTCTACGCGCACTCGAACTTGCTCGCCAAGGCGTGGGATTGGCGTCACCGAATCCTTATGTGGGGGCGGTAATTGCCGATACTCACGGGAACGTTGTTGGCACAGGGACGTATACCTACGCTGGCGTAAAGCACGCCGAGGTGCTTGCGTTGGAAGCGGCCGGCAAGAGCGCTCGGGGCGGAACGCTCTACATCAATCTGGAACCACATGCGCATCAAGGTCGCACACCACCGTGCACCGATGCGCTGATTGCCGCGGGCATTCATCGTGTTGTTGCCTCGATGAACGATCCGAATCCGAAGGTCAGCGGAGTGGGATTTGAGAAGCTGCGCGCGGCTGGCGTTCACGTTGAAGTCGGACGACTGGAAGAGCAGGCACGTCGGCTGAATGAAGGATTCGCGCGCTACATTCGGCATGGTACGCCGCTGGTGACGTTGAAGGCGGCGATGACTCTGGATGGGAAGATTGCGCCTCCGCCGGCCGAGGCGCTGGACCGGTCGGCGGGGATTCCTGCGGGTGGATGGGTGACCAGCGAAGTGGCGCGGGCGCACGTGCAGGAGTTGCGCAATCAGCATGACGCGCTGATGGTGGGGGCCGGTACAATTCTTGCGGACAATCCGCTGCTCACCGATCGGAGCGGGCGGGTGCGGCGGCGTCCTTTGCTGCGGGTGATACTGGATTCGCGGCTGCGGTTGCCGGTGGACTCGCGGCTGGTGCAGAGCGTGGCGGCAGAACGGAAGTCGGATGTCCTCGTCTTCTTTTCAGAGGCGGATGCGGAAAAGCAGACGCAACTCGAAGAGCTGGGGATTCGACTTGAGCAGGTTCCGGCGGCGATGCCAGACGGGCGTCCAGATCTCTCGGGGATTCTGCGACGGCTGGGTCAATTGGAAATAACGTCGGTGATGATCGAGGGCGGGGCGACTGTCAATTGGACGGCGCTGGCGGCGAATGTGGTCGACAAAGTTTTTCTTTATTATGCGCCGAAGATTCTGGCGGGGACAGGATCGATTCCTTTTGCGGCCGGGCCGGGGTTTCATCATATGAACTCGGCGGCGCAGGTGAGGCATTTGCATCTGCATCGGTTTGGGGAGGACTTCGCGGTGGAGGGGTATTTGCGGGATCCTTATGGGGAGTGAAGAGCTTTCACCACGGAGGACTCAGGGGAATACAGAGGACGACGAATCTTCTTCGCGACTCCGCGAGTCCACGGCAGACCCTTTGACAGGTTTATGATGGGTGGTTCATTTGGAGGGACTCATGTTTACTGGCATTGTGGAAGAGGTTGGGCGCGTAACACGGATTGACCAGCGCGGGGAGAATCGGCGGATTACAGTTTCAGCGACGAACGCGCCGAAAGAATTGCAGACTGGGAACAGCGTATCTGTGAGTGGGGTTTGCTTGACGGCGCTTGACATTAAGCCGGGATCGTTTTGCGCGGACCTGGCGCCGGAGACCTGGGTGCGGACTTCGTTCTCGCGCATTCATGAAGGGGCGCTGGTGAATCTGGAATTGCCGATGAAGGCGGATGGACGCTTTGGCGGCCACATCGTGCAAGGGCACGTGGACGGAGTCGGCAAGCTCATCGCATTTGATCGGATCGCGGAGTCGGAGAACTGGTGGCTGGATATCGAAATGCCGGAGGACGTCGCGAAATACACGGTGTACAAGGGATCCCTTTCGATTGAGGGGATCAGCTTGACGGTAGCGAAGCTTGAGGGGAACCGGTGCACGATCGCAATCATTCCCCATACTGTCGAGATGACGAATCTGCATTCGCTGAAGGCAGGGGATCCGCTGAACCTGGAAGCGGACTTGATTGCGAAGTATGTGGAGAAGATGATGCGGGGGGATGCGGAGAGTTCGTTGACCGTCGAAGATTTGGTGCAGCAGGGATTTTAGGGCACTTGCCAATCGTCAGTCGGGCACCTCAGGGGCTAAAGCCTGAAAAAAATCTTCTATCGCAGCGCTGAAAGAGCTGCGATACCTGAAAGAACCCCTCCCGCCGCGTTTCCACGATATGCCCTCAGTGCGCGGAGGGGAGAGCTTTCACTGCCACGCCGCCTTTCATTACCCATTCGACATGTTGTAGCTGCGTGATGTCGGTGAGCGGGTCGCCTTCCACGGCGATTACGTCGGCATAGTGGGCTGGTTCCAGCGCACCTACTTTGTCTTCCCATCCCATCAATTCGGCGGCGTTCGCGGTGGCGGCGCGGATCGCTTCCAGCGGTGGCATGCCGCGCTTGGCTAAAGCGATGAGTTCGTTTGCGTTCTTGCTTTGTCCTTCGGCCTCGGCGGCATCGAAGCCGGCCGCGATTTTCACGCCAAGACTCATTGCCATTTGAATTTCCTGTCGGCTGCCTTGCAGGAAGGTGTCGATATGTTTCTGCTGCTCGGGAGTGACGGGATCGTTTTTGTGACGCTCGACGACGGCATCAATCACGCCGACCGTGGGGACCAGGAAGGTGCCCTTCGATTTCATCAACTCTAGATCGGCGCGGTCGATGCGGTGGCCGTGTTCGATGGAATCGACTCCGGCGGTGACGGCGTTCTTGATCCCTTCAGCGGTGGTGGCGTGGGAGGCGACTTTGAGACCCTGTTTATGGGCTTCTTCGACGATCACGTGGATTTCGTCGACGGTGAGCGTGGGATGGTTCCAGTCGGCATAGACCTTGATGAGGTCGGCGCCGTGGCCGATTTGTTCGCGGACGGCGCGGCGCGCCTCTTCGACTCCGCTGACCATCTGAGCTCCGGTGGGAAAATTTGCGAGGTCAGGAGAAACGCCGAACGGGTTGTACTGACCGACAGCCGCGATGGCGCGGGTGGACACCTGCATGCGCGGGCCTTCGGCGAGTCCCTGATTGATGGCATCGCGCAGGGCGACATCGGCGTAGCCGGAGCCTTCGCTCTCGACGTCGCGGATGGTCGTGTATCCGGCTTGCAGCGTGATGCGGGCGTTGTAGGCGCCTTCGAGGGCGCGGAAGGCCTGCGATTTGGTGGCGAGATTAAGGATGTAGCCGTCGTCGCCTTCGGGGATCCGCGCCATGATGTGAGTGTGGCAATCGATGAGCCCGGGGAGAAGCGTGACGCGTCCGAGGTCGATGACCTTGGCGGCTTTGGGCGCGTGGGACTGGATGTCGGAAGATTTGCCGACTTCCTTGATGCGATCGGCTTCGATCCAGAGTGCGGCGTTTTCGAGATAGACGCCTTTGCGGACGTCGAGGAGGCGGGCAGCTTTCAGGACCGTGGAGGCCGGAGGCGTCGGTGCGGGATTTTGTGCCAGGGCGACCAGGGGGAGCGTGAGGAGGGCGACGACGGCTGCGTGCTTCATGGGCCTCTTTGTTACCACAGTCGGGAGGACCGTACAAGCGGTGGGTAAGTCAGGAAACCATCTTGGGCTGACTCAAGGCGGCGAGTGTGGCTTTTGTTGCTCGGAGGTAGTCTGCAGGGGCTAGCAGGATTTGTAGGCCGCGTTGACCTGCTGAAATCGAGATCATATCGAAGAGCTCGATCGTTTCTTCGACATATACAGGGAAGTCGCGTTTGGCGGCAAGGGCGGTGACTCCTCCTCGGATGTATCCAGTGAGCGACTGCAATTCTTTGACGGGAACCAGCTGAATTTTTCTTTCGCCGGTAGCGGTCGCCAGGGCTTTCAAGTCCAATTCTTGGTCTCCGGGTATCACGGCCATGGAGACACCTGCGCGGTCGCCGCGAGCGACCAGGGTTTTGAAGACTTGCTGTGGCGGAAGGCCGATTTTCGCAGCCACGGTTTCCGCGGCAAGATCGTTGGGATCGACTTCGTATTCGCGGAGTTCGTAAGCGATTCCGAGTTGATCAAGAAGGCGGGCGGCGTTGGTCTTGGCAGGCACGTATCAGTAGGCAGTAGTCAGGAGTCAGTAGTGAGGAGCCAGGCTCGTCGATTTTGCTGACTCCTGACTACTGGCTACTGACTAGTAACTACTTTTCTACGCTTCCAGTTTCAGTTCGTCGAGTTCCAAAAATTCCTGGATGATCGGTTCGGGACATTTTTCCATCTGGGCGTAGGTGCCGAAGAAGATGGCGCGGCCCTCGTGCAGGAAGACGACACGCTCGGCCAGTTTCTTGGCGAGGCGCATGTCGTGCGTGACTACGATGCTGGTCAGGTTCAGTTGAATTTTCAGGCGCTTGATAAGATCGCCCAGCAGTTGGGCCATGAGGGGATCGACCATCGTGGTGGGCTCGTCGTAGAGGACACATTCGGGGCGTGCGGCCAGGGCGCGCGCGATGGCGACAGAACGTTTCATGCCGGTGGAGAGGTCGGAGGGGAGCAGGTCGCGCATCTCCTGCACGCCGACCATTTGCAGTAGGCCGTCGACGATCTGGTAGATCTGCTCTTCATTGAGTTCGCGGCTTTCGCGCAGGGGGAAGGCGACGTTTTCGCCGACGGTGAGGGAGTCGAAGAGCGCTCCGTTTTGAAAGACCATGGTGACTTTCTTGCGGATAAGTTCGAGTTGTTCTTCGGTGTAGTCGGTGATGTCCTGGCTGGCGACGATGACGCGGCCGGAGTCGGGCTTGAGGAATCCCATGATGTGATGCAGGGAGACGGATTTGCCCACGCCGCTGCGTCCGAGGATGCAGACGGTTTCGGCGGGGAGGACGTCGAAGGAGACGTGATCGAGAACGACGTTGTCGCCGAAGGCTTTGGAGACGTCGCGGAATTCGATGTACGGGGCGGCGGGCTTGGGATCGTCGGGCATGAGGCGGCTTCTAGCTACTAGCTTCTAGCTTAATCCCTCGTCGTTTTGAACGAATTTCCTTGCTGCGAAAGATACTACGACGAGGCCGTCAACAAGTGAAATACAGATTTATCGCCACCCAGGAAGCGGAGCATCTGGATTCAAAGACATCCCGATTGTTAAAGCCTATATTGGTTAAGATGATCGACGCGCTCATAAGACGACCACGGCCCGAGGAGCATGATTCCGTTCGCGCGGTCGTTCAAACAGTAGTGGATGAGATTTACGGCGGCCTTTGGGCACTTCCACCGCTTCCGGTCGATGCGGAGAACGGGCATTCCTCTTGGGTCGCTGTACGGGACGCGAAAATCATCGGAGTGGTTCGGACATGCAGAGAATGGGTGGATGATTTATGGGTGCTTCGCGAAAGCCGAGGATATGGAATAGGCCAGCGTCTGCTCGCACAAGGGGAGGCTGAAATAATGGCTCGCGGCTATGAATCAATGTATCTTCGCGTCGTTCAATCGAATGCAGCGACGATCGAGTTCTATCGCCGCCAGGGTTGGCAGATCGTTCGGGCATTCCCCCATGAGAGATTTCCAATAATGATGTTAGAAATGTTCAAACCTATCCGCCAAGACGAAAGATGATGACTCGTAACGCCGCTACGCTTGGCGGCCTCTTCTGATGACTGCCGAAAACAGGCATAGCGCTCAGTGACGGGTTCTGAGTGAGGCGATGTTACAACATCAGTTAAAAGTGGTGAGGGCCAAATGGAAGGGCAGGCTGCTCACGGACGAGGCTCCGACCGCAAGAAATGCCTGTTTTTTGAATTCGGGAAGTCGACTTCAAGGACTGACAGTGATGACTGCCGTTCCATCCTTAACCAAAGTCAAAGATACATTGGCCTGAGCAATTACGTGGAACGTACCCGAGGTGCTGGGAGCAAGGTACGTCACCGTCAGGGAGCTTGCATCTGCTCCTTGAATCGTACCATCTGAGCATGGTCCAGCAGGCGGCGTAGTGCCCGGCCAATTGCTCTGCGGGCCGCTGGCACCATTTGTCTGCAGCTCGGCGATACTCCAACCCAGCGCTGGAGCGGCGGAACTGCCTTTAACCGTAGCTTGCAATGTCACTTGGCCGCTTGCAGCGATCGTGACAGCCGACGGTGAAACGGTCACAGTCACGTTATTGGGATCTAAGCTGCTACCACCACTTCAGCCAGCCATGGCAACGAGCAGAACCAGTGACACCACGCAGAAGGCTCGGTACGAATGCATTGCAGACCTCTTGCAAAAACACCGATTCACGCAAAGAGACATAGGCGATCTACGGCGGCAGAGTACCACGAAACCTCTTGCTTCCACAGCAGCAGTCGGTGCGAAGAGTTATGCGTGGGAACGTCCGCTCGGGGATCAATTGTCGAGGACAGATCATAGCGCGCATTGACACCGGATAGAACCGCCTTTCGGTTAATGAGAGTTGGTCATTTCGCTCGCCTTGGACAGTTCCTTCCGGGTATTCAGGTTGCGGAACATTGTTTGTGAGAAGCCTGCGGCTTTCAATTCTTCTTCGGTAATTACCTGAGTGTTGGTGGATGGGAAGAGGGAATCAATTTTATAGCGGCCTTCGCGCAGGGCTTTTTCGGCCATGTCTGCGAATTGGCGGCGGTAGATCGCGCTGAGGGGTTGGTAGCCTCTGCCGGTTTGCGCGACGGTGACAACTGCTGGGCTCATGCGCGCGTGCTCGAGCAAGTATTCCAAAAGCGCAGTGGATACGAAGGGGACGTCCACCGCGAGGATTAGATTCAGTTCTGTCGAGGAGGAACTCAAGGCGGCATGGATGCCTCCGAGAGGACCGCAGTTGGGGAAAATGTCTTCGACTACCGTGGCGTAAGCGGCAAATTTTCGTGGGTCGCCTACGATGTTCACGTTAAGCGTGACGGAACGGGCGATGTCGAGCGCTCGAGATAGTAAGGGACGGCCTTCGAGTTCGACGAAGGCTTTGTCCGTGCCCATGCGCGTGCTTTTGCCACCGGCCAGAATGAAGGCGGTAACGTCGGTTAAGGGGACGGGCATGTGGCGATGATACATGTCGCACGTGCGCGGGTTCATTTCTACCTGTGTGAACAGCCGGCAATTCCGGGCCCGGTTGTTCAACATGCCGGTATCTGCGACAATCCCCACTTCTCGCGCAAAGAGCGCTGCGAGAAGTGGGGCACCCGAAGATCTTGGTTCGCTTTGGCGGGGCTGCAAACGCCTATGAGCAGTTAGGAGTCGGTTGAGGCCGCAGCGCACCAAATACTTCCACAGGGTAAGGGCTTGCATCCACGGTAGTTAGGGGAGCGTACGGGGCGACAGGTGCACGAAAGTAACCTATCCAAAGTGAAGGCTTCGGGAGATGATGGGCCTGCATCCGAGGGTTCGGTAACCCGGACGTTACAACATGCCGCAAAAATTCATGGATGTGCTTATGCTTGGGCGCTGCTCTCACGAGTTCTCCTGGCCGCGTCGTGGTGGCGATGGCGATTATTACCAGGTCTGCCTGCTGTGCGCCGCGGAATACAAATATGATTGGACGACCATGCGTCGGACACAGCGCGTGGAACACGCCAAGCCTGAGACCACGGTGCGGCGCAGCCATACGCGAGAAAAGCGGCCGTCGTGGGTGCCGCGGGCGCGCCGGCTAAAGCTCGACATTCCTCTACGCTACCGCGTGAACAAGACCAGCACGTGGCATGAAGGGATCATCGAAAACATCAGCCAGAGTGGAGTACTGTTCAACGGGCCGCAACAGTTGCCGGTGAACGCGCTGATCGAGATGGTGTTTGAGATGCCGGAAGAAATTTCCGGCCAGAAGAACAGCAACGTCGTTTGCCAGGGGCGCGTGATGCGCGCCAAAGACGCGGCCAAAGGGGAAGAAGCACCCGCGCAAGAACAAGAGAACGGGGCGCTGGCGGCATCGATCGTCGACTACAAGTTCATTCACTAAGCAAGAGTGCGCGGCCGGGACCGTCCCGCTACAGCCGGCTGGACTCTTCGGCTTCGCTCAGGGCAGGCTGCCGACGCTGCGTTTTTCGCCTCGCTACTGGGTGAATTCCTTTTGCGGTTTACATCTGCAAGAAAACTTCGCTGCATCTAAAATGTGTGCATGGGCCGGGGCGGCCCGGTGTATACGTGTCAGGAGTCGAGCATGAAAATCAATTCCCTGTTGTCTTGCTTCATTTTGGCGATCGTCTTAGGCATGGGCTCGGGGTGTGCGAAGAAGCCTGACAATGCCAAGATTTCCAGCGAGGTTCAAGGCAAGTTCAGCCAGGATTCCGGGCTTTCGAGCAAACAACTGGCGGTGCAGGCCAATGACGGGGTGGTGACGCTAGAGGGCACAGTCGATAATGACGCCCAGCGTGAGGCGGCGGGGCGACAGGCTGCGTCAATTGCCGGAGTAAGAACAGTCATCAACAATCTGCGGGTTGGAGATGCCGCGGCGATGGCGCCGGCTGCGGTCGCTCCACCGGCGAGTGAATCGGTGCGACCCTCACCAACCTCTAGCGCTCCTCCGGTGGATAAACCAAGGCCCAGCGTGGCGAAAAAGAGCAGTAAGGCCCGCGGCTCTCAGGGTTCGAAGGCGAAGCGGGATTCCGCGGATGACTCGGATGCGAACCAGATGAGTACAAGCAATCAGCCACCCAATGATTCTGTGGCGCCGCCAGCATCGCCCGCTCCAGAGAATTCTGTGACGCAGGCACCTCCTCCGCCACCGGCGCCGAGAAAACTGATCATCGATCAGGGAACGCAGTTGACGGTGCGTTTGATCGATCCGATTGACAGCGAGAAGAATCAGACGGGCGAAACCTTTCGCGCGACGCTGAACGCTCCGCTCACCTCGGATGGAGAAGAAGCCGTACCCACGGGCGTTGAATTGACGGGCCACCTGGTGTCGGTAAAGAGCGCAGGTAAGTTTGCAGGGCAGTCGGAGGTTGTGTTGCAACTCGACAGCCTGGCGTCGGGCGGAAAGACCTATAGCCTGCAGACGGATCAGTACAAGAAGCAAGGGAGCTCGCGCGGAAAAAATACTGCGGAGAAGGTCGGCGGGGGCGCGATCGTTGGGGGCATCATCGGGGCGATTGCCGGAGGCGGCAAAGGCGCGGCGATCGGCTCGGCAGCGGGAGCCGGCGTCGGAGGCGGAGTGCAGGCTGCGACTAAAGGACAGCAGATTAAGTTGCCGTCGGAAACTGTGCTGAACTTTACGCTACAGGCTCCGGTTACGGTGGTGCAGGCGGCTCCGGCGGACGCGAACCGGGAGAAGTTGGGGAATTCGCAGTAAGGGCGGCGTGTTTTGCGTGCAACGAGAATTGTAGCGATCCGCGCAAGATCCTTCCCTCCGCCTGAAGAGCGGCTCCGCTCAGGATGACACAACTTTTTGAATGAGGGCTGCCCGGCAAAGCTTTCACTCCGGCGCAAGCTTGCCATTACAATCCTTCCAGATTCGCGTACACTCCCTTCGTCGAAATTCTTATGGCTCGGATCACGGCGGTGCTGCATACGGAGAATGATGCCCTGCGGTTGGGGCGGGCGCTGGAGACGGTGTATGCCTGCGATGACATTTTAGTAGTCGATCATGGCTCGCGCGACGCGACAGTGCGGGTGGCCCGCGAGTACGGAGCACACGTTGTGGACGCGATACCCGGAGCGTCGGCGCGGGATTATCTTCGCGGAATCCACCCAGATGCGGTCGCCAATCCCGGATGGATCTTGTGCCTCGCTCCCAGGGAGTCGCTGAGCGAGAAACTAGCGGCGAGCTTATTTGAATGGAAGCTCGAGTCTGCGCACGGAAGGGGCGCGACTGCGCTCGCATTTTCCATGTTTCTTCGGGAAGAGACGGCGGGCGGATGGGTGGAACTGTCCGTTGCGGAGACTCGCCTCGTGCCGCATACCTGGGAGGATTGGAAGGGAGTGCTTCCTGTGAATGAACCCGCATCCATCACTTTGGAAGGGGAGTTGTTGCGCTTCGCGTTTCCGTAATCTTGCCTTGGCCCGATCGGCGACAGCGGCCGTCCATAACGGTGAAATACAGATTGAGACAATCACTCCATTCCCACTCACGGACCATACAAGGCCTTACCAACCAGATCTTTCCGACCGGGCTCTTCAGGAGCACAAATGGTTGTGATTTCAGTCACATTCCACTCTCCGACACACGCCTAGACTGCATGGTTGTGGCAGTTTTGGCCGGGAAAGGCCTAGGAGGAAGGATATGCGTGTAATGAAATTCATCAGTTTGGCTGTGATTCTAGTAGTAGTTTCGACTTTGGCCGTGGCGCAGCAGGCCCCGGCGCAGACTGCACCGACAGTCAAGCATGTTCCCATCAGCAACATCCCATCGAACGCCGGGAATGAGATGTTCGCGAGCTATTGCGCAGTTTGCCATGGAAAAGACGGTAAGGGTAACGGGCCAGCTTCCTCGGCCATGAAGACAGCGCCCACCGACCTGACGACCCTGGCGCAGAAGAGTGGCGGAAAATATCCGGCATCGCATGTGGCGGCGGTGATCCGCGGACAGGCTATGACACCGTCTCACGGCAGTCAGGATATGCCGGTGTGGGGACCACTGTTCTCGAGCATTAGCCAGGGCCACGATTCGCAGGTGCAGCAGAGAATTGCGAACCTAGTCACTTTTATCGAAGGCCTGCAGGCAAAGTAAGGAATTGGCCGCTGGGAGTTATTAGATATGATGGGCTCCGGAGCGCGATGAGCGCGCTCCGGGCTTGTCTTTCGGTTTTGCCGCCCCACCAGGCGACCGCGCTGAAGCGCCATCCGAAGGAACTTGTACCGCTATTCGCAAGTTGGGCGGTAAGCTCAGAGTGGTCAATGTCTTACCGCCCACTGGCCGTTTGGCCAGTGACTTCAGTACCTTAGTCCCCGCCGATTGATCGACTTATAATCCAGTCAAGAAGAAGAAACATCAGCGTTCTTCCGGAGAGGCTTGCGCAGTGCGAGCCAACTAGGAGAGCTTGAGAGAAAACGTGGATCCGGTCATAGCATCGTTGATCTTTTTCGCGGGGCTGGCTTTTGGCAGCTTTCTGAACGTGTGCATTCATCGACTGCCTCTGGGGCGCTCGGTGGTGACACCACGTTCGGCCTGTCCCACATGCAAAGAACCGATCGCGTTCTACGACAACGTTCCGGTGCTGAGCTGGCTAATTCTGGGCGGGCGGTGCCGGCAATGCAAGAGCAAGATTTCACCACGCTACCTGCTGATTGAGTTGCTGACGGGCGTGATGTTTCTGGCGTGCTACTGGTATTTCGGGCTGACGCTGGCCACGCTCAAGTTCTGCACCTTCGCATTCTTGCTGTTGGGATTGATCTTTACCGACGCCGAAACCAAGTTGCTACCCGACAAGTTGACGTTGCCCGGATTGGCGCTGGGCGTGATTTTCAGCGTTCTGGTTCCCGTGAATGATCTGGCATCGCAGTTCTTGCCCGGCGTGGTGAGTCTGCCGTTTAGTGGAGACGTCTCATTGCGAGTTTTGTCTCTGCTGGATTCCCTGCTGGGCGCGGCTCTGGGTGCCTCATTCATTTATGGTGCGGGTGCAATTTACTTGCGATGGCGCGGCACCGACGGAATGGGCTTTGGCGACGTCAAGCTAATGGCAATGGTGGGCGCATTCCTGGGAATGAAGCTTACGATCTTCACGATTTTCACGGCGTCGCTGGCGGGCTCCTTCTTCGGTCTCACAACCGTTTTCGTGGTATGGGTGAAACGTACGCATCGCTTCATGAAGCGACTGGCAAATGCGCAGGCGGCACGGCGGCGCGGATGGCAATCGGCGCAAGTGGTTTATCGGAATTATCAGATGCCCTTTGGCGTATTTCTGGGAAGCATGGCGATGATCGCATTCTTCTTCGGTAACCGCTTCCTGCACTGGTATGGAGGGCTTTGGTGAGAGCGCTAGCCAATCCGGTGTTGCTGCGGGCTGCCATCGTGTTGTTCTGCGCGACGTTTGCGTTTCTACTCGGTTTGCTCTTCATGCGGCTGCTCAAGCAAAACATTTCGGAAGAACGAAATTTTTCCGCCACCGCGCAACCGACGCTGGAAACGCTGCCGCTTCACCTGTACAACACTGTGATCCAGCAGCTCAAGCAACAGAAGCATGAACTGCAGGTGCAATCGGAAGCTGAGCAACGGCGATTGCGCACCACGGAGAATTTCAGCCAGGCCGTGCTTTCCAATCTGTCCTGTGGCGTGCTGGTGTTTGGAACCAATAGGCTGGTCAAGACCGCCAATCCGGCGGCGAAGGCGATTCTCGGGTTTGCTTCCCCCACCGGGATGGGAGCGGAAGATATTTTTCGCGGAGCTCTCGTCAGTTCCGGCGTTCAGACAACAAGTATGGGCTCGGAGGACAACGGCGATGAAGCCGTGGGAATGGCGGACAAGATCCGCGAAGTGTTGCAGGAAGAAAGTAAGCGGTGCAACGTGGAAGCCGAGTACGAAACTCCGGGCGGCGCAAAGCGATTCATTGCGGTAACGATTTCTCCGGTGCCGTCGGTGGATGGGAGTCTACTAGGCGCGGCCTGCCTGATCAACGACATGAGCGAGTTGGAACAGATCCGGCGCCAACAGCAACTGGACGGCGAGATTTCGGCGGAGAAGGCGTTGCAATTGCGTACATCGCTGGCCACGATATCCAGCTGCGCGCAGCAACTTGCCAGCAGCCGCGATGCGGAAACGGCGCAGCGACTGGCAGGGGATATCGCGCACGAAGCCGCGGAATTGGACCGCAGCATTGGCGGATTTTTGACCAAAACTCAGGCCTTGCAGGGAGCGGCCGCGGGTAGCGGGGCAAATTGAGTTCGAAGGGCAGGCCAGGGCGGCGGATAGCCGCCATGGCGAAACAGACGCAAGCGTGAAGAAAAAGGTGGAATGATGAAACATATTGCATGCAGTGGAATTGGTCTCGTGCTGCTTCTGGGTTTGACCGGCGTTCCGGCCGGTGCACAGAATCAGGGTTCGACAGCCTCGCAAAACTCTTCCTCCGGTTCGTCTTTAGGCGAGTACGCGCGGCAGGTCCGAAAGGATCCCGGCAGCACCGCGAAGCCGAAAGTGTTCGACAACGACAATTTGCCCAGGGAAGACAAACTTTCCATCGTAGGGCAGCCAGCCGCCCCGGCGGCCGGCAGCGACACCGACGCCAAGGCGAGTCAGGCGGAGAACTCCACGCCGAGTGATGCCAAGCCCGGTGCGGATAGCAAAACTTCGTCACCCGAAAAGGCCCCGCTGACCAGCACGCCCAAAGCTCCCGACGATGACAAGACCAAGGAGAATGCGGTGAAGCAATGGGCGGACAAACTCGCGGCGCAGAAGGATCAAATCGATCTGCTGACCCGTGAACTGGATGTACTGCAGCGCGAATATCAAATCCGTGCCGCCGCAATGTATGCGGACGCGGGGAACAGAATGCGCAACTCCGGCGACTGGGATAAACAGGACGCGCAGTACAAGCAACAGATTGCGGACAAGCAGAAAGCAATCGAAGACGCCAAGCAGAAACTGGAAGACACGCAGGAAGATGCACGGAAAGCGGGAGTGCCAGCATCGGTCCGCGAGCCGTAAATTCAGTTTTGCAAACAAAATCGAGCGCCGAAGCTTGCTCCGGCGCTCGATTTTTTCCTACCATAGCCGGCCAAACGCCGACACTAGGCCTGCATACGCAGGCGGCGGAGTTGCTTTACGTGATGCAGGCCATGTACCAGGTGAAACTTCCTCCATTGGGCTGCCGTGAGCGGGCCGAGGATGGGATGATCGAGAAGTTTCTGGCGCGGTCCGAGTTTCTCCTCGCAGCGGCGAATAATGTCATCCATCTCTCCGATCTTCGGGCCGATTTCGGCACCCACTTTTTCGGGTGGAACTCCGCGGGGGCGAGCGACGGGCGGGGCCTCCCTTCCGGAGGGCAGATGGCCGAGTCCCACAACCACAAGGGTTCTGCCTCGCTGGGCCCAGGTTTGAGTAGTCGCGAGGGGCTTGCCGGCTTCGATGACGCGCTCGAATCCCTTGATGGTGCCCGTATAGGTTAAGTACAAGTGTTCCAGGACCTCAGCGGCACACCACTTGCCAGGCAGGTGGGCGGTCAGTTGCGCAGGCGACATGGGCGCAACGGCTGCGGCAATCTCTGCTTGCAATTTTTGCAGACGAGGGTCCACGAGGGTTACTTACCTTTTCCGCCCTTTCGGTTAGAATGTTGCGCGAACAAGAAACTATTCACGTTATCACAGGAAGGATGTCATGAAGACGGCCAGCCCTGCCCCTACAGAGTTGCACGCAATGGCAGCGAAGATGTCGGGAACGGCGTTGTTCAGCAGTCGGAATCAGCCATCATTCAATCGGAGAAGCGCGTTTAGCAGCAACGTTTATGCGGGTTTATTGGCTGCGCTGGTCATGACGCTTCTGGCGCTGTTAAGCTCGTGCTCCTCGGAACCTGAAAAACCAGCGGAATCTGCGAAGCCGGAAGTGAAAGGACCGGAGCTGATCACGGCTCGCTCTGCCTTTCAGAGACTGTACGTGGCGGCGCGCGGTTGGAATCAGGACGCGCAGCCCTACCGGATTGAATCGACGGCAACCAGCGACGGCAACGGCCACGATGGCAAGTGGGCCATCTGGCGATGCAGCTTTGCTTCGCCCAGCAAGCGCTCGTCGAAGGCGTATACCTGGTCAGGAAGTGCGGCCGATGGGGCGCCGTCGCGCGGGGTGGATCCAGGAAGAGAAGACAGCTACAGTCCATCGAACTCTTCGACGCAAGTGTTCGATATGGCGTTCCTCAAAATCGATTCAGATCAGGCTTTCGCGACCGCCCAGAAGCACGGCGGCGACAAGGTTCTGGAGAAGACGCCCGACACGCCTGTGATCTACATTTGCGACTGGAATCACAACACGAATGAATTGACTTGGCATGTGATCTACGGGACTAGTCGTGAGGGAGCGAAGCTGACGGTAGCTGTGAATGCATCTACCGGCGAATTTATTCGCGTTGAGAAATAGCTTGCCGCACCGGTGATGCGGCTGCCTATGCAGTTGGAGGAAAATGAGGGTTCGGGCCTAGTCGGTTGAAGGTCTCGCCTTTGATTCTGGAAAAGAATCGGTACACGCTTCGGCCTAAGCGGCGCCCACTGGATAGACTAGCGCCCTCCAAGAGAGGTTATGTCTATCTGGGAGCAGCGAGGTACTGACGGTCCGCCGCCGGGTAGGCACTGAATAGGTAAGCTCGTAGCTGCGAGATCGATTTTCAGGCAAGCCACACCGTCTGTTTCGCACGTCCGTGAACCTTTCACCGCTGCTCAACTCGTTGTCCTGGGGTAAACGCAGGTGGATCCCGAAAAACCGTAATGGGGAGGACTGCGTCTGTACGCGGTTCGCTCGGGACCACTCTGCGAAGTCGTCGATCGTGGCAGTCGATATATTGTACGACGTTAGTTATACGTAGTTCAAGAAATAAGCAGTAGCGTTATTGGAGGCGATGGTGCCGAGGCATCCCGATCCTGATTTGGAGCAACGTATCTTAGGGGCGGCATCGCGCCTGTGGGCGCGCGGCGGCGAAAAGGCTCTGACCATGCGCGCGGTGGCCAAGGCAGCCGGCACCACTACGCCGACGGTGTACGAGCGCTACCGCGACCGCGATGACATTCTTCGTTCGCTGCGCATGGAAACGCGACGGGAGTTATTTGCCGTCCTCAGTGACACGAAGACTCTTCGCGAGGCCTTTCAGCAGCATCTCGAGTTTGCCCTCAAACACAGCCACGCTTACGAGATGCTGTTTGACGGAGTGGCCAAGCCTCCTTCCCTGCACGAACCCTGGCCGTCGTTCAATCTAATGCGGGAACGGGTCGCCAAACGTCTCGGCGGGAGTCCCCGGCAACATACGCGACTCATGCTCGCGGTATGGTCGTTGATGCATGGGGCCGCTATGCTGATTATTCGCGGCGGCTTTGAAGGCGTACTGCGAGACCAGATGGTGCACGCGTGCCTGGACGCATTCGACGACATCCTTGATGCGGCTGCGCGATCGAAAGGCCTTGCTCACTCTGGCCCGAAATGGCCATCAAATCTAATACTGGGCGAAGGCAAGCAGAGTCGTGCGGGCAATGGCGAAGGCAACGACCGGAAGGCCAAAATCAAAAGCAGTAAACATAGGTGAGCCAACTCAACCCTGCGAGTTCGCGCAGGAAACAATGGCTCCGAGCGTAAACGTTCACGGTGGCGATTTACGGAGCAGCCTTCACATTCGCAGCGGCGCCCTTTAGCCGGTCGATCGCCTTTTGAGCTTCTTCTGCTTGCGGCCCGTGAGGCAGGATCTTTAGATAGCTTTCGTATGCCTTGCCGGCATCGTCGGGCTGATCCAATTTGTCCAGGCACACGGCGAGGTGGTAGGTCGCCTCGGCGTCGTTGTCTTTGTAGTACAACGCTTCCCGATACCGGTCCGCAGCGGCGCGATAGTTCTTCCGCTTGAAGTAGAAGTTTCCCACTTCAATATCCTTCGCCGCCTTGTGCGGGTTCCAGGTGTGAAACTCGGCGACGTTGCCGCTGCCGGGCGCGGCGGTCTCGTCTACCAATAGGTCTGAACTTTCCGGGTGAGCCTTGTCATCCCCAGGCGGGGGGCTCAAATCGATAAGAGTGTCTTTGCTCGAGCTTTGCCCTTCTGCATCTTCGAGGGTGTCGGCATTGACGCGGTCGGACCGCGGCGGGGTCAGATTGGGATTCCGCGGAGTCAACGGCTTGGAATCCTGCGCCGACTTCGAACTGGGCGTTTGCGCACTCGATGGGGAGGAATTAGAGGGAGTGGAGTTCTGCGCCCGCACCCCCAACGTGCATGCAATGCACATTAAAACAAGACCACTACGCATAGGATTATTTTACCTTCAACCGTGAGTGGCGCGAAACGACTGCAAACACTTCTGCGCGGTTTCAAGTTCCGGGAAGCGGCTTCCCTCTTGTTCGATGAGGTAGTACTCGACGCCACCCACGCTTTCGGCCGCTTGAAAAATACCTTTCCAGTCGGCGACGCCTTCCCCAAAGAGGACCTTATAGCCTTTGCCGGGATCGCGCGACCACTCCTTACAATGGATGGAGCGAATGCGTCCCGGGTTGGCTCGGATCCAAGCTACTGGATCGGCGCCAGCTTCCACGCAGGTGCCCACGTCCAGCTGCAGCATCACGGACGGCTTAGTGTTCTTGGCAAGGATCTCAATGGGTCGCGTGCCGGGCGCGCCGGTGAATTCGGCCTGATGGTTGTGATACCCGGTCTTAAGACCAGAGGGAGCGAGCGTGTCGGCGGCGGAGTTCAGCGTGTCGGCAATTGCCTTCCAGCCATCAACACCGGTCTTGGGATCGCTCCAGGCGAGGACTACATATTTGCTGCCGAGAATCAAGTTGTAGTCCCGTGCCCGGTCGATGTTTTTCGCGTTGAAATAATCGGCGTCGTTATGCGTGGAATAGCAGCGCATTCCGAGATCATCGAGCAACTTGCGCGTCTGCTTAGCCTCGGTTTCGGTCCATTCGAAGTATGGAGCGTAGAACTCGACCACTTGGTAGCCCATTTTCGCGACGACGCGAAGGGTGCCGTCGGGATCCTGCTTGAGCGAGTCGCGGACGGAGTAGAGCTCGAGTCCCACCGGGATGGTAGTGGCAGAAGCTGCGCTCCTGAAGGCCCATGGCAGGGTGGCAGACATCGCAAGGAAGGTGCGGCGGGAGAGTGCGGTCATTGGCATGCATGAAATCCTAACTCTTTACGCCGGTTCGTAAAAAAGATTTTAACCACAAGAGGACGCTGGGCATGAGCCACGCAGTTCGCAGGTCGACACCGATACTGAACAAAAAAAAGCAGGCCGCTCAGGGGGAGGCGTTGAGCGGCCTGGTTGGCGAAGTCCTCCGGGGAGGAGGGTAAACTTTTTCTACATCGATGACGGATTGCTTGTGGCCGGCGCAGCGGTTGGCTGCGTAGTGTCGCCCACGGTGTTTGTCATGAGGCGGACATCGACGCGGCGGTTGTCAGCACGACCGCTGGAGGTCTTGTTAGACTCCACAGGCTTATCTTTTCCGAGACCGATCACGTAAATCTTGTGCGCGGGCACGTTGTACTTCGTAGCCAGATACTGAATCACTGAATTGGCGCGGCGCTGGCTGAGATCATAGTTATAGTCGGCCGGTCCAACCGAGTCCGTTCCGCCTTCGAGAGCAATGATGTATCCCTTGGTGCTGGCAATCTGGCCAGCGAGCTGATCGAGGGTTTGCTGCGCCTCAGGAGTCAGATTGTCCTTGTTGAATCCGAATTTAACCGAGGTCTCGGCGACGGCGTGATAGTTGTCGAGATTGGCTACAGTGTTGGTCAGAACGCCTACCCGGCTGTTGGCGGCATCGGCCATTTGCTGGGCGGAAGCTGCGTTCTGTCCGGCGGTTTGAGCCTTCTGCTCGACTTCGGCGGTCTTGGCATTCACGGCCTGAATGCCCGCCTGGGCCCGCGCGTCAACGTCCTTGATGTCTTTCGAATTCTTCGCGGTCAGATCGTCGAGCTCGTTGGTCTTGTTGATCAGTGGCGTTGTTTGTGACTTCACGTAGTTCTTGCTGGAACAACCAACGGTTGCCACTATGCTGGCTGCCAGGCAAATCACTAACGAAGTGCGGTTCATAGGGTGAGGCTCCTTGGTAAGTCTCTTGAACTTTCAGAACTTGTCGGACGCCTTTCTGGCGACCGGAAATCTGTAATTTCCAATTACCGGGAAATGATTCCACAGCTCGACTACGGGCTTTACTTGTGCACGGCACATGCCAGTTTCCCGGCCTGGCAAGGGCGGCAATAAGTATATACGTTTTCAATGCTTTGCGGTTATTTCGCGAAGGCGCAGAAAAGTGCATAGCGCGGCGAAACTATGCAAACCCACATACAGGATGGAAATTTTATACGGTAAGACTCAAGGCAAGCGAGTTACGTGGTTTGGCAACCAACCTTTTTATCGCCGGGACGCGGAGAGCGAGCCGCGAAGAGGACATACATAGGTGTAGGTTACTTCCAAATATCAGTGATTGGGGCAGCCTCGCGATCGTTGGCGGTGAGAGGCTCGAGACCGAAATTGTCTTCGATGGTGCGCAACAGGTTGTAGTGCGTGTAGTGCATGGCGAGTGCCTTGGGATCCTGCTGGTTCGCGGGTTTGACCATGTCGCCCAGGAGCAACGTGTAAATGCGGTTGTCGGCATTGCCGCCGGATTCGTCGAAGGTGACAACGACTAACGTTCCCTTCCGGAGTTTCTCTGGGAAGGATTCATCGAGGAATTTTTTCACCCACGCTCCGGCGACTTGGACGTTGGTGTCGTGGCCGTCGTGATTCATGTTGGGCGAGTAGAAGGAAAAGGCGACCAGCCCCTTGCGCGCGTCTTGCACGAAAAAATTGTCGGACTTGCTGGAGTCGACGCGTACCACGTGGTCGCACCACTTCGATTGCACTTCACGAAAACTGAGAAAGGGGACGTGGCGTCGCGTGTAGTTGCCGCGTTTCTCGGCCACATGCTGTGAAGTAATGTTCCAAGGGCAAGTTCCTTCGGGCAACTCCTCGGCGTATTGCTTGAAATCGAGACCGGAGGAGATGAGGCGATCGGCGATGGTCTGGTGAGCGGCGTCCGCGGGATAGTTGACTTGGTTGTCGGCAAGCAGACGGCCGCGGCGATGAATGCCGAAGTCGGTCCCCGCCACCATCGCCAGGTAGTTGGGATAGGACGGGTGAAACATGGCATGGAAGTTGGTCAAGCTGGCGCCACCTGCAGCCAGTTCGGCAAGGCTCTTGTCCTGGCTCGCGACTTCGTAGTCGACGTTTTCAAGCACGATGATGAGAACGCGATCAAAATGGTGTGCCGTGGAGCGTGCAGCGGCACGCGCGGCTTCCTCCTCCTTACCGGCCGGGGACTTCGCCATTTGAGGCTGAGTGGACTGGCTTCGCGGTGCCGGCGTGATGCTTTGGGCCGAAACGACAGCCGTGGTGAAGACGACCGTCAGAAAAATAATCGCTGCGTGGAGACTTCGAGGGGACTCTGAAAACACCGACATAGAACTCATCAGTCCTTTTTGTAACATAATGTTTGGCTTTTCCATCCAATAGAATAGATGCCTCGCGCCATGGATTTGCAGGCTAAAATCCGCACCATTCCTACCGAGCCCGGCGTGTATCTGTACAAGAACGCCGAGGGGGAAGTGATTTATGTCGGTAAAGCGAAAAACCTGCGCAGCCGCGTGGCCAGCTACTTTCACGAAGGGCGGTGGGAAGATGCGAAGACTGGAACGCTAGTTCGCGAGGCGGTGGATGTGGACTACATCGTGGTCGCGAACAACAAAGAAGCGCTGGCGCTGGAAAACAATTTAATCAAGCAGCGCAAGCCGCGCTTCAACATCCTGTTGCGGGATGACAAGACGTATCCGTACGTGAAGTTGACATTGGGCGAGCGCTGGCCGCGAGTTTATGTGACGCGGCGACTGCGAAAGGATGGTAGCGCTTACTACGGACCGTACTTCCCTGCCAATCTGGCCTATCGAATTGTTGATTTGATCCATCGGAATTTCCTGATTCCTTCGTGCAAGGTGGATTTGACGCGCGTCCATCCGCGGCCGTGTTTGCAGTACTACATCAAGCGATGCCTGGGACCGTGCGCGAAGGAGTTGACCACGCCTGAGGCCTATCAGGAGGCCGTGCGGGACGTGAAGTTGTTTCTGGAAGGGCGCCCGACGGATTTGAGCCGGTCGCTGCATGCCCGCATGGAGCAGGCGGCGGCGGAGCAGGAGTATGAGCGCGCGGCGCGCTATCGAGATTTGATTTCGACCGTGGAGCAGTTGCAGGAGCGCCAGCGGATTGCAGCGGCTGAGGGAGACGACGCCGACGTGTTTGGCTATCACTTCGAGAACGGGATGCTGGCGGTGAATTTGTTTCACATGCGCGGCGGCAAGATGGTGGACCGGCGAGAGTTTTTCTGGGAAGAGTTGCCGGAATTTGCGGAGGAGGATGCCGCAACCGCTTCACCCTCTTGTCATCCTGAGCGTAGCGAAGGACCTATGCAACCTGCTGGCATTACCGTCTGCACCGACGAGTCCACGGATCCTTCGGCCCGCAAAGGACGGGGGCCTCAGGATGAAAATTCAAGCGGAACGGATTTTCATCCCGGAGAGTTTTTTTCGGCGCTGCTGAAGCAGCTTTATATTGGCCAACCCTATGTACCGCGGAATCTCTACGTACCAGTTGATTTTGAGGATCGCGAGGCGCTGGAGGACTTGCTCTCGGAGCAACACGCGGGCGAGGGAGTTCGTGTGGCACGAGTGCATATTCTTGTACCACAGCGCGGGGACAAGCGCTCCCTGATCGACTTGGCCGGCAACAATGCGAAGCAGTCCTACGACCAGCGGTTCCGCGTGTTGAAGCCGAATGCACGGAAGATTCAGGAAGAGTTGCAGGAAGTGCTGAGCTTGGCAGAACTGCCGAAGCGGATTGAGTGTTTCGACATCTCCCACATTCAGGGGGCAGAGACAGTTGCTTCAATGGTGGTGTGGGAGGACGGCAAGATAAAGAAATCGGATTACCGCAAGTTCATTATTCGCACGGTCGACGGCGTGGACGATTTCGCATCGATGCGGGAAGTGGTCACACGCCGGTACAAGCGTCTTCGGGATGAAGAGAAGCCAATGCCGAGCCTGGTGCTGATTGACGGTGGGCTGGGACAGTTGCACGCGGCGGCACAGGCATTGGAGGCCTTAGAGATTATTAACCAACCGCTGGCTTCGATCGCGAAGCGTGAGGAGATTTTATATGTGTACGGGCAAGAGAAGGATCCGGTCGCGCTGGATCACCATTCTCCGGTGCTCCACCTGATCCAGTTGATTCGCGATGAGGCACATCGGTTTGCAGTAACCTTTCACCGAAAGCGGCGGCAGATGCGGGACCGCTCTACAGAACTTTTGGAGATTCCGGGCGTGGGCGCCAGCACTACTCGAAGACTGCTGGAACACTTTGGCAGCGTGCAGGCGGTGAAGCAGGCGGATCCGGCCGCGTTGTCAGCGGTGGTGACGCGGACGCAGGCGGAGGCGATCAAGAATCACTTCCGGAGATAGGGATTGTGATTCGGGACAAGCACAACGGGTTAACCGCTGAGATCGCGGAGAAGCACTGCAAAGTTCGCATACAAGTCTTGTTGGAACCAGTGCAGAAAAGTGCAGCCTACTTGGGTTGCGGGCTGGCGTTGCCCATGTCCAGGACTACCTTCCAGCTTCCGTCTTTCTGCAATTTCCAGATGCTGGTGTATTTGCCATAGTCGACGACCGGCTTGCCGTCTTTGTTAATGGTGTGGAACTCGAAGATGCCATAGGTATAGCCGAGATCAGCGGAGGCGGAGATGTCAGCGCCGACCGGGGTCCAAGTGAGGCGATTGTTTTTGTCGTCGAGGAAGCCCATGCCTTTGGCGATCTCTGTCTTGCCCTGTATTAACGGCGCACCGTTCGGAACCTCGACCGAATCTTCGGCGTAGTACGACATGTATCCCTGCGAGCCCTTGTCGGCGGCGGTCTTCATGAGTTCAGCTTCGAGCTGTTTGAGTGTCTCGGCAGTCGCTTTCGGGGAGGCTGAGACGGTGGGTCGCGTGATGGGTAGAATTACTGCTGCGATTGCGAAGGCGACAACTGGAACGAGCAGTAAAACTTTCATAGTGCCCTCCGAAGAATGCGCGCCGACATTCTACCCCTCGAGTCCATCCAATCAAACAAACTTGTACTGCCACAATCGCCGAGAAAGGCCGTAGAGGACGCCGAAGATCGTTGCGGTCAAACGAGTTTGCTAAACTGGCGGCCATCGATATGAACTCTATTTTCGTCACTCCAGTGATTCTTCTGCTTGCCTTGCAGGCGATTTCTGCACAGACCTCCACCCCTGACAACATGACCACCGCGCAAGAGAAGCATCTGCGCACTGTTCGCCAGTTGACGTTTGGAGGTCAGAACGCGGAGGCGTATTTTTCGGCAGACGGAAAGAAACTGATCTATCAGTCGTCGCACGGCGACGTGAAGTGCGACCAGATCTTCGAGATGAATATCGACGGCACGGATCAGCACATGGTTTCGACCGGCAAGGGACGCACTACGTGCAGTTTCTTTTATCCCGACGGGAAGAAGATTCTTTACGCGTCGACGCACCTGGCCAGCCCCGAGTGTCCGCCGCGGCCTGATTTCTCGAAAGGCTATGTGTGGGCGGTGTATTCGGGATATGACATCTTCACGGCGAACCCGGACGGATCGAATCTCAAGCGGCTGACGAAAACTCCGGGCTACGACGCCGAGGCTACGATTTCGCTCGATGGGAAGAAAATTGTGTTTACCTCGATGCGGAACGGCGATCTTGATATCTATTCGATGGACGCCGACGGATCTCACGTCAAGCAACTGACTCACGAACTCGGCTACGACGGCGGACCAACGTTTTCACCGGACCGAAAGTCAATCGTCTTCCGAGCGTACCATCCTCAAACAGAGAAGGACATTTCGGATTATCGAGGGTTGCTGGCGCAGAATTTGATTCGTCCGACATCGCTGGAAATCTGGACAATGAAAGCTGATGGGAGTGGCAAAAAGCAGATTACGAGCCTGGGCGCAGCGAGTTTCGGTCCGGCGTATACGGCGGACGGGAAGCGCATTATCTTTTCATCGAATTACGATTCGGAGACGCACGCTACGGGGGGCATGGGAAATTTCGAGCTGTGGTTAATCAATCCCGACGGCAGCGGACTGGAGCGCGTGACCTACAGCGATGGCTTTGACGGTTTCCCGATGTTCTCGCCGGATGGAACAAAGCTGGTGTGGGCTTCCAACCGCAACGCCAAGGCTCCGCACGAGACCAATATCTTTATTGGGGATTGGGTGCCGTAGGCGCGACCCGGTGGGCGGCTTTTCAGGGTTCGGATTCGCTAACGCGGATCCGAGTCGCCAGCCATGCGACGCAGGCCAGCATACCGCACCAACCCACCAGCCTTACTACGGCTGCGATCTGCGTGTCGTGGTTGAGAACGCCTAGGCTGGTGAAGATGGCGAAAAAGTCGTGCTCCACAAAATCCGGGTCGCCGGTCGTGACCAATGGGAGTTGCTGCACTCGCGCGTCGGCCATATACGTGGCTGTGTAGAGCCAATTCTCGAAGAAGAAGAACAGACAGAAGACAAAGCCTGACGTCTGGCGCTCAGTGAAAAAGTAGACAGCCAGTAAAAATGGGACCAACCACTGAAGTAACGTGCCTCCCCAAAGGCCGAGCGTAGGCCCGAACCAGCCGAATAGGTTGTGTCCGCCTTCATGAACGACCAAGTTGGCGCTGTCGATGAAAAGGAAGCCGCCGTGCGCTGAAAATGCATAGCCGAGGAAGGCGACGTAGAACACTGTCCACGCTACCAGCGCCGGGCGCGACACGGGTTTCCATGGCTCTTCAAAAATCGATTGGAGAGATTCCAGCATTTGCACCTGCAGCGATTTTAGGGACAACGGTCAATACCGTGGAGATTACGAAGGGGAGTAGCGACGTCGACTGCAGGATGAATCCAGCGGCCTTCCCAGGAAGGACTACGACTTGTGGCCTTCGCGTGGAAAGGCGTTTCTTGTTACAGTGATCTGACATGCCAGCCGAGACGCAGCAAGCTACGTCTCGACGAATGGATTTCGAAATGGCGATGAAGGTTCGGCAGTGGATAACCGCGAGTGTGCTACTTCTGCTAGTGGCTGCGGCCATCGTGGGCATCGTGTGGACGCGGGAGCCCGCTGCGGTAATCGAGGACGCACCGGCGACCGGCAAGAAGACACTCTTGGGACGGAAGATGAGTTCTACGCAGCGTCCCTTGGTGGACCAGCGCCCGCTGCTGACCGCCAAGCGAATGACCGCGCTGGCGAGCACCCCGGAAGAGCAGACGCTGGCGCATGAGGCCGAGAAAGTCGGCGATCACGAAGTCGACTTGGCATTCTTTGATGCGCTGCGAACGGCCGAAGAAAATCCTCCAGCGCTCTCACCGGAATCCAAACAAATTGCGCAGCGCAAGGAAAAGGCCGCGCAGGCGCTGAAAGAGGATCAGGAGGCGATCGCAGCCCTGACCCGCAAACTGGCGGCCGCGCCAGAATCGCAGAAAGATAACCTGCAGGATCAGATCGATGTTGCCAAAGCGCAGATGGATCTGGACCAAGACGAGGTGGACGATGCGGCCGAAGATTTAGAGCAAGCTGGCGGCGATCCGCAAGCAAAGATCAAGCGCCTGAAGGCGGAGCATGATGCTTCTGATCAGGCGCCCAGAGCGGCGGCCGGGTCGAACGTCAACCCGTACGAACAGGATTACCAGGCGCGCACATTCCTGAATGTTTTCCGGGCGTGGAATGCGCTGCGCGAAAAGAAATCGCAACTGCAGGCGGCACAAGAGGAAGCGACTACCAAACAACAGCGCCTGGCGGTACGCCACACCACGCTGCAGGCGAAGGTCGACAAGGAGATCGAGAGCCGGGAGTCAGCCAAGCAGCAGGCGAAGGGATTTGCCAAGGGTAACGCCGCGGCGAACCGCGAAGACTCCAGGGCGGCGGCAACGGCAGCGCTCGATTCCCTGAAGCAGTTTACGCGCGATCAGAAAAATCTGGCGGACCTCGGGAGGCGGCTGCAGGATCAGCAATCGCTTAGCGACATTTATTCCAACTGGATTGTGCTAGTAGAGAATCGCGAACGAGCCGCCCTGCACCGCATGATTGAGTCGGCGCTGTGGATGCTGCTGGTTCTGGTGGCCGTATACGTGGCGAACCGGCTGATTGAGCAGCTGTTCCAAGGTATGAAGACCGAGAACAAGCGCATCGACACGCTGCGGGCGGTGGCAAAATTTGCCGCGCAGGCGATTGGCGTGATCCTGATCGCGTTCTTGATTTTCGGCATGCCGAATCAGACGACCACGGTGCTCGGCTTGGCAGGCGCGGGGCTGACAGTTGCGATGAAGGATTTCATCGTCGGATTTTTCGGATGGTTCGTCCTGATGGGCCGGAATGGGTTGCGCGTCGGCGATTGGGTCGAGATCAACGGCGTGACAGGGGAAGTAATTGAAGTAGGACTGCTGAAGACGGTGCTGCTGGAAACCGGAAACTGGACCGACGCCGGACATCCTACGGGTCGCAGGGTTTCGTTCGTGAATACGTTTGCGATCGAGGGGCACTTTTTCAACTTCACGACTTCGGGGCAGTGGATGTGGGACGAGGTCGAGTTGGCAATTCCGAACGATCAGGATCCGTATGCGATCATCGACGCTCTGCAGAAAGTGGTCGAGAAAGAGACGGAGGAGAATGCGCGCAAGGCCGAGGCGGAGTGGTCGCATTCGACGACACGTTACCGGGTGCAATCGCTATCGGCCAAACCGTCGATCAATGTGCGTCCGACCGGATCGAGTATTGAAGTAAGCGTGCGTTATATTACGCGCGCTTATGAACGGCATGAGACCCGCAAGAGGCTATACGCCGAGGTCCTGGAGTTACTGCGGGGCAAGCGCGTGCCGGTAAAGGTGTAGGAGTTTCGAGGTTAGGCTTTCGCGCTTAGTTTGAGTCTTCTGCTTTGGCTGTCCCTCCAACCTTATGTCAAGCATTGAACAACTGGGAACGCTGATCGTGACTGGGGGAAGTCGCGGAATTGGCGCGGAGGTATCTACCCTTGCCGGGAAGCGCGGATACGCGGTGGTAGTGAACTTCTGTAGCGGCGCGAGCGAGGCCACAGAAGTCGTCAAAGGAATCGTTGCGGGCGGCGGGAGTGCGATTGCAATTCACGGCGACGTCTCGCAGGAAGACGACATCATGCGGATGTTTGAGACCGCCGAGCGTGAGTTGGGTCCGATTAAGGGTCTAGTGAATAACGCTGGAATCACCGGCGGGTTTGCGCGTGTGGAAGAAGTGTCGAGTACGGCGATCGATCAAGTTTTTGCGGTCAACGTCCGGGGATCCATCTTGTGTGCGCGGGAGGCAATACGGCGGATGTCGACGCGACGTGGCGGGTCCGGCGGAGCGATCGTGAATATTTCTTCGCGGGCGGCGCACACTGGCGCATCGGGTGAGTGGGTTCACTACGCGGCATCGAAGGGCGCGATTGATAGCTTCACGATCGGACTGGCGCGGGAAGTGGCGACGGAAGGGATTCGGGTGAACGCCGTGGCGCCCGGATTGGTGGAGACTGGAATTCACGCAGCGAGCGGCGAACCTGGGCGACTGCAACGAATGATGGGAACCATCCCGATGGGACGAGCGGGGCTGCCCCATGAAGTGGCGGAGGGAGTGTTGTGGCTGCTGTCTTCTGCGGCGTCGTATACGACGGGAGCGATTCTGCCGATTGGCGGCGGGCGGTAAATAAGGGCAGTAGTCAGTAGTCAGTAGTCAGTTCTCAGAAGCTAGATTCTCTTCTTGTCCCTGTCTAAATCCCTACGCAAATATGTTTTGATTCTTTCGGGCAGGCGCGAGTTATGCAGGATATCGCGCAGTTGTGCAGGCGGGAGGCGCTTGGCGAATACCAGGGCGCGGGCCAATGGGGTGTATTCGTTGCGCAAGAGTGCCATTCGAATTTCCGGTCGCAGGGACCACTTGGCGTGGTGGCAGATGGCCTTGACGAAAGCGGGAGTCGCCGTCGGCCGCAAGAGGGCCTTCACGATGGCGTTCTCAGTAACGCGAGGATTTTCAAGTGCGGTCTGCCAGACACGCGCTTCCTTATCGAGCAGCAAAGCGGAGGCCACCATTGCGGAAGAGCGCCGCGCCAACGCGAGGCGCTCACCCAGAGTGATCGAAGCGAGGCGAGCCATTAGGAGTTCATCGGCTACGCGTTTCAGATCGGCAGCGACCGCGGGGATCAGTGAGAACTGCATGAGATCGAACGTATAGAGTTCGCGGATGAGACGCAGCGCGATGCGACGCGGAGTACGGGCATGGGCCGCAAGGGCAACCCTCAGCTTGCGCGATTTCATCGCCGCGGCATTACGGGTAATTTGCTCAATGACCTCCGAGGAGAGGTCCCGGTCCTTCACCATCGCGAGCGCAAGGTCTCCCGTAAGAGATGCGTCGTCAGCCTGACGTGTTAGCGCCGCCTCATTGGCAACGGATTTCAACGGCACATATGACTTGGTCGAGTTCTCGGTTTCCGAATTCATGCTGCTGGTGAATCTGGATGACATTCGAAATCTGAGTTCCGGGACATCCTAGCAAGAGCTAAAATCAGCCGGCTGCGACATTAGTCTCTGCTCGATGCGGCCCGACGTGCCATCCGGAGAGCTCCTTCGACCGGCTCCACGACCTCCGGATTAAGTTCGCCTCTAGGCTTCATGGCGGCAAGCTCATTGTAAAAAACCTGGCGCACGAGCGGCGCGTGACGAAAGACTCCTCCGGTCATGGTCACCGGGACGACGGCACTGCGATCCTTGCCGAAGAGCTGGTGGATGACAACTGATGCTATAGCAGCGAGTTCCCTGCCCGCGCTGGTGAGAACGTGGGTAGCCAGTTCGTCCGCGCTAGCGGCTACCGCGGGAAAGAGACGAGCGAAATCCGGGGGAGGAATCGAATTGGCGGCGCGAGCAAGATCGTCGAGCGACCTGACTCCCCATGCCTTCAGAAGAACCGTGGCTAGCGGGGAGCCGCTCGGCGCACGGTTCGAGGGAATCGCGGCGCGAGGATCGGCGGCACGTAATACAGCATTGACCGCGGTGCGGCCAATCCAGTGAGCCGAGCCCTCGTCGCCAATGGCGAATCCCCAGCCTCCAGCGCGAACGGTGGTTCCCTGCGCATCGCGGCCATAAGCAATCGAGCCGGTGCCAGCGATGACAATCACGCCGGGGCCCGTGTCGAAGGCGGCTTCCAGCGCGATTTGCATGTCGCCGACCACGTCGATGGGCGTGGTCAGGACTTCGGCGAGAGCGCTGCGGACGAATTCCGCTAGTTCCGGGCGAGTCGCCCCGGAGCCTCCGACACAGGTGCGGGAAACCTGCGTCATAGTAATGCCCGCCGCAGCACATGCCTGACGCACTGACCGCAGCAGCGACTCGCGGGCTTGCGCCTCTCCGACGCGGACAATATTGCTGGGCCCGGCGGTTGCCGTCGCCAGCGTACGGGATTCGTCGCCCACTGCACAGGTGGTCTTCGTGCCACCGCCGTCGATGCCGAGATAGTAGGACAAGGAATATTTCTAACACAGAGGCGCGGCCCGTTACGTCAGTTGTAAAGATTCGTCACCGGGGACCCCAGATCTCACTCGCGGAAAGATACGATTGCTTCCATAATGAGTGATTGCTCGCGGACTATCCCATGAAAGACAAAGTTCAAATCACGGAACTCACCAACCGCGGCGATGCGCGTGGATTCAGTTTCACGACTCCGGCCGAGGCTCTGGCATTTGTGGGGCGCATGGGAGATGTGCATCTGGCGTCGACCAAACCGGGGGCTGTGCGCGGCAATCATTATCATCTGCAGAGGCGGCAGGCGATCATGGCTCTTCCTGGAGTGAAATGGTCGCTGCATTGGGACGACGGTGAGGGATCGCCGGCACAGCACCGCGAGTTCGTCGGCGGTGGCTCGGTGCTGGTATTGCTGCCGCCAGGGGCTTCGATTGCAGTGCGAAATGACGGCGACTGTGATCTGTGGATCGTGACCATTTCTTCCGAGGCCTACGAAGCGGCGGACAGCATTCCACGCAAGGTTGTCTGATGTGTCCCTGAAAAGCCTATGGGTTTGAACCATCTTGATTTTGTGATCATCGGGCTGTACCTGGCAGGCATCACCCTGTTTGGGCTGCGCTTTCGCAAGAAGCAGCGGTCGCTGCGGGACTACTTTCTGGCGGGACGCGATATTCCGTGGTGGGCAATTGCGCTGTCGATCGTCGCGGCCGAGACCAGCACGCTAACGATCATCAGCATCCCGGGCTTAGCGTACGACACGAACTTCACGTTTCTTCAAGTCGTGATGGGATACGTAGTGGGCCGCATCGTCATCAGCTTTCTGCTGCTGCCGCACTATTTCCGCGGCGATCTTTACACGGCGTATGAGCTGATTGAGCGCCGCTTCGGGCGTGGGCTGCGTTCGCTCACGGCAGGTCTGTTTCTGCTAACGCGGGGCGCAGCCGAGGGCGTACGCGTATATGCGGTGTCAATCGTAGTTTCGATCGCGCTAGGGACGGGCGAGGTGACCTCCATCGCAATCATCACTGCATTGACGGTCATTTATACATTTGAGGGCGGCTTGGCAGCGGTGATCTGGACCGACGTGGTGCAGACCGCGATTTATGTGGGTGGAACGCTGGTGGGGCTGGTAACGATTCTGCACCTCGTGCCCGGTGGATGGTCGGCAATTCACGCGGCCGCAGCTCATGCAGGCAAGTTGCAGCTGTTCGATTTCAGCACCAGCGTCTGGATTCCCTATACGTTCTGGGCGGGGGTGATCGGCGGGTCGTTTTTTACAGTCGCAAGTCACGGCACTGATCAGCTGATTGTGCAGCGGCTGTTGGCGGCGCGAGGGCAGAAACAATCGGCTACGGCTTTAGTCTCGAGCGGGTTCGCCGTGCTCTTTCAGTTTGCGCTGTTCCTGACCGTAGGAATCATGCTGTGGGCTTACTATCGCGTGCCGTCAGCGACGTTTGGAAGGCCGGACCGGATTTATCCGGCATTCATTGTCACGCGCATGCCACATGGAATTTCGGGACTTCTGATTGCGGCGATCCTGGCGGCGGCAATGTCGAACTTGAGTGCTGCGCTGAATTCCCTTTCGTCGACCTCGATCATGGATTTCTATGTGCGACTGCGGCCGCTGGCCAATGAGAAGACCAAGATGCGTCTCTCGCGACTGGCGACGCTCGCATGGGCACTTGTATTGTTTGGGCTCGCGTTGATTGCGCTCCACAAAGTCGGCCGCGTGGTGGAGGTGGGGCTGCAGATTGCATCGGTGGCGTATGGAGCGCTGCTCGGCGTCTTTCTGCTGGGCGTGCTGACGCGCCGGGCAAACCAGCGCGGCGCGATGGTTGGAATGGCCTGCGGATTCGCTGTGGACTTGTTTTTGTGGCTCGGGACGCGAGTGCCGTGGACATGGTGGGTGATGATCGGGGCAACGGTGACGTTTGGAGTCGGGTACCTTGCAACCTTCACCGCGCGGGATCAGTCCACTCATCTTAGCGACTAAAGGGAACTTTTGCAGTTGTGCCATTGATGCGCTCGCGTATACTCCAACTCCAACATGGCTGAGGCCTCTGCTGCTGTCTCTTCCCGTCCCGAACTCTCCCGCGATTTGGGAGTAAGTCACGCTTCCGCGGTGGTCGTAGGAACCATCATTGGCAGCGGAATTTTTCTGGTACCCGCGGAAATGATGCAGGCGGTGGGTTCTGCCAAGCTCGTGTATCTGGCATGGATCGTCGGCGGAGTGCTGTCGTTCGCCGGGGCGCTCACCTACGCCGAACTCGGTGCGATGAAGCCGCAGACCGGCGGCGAGTATGTGTACGTGCGCGATGCCTACGGTCCACTAGGCGGTTTTCTGTACGCCTGGACCTGGTTCGTAATCGCCAAGCCTGCGTCGATTGCGACCATCGTCACAGGGCTCGTGCGGATACTTGGGACCTTCCCGATCTTCTCCTTCTTCTCGCTCAACGCAATTAGCGCTCCATTGGCCGTGACCTGGGGACAGATATTCGCCATCGCTGCCGCCGTTCTCGTTTCGTTCCTGAACTACCTCGGGGTGAAGAAGGCTGGCGAATTCCAACTCATCTTCACGTTGCTGAAAGTCGCCATCATTCTGGGAATCGTGGTGGTGTGCTTCAGCGGAATCGGTAATTCCGCGGGCCGGGGATGGAGCAACTTCGCAAGCACCTTCGCCGGGGCGAAAGGCGGAATCGCCGGATTCATGGCTGCATTGGTGGCCGCCCTATGGGCCTATGACGGGTGGAATGATTTGAACATGGTGGCCGGTGAAGTGAAGAATCCCGAGCGCAACATTCCTATCGCGCTGATCGCGGGAGTCGCGGCCGTGGGACTGCTATACGTGCTGGTCAACGCGGGAGTGCAGTACGTGCTTCCCGCGGACACCATCGCGGCATCTCCACGTCCGGCTTCCGATGCAGTCGCGCTGGTGATGGGAAGAGTGGGAGCGAGCATTGTGTCGGCCGGCATGGCGCTGTCGATGCTTGTCGGTCTGAATGGAACCATCATGAGCGGTGCCCGTGTGCCGTTCGCCGTGGCTCGGGATGGATATTTCTTCCGCGCGCTGGCGGAGGTTCATCCGCGGTTTCATACTCCGTCCATGGCGCTTTTGGTGCAAGCGTTATTGTCGATTTTGCTGTTGCTGCTGGGTGCGAATTTTCGGCAGCTTTTTTCGCTGGCGATTTTCGCCGAATGGCTCTTTTACATGATCGCCGGCAGCACAATCTTTGTCTTTCGCGCACGAGAGCCGCAGGCGTCCCGTCCATATCGCATGTGGGGCTATCCTTTCGTGCCGGCGGTTTTCGTGGCGGTGGCGGCGGCATTGTTGTGCTACACATTCAAGAATGACTGGCCGAATTCCGGATACGGCATGCTCGTGATTCTGGCTGGGATCCCAGTGTTTGGATACTTCTCTGCCGCAAGGCGGCGCACCTCCTAGTACGTCTCACCGGGGAGAAAGCTGCTAATCCCCCTAAACAACGCAGAGAATGACCTTCGCGTATCCTCCCCGTTTTCTCCCTTTCCTTTTGTGTTTCTTACCGGTTTCCTCGGATCGAGGCGGCCAGAACTGGCGTCCCGTACCCATTTTGGGCCCATTCCCCGAAAGGGACGGCAAAAGGTTACCTAAGGTCAAGAGCCGTTGACACGTTTACCCCCTGTCCTATCTCCCGTATTTTTAAAACTCCAAGTCCCGGCGGATCTCCCCAGACCGGGATCCCTATGGAGCGAAATTGATGGCCTCGGCTTACGGCGGATTTCAACTCGGTTTATTGCCCGAACGGAAGATCAACAAACGGGCTCTCGCAACCAGCTATAGCCTGGTGGCGCTGGTCCTGCTGATCCTCATCAACCTGGGTTATCTTCTGCCGGAAAAGCTGGAGCTGCGGCAATATCACGTCACCGAACTGATTCCCATGCCGTCGTTGCGGCCGGAACCGGTGCCCATAAAAGTTGCGCCCGAGGTGCATCCGAAGCTCCTGCCCGCGGTGAAGTTGCCGGTCTTCGAACAACCGAAGCTGGTGGTACCGCACGAAGTTCGCCGCGAAGCGCCGCAACCGATCGAAGCGCCGAAAGTGGTGGTCAACCAGTTTGCGGCCCCGCAGTTGAAGATCGCGGTGGGTGGAGCTCGTCCGCAACTCGTCCACACCGGGGATTTCGGTGGAAGTTCTCAGAAACCAACCGTCAATGCTGCCGTGGACAAAGTACAGACCGGCGGATTCGGCGATCCCAATGGTTTGACAGGAACGGGCAAACAGGGCGCAAAGCTTTACGCAGCCCAGGCTGGCGGTTTTGACATGCCCGTGGGTGCAGGACAAGGAAATGGATCGGGCGGAGCCAAAGGAATTAAGGGCACCGTAGCGAGCGCCGATTTCGGCAACGGCATTGCCACGGGCGGTAATGGCGACGGACGCAGCAACGGAAAAGGCAGTGGCGTGGCGACTGGCGGATTTGGATCGGAGCAAGTAGTTCACGCCGGACCGAAAATCGCGCAAGCGGATTCCGGACCGGCAAGCACTCCGGTGGAGATTACCTTCAAGCCGAACCCGGTTTATACCGATGAAGCGCGCAGCCTGAAGCTGGAAGGCGAAGTGCTTCTCGAAGTCAGTTTCTCCGCGAATGGAACATTACACGTAAATCGCGTCGTCCGCGGCTTGGGTCACGGACTCGACGAGGCCGCCATCGCAGCGGCGAACCGAATCAAGTTCAAGCCGGCATTGCGCAACGGTCAGCCGATTGATTCCACGGCTGTGGTTCACGTGACATTCCAGATGGCGTACTAACAAATTTGGCGAAGTAGTTTGGGGCATTTAGCGGTATAGGAACAAAGGGTCAAAAGAACTTGGAGAAAAGAGTCATGCGTACTTCGAAAGCGATTTTCACTGCGGTATTGCTGGCATCGATGAGCGCGGCGGCACAACAGGCGGCCGAGTCACAGCCGTCTCAGCAGCCGAGCCCGGCGACGGAACAATCCGCCCAGGCACAGGCCTCGCCGGCGGCTCAGATTGCACCATCGGCCGCTGCGCCTACTCCAACCACGATGGACCAGGTGGTGAACCTCTTCATTGAACGCGAGCACGGTTTGATCAAGGCGCTTGCGACCCGGACCCCGGTGGTCGAAACCTATCTACAGAACCTGACCGCCGATCCACAACTCGGCCCGGTGCCGAGCGCGGACCACTATTTCCTGGGACGCCTGGATATGGGCGAGACCATCGACCGCAAGGATTATCTGAAAGAAGAAGACAAGGGAATGCAGTCCCGTCTGCTGGGCGGTTTCCAGAAGCTCTACAAGGTCCAGTACCAGCCGATGGGCTTCTCGTGGATGGTCTATGCCGACCGCAGCGACTTCGACCGCGAGCACTATGACTTCCGCTATGCACGCCGCGAATTTCTCGGCGACGTCCGCTGCCTGGTGTTCGATGTAACTCCCAAGAAAGGCGCCGGCAAAGGCCGCTTCCTCGGCCGCATCTGGGTTGAAGATCAGGGTTTCAACATCGTGCGCTTGAACGGGACCTACGTTCCGGCTCCGCGCAATTCCTATTTCTTTCACATGGACAGCTGGCGCTTGAACCTGATTCCGGGCTACTGGGTACCTTCGTTCATCTACAGCGAAGAAGGCGACTTTAGCGCTGGCGTAAAGAACAAGCTGGCCTTCAAGGCGCAGACCCGCATCTGGGGCTATGACCTGAAGAAGGGCGGCAAGGATGACGAACTGACGCAGATTCGTGTTGACAGCGTGACCGACGAGAGCGCCGCTGCGCAAGACGCTTCCCCACTGCAAGCCGAGAGAGTCTGGCAGCAGCAGGCGGAAGACAACGTCGTTGAGCGCTTGACCAACGCGGGCTTGCTTGCGCCGGCGGGTGATGTCGACCGGATTCTCCAGACGGTGGTAAACAACCTGGAGGTCACCAACAATATTGACCTGCCGCGTCCGGTACGCACGCGCGTGCTGCTCACTTCCCCGCTGGAAACGTTCAGCGTCGGCAACACCATCGTGATCAGCCGCGGTTTGGTGGACGTGCTTCCGGATGAGGCCAGCCTGGCTGCTGTACTTTCTCACGAACTCGCACACATCGTGCTCGGCCACAACCTGGGCAGCAAGTATGCGTTCAACGATCGCATGCTATTTTCCGATGAAGGCACTTATCAGAACCTCGGATTCAAGCACATTCCAGAAGAAGAACAAGCCGCCGACAAAAAGGCTGTCGATCTTCTGAAAAACTCGCCGTATGCACAGAAACTGGACAACGTGGGCTTGTTCCTGAAGGCGCTGCAACTGCGCGCTCCGCAGCTGAACGCTTTGCTGACCACGCATCTGGGCAATCCATTGGCAGAAAACGGTACCGTCAACCGTTTGTCGGCGCTGGCCACGCAAGGCCCGGCCCTCGACAACTCGAAACTGGATCAGATTGCGGCTCTGCCCTTGGGCGGTCGCGTAAAGATCAATCCCTGGGACGACAAAGCGGAGATGGTAAAGACGGCTCCGGTCGCCATCACTTCGGCGCGCGACAAGATGCCGTTTGAAGTCACGCCCTTCTTCCCGCGTTTGATCCGCTACGGTACGGGCGTCAACGCTCCGGCGCCGACCACTGCGGCGAACTCAGGCTCGGACAACTAACAGCGCTTTACGTCAGGTTGAACTAAAACGTGGGCCGGGATCCGAACTTGCTTCCGGGATACCCGGCCTTCGTTTTCTGGCCGTTTTGAGCACCGGTTGTTTTGTCCAGGAAGCACTACTGCAAATCCGTCTCCTCGATATGTGAAACGCTCTTGGCCCAAAGCTCCCTTTCTTTCATCCGCTCCTGACGGCGAAGATCCTCCTGCTCGGCTTGCCTCTCGATCCGGAGTTCCGCAATCTGCCGTCTTTCTTCTCGCCACAGCTTGAACTTCTGACGCAGTGACACGCCAGTTGCGGCGACCCGTTCCTTTGCTTTCGCCGAGCGCTCCGCTTGTCGTTCCGTTTTCATGGTTACCCACTCCTGCTTTTGCAAGGCGAAGCGCATGCGTATTTGCTGTATCCGCTCTTCTTCCATTTGATCGACGAGTCGCCGATTCGAAGCAACCACATCTACGAGAGCACTGGTGGTCCAAGCGAATGTAAAAAGTCCCGAAATGCCAATGATGGAACTCACGAGCCGCCAATGTTCTCCCACGTCAACCCTGCCCATGCCCAGCGTGGTGTAGCAATTGGCGCAGAAGTAGATTGCATCCGCGGCGCGAACGATCAAACCAACTCGATTCAAGGCAAAAGCCCAGATAAAAATCTCTGCAATATGCAAGTCGAGCATCAGGAAGACAGACCATCCGAACTGAACTGCGGCGGCAAAAAGCCGTGGCTTTCCTAGTCGCAGACGCTTTTCGGCGCGCGTCTGCTGAACGAGAATCCAGTGCAGACCCGCCCCGTGAAAGAGGGCGATAAACACCAGCACCGCCGCGCCCACGCTAATCGCTGCCAGCGGCTTGTACTCATCGGGAATTCGGTCGAGGAGTGTCGGAATGTGTACCCCCAGTTTCTGATGCCTTACACGATTGCCAAACTATGTACGCGGACCGAGCCTGGCACAACTGTCGGTATTGACAGGTGCGGCCACCTGCCATTAACGCGGAGGATAACAGTGTCGAGGTCGTGATGCCGTACTAGTAGTTGATTCGAGTGAAGCACTCTACGAAGGGCAACTCTGCAGAGCGATTTCCGCAGTATCGCTTGCCGTATTGCGTCGTTCACATGTCTGTCAACCATGCTGGCCCTGGGGTGGCCGGTTTGGGCGCTTGCGCAGCAGGCCGCCGACGCGAACGAAATGCCTGCCCCAATGCCGACTCCGTCCGCCCAGACGCAAGCCCCCGATTCAACGACCAACACTCCCGGCACTGCGGCGTTGGCCTCTCCTAAGCTCCGAAAACTGAACTGTCACCGCGCGGCGAATCCCGGCAAACGGCGCTTTGGCTGCAAGGATGAGGACTTTGATTGGGAAGAGACGCTAACCTCGGACTGGAACGGCGTTCGCGAGGAAGCTAAAAGGCTGGGCATCACGCCGAGCGCTTCGTACTACTCCGCCCTGCAGACCAACATTACCGGCGGCCCCCATCAGATCTGGGGATATACCGGTCAATTTACTGCCGCACTCGATGTCAATTTCGAGAGGTTAGTCCAGATTCCCGGCCTTTCGCTTTACATCTCCGGTTCGTCCGGCACCGGAAGCAACCTGACTGCTTCCATCAACAGCGTATTCGCCCTGAATCAGAATTACGCGATTGGAGCCTATATGGGAGAGCTCTATTTGCAGCAAAAACTCCTGCACAATGATCTGACAATCGCCGCCGGCCATCTGGCTGCCAGTTACACCTTTGCTGAGCTGCCCGTTTTTGAGAATTACGTCAGTTTTGCGATCAACCCAACGCCAGTGTCCCTGGTCTCCAACGATCTGAGCTATACCGGACCTCCACCCGGATTGGAGTGGGGTATACAGGCGGTATACAACGCAACTCCCATCGTTCAAGTTGCAGCAGGCATCTTCAACACCAATCCGTACTCCGCTACCAATGGAAACGTCTTCGCCCTTCAGCAAGGCAACAAGGGCGTGCTGGTTACGGCGCAGGCAAGCTATCTGCGCAACCAAGGGCCGAAGGACGAAGGAAAGCCCGGACAATACACAGCCGGCTTCTTTGCCGACAACAATTCTTTCGCCACGCTTCCCTATGGCGAATCTCAAAGCGATGGCAACGCAGGAGTCTTTGTGCTGGGGCAACAGATGGTATATCGCCCCGGAGGATCCGGCACGCCTCAGGGTCTTACCCTCTGGGGAGCTTGGGCCTATAGCTCGAAACAACTGGTCAGTTCGATGCCAGTCTTCGGTGGTGTTGGACTCAGTTACGAAGGCCTGATCAAGAAACGCAAGAACGACACCGTCAACGCGGGTTGGATCTACGGAAAGACGAGCCACTACATTCCTAATGCTTCAGCCGCGAAACTGTTTGAGGCGAATTATCAGTGGGTGGCGAAGCGTTATCTGACTCTGGTCCCGGACTTCCAATATATTTGGAACACGAGTGGCACGAACAGTAGCGGAGCGGCCGTTCTCGGCCTGCAGGCTACTCTTACCTTCTAGGGCATTGCAATTGATGCGTTCCTTCGAGCTAAAACCATTTCCCAAGCTCCATCTACCAGTCGATCCGATCGTGGCGACGATCGGCAGTCTGTATCGGTTCCTTCCGCGGCTCGCGCCTCAGACGGTTCCCTCGACCCACTTTGTTAGGCAGCAAATACGTGAATCCGAATAAAATCTCCCACTGGGTAGAGGTGCTCGTAAGTCCATGGTTGAATCCCCCGTCGATCACGAAGTTTCTTCGCCAGTTGTAATTCAAAGTCCAGAGGTTCGCAACGGCATCTCCGTGTAGCAACGGCTGGGGGAAATGCCATATTTCTCCGGAGAGGCCTAACCTCTTTGTGAGGGCATGCGAGACCGAGAGCGTCTGCCCGAACTGGGTACGGTGAACCGCGTTGTCGACGACGTCGTTGAAGAACAAATTGGCGTCGTAGTGAAAGCCTTTTAGATCCGCGCGAGCCAAAAACAGAAATGAATTGGTGGCGCTTCCAATATCGAGATCAGGCGTGTCCCCGCCATACACCTGGCGCAAGTAACTCAGCGCAATCGTCGTCCGGGCGGCTTCGCCGTGGTAAACCACCCCTTGTAACCCCAGAGCTAGACCTCCGGCGCCATTCCCGGTCTGATTTTGCTCGATGGAACGGGCAAAGGGTCCGGCTTCGGCGATCAGTTCAATCCACCGCGTCACAGAAGACTTCACCACCTCGTTGAAACTTGTTTGCGATGAGAATTCCGGAGAGCGCCACGCCCAGTTAGCCAGTTTCAAATTGGATGTAGCCCACGGGCGTCAGCGTTGCGGGCGTCGCAATTGTCGGCCGGCCCGGGTTGGCGGTAGGTTCCTGTTCTTCGGTTTCTTCGCGAGGCATTCTCGGCGGGCCCGGCTCTTGCTGCGCGGCAACGGAGAGCGTGACCGCCATCCATGACGCGAGCAGCATCACCGGACAGGCTCGCATCATCGTACGCTCGCTCCAGGCTTCACTTCGCCCTCAGAAGCAGCACAGGCACGCTGATGCTGTGCTGCACCCGGCTCGCGGTCGTCCCAAGAAAAATATCGGCTAGGAAGCGGTGCCCATGAGTGCTCATGGCTACAAGATCGCAGCCCTTCTGCTCAATCCACCGGATGATTTCTTTGACTGGTTCACCATAGGCGAGTTCAGCTTCCGCCGGGATGTCCATGACTTGAAATTCAGAGCGGACCTTATCCAGGTAGGCGGTGTCTTCGGCAATCTCGGGACTTACGGCATCTTTGCCGTAGGTTCTTGCGGCCCACCCGTCGGCTACGTGTAGCAACACCAGGCGACTGTGGGCTAGTTTTGCAAGCTGCTTGACGTGTTCGATAATTGCCCGGTCTCGCGGCGTACCGTCTAAGGTCACGAGAATTTTGTCATACATAAAGTTGTCCGTTCGACATCAGAGTCATCCACCGGCAATCACTTGCCATGCAGCCTTCAGCGAATCCGGCAAGCCATAAATATCCATCGCTGTAATCAGAATCGCGCTGGTCCAGCCGGCAATCAACAAAAACCAGCCGTTTTTCCAGTTTCCCATTCGCTTCCGGGAACTGGTGAACTGCAGCAAGGGGAACATGGCAAATGGAAGTTGCAAGGCCAGCACAACCTGGCTGAGGGTGAGCAGATCCGTAACACTGCTATCGCCTCGCAATCCAATGATGAAGACCGCTGGCAAAATCGCCAGCATCCGGGTGATGAGCCGCCGCACCCAGGGCTGGATCCGCCAGTGCATAAAACCTTCCATGACGACTTGGCCGGCGAGAGTGCCCGTAATCGTGCTGCTCTGTCCGCTGGCCAGCAAAGCCACGGCAAACAGCGTGCTCGCCACTACAGTTCCCAACAACGGGGCTAGGGTCAGATACGCGACGCGAATCCAATCACTGTCAGCGGTGAACTTAACCAGCTGTCCGCCCGCTACCGTGATGCTGTTTTTCCCGAAAAATACGGTCGCCGCGAGAACCAGAATGGCTGCGTTCACGAAGAAGGCAATGGTCAGGGCAACGGTCGAGTCGATGGTGTTGAACTGGATGGCTCGGCGTATCGACTTCTCATCCTTCTGCAACTGCCGGCTCTGGACGAGCGCGGAATGCAGGTAAAGGTTGTGTGGCATTACGGTCGCACCAATGATCCCGATCGCCACGTAGATCATTCCGACCTGATGGAAATGTGGCGACACAAGCGCGCGCCCCATTTCGAGGAAGCTCGGCTGCGTCTCCGGAAGAACAAAGATCTCGATGAAGTAACAGCCAGCGATAGTCGCAATCAGGATCAGCACTACGGCTTCGATCGTGCGAATGCCCAGGCCCTGCAAGGCCAGCAGCAGCAGCACATCCACTCCAGTGATGATGACCGCCCACAACAGCGGAATGTGAAACAGCAGATTAAGGGCGACCGCGCTGCCCAGAACCTCCGCCAGATCGCAGGCGCCAATGGCCATCTCGCTCATTAGCCAGTTGGGATAGCGGGTCCACCCCGGATACCAATCGCGGCAGCACTGGGCAAGATCCTTGCCGGTCACCACTCCCAGTCGGGCGGAGATGACTTGCATGAAGATAGCCATCAGGCTGGCGACGGCGACTACCCACAGCAATTCGTACTTGAAGCGGGCGCCCGCCTGCAGATCCGTTCCCCAGTTCCCTGGATCCATGTAGCCGACGCTGACCAGGATGGCCGGCCCCACGAACGCCCGCCACTGCTCCCAGAAGCCGGCCTGATGATGGGGAACTTCGACGGTGCTGTGGACGCCCTCTAAAGAGACATGCCCGGCGCGTGGAGCCTTGATTGCCATTCCCCTCCCGTTAATTAGCGCAAGTATACTACATGTAGTTAACTATAGCTAACTAACATTTCCCCGGCCGGATTGGCCGCACCCAGATCTTTTCTGCCGCGGGCGTCCCCAGCACAATCGCGCCCGCCGAAGTCTCGAGAGAAAGCGTCCGGTCGTAGTTCCGTTCGCGCAAATGGAATTTGCTGCCCGGCCGGAGACCGCGCCGATCGAGCAACTCGCACAGCGCGGCATCCCGTTCATACACGCTCGCGACGCTATAACTCTCGCCAGCTTCCGCTTCTGAAAGCAGTGTGAGTCCGGCCTTGCGCCGCTTGGCAGGGCTATCGACGATGGCATGATTGCCATGCGGACAAGATCCGCCACGCCCCAGTTTCTTCACCAACAAGGCTTCAAACTCCGCTGAGACGGCGTGCTCCAGTCGCTCCGCTTCTTCGTGGGTTTTGTACCAGGGCATGCCGAAGATCTCGGTCAGCATGCGTTCAATCAGGTGGTGTCGTACCGCAATCGACTTTGCAATGCGGCTTCCCTGGGGGGTGAGCACGACGCGCCCGTCTTTGCGAACGTTGACCAGGCCATCGCGCCTCAAACGGCGCAAGGCCATGGTGACTGCCGGAGGCGACACCTTGAGCCAGTTAGCCAGCGTGGCCGAGATCACATTTTCGCCTTCGCTCTGGGCCTCGAAAATCGCCTTTAGATAGTCTTCTTTGGAAACGGTGATCATCGCGCGGGCGTGATTATAGCTGGCCCGAGCGGTGTTCATAATGCTCGACTTCCTAAACGATGTTCCATCGCTACGCCGAAATGCGTACCTGCCGGAGCAAGCGCGCTGGCCTGCTCATTCCATCGTTGTTCGTTCACCCCGAACACGAGGAGCCAAACGATAAGCGAAGCCGCCCCAAGAACGCCGAGGCCGGCAACGTAGGGAAACAGACGGTATCCCAGCGGCTGATACAGAAAGGTCAGCCAACCCAGACCTCCAAAGATTCCCAGCACGCCCAGAATCCGAGGCAGAAACGTCGACCTCACAATGAGGTAGCCGGTCAACAACGCGTAGAATCCAAAAAAGACCAAGGCAGTCGCGGCGCCATGATCATTCACCTTGAGCAATAGAAGACTCAGCGCCTGCAACTGCTCCGTGCTGAATACGCTCAAGTAGTGCGCGCCTCCCAGAACGAATAGGGGGGCAATAAAAAACACGCGGCTAAAAGTCTTAATGATGCAGCCCGCAAAGCCTAAGAACGCGGCCAGCAGCGAGATGCTCTTGCCCGCCGGCTTAAGCAATTCATAGAACAGGGCGATCATAGAAATCTGGCACGCCATCTCGACGAGATAGGCTGCGAAACCCCACTGACACAGTTCCTTGTGCGCCAGAATGTTGGTTGCCGTCGCGACAGCGTCGCCGTCTACCACGAGCCTTCCGCTTACGAAACCCTGGGCAAATATTCCCGTCACAATGGTGACTAGATAAAAGGCGCCGACAACCCTTGCCTTCCGACGCAGCGAGGTCCCTGAGCTTCGTTCCATCCTTACGGCTGTACTCATACCGGCCCCTTCTCTCGCTAGCCTGCTCGCGAACTAGATCGGTCCTTGCGAGCGGCGCATGCGTACCGCGACGGCAAGGAATATTGCTGAGACCGCAAGTCCTACCCACAGGCCGGGGCTGGTAAGAAATTCACCTATCCCAAGCCGCGGTATCAAAGTGCCATACATACCCGTCGCCTTAGACTGCATGCCGTCGTCCATGCTGCCCCTGAAGACGTATGACAACATGCCCGCGAAATAGGAAGTGTTGAAGGCAATCTTCTCGATAACGCCAATGGCCAGTGGCGGCAATGTAGCCCAGAGAAACGGCGCGCGCCTTGCCCAGCTGGAAACCAGCAACAGCCAACCGTAGATTGGCGCATACCAAAACCCATGAATGCCCAGCATGTGATATAGCAACGGCGGCAAGAGTTGAAAAATGGAGAATTGACTCGCAATCGTGGCAACACTCGTTCCCCGCACCAGCAGCACCACACTGCTGAACGACACCATCACGAACCACAAGGCACAGGTCAGCGCGAAGGCGAATAACGGAAGGAGAATGACCGCTACCAATGCTTTCGAGAGCACTGTTGTCAGATCGGAAATCGGCAACGATTTCCAGAAAAGAATGCTGCGATCGCGACGTTCGCTGTGCAGTGCCTCCAGGCAGTAAAAGATCGCAACGAGAATCATGGTCCCCATCAGTACAAGTGCCGCAAAGCCACATGACTGGAGCATGAACTCATGCACGTAGTCCGATCCTTGCCCCGATGCACGCATTCTCGAAGGTAGATGCATCGTGCTGATCAGAAAGCCAAAAAGGAACACCGCGGAAGCGGCCAGAGGCGCGACGTAGATCGACCGGAACTCCCACAGTTCCCGTCGCACGGCCCAGTACATGCGCCGACCCTCCGAGATACCCGTCGGCGCGTCTGCACGCGTCTCGAGGGGCGAACCTGTCACCGCGTTCGACTGAGTGTTCATAGGGCAACTCCTTGCGCCGGGACGGCGTGATTGCTTGACATATTTCCCAACACCGCAACAAACAGGTCAGCCACGCTCGGTGTACGCACTTCGCCGAGCTCAACCAGTTGCTGACGATCGACGCGATCGAACAACAGGACGCTCCCCCCAAGAACTTGTCGCTCATGTATGGGTTTGAGCGCCCGGGCTGCAGCCACGTGATCGGGATTCACCATCAATTCCACGTACCGCGCCTCAAAGTCTTCCATGCTGCAGTTGAGCACGATTCTTCCGCGGTGCATAAACATCACATCGGTGAGGACGTTCTGGATCTCTTCCACCTGGTGAGTGGTCACAACAATCGTGCGGCTGCGGTCGTAGTAGTCGTTCAACAGCGAATCGTAGAACTGCTTGCGATACAGAAGGTCGAGACCCAACGTCGGCTCGTCGAGCACCAGCAGCCGGGCGTCAATCGCCATGACCAATGCCAGGTGCAGCTGGGTCACCATGCCCTTCGACAGTTCCCTCACCTTGTTGCCTTGCCGGATGCTGGTCTTGGCGAGAAAACTCTCTGCCTTGGCGCGATCGAATCTTGAATGGATGCCGGCGACGTAATCGAGCGCCTGCGAGACCTTGATCCACCGCGGCAGCACAGCCACATCCGCAATGAAGCAGACATCGCGCATCAGGTGATCGCGTTCGCGCCAGGGATCGCGCCCCAGAACTCTCAACTCTCCGTGATAGGGCGTGAGACCGAGAATCGCATTGAGCGCGGTCGTCTTGCCTGCGCCGTTAGGACCGATGAGCCCGACGATGCGGCCTTCTTCGATCCGCAAATCGATGCCGTCGAGCGCGACGGTAGTTCCGAACGCCTTACGCAGGCCGCGGGCCTCTATGCATGCCATAAGTTCAGCGCTCCTCTTCTTTTTCTTTGCCTTTCGGTTTAGATCGCCGCGATGCACCGGCCGCCAGCAATTCTTCCGGTTTCAATCCGAGCCGCTGAATGTTGGCGTACACCCGCGGCCATTCCTCGGCCAGGAATTTCTGGCGCTCGCCCAGCAGTAGCACGTTGCGCGCGCCGACATTAATGAACATGCCGAGACCTCGCTTGCTCTCCACCAGTTGTTCGTCGACGAGCTCTTGATATCCCTTCAGAACCGTGAGGTGATTCACGCGATATTCGGCCGCGACTGTGCGCACCGAAGGAAGTGGATCCCCTTCCTTCAGCACGCCGTCGAGGATCATCGCCACCACGCGGTCGCGCAGCTGGCGGTAGATCGGCTGACTGTCATTCCACTCACGGTCCATTAGAGTTTCCACGCAGACGTTAGCAAGAGTACCTCACACTTTAGTTAACCCGGTGCAGGTCGGCGTGTGCGTGGATCGGCTTGTCGTTCATCATGAAGGTCCAATCTTCGGTGTGATGGTTGGCATCGATGATGGTAAATACCCCATGGTGCATGTGCTCTTCTGTGCTCCCGCTAATGTCCTTGAGCTCGAACTCCACCGTCTTCCCATCGGGCGACATCTTACCAGTCATGCGCGGCCGGTTCCCCGCGTCGCAGTAGTGAACCAGTGTTAACTCTTCTCCATCCAGGTAAACCATCGTCACCGGATGGTCGTACTTGGTCGCATCCATTGGCGTTCCTGCCTCTTGAAACTCGTGCACCAGGACGTGTCCCCGGGAGGTCACGCGCATTGAGGCGTGCAAGGGTTTGCCGCCCGACATCTCCGGCATTTCCGGGACGGTGACGGGACCTTCCCACTCTCCCGCCAAGGTTTTCATGGCTGTAAACGACTTCTGCCCCTCGGATGGAACAGGAGCCAAGGAAGCCTTTTGCGCGTCGGACTGCGAGAAAGCCACGGTGGAAAGAGACAGCAGGGCAACGGACAACACTAAGTGAAGGGATTTCATGTTCATTCTCCTTAACGGTCTCGGATCTTCCGTCGCCCCCTGCATTGTGAGCAATCTGCACTGCGGGCGATCAGACAGACACGATGTATAGTGATATAGTTAACTATATCACTATAATTTGCAAGCGATTTCTTACTTTTTTTGGAGTTGGGGCAATCTGTGAATTCGGCGGGGAGAACTGTTGACCGCAAAGATTTAGCTCACCGTGTTGCCTCGCCACCGTCTGAGGGAGAGTAGATTGCGGGGGATCGCGATGACAGAACTTGTTGCGGTTCGGCAAAAGCCGAACGCTTTGCTAGCGATCGGAGTCGGTGGCCTGGTTGCCGGAGCTTTGGATCTTACGCAGGCGTGCATTCTGTTTGGATGGGACATTCCCCTGGCGATCGCCGCGGGCTTGATCGGACGGCAAGCGTTCCATGGCGGCGCCGGCACCTATGTTCTGGGAGTGTGCCTGCACTTCTTTATTGCCTGCTCGGCAGCCGCGGTCTACTACGCCGCAAGCCGCAAGCTGGAGTTTATGACGGAACACCCAATCGTCTGCGGCTTGTTCTTTGGCGCTGCGGTCGACGAAGTGATGAATCTTGTCGTGCTACCCCTTTCGGCGCTCCATGCGCGAGGCCCTTACAAACTCTATGACCTGATCCTCGGCCTGGTCGTGCACATGATCGTGATCGGGTTGCCGATCGCCTACAGCGTACGGCGCTTCGCCAGGTGATCTTGTTGCCATCCCCAGCTCCCTTGCTGAGCTCATCCCCTGCTTGTCCACGGACACGCGCGATCCACAGACCCTTGTGACATCTGACCTTGCGCACAGTCCTCGATTTAGCGGAGCATAGCACCGTGCGCGGTCTGGCTAAGAGCCCACCGCGGACTGTAAGTCCTTAGCGCTGAAGATTTTGCCCCTAAGTGATTACAGGCCTAGGATTACTTTTCAGTTTCCCGCTAAGTTCATGATTTCAATAGACCCGGGTGGGGAGGGGAGGGCACCAAAAGGTAAACTAACCCCATACTGAAAAAAAATCATCCCCGAGCACGGGTATGGCAGAAATATTTTCTGCGGACTCGCAGCCCGATGGAATTCAAGGTCCCGAAATCCAAGCTGAATGTAGCCATAATCTCGAGCGGAAAGATCGAGTCGGCCATGCTCGATGAACCTTTATGTTCTGACCCTGCTTTCCT
>Ga0207693_10000086_pt1 | contig 83565 bp, 67 predicted proteins | sample LARL81metaG_FD_184347 | JGI IMG/M metagenome (GOLD analysis project Ga0207693, IMG submission 184347) | Corn, switchgrass and miscanthus rhizosphere microbial communities from Kellogg Biological Station, Michigan, USA - LAR L8-1 metaG... | ecosystem: Host-associated > Plants > Roots >...
TCCAGTTGCTGATAGAGTTGCTCGGCACGGCGGCGAGTTCCGGCTTCGGGGATCTTGTCCAACCACTCACTGCGATGACGTCGGTAGTAAACGTCCCGGCCGGCACAGGGGATTGCCCAGCTACGATAAAGAGCTTTCAGGCGATTCATCACACGGGAAAGATCCTTTACCACGGTGAGATAACTACGGGCCAGCTCGCGCAGCATGCGTATCCCGTTTTCGCCGTGATACACAGGCTTGAGATCGTGCAGGCGCAACCGCTCGGCCAGCTTGCGGGCATCAATCTTGTCACTCTTGTTGCCCTGTTTGAGCAGTGGGATCTTGCGCGGATTGCAGACCAGAACCTCGCTAACATGCGGCTTGAGCAAGTCGTAGAGCCAGGCTGCCCAAGTGCCTTCCTCGAAAGTCACGAACAAGCTACCGCGTAGTCCAGCGAAGAACTCCAGTAGCGTAGAGGCTTTGGTTTCCAGGATGGATTCCACCACCACCTTGCCTTGGGAATCCACAACCGCGACCGAGATCGTTGCTTGATGAACGTCTAGCCCAATATACTTTTCGCTGCTCATCGAGGGTGCTCCTTTCGTAGGTGATCATGCGAACGATGACAACCTACTCCAAAAGGGGCGCCCTCTTATAATGCGATTTCACTCAAAATCCTCGACGCAGGGACGATGAGTGAAACCTTCCGTCGGGATATCGCTAGCCAGAGAGTGCGAAGAGTGCGTCCGTTGCTTCAGGCCGGTGATGTCCGAATTTGTGGGGCGGTGTCCTGAAACGGACAGGGAGAGACTTGCTAATCTCCCGCTAAGTAGTTTTCAATCTTGCGGTTAGCCATTGGCAGATGTCATGCTGATAGCCTACCTAGTCCTGGGGTCCAACCATGTCATTCTTTCGCGAATTGAGGATTGCGCTTTACTCTTTCTGGCGCACTCGGGGGATGGCGATGACGGTCATTCTCACGCTGGCACTCGGCATCGGCGCCAATGCGGCTATTTTCACCCTGGTGCGCGGGGTCCTGCTGAAGCCATTGGTGAACCGTGACGAGGACAGCCTGATTTACGTGAGGCAGAGCGCGCCGGGAAACCGCGTCGACAACGAACTGTTTAGCGTGCCCGAGATTCAGGATTTGCGGGCCAGCGTAAAAAGCTTGAGCGCAATCGGAGACTTCTCCACGATCGGCTTCACCATGGTTGGCTTGGGCGAGCCGCGTGAAGTGAAGGCCGGCGTAGTTGGTGGTTCGTACTTTGACGTGATGGGCCTCCATCCCGTTCTTGGCCGCCTGATCGGCCCCAAGGACGATGGGCCCAATGCGGCGGGTGCGGTCGTGCTGACTTATCGTTTCTGGTCGACGACTTTCAAGAAGGATCCTTCCGTCCTGGGAAAGACAGTTCGCCTAGGGAGCTTCGATGATCGGGCGGCGACCGTGATTGGCGTACTTGAGCCGTGCGTTCCCTATCCCGAAGATACCGAAATCATCGCGAACGTAGTGACCAGCCAGCATCATTTGTCGGCGACGATGGTCACGGGCCGCATCCATCGTATGACAGAAATTTTCGGGCGGCTGGCTTCGGGTGCGACGCTTGAGCAGGCACGCGCCGAGTTGCAGTCTGTGTACGCAACGATGAAGAAGGATCATGCCGAAGCCTATCCCGCAAAGGGAGACTACCGCATCGACGCGAAGATGTTCCGCGACCAAATCACGTTTGGTGCGCGGACGGTTCTGCTAGTGCTGCTCGCAGCAGCAGGGCTCGTGTTCATCATCGCGTGCTCGAATGTGGCCAACTTGATTCTGGCGCGCACCGTGCGCCGCGAAGGCGAGCTCGCAGTCCGCGCGGCGCTTGGCGCAGGAAGATGGGCTCTTCGGCGGATGCTGCTCGCCGAAAGCCTATTGCTCTGCGGTATTGGCGCCGCGATTGGTGTGTTAACCGCACAGCCAATGGTGGCGGTGCTGGCGCGCTACGCGTCGCGATTCTCGGTTCGCGCCCTTGATCTGAAGGTCGATGCGAGTTTGCTTTGGGTGGGAGCCGGGCTGGCTGTGGTAGCAGCGGTGGTATTGGCATTTGTTCCGCGGCTGCCATCGGCCGACGCGGCTCAGGGACTGAACCTCTCGAGCGGGAGTGTCCGCATCATCGGCAGCACCAGTCGCCGGCAACGTGCTTTCGCAGTAACGCAAATTGCGGCGTCGTTCCTGTTACTCGCCGGCGCCAGCACGTTAATCACGACGCTGATCGAGCTGCAACGGATACAGACCGGCATGGACACGCGTCATGTTTTGGCCATTGATGTACCTCCGATGACGTATGGAAAAACACCGCAGCAGGTGCTGGAGTTCTACAAGGAATCGATGCGGCGCATCGATTCGCTGCCGGGCGTGAACAAGAGCGCATTCGGCATGTCAGTACCCTGGCGCGAGGCCAACGGTCTCGGCCTGCAGTTCTCTGCCGACGGTCATCCGCACGTTCCTGGCGAAGATCCACGCGCACAATTCCGAGTGATTTCTCCAGGATTCTTTGCCGCACTGGGCGTCCCACTCCTCGCCGGGCGCGACTTCAACGAACTCGATACGAACCCAAAAGAACCGGTTGCTATCATCAGCGAGACACTCGCCCATCAGATGTTTCCCGGTCAGGATGCGATTAACCGGCATGTCTACTGGACAGATCCGGTGCTGCAATTCGTTCCCGGCATTAGCACAACACCGCACCGAATTATCGGCGTTACGGCGGATGTCGACGACCAGCACATTACCCCGGAACCGACGGCGACGATCTACAGCACCTTTGAACAAGGTCCGATTTTTGCCGGTCGCCTTTTCATCCACACCAGTGCTAATCCCTATGCGCTAGTTACGCCGGTCACGCGAACCATTCGCGGGATGTCCGCTGATCAACCGGTTGAGCGTGCGGCGACGCTTGAAGACGTGCGCGCGGAAGTACTGACGCCGGACCGTCTGAACTCGCTGGTATTCGGAGTGTTTGCCGCAGTTGCCCTGGCGATCGCGGTGGTGGGCGTCGCGGCCGTGCTGACCTTTTCGGTCACATCGCGGACGCGGGAATTCGGCATCCGCCTTGCCTTGGGATCGAAGCCAAGAGATCTGTTGCGAGGCGTAATCGTCGAGGGGGCAATCATGGCTGCCGCGGGCGTGATCGCCGGAGCGGCTTTCGGATTTCTAGTGACGCGTTTATCGGCGACATATTTCCTCGATATAAAGATGCCGGGTACCCTGCCGGTTGCGCTCTCAGCGATCGTGTTGATGACGGTAGCCGTGGTTGCATCGATGCTGCCGGCAGCGCGCGCGGCTCGCGTGGATATTATGCAGGCCCTTCGATCTGAGTGAAGGCAAGCATCGGGCACGCCGGCATCAGCTGTACCCGATGAAGATCGAAGTCCATGAGTGTTGTTTATCTCGCAACTGTCCTCCGGCTATTTCTTGTGCGGAGGTTGCTCTCTTTGCTGCAGTCGTTGCTGCTGCTGCGCGTGCCTTTGTTGTAGTTGTTGCGTCTGCACCTGGTGATGCTGCTCCGTCTGCTGCCTGCGGCCTTGGTCGGCATTCTGCCGCACCATGCTCTGATCCTCATGATCCTGCTTCTGCTGGAGTCTTTGCCTGTCGCGATCCTGTTTCGAGTAGAGCTTCTCCTGTTCTTGCTGGTATCTCCGGTCGCGGTTCGATTCTACGTTCGTGTGCGCGGACGGGCGTTGCATTGCAGGAAGATCCCGGGGATGCACAGCGCGAGAGCCCGAGCTCTCAGGGTGAGATCCAGCATTTTCGTTACGAGCGGTCCCGCGGCCGCGATCAGGCGGCGGGTTATAGGTTCCCCCGGCCTTTTTGGCGCGAACAGCGTTGTGGAACTCCGCCGGCCGCGTAGTTGCGGCGACGGGCGGTCTGCCGTGGTTGTCGGAAGCGTGTAACTCGCGATTCGAGCGGGCGTCGCGAAAGTGCTGAGTTTGAGCGGCGACCGGGGGCAGGTGCCGCTCACGGAAGACGGCATCATCCTGTGGACGGGGGCGTGCCTGGATGCCGCCTGGGCCTCCGTTGTAGCTGACTCGATTCACGACCCGGACGTTAACTCTTTCGTTGTAGACATTGCGAACATTGACGACGTTTACGCGCGTGACCGAGCGATTGTAGAAGAACCGGTTGCCCTCCCATCGTCCGCCGGAATAGCCAACGCCGAAATAACCGAAGCCGTAAACGACTCCGCCGTAAAAACCGACCTGCGGTCCCCAATAACCCTCATGGAAAAGATAGACGCCGTTGTCCCAAGCCCAATAGGGCGGAGTCCAGAGGTAACCGGGCTCGGGAGCCAGGACCCACGTGCCGGGCACCCAGTAGTAGTCGTCGTAATCGTCGTCCCATGCCCAATATCCTGGAGTCCAAATGTAGCCTTCTCCGGGGCACAAAGGTTGCTCGTAGACGGGTAAGGCCGGGGGACCGAATCTGACGGAGATTCGCACCTGTGCAAATGAGGGGATTGATAAAACGATCAGAGAGAACGCCAACAGAAGACATCGAACAATATCATTCCGACGCATTGCTGCCTCCTCCAGCCGGATTCTCTACGGACATGTCCGGCCTCCGGTGCTGCATTATTTGCAGCGTGTTGTGATGCAAGAATCAGGAAGAACGTTGAAGACTTTTTCTTTGACGTGGAATGGCGAAGAACCGACTTCGAGGCTCTTCGCGGAATACCACCGTCAGACGACAGCGTTTGTTCAGGCGGTGAAGGAACAAATGCGATGAACAGGGTGTCCAACGAAACATGATTCCCAAAACTCTAGCAACAGTCTTTTCGTTGTTCGTATTCGCAACCACTCTGTTGTCTCAGCCAGAAAAGTTGGTCGCACAAGATGCACAGGACGGGAGCAGTCTGATGAAGCCGTTCCTCGGATCATGGAAAGGGATCTGTACCGATGGCGGGGAGTTCATCATTTTGAAGTTCGGGCCGAGTGGAAGCGACTTGTCAGGAACTGTTAGCATCGCCAATATGGGCGGCGCCCAATCGTCAATGTGCGACAGTCAATGATCCTCCGACCGACGAGCACGCGATGAAGCTTCACGACATCCAATTGCACGGGAAAACGCTGGCCTTCAAAGGATCGGGACAGACTGCATTTGAAATGTCCATCCTCAGTGAAGACGAAGCTACGCTCAAGCTTCTCGGAACACCCGTCGAAAACCACCCGTGGAAACTGAAGCGGGTGAAGTAACTCAGGATTCGAGTACTGTCACAGCGATTGCATAAACGCCAGTACTGCTTTCTGATCCGCCGGCTTGAGCTTGAAAAAACGCTCGCTGACTTCTTCGGCTTCATGTCGATGGCGGCGAATGGCGTCGTCGAGTTGCACTGAGTTCCCGTCGTGCATCAGGCGGGAGCGCAATCGTAAGCCCCAAAGCGGCGCGGTTCTGATCTTGTTGCGGGCGCAAAGCGTGTCGCGTAAGAGCTTCGGATGCTTTTCCCCTTCGGCCACCGCAGTCTGATAGCTTTCGCTGCACTCATCCTCCTGGTTGGTGGCTCCGCCTTTCGTCTCCCCGGCCTCACTCTCCTCACGGAAGCGCTTTTCCACGCGCTGGCGTCCGAAGTGTTCGATCAGTGCGACTGAGATTCCGTCTCCTGTTCCAACGTCGTGCAACAGGAAGTCGCTGTACGGATGAATCGTCCGGTTCTCAACCGCGTCTGGATGCAAACCGGGACCTCCCGGAGTTGCCGGGCTCTTCCCGGTCACGATAGTGTCGACGTGACAGATCGCGCATCCGACTTTCGTGAACAGCTCCGCTCCGCGTTTGGCCTCCGGAGTGGCAGCCGCGGTTTCGTCACGGGCGGGTGCCTTCAGCGAGCGCATGAAACTGGCGAAGTGGTCGATATCCTCGAGATCGTTGTCATTCGGATCAGGCAAGCTGTTGGGCTCGGTAACTTTGGTTGGATCATTGTTCGGAACCGTTGTCGCCACCGGAGGATTGCAGGTTGTGGTGACTTCCGCCTTCTGCAACGCGCTCGTAATACCCATCTCGTTCAGGTAGGCATCGGCGGCGAAGGCCAGCAGGCTGGCGTGCTGGTCCTTCCAGCCGAAACGTCCGATGCGGTCGGGGCCTTCGGCCTCGGGAACCGGAACCTTCACGGCTTGTCCGCAAATCTTTCTGTGCGAGGCGCGGCATTGTTCTCTACGGATATTCAATAGCGTCTCGTCGGAAATAGCTTCGACGTAGCCATCGCCGAGAGTGCTTGTTGTCATGCGAGTTGTGCGAATGGTCTCGGTTTCAGGGACGTGTTCCTGGACTTCCGGGCAGATCGCGCGATCATTAATAAGGGTGCGATCGCGAATCACCTCCGTACCACGGTTGATGGGAACCTCGGGGTTTTGAAAAAATCCGTGCTGGTCGATGTGTCCGGCGCGGAACTCGGAAACCTGGCTGGCCGCGCCGCTGACGGGTGTTTGATGACATTCGCGGCATGATTGCGCGTTGTAGATCGGACCTAGACCGTCGGGAGCGATGTGCTCGATTTCTTCGAAGAACTTCTGGTCGGCGGTGCGGCGGCTGGGGTCGGAAAATCCGTTGCTCTGGTCGTCGAATCCCGTCAGGGCTTCGGCCGCTTGGGAGGATGGTTGCTGAGGCGGTGCTTCTTTCGGGTAATTGGATTCGGAAGCGAGCAGAACGGCAGTCGTAACCACTAGCAGGATAGTGGGCCTCATTGAAAGCTCCCTTTCGCGGCCAGAGGTTTTTGGTCAGACCAAAATAGTGATATCGGTTGCGGGCGTCAACATTCGGTTGGGCATTTTCCGGTGGGCGGTAGGAAAGAACCTGGTGTCCGCTGAGTTTTGGATATTGCAATCCTCGCGAACACCAGTGTAGGCATCGTTAGTTAATGACCGGCGTGGCTGGCCAAAAGTGAACTGAAGAACAGGAAGAAGTTCAACCCGACCTCAATCGCTCGTCCTGCTGCTTCAGCGTCGTCCATCGCTTTGGCGGATGTAATCCCGTTGCTGCCGTCGGCTGCCGGCCATCGCTTGCGTCCATGATCAGCACCGGCCGCACTTCCCGCAGATTTCACGAACATTGCTGAGCTCTCAAAGTTGGCAATGCGCAGGGAGTTCTTCCGGTTGTGGCAGGGGCATTGTTGCGATCAGAACTTGAGGCTCAGCAGATACTGGATCAAGTCACTCTTTTCTCCATCGGAGAGGCCCAGGTTCATACAGGTGTTGTAGTGGTTGACGACGGCGTTCAGATCAGCGAAGCGTCCATCATGATAGAAACCGCCTTTGAAGTGAGTTGAGAGCGCGCCGATCGGCGACGTGCGATAGCGCGTGTCGGGCCCGCGGTCAGCTTGGAAGCTGTCGATGCAGATGTCGCTGGGCTGATGAAGATTCCAGCCGGGCTCGGTCCAGAGAGGTTCAACGTGGCAATTGTTACATCCGGCCTTGCCGCTGAACAGTTCGTCCCCGCGCGCGGCTGCGGCCGTGTCGAACGGAATCGTGGACTCGGGGGCTGGAATCGAGAGTTGATACATCTGCAGAGCCGCGAGTTTGGATGTGACGAGGTCGTCATCGGGGTTGATGTGCGGCAGATCCGCAAACCCGTTCGCTGCAGCAATCGGGAATTGCATTCCATTATTGAGTCTTGGATCGAAGAACCTTCCCTTCCCGTGCATCTCAAGATTTGCCACAAATGCATTCCAGTGAGGCACGGAGCCCCACCCGATCCAGGTGTGGAGATTGACGCCGCCCAGCCCAAAGGCCGGAGGAATCAACGAAGCTCCGGAAACATTCTTTCCAGTCACTACGCCATCGCTGACTTGTTGCGGGTTGAACGCCTTGCCGTCGAGAAGCAACTCTGCATCAAATTTTCCCGGGCCCCAGCTGTTCAATACTTTTCTGACGGTTGCCTGATCAGTGGACAGGAGATTGGCCACCACGCTGAGATCCGGCGCGAGGGCGACAATGGCTCCGACGTTCAGGTCTCGATTGGCCCAACCATCGAGGCGACGGCCTATGCATCCCGTGCCGGGGTTGGGAGTAACTTGTCCCGCACAGAGACCGGGTACAGAGTCATCAACGGTGGAATGACAGAGCGCGCATTGGATACCGACTGAACTCAAGGTTCCGGAGGAGTTGAAGTGTCCAGTTACTCCAACCACGGCATTCAGTTTGAGAAGTGCCAGGGTAACGGCGGGGTCGTTGAGATTCACGCGGCCTTTCTCGATCTGCTCCACCAAATTACGTGGGAGCGCATCGATATCAACTTTCAGCCCGACAGCCAAAGCAGTCTTTGGGCTGACTCCCGGCCCAACTCCACCGAGTCCGGCACCCTCGATTGCCTGATGCAGTTTCAGGGTGTGGCCCCAGAACGCTTCGTCACCGAAAGTATCGAAACGGAAAATCTGTTCTCCCTGCTCCACTTTGTTGACGGCATTTTGGACCGGGGAGTTGTGATGACGCGGGCTGTTGGCGTGGACAGTGGCTGATCGGGTGAGAACGAAGCCGACGGCAGCCAGCAGGCTTGCAGCAATCAGAATGGAAGTTTGGGACAACTTCAGTCGTGACATTTGGTTCTCCTCATGGACGTATTTCGAGCGTTGACAATGAAGCATCCCGGGGGTCGATCTCGAGCGAGGCTTGGAACTGCAGGAGTTCTCTTTCAGAGAAGAACCAAGTAGGTGGCTCGTCGATGATCCGAAGCGGGTAATTCAGGTACGCGAACGAAAGAGGGAGCCGGGGGCATGACGGTTACAGCCCTATGTCAAAGAATTGTCAAATCGCATTATCAGAGAAGCAGCAACTACTAAGGCGAACGACTGACAGAGGCGTCGAGTTATCGAAATGATTTCGTGGTAAGATTCTCGAACTTTCGGCGGGACGCTGTTCCCCGCTCTCTACCTGATGTTCCACGGAGTCGCCGCGATGACCTCGCACTCACTGCTTTCCCTCTTGTTCGTTTCCGTCGTAGCTTCCGCTTCTCATCTCTCCGCGCAGGAACCGCTGCCAAATCATCTTTCCAAGCGAGTGGTGGGAGATTACGGATATTGGAGCAAGGATCAGACGCCCGCGTATGGGGCGGCGCAGATTCCGTATCACAAGCTGAGCCACATTAATCATGCGGGCGTGTCGTTCGACGCGTCAGGAACGTTGTCGGTGCCGGACGGGTTCCTCGAACCCGCTTTGAACCATCATGCGCACGCGGCGGGAGTGAAAGTACTGCTGTTGCTGGGAGGAGACTTCTCGGGAGTCGAGGCCTCGGGTACCGCGCAGACTCTGGTCGACAATATCGCCGCTTTCGAGAAACAGCATGGATACGACGGAGTGGACATCGATTGGGAATTCCCGGTGACCCAAGCAGACCGAAAATTTCTGGTCATGCTGATGGAGAAGTTGCGGGTGTCGAATCCGAAATATGTGTTGTCGATCGATGCGCCGCCCTGGGGGGGATTTGGCTACGACCTGAAACATCTGCCCCTGTCGCTCGACTACATCAACATCATGATGTATGACTGCGCGGGGCCATGGACGGCCTACGGGCAGCTGAACTCACCGATCTTCTGGAACTGGAAAGATCCGGCTCCGTGGGAGTGCCAGCCCGGCGGAAGCGTGCACGATGCTGCCAACCACTTTCTTTTGGTGGTACCGGCCAAGCAACTCAACATGGGCACTCCGTTTTACGGCTATCGCTACAAAAACATCAATGCCGAGTTCGGACTTTGTCCGAACTCGGCAATCACGCCCGACGAGGCCTGCGATTGGGCGGTGCAGTCGGGCAACTATGGGACCGACTTCAAGCCACTGATCAATCAGCGTGGCTGGCGAACGTACTACGATCCCGTGGCCATGGTGCCGTACATGCTGCGGGCAGACGGCGGGAATGGATACATCACATATGATGATGCGTTCTCGACGTACTTCCGCGTTTACTATGCGGATTGGCAGCGTGGAATGGGCGGGACATTCATGTGGTCGCTGGACGCAGACTACGACGGGCAGACACAGGATCTGCTGGACGCGATGTACAACGCGTCGGTCGCAGGCCACTGACCGGGGGGCGGGTTCCAGACTAGTGATCGTGCCAGTGGAACAGCTTGTGTGTGATCTTCCACTCGCCGTTGCACTTCAAGAGAGTGAATACATCAGAAGCGCGGGCATTGGCGCCCGCCAATTTGCCCGACCAGCGTTCTACCTCCAGGTGAACCACGGCGATCGTCTCGATGATCTCGATGCGGGCAAAGCGAGGATTGATATTGGGCGCTGGCCCGTTCTGGTCGATCCACTGGAAGACGTGTTCGACCGAACCTGTGTATTCAACTCCCTGACAGTAGCCGGAAATGGTTGCGGAAGGATGAAAAGCCGAACGCATGAGATCACTATCCCCGGCACGTGCACCTGCGATGTAACAATGCATGGTGCGAGTGATCGCATCGTGCTCTGCAAGGTATGCGTTCGGAACCGGTTTCAGCGCAGGAAGACTTTGAGGTTCATCGGCCGAGATCGGTTCTGGAAACCTGGTTCGACGGCGGCTCCAAGCCTCGATCTCATGTCTGAAGGCGAAGACAGTGTCCTGTTTTTCGTGCTCCCGGCGATGGACAGGAAGTCCTTCAATCGCCTCCCAACGCCGGACCGTACGTTCGCTCCGGTCCAGATAGGCGGCAATCTGCTTCCACGATTCCAGAGTTTTTTGAGGAGTATTCCGCTCTGGCATCACAGAACCCCCGCAAAACTATACCAGAGACTACGCCGCCTGGCTGCGCTCCGCTGCGTGCCAGTGAAATGCCTTCTGGATGATCTTCCATCCACCCGAGGTCTTCAGAAGGGTGAAGAAATCTGACATTCGAACTCCCGAACCGGCAAGGTTCCCCGTCCAGCCGGACACTTCCAGGCGGACCACCGCAATGGAATCGAGGATGTCCACACTCACTACGCGCGGCTCAATGTTCGGCGCGGGACCGTTTTTGTCGATCCAGTCGAACAGGAACTTGGTTCCTACCGCCAGTTGCTCTCCGGCGTAGCCGAAGAATGAAGCATCGGGGTGGAAGGCGGGACGCATGATCTCGCTCTTGCCCTGCTTGCTTCCGTCGATGTACTTCTGCATGGTTTGAACGATTTTGTCGTATTCGGTGAGATATTCGCTCTTGGTCATTCGGGGACTTTAGGTTCAGGATTCGAGGGGCGTCAACAGCCAAACATGGACAAAGTTGGTCTTCGAGCATCGGGGCATCCAACGTTGTCAGACTTTAATGATTTCCCGGAATGGAAATGCTGCCCTGTCCTCCGCTCTTATCAGTTGTTTATCGGTTTGACCCTGTCTACCCAACGTGTTATAAATGCCCGTTTTGCGCTGGTGAACCGGAGCTAGGGGTCTATATTCCCCTGGTCTTCTTTTATAAGGGCTTACGCAGGTTGAAACGGCGCAAACTCCGACGCGGCCAAGCTCAACATCCTTAGGTCTTGCGGTGGAAGCGTGCTCGGAAAGACTCCACTGGATATCAAGCGGCCTATGCGCACGCGTTTTCCGAAGTCGAATGTATCCAAACACGCTGTTTAGAAATGCCGTTCTAATACGGAGGACTCATATGCGTACCTGTCTTGCCACTGCTGCGCTCGTAACCCGCCGCATGGCGCTGAAACTGTCGGCTGTAGTTGCGCTGTTAACCGTGAGTGCAGCTGCGGCGGCCCAATCTGCTCCAGAAACGGGGGGAGAGGCCGCGCTCAAGCTGCCGAAGCTGGATACAGTCAGCTTTTTCAATGGCGCCATCGACGGTCACAAACTGTTGCTGATTGGAATCCTGTTCTGCCTGTTCGGGCTTGGCTTCGGCATGGCAATTTACATGCGGCTGAAAAACCTTCCCGTGCACCGCTCCATGCGGGAGATCTCGGAACTGATTTATGAAACCTGCAAGACGTATCTGGTTACGCAAGGCAAGTTCATTTTATTGTTGTGGGTCTTTATCGCGGTCATCATTGCCGCCTATTTTGGCTGGTTGTCTCCTGTGCCAGGCAAGTCCGTGGCCCTTACTCTCCCAATTATTCTCGCATTCAGCTTGATAGGAATTGCCGGGAGCTACGGCGTGGCCTGGTTCGGCATTCGCGTGAACACGTTCGCGAATTCCCGGACAGCGTTCGCTTCCCTGCCCGGTAAGCCGTATCCGGTCTATCAGATTCCGCTCGAAGCCGGCATGAGCATCGGCATGATGTTGATCTCGGTGGAACTGCTGATCATGCTATTCATCTTGCTCTTCGTTCCAGGTGACTATGCCGGGCCGTGCTTCATCGGATTCGCGATTGGCGAATCGTTGGGCGCGGCGGCGCTGAGAATTGCTGGCGGCATCTTCACCAAGATCGCAGATATTGGATCCGACCTGATGAAGATCGTATTCAAGATCAAGGAAGATGATGCGCGCAATCCGGGAGTAATCGCCGATTGCACTGGCGACAACGCTGGCGATTCGGTTGGGCCGTCGGCGGACGGGTTCGAGACCTACGGCGTCACAGGCGTGGCGCTGATTACCTTCATTTTGTTGGGCGTGAAAGATCCCCAGGTCCAGGTGCAACTGCTAGTGTGGATCTTTGTTATGCGCGTGATGATGCTGGTATCGAGTTCGCTGTCCTACTTCCTGAATGGCGCCATCGCCAAGGCGAAGTATGGCTCCGCAAACGAAATGAATTTCGAAGCACCGTTGACTTCGCTGGTATGGATTACCTCGATCGTTTCAATTGGCCTCACCTACCTGATTTCCTATTTCATCATCCCAACGCTGGGCAGCCCTGGCGACACAACGCAATGGTGGAAATTGTCGACTATCATTTCGTGCGGCACGCTGGCCGGAGCGTTGATTCCTGAACTCGTCAAAGTGTTCACCTCTGTGGAGTCCCGTCATGTGAAGGAGGTAGTAACTTCCGCAGAGGAAGGCGGGGCATCGCTGGGCATTTTGTCAGGATTCGTGGCAGGCAATTTTTCGGGCTATTACCTCGGCCTCTCGATGATGATGCTGATGGCAGTCGCTTATTACATGAGCACGATGGGTCTGGCAATGGCAGCGGGCATGCTGGCACCGGCAGTATTCGCGTTCGGGTTGGTGGCTTTTGGATTTCTGGGAATGGGGCCGGTGACGATAGCGGTCGATTCCTACGGACCGGTAACCGACAATGCACAATCGGTATATGAGCTGTCGCTGATTGAAGCGGTGCCCAACGTTCAGGCCGAAGTCAAGAAGGACTTCAACATCGATGTGAACTTCGATCGTGCCAAGCACTTGCTCGAAGCCAACGACGGCGCAGGCAACACGTTCAAGGCAACGGCAAAGCCGGTGCTGATTGGCACGGCTGTCGTCGGCGCTACCACGATGATTTTTTCGATCATCATGGCGCTGACCAACGGACTGACCGACACCGAGGGCGTGGGCAAGCTCTCGCTGCTATATGCGCCCTTCTTCCTTGGTTTGATCACCGGCGGAGCAATGATTTACTGGTTTACGGGCGCTTCGACGCAGGCGGTAACGACAGGCGCTTACCGTGCTGTGGAGTTCATCAAGGCGAACATCAAACTGGAAGGCGTGGAAAAGGCTTCCGTCACTGATAGCAAGAAGGTGGTCGCTATTTGCACGCAGTACGCGCAGAAGGGGATGCTGAACATCTTCATTGCGGTGTTCTTCGGCACTCTAGCCTTCGCATTCGTGGACCCGTTCTTCTTCGTGGGATATCTAATTTCCATAGCGATCTTCGGCTTGTATCAAGCCATCTTCATGGCGAATGCAGGCGCTGCATGGGACAATGCAAAAAAGATCGTCGAGGTCGAACTGAAGCAAAAGGGCACTCCCCTGCACGATGCAACGGTCATTGGCGATACGGTGGGTGATCCCTTCAAGGACACCTCTTCGGTCGCGATGAACCCGGTCATCAAGTTCACCACTCTATTCGGACTGCTCGCGGTGGAATTGGCCGTGCGGCTGGCTACTGATCAGGGCACAACACTGACCCGGGCGCTGGCGCTGGCGTTCTTTGTGGTGTCGTTCTTGTTCGTGTACCGGTCGTTTTACGGGATGCGGATCAAGACAGGAAGCTAGATAAACGTCATCAGCATTTCTGTCATGCTGGGCGGAAGACGAGATCGCGTAGCGAGCTCGTTCGCAGTCGAAGCAACCCTGCCCCAGCAGGGTTGCCGCAAGTAGGGGTTCCTCGACTACGCTCGCAATGACAATTCGAGAAACAAAGAAAATGCCGTCTGGTTGGTGCCAGACGGCATTGTTCTTATGTATCGGTGGAGCCTTCGCTCGAACGATAGCAAAGGCGGCTGTCCCCGCACGATTCTTGCAATTCAGAAGGATTGCTTCATCTTCGACTTCAGGCTGTGGGCAAGTTTTTCGATCTGCTCGGCTTTCTTGATGGCATCGACCGACATCACTCCCTGAGCCGACTGGGCAAGATAACCCTTCAATTCCTCCGTCAGTTCGGCCATCTTTTCCATGTCGCGTTTGATCTCGACTTGGCGTTGCTGATTTGCCGCAATCGCCTGTTGCCGCTGAATCGGATCACCGATGGTGACGGGTATATTCCCCATTCCCTGGCTCTGTGAAGCGGCGGCTGGCAAGTGAATCTGCTGCGCCGATGCCGCTCCCGCAGCGGCCAACAAAACACACGCTGAGATAATCAGTGATCGCACCCCAGACATACGGACCTCCTGGCGGATCCCACAGTCTCCGCATCAGCCCCGCAAACTTGGGGCGTATTATCCCGCGGAAGGTCTGGTTGCACAATAGGGGTTTTCTGAAGACGATTGCCGGCGGGGAACGCTGAAGGCCGCGTAAACGGTTACGGCGGACAAAAGAATGGGCTGGATTCGACGAAAGAACGTCGGTGAATCCAGCCCGGAGTTACTCGACCCTGTGTACGCCAAACTCTTGTCATCAGTAGCGATCCCGGTAGAGTTCACGGCGATCGCGGTTCACGTCGCGGTACTCGCGGCGAAGTTCCCTGCGCTCGTGACGCGCCGCAGCGTAGTTGCCGTTGCGCAGGTCGCGACGCAATTCGCGACGATCGTGAACGATCTTCGCTTCGTCGTGGCGAATGTCGCGGCGCACGCCGCGGTCACCGTCAAAGGCAAGCGCCGGCGCTACGCCCATTCCTACCAGCAATAAGACCCCAGCAATCACGCGTTTCATAAGTTGTCCTCCGATCCCCATTCAGCGGGTCTGAGAGATAGAACCCGGGCAAGAGTCGGGAGTTGCGTGCACGCTTGGCAGGATTGTTCGGATCGAGCAGGCAACCTTTTGCCTGGCGGGTGGCTCGTTGCTCGAAACTGATTTTGTCTCGGGGGATCCTTCGCTCCGCCTGAAATGCGGCTACGCTCAGGATGACGCCGATCCAAGGAGCAGCGAGTCTGCTGCCTTCGAAACTCTGAAACTTTAAGAGTTCCTAGTTCGGTCCCTTCATCTTGTCGCGCACGCTCTTGGCTAGCTTCTCGATTTCTTCCGCTTTCTTGATGACATCGAGAGAGAGAACGTTCTCGTCGGATTTATCGACATAGGCCTTCAGTTCCGTCGAAAGTTTCAGCAGCTTGTCGGTATCGTTCTTGAGAGCGGCGACACGTTCCTTTGCGGCCTTCTTCTCCATGTCTTTCATGATACGCGCCCGAGTTTCGTCTGCATCAACAGGCGTATTCGGGTCTTCAGGCCGGTGGGACGGGTACTGTGCGGGAGCAGAGTACGAGGAAAAACATAGAATAGCGAGTATCAATGCATAAAGGCTGAAACGCACGAGATCCCTCGAGTGGGAAAGATCCACGGCAGTTAGTATGACACCTTGGCTGGCAAACGAAAGAGAAATCAAATTGCGATTGCGCCGCCTACTCGTAGCGCAGTGCAACAATGGGATCGATTTTGGCTGCTCTCCTCGCTGGGATATAGCTGGCGATGACCGCGACCACGATCAGTACTGATGCGACTACCAGAAAAGTAATCGGATCATTCGGCCTGACGCCGAAAAGAGATCGAGCAATCAGCCGCGTCGCTGCCAGCGCACCGATTAGTCCCGTTCCTAACCCCAAGACTGCAAGCAACGCACCTTGTCGCACAACCAAATGTATGACGTCACGCATCTCTGCCCCGAGCGCGATGCGGATGCCGATTTCCCGGCGCCGCTGCGTCACGCCGTAAGACATGACGCCATAAATACCGATGGCCGCCAGAAGAAGTGCGAGTCCCGCAAATAGGCTGAGCAAGAGTACGGAGAGACGCCGTGGCGCGGTGTTCTCAGCCACGAAGCTCTCGAGAGTCCGCAAGTTGTAAATTGGCAGATCGGGATCGAGTGTTTGAGCGGCACTCCGCATCGCACCGAGGACTGCACCTGCATCCATGGCAGAGTTCACTACAACATTTCCACCACCACCCGGCCGCTGGGCAAAGGGCACAAAGATTTCCGGAAGCACTGGCTGGTCCACGCCGTAATTCTTGATTTCGCGAATGACACCTACCACGATCGTGGGAGGCGGTTGTTGACCCGGTTTTGGTTCGTCCATCAGAACAGACTTGCCGACGGGATTCTCGCCGGGCCAATACTGCGCAGCCAGTTTGTCATCGATGAGGCAGACCATGGGCGAGTGGTCGTTGTCACTAACGGAGAACCAGCGTCCGCGGAGTAGCTGCGCATTCATGGCTTCCAGAGCGCCCGGGCTCACACGAGACATTTCTGCGGAGGGAAAGTGTGCCGGTTCGGGCAGCGGGCGTCCGCCGATCGCGAAGGAACTCTGCCAACCACCAAAGAGCGGAAACTTGATTCCTGCTGCCCTTACTCCGGGTATCGAGTTTAGTCTTTCGCTTAGCCGGGCTACGAACTGGCGGCGTTGGTCGTCGTTCTTGTACTTGACGTCGGGCAAACTGAAGCGGGCACTCATTACACCTTGTGATTTGAATCCGGGATCAGCCCGCAGAACATGGAACATGCTCTCTAGCGTGAGGCCAGCCCCGACGAGCAGGACAAGCGAAATCGCCAACTCAGCAACGACCAGGGCATCGCGGAGTCGCTTCACAACCCGGCTGGTTCCGCTTCCTGTCGTGTCATCTTTCAACGCATCACTGACCCCGGTATGTGAGGAATGGAGAACCGGGAAAATCCCAAAGACGATTCCCGTCACGAGGGAAAGGACGGCGGTGAAGCAGAGGACGCGGACATCGACGGTGACATCGCCGATTCTGGGAGCGGAACTGGCAGCGACTCGGGCCAGTCCTCGTGTCGCCCACCATGCGATCAGAAGTCCGATGGTTCCTCCAAAAAACGCCAGCAGAACGCTCTCCGTGAGAAGCTGTCGTGTTAGGCGCCAGCGGCCTGCACCGAGGGCTTTACGAATGGCGACTTCGCGCTGGCGTTCCGTGGCGCGGGCCATCAACAGGTTGGCGACGTTCGCACAACAAATCAGCAGTACGAATCCGACTGCTCCCATCAAGATGAAAAGCGATGGACGCACGTCCTCAACGATCGCTCCGAGAAGTGGCTGAAGCGATGCGGTTGTGCCTTCGTTTGTCTTTGGGTATTGCTGCGCCAGCCTCGCGGCGATGGACGTCATTTGTGCCCGCGCCTGTTCGACAGTGGCACCGGGCTTGAGTCGCGCATAGGCATAAATTCCGGGATGCTCGCTGCGCCGGGCGGGACCGCCCATCTGGTCGTTCAAGCGCCAGAGTGAGGTGAAGACATCGAACTCGTGCCAGCTTTCGTGGAAGCGACTGGTTGGAATCACCCCGATGACCGTAAAGGCTTCGTTATCCAAAGTGAGCTGTCTTCCGAGAACGTGGGGATCGCGATTGAACTTGTTGGTCCAGAACGTGTCGCTCAGCATCACGACAGGCGCTGCTCCGACTTTGTCGTCTTCTGGAGTGAGCGGGCGCCCGAGTATCGGATTCAAGCCTAGCGTCGGGGAAAGACCAGCGGTGACACGCCGCATTTGAAGTTCTTCGGCCTGGCCTTGCCCCGTCAGCGTCACGCTCTCCGACTGGAAGGCAACCGTACTCTCAAAGACTGAGTTCATCGCGCGCCAGTCATCGAAGTCGGCCATCGAGATGCTCATGCCGGGGACCTCTTTGGAGGCCTCGGACAAGAACACCAGGCGGTCGGATTGGGGGTACGGTAGCGGTCTCAGGAGAACTGCGTTCAGGATGGAGAAGATGGCGGAGTTCGCTCCGATTCCCAACGCCAGAGTGATCACTGCGATTGCCGTAAAAACCGGTTTATTGCGCAATTGCCGCAATCCGTAGCGAAGGTCTTGACCCAATGCTGTCACTTGGTTGCCCCCTGGGACACACTTGTCAGTCGCCCTTGATCAACAGAAGAGCAAAGTCTGGGCCATTGAGTACGTAACGGTAAACGTCCAGCTTCAAAAGGGGAAAGCTGGTCGGCAGAGGAGCAAGGATCGATCGGCTTGTCCGCTTCCGGACATTGGCGTCCGAGAGCGAGCACACCTTCGGAACATAAGCGAGCAAAAGGCTTTCACCACAGGGATCAAAGAGGAACACAGGGAAAAACTAAGGCCAGAGCTTTTTGGCTCTGGCCTCACCTCCGCATCCTGATTTCGATTTACAGCGCGCTCATGTTCGCGAGGAACTCGGAGTTGCCCTTGGTTTTGCTGAGTTTGTCGATCAGCAATTCCATCGCTTCTACCGGTGAGAGCGGGTTCAGCACCTTGCGGAGAACCCAGATTCGCGAGAGGTCTTCTTTCGGAATCAGGAGTTCTTCTTTTCGGGTGCCGGAGCGTTGAATGTCGATGGCCGGGAACACGCGCTTGTCGACGAGCTTGCGCTCCAGGATGATTTCGCTGTTGCCGGTGCCTTTGAATTCTTCGAAGATCACGTCGTCCATTCGGGAGCCGGTGTCGATCAGAGCCGTGGCAATGATCGTCAGCGAGCCGCCTTCTTCAATGTTGCGGGCGGATCCGAAGAAACGCTTCGGTCGTTGCAACGCATTCGAGTCAACGCCGCCCGAGAGCACTTTGCCGCTAGGCGGAACAATCGTGTTGTAGGCGCGAGCCAGTCGCGTGATCGAGTCAAGCAGGATCACGACGTCGCGCTTGTGTTCGACCAGGCGCTTCGCTTTTTCAATCACCATCTCGGCGACTTGCACGTGGCGCGCTGCAGGCTCGTCGAAGGTCGAAGAAATGACTTCGCCTTTGACGGAGCGTTGCATATCGGTGACTTCTTCCGGGCGCTCGTCGATCAGAAGAACCATCAGGACAACTTCTGGATGATTGGTTGTGATCGAGTTAGCAACGTTCTGAAGAAGCATTGTCTTGCCGGCGCGCGGCGGAGAGACGATCAGGCCGCGTTGGCCCTTGCCAAGAGGCGTGAGCAGATCCATGACGCGGGCGCTGGAATTATCGCGAGTCGTTTCCAGCTTGATCCGCTCCTGCGGATACAGAGGCGTGAGGTTGTCGAACAGAATCTTGTTGCGCGCCTCGTCGGGAGATTCAAAGTTCACCGCTTCAATCTTGACGAGCGCAAAATATTTTTCACCTTCGTGTGGGGGGCGCACTTGTCCGCTGATGGTGTCGCCGGTCTTGAGGTCAAATTTGCGGATCTGGGAGGGCGAGACATAGATATCGTCTGGCCCAGGGAGGTAGTTGTAATCGGGAGAGCGCAGGAAGCCGTAACCGTCGGGAAGGATTTCGAGGACGCCTTCGGCGAAGATGTGGCCTTCTTTTTCGCTCTGCGCCTGCAGGATTTTGAAGATGAGATCCTGCTTGCGCATACCGCTGGCACCGGGCAGATCCAAGGTCCTTGCGATCTTGGTCAGCTCGGTGATGTTCTTTTCTTTCAGTTCTGCAATGGTCATGATTCACCTGAACCCGTGCACTAGTACGTATTCGTTAGTGTCAGCGGGAGATTTTCAAAGGAGGGGACTCAGGAAAGATGCACACACACAACGCCGGGGAGGAAAGGCGGGGCTGGGTTAAGCAGCCCGCCGTTGTGCCTCGGCAACATTCTCTGGTTCCGACAACACAGCTTGACGCTCAGAGTCAGCGATGCGATCCAGCACACCGTTCATGGTTTCCTGAATGCGAGTGCTAGGCCGGTGGAATTTCCGCGTGGCCTTGGAGGCAAGCTGGCAAAGCATATAACGATTCCGTAGAGTCTGTAAAGCATCAAACACACGATCAGAGCGCATGTGAGGAAGTTCTCCTTACTTTATGATTGTGACATTTCGCTTTCGTCCTTTGCCATGGGAGGGTGACCGGAAACCCCAGGTTCCGACCTAAGTCACTGATTCCAATTAGTTTGTAAAGGAGATAGCGTCAAACTCACTCTTTCTGAATAGATGCTTGAGGGAACCCTGAAGATGCTCGATTTTACGGGCTTAGCTTCACCGGAGCGGCGGCGAAGTAAAGAAGGCAGCGCTCCAATAGGTTCCAAGAACTGGCTAATGTAGCGGCAAAGCGGTCTTGGGTCAAGTAATTATTTGTAAGACCGTGCGTCTCGAATCTCAGAATGGGAGTTTATACTTTGGTTAATCCCCAGTCCGTCTGCCCGGTCTTTTAGAATCAGCGAGTTATGGAAAACTGCAAAATAATCTATGACCTACAATGAGTTACGGGCAAAATCTTACGAACAAAGGAGTTAGCTCTGATCGGTACAGCTTTTGACCACGCACCGAGTGTTCTTGCGGCGAAGGTTATTCTACAAACCGAATTCCGGACTGTGGATTTTTTCGGGTGATTCCCAAATTGGCCTCAGGAGCAAGGCCCTTCGGCAGTCCCAAGAACGCTTGCGGAATTTTGGGGTCCAGGTTGAAAAGGATTTATCACAGCGGGCACGCAGGATCAAAGGGGAAAGCTTTGACTGGCCGCGCCGATGCTTCGAGGATCACGAAGCTTGAGGCAACCGGCTTTATCGCTAGGATGGTGGGTATGAATGGGATTCGGATGGATGCTTGGCTATGGGCGGCGCGATTCTTTAAGACTCGTACTTTGGCCAAGAAGAATTGCGACTTGAACAGGATTTTCTCGAATGGGCTGGTGGCTAAGGCGGCACGGGAGGTGCGCGTGGGCGACATGTTGCGGATCACTACTGAGGGGGGAGAATTTGAGGTTCAGGTGTTCGGGTTGAGTGAGGTTCGTGGGCCGGCTGCGGAGGCGCATAAGTTGTATCAGGAGACCGAGGCCAGCAAGGAATTGCGTTTGAAAGTCGCCGCGGAACGACGGGCGGCGCGAGAGTGGGAAGTCTTGCCTCCTACACGACCTTCCAAGCGGGACCGAAGGCGGATTATTCAGTTTCGGGGACGAGGATAATGAAAAGCTTTCACCACAGGGGACACAGGGTGGGGTGAAACCGGTGCGGGCGACGACTCCTACCAAGTAACTGATTCACAATCCAAGAGACTCCTCCAATCACTGCGATTTTCGGATGAGGTCCTTCGCTCCGCCTGAAAAACGGCTGCGCTCAGGATGACCCCGGCGTTATCTCCGGACCTTGAAGTTATCTCCGCACGGAAAAAAGAGGCGAGTTACTCGTCTCGTAGGTGGCGCATGGGGTCTACGCTGGCTGCGCGGAGTGCTGGAGTGAGGGCTGAGAAAACCGACACTACTAACAACGTCAACGTGACGATTGCAAAGGTGGAGGGATCAAAGGGCTTCACGTTGAACAGGAGGTCGGCCACAAGTCTGGTGGCTAGCAGGGAGGCGAGGATTCCGACGAGAATGCCGAGAAAACCGAGCGCGATCGCGCGGCGGAGGACGATACCCAGAATATGCGAGCGCGTGGCGCCGAAGGCCATTCTTAACGCTAGTTCGCGAAGGCGTTGCGCCACGAGGTACGAGAGAACCGCGTAGAGACCTACGGCGGAAAGCAAAAGGGCGACGGCGGCGAAACTCGAAACCAAAGCGGCTTCAAATCTAGGCTGTTCCGAAATTTCCCGGAGACTGTCTGCAAAGGTTTCGTAGTCAAAGACTGGAGCGTCGGCATCGAACCGCTGCACTACCTTCTGCATGACGCTCTGGTAGCTCAACGGATCTCCCGAGACCTTCATCACGATTCTTGGACGCTGATGTGTTGGATTCTGGGCATACGGCAAATAGAAGCGAGGCTGATAAGGGTCGTCCCAGGGATCGCTGCCCAGAGTGTCGCCGACAACTCCGATGATCTGGCGGGGAACAATAGGCTCGGTGGAGTACTCAAAATGCGGGATGAGGTAGCGGCCCACGGGATCCTCGTTGGGGAAGTATTTCTGCGCGAAAGAGCGACTGACGACTACGACCTGCGGCGAGGTAGATATATTGTCGTGCTCAGTGAAGGTGCGTCCATGCAGAAGTGGGATGGAGAGGGTCTCGAAAAATCCGGGCAGGACCGCGCTCAAGTTGCATGACGGCAGGTTGTCGGGAGGGTCGAGATGGCCGGGGATCGAAAAGCTGATCCACGTGCCGCCTCTTCCAGGAAATTGATGACCTGCGGAAACACGCAGGACGCCGGGAACGGCAGCGATCTCAGGAACCAGTTTATTGAAAAATGGAATTTTGCTCGGGTCGGGATAGCGCGCCTGGGTTAAAGCGATGTCGAAGTGCACGGTCTGGTTGTAGTCAAAACCGGGTTCGAGGCGGAGGAAGTTCAGCATGCTCTTAATGAGCAGGCCGGAACAGATAAGCAAACTGAACCCGAGAGCAGTTTCAGCGACGACGAGGGTGTTTTGCAGATGATGCCGTCGGCGCCCTGAAGTTGTCGTTCCGCTGCCTTCACGCAGCGCATGCGCCGGGTCGGAGCGCGAGACGTGCCACGCCGGGAGCAATCCGAAGATCAACGCTGTTGTTCCTGATAGCAGGACGGAGAAGAGGAGCACTCGTAAATCGATCGTGACATTGAAGAGGCGCGGAATATTTTCCGGGACCAGGTGGATTCCCATTCGTACGAAGAGGATGGAGGCAACAATGCCGATCACTCCACCGCAGACCGCCAAAACAAGAGACTCGATGAAGAGTTGACGCACTACGCGGATCCGGCTGGCGCCGAGAGCCGTGCGAACCGCGATTTCTGTCCGTCTCGAAGTGGCGCGAGCCAAGAGCAGGCCAGCGACATTGACGCAGCCAATCAGAAGAACCGCTGCGACTGAGGCGAGCAAGAGCCACAATACGTTCCCGCTATCGGCGACTTGCTGCCGCAGCAACGGCTGAAGCAGAACGGCGGAGCGATATCTGTTCTCCTTATAGTGTTGCGCAAGTTGCCGCTGGATTGTATTGAGATCGGCGCTCGCTTGGTCTTTGCTGACGCCTCGTTTGAGCCGCCCGATAATTTGAAGTTCGTCAGAGTCTCGCTGGGAAGTCAGAGGAAACTTACCCTCGGCGTTGGCGGCGTAGGTGGCCCAAAACAAAGCTGGCTGGTGTACGGGGTAGTGGAAGCCCGCCGGCATGACTCCGACAATCACCGAGGGCTCATCGCTGACTCTAACGGTTTGACCGATGACATCGTGCGAGGCGGCAAAGAGGGACACCCACAATTCGTGGCTCAAGATCACGACGCGGTGGCCGGGCTGTTCTTCTTCCGGGGTAAACGTACGTCCCAACTCGGGGGCGACGCCAAGTGTCGAAAACACGTTCGCGGAGACGCGTCCGCCGCTGATGACTTGTGCTCCTTCGCCATTCGCTTTGGAGAAGAGGCGCCCGACCTCTTGATAGGACGAGATGGATTCGAACGTTTTGTTCTGTTGCTGCCAGTCAAAGAAATTGGGATACGAACTGCCGATGGCCCAGTCGTTGTAGAGGTTGTCGGTGGGGGCGCCGGGAGGAAATTGCATTGTGTCGATGGCGACGAGGCGCTCGCTCTTTGGGAATGGTAGAGGACGGAGGAGGATTCCGTCGACTAAAGTGAAGATGGCAGTCGTCGCTCCGATGCCTAAGGCCAGGGTGATGATCGCGGATGCGGCGAATCCGGGACTGCGCCGGAGTTGGCGAAGGGCGAAGGTCAAATCGGAGAGGAACGTGGAGAGCACGGAAGGATTATGGCAGCGAGGTGGGGCGGTGGATAGCACTCTTTAGTGTCATCCAGCTTCCAGGAGGGGGATAGAAAAGGCTCTCACCACAGGGGAACACAGAGGTTCACACAGGACTGCCATGGTGGTGCTTCAAACGTTCTCGCGGTTGACCTGAGGATGCGGGGACACCTAGTATTTCGGCCAGTGACTAATACGACTGAACTTATCGGGCAGACCATTTCGCACTACCGCATCGTCGAGAAACTTGGCGGCGGCGGCATGGGAGTGGTTTATAAGGCCGAAGATTTGAAACTTGGGCGGTTTGTGGCGCTCAAGTTCCTGCCTGAAAACGTGGCAAAGGACCCTCAGGCCCTCAGCCGGTTCCAACGCGAGGCAAAAGCGGCTTCGGCACTCAATCATCCAAACATTTGTACCGTGCACGAGATCGACGAGCAGGATGGACGGCCGTTCATTGTGATGGAGTTTCTGGATGGGACGACGCTGAAGCATTTGATTGGCAATCGGGCTATGGAACTCGATCGGGTGCTGGATGTGGGGATTGAAGTGGCGGACGCGCTGGATGCGGCACATGCACAGGGGATCGTGCATCGCGACATCAAGCCGGCGAATCTCTTCGTGACGAAGAGAGGGCACGCGAAGATTTTGGATTTCGGGCTGGCGAAGATGAGTCCCTTGAAATCCGACGACATCGGGATCGCCGCCACAGCCACGAAGTTGGATGAGGAGCATTTGACGAGCCCTGGGAGCACGCTGGGTACGGTCGCCTACATGTCTCCGGAGCAGATACGCGGGCAGGAACTGGACGCTCGCACGGACCTTTTTTCGTTTGGCGTCGTGCTCTACGAGATGGTGACGGGAACGTTGCCGTTTCGCGGGGACACGTCGGGAACGCTTTTCGATTCGATTCTGCATAAAGTGCCGGTGGACCCTGTGCGGCTGAATCCAGATTTGTCGCCGAGAATCGAGCAGATCGTCTCGAAGGCGCTCGATAAGGAGCGGGACACACGGTATCAGTCGGCGGCGGAGTTGAAGGCCGACTTGAAGCGCGCGAAGCGGGAGAGTGAGTCGCAGAGATTTCAGGTTGCGCCGCAGGAAGACAGGCACCCGAAGGGGCGTCGACGAACGACATGGATTGCGGGAGTCAGCGTTCTAGCGGTCCTCTTGGCGGTGGTTGGATTTCGAGCTTACCAAACTGCTGGTCACAGGGACGTTCTCGGCTTGATCGATATCAAGACTGCCCCTGAGACCATGGCGGTGCTTCCCTTTCGAGATATTTCGGCGTCGACGGATAACAGTTGGGGCGTGGGAATTACGGATGCGATCATCAGCCGATTGACTTCTCTGCAGAATCTGGCAGTGCGTCCGACTACTTCGGTGCTGAGGTACGCGAAGGAGAGTCCTGAGCCCACGGAAGCAGCGAAGGCTTTGGGGGTATCTAGCATTCTGGAAGGAACGTATCAACGAGCGGCGGGAGTGACGCGGGTAAGCGTGCAATTGATCGACGGGCGTACCGGTACGACGAAATGGTCGCAACGCTACGATTTGAAAAGCTCTGACATTTTGAGCTTCGAGGATGAGGTGGCCAGCAAAGTCGTCCAGGGGCTGCAAGTGCAGACCTCGGCCACAGAGCAGAAAGCAATGCAGGAGCGGGCTACCAGCAACGTCGAGGCTTATAACGACTATGTCCAGGCGCGCTTTCATTTCAGCGAATATCTGGTGTACTCGCAGCTGAACAGCCTGCAGAATGGGCAACGCTTGATGCTTCACGCCACTTCTTTGGATGGAAACTTTGCCGAGGCCTACGCTCTTCTGGCGGAATTTTATGTGTTCGAGGCCGCGAATTTTTCCGAGAACGCCCCGGAGAACCTGAAGAAGGCCGAGGCGGCTGCCTTGAACGCGGCGCGTATCAAGCCGCAACTGACCGAGGGAATGATCGCTCTTGCGCATGTCTACAGCGAGGAGGGCAAAGAGCGAGAGGCAATACAAGCTGCAAAGAAGGCGGTCGACCTTGCGCCTAACAACGAAATTGCATGGCAAGTACTTGCGTACTCGTACTATTACGCCGGGCTCGGAGAACTCGCGGAGCAGGGTTACCGCCGAGTCGTTGAGATCAACCCAATGCCTCCACAAGAACACTGGATGCACGCGCGCATGTTGATGTACCTCGGCCGTATATCGGAGGCGGAGGAAGAATTGCATCAGGTGTTGTCGAAAAATCCGAATCAATTCAAAGCGTTGGCCTATTTTGGCGCGTTGCTCTATTACGAAGGGAAACTCGACGAGGCCGTACCCGTCCTCGAGCGGGCGGTACAACTGTCGGAAGGTTCCAGCGATGAAACGGCTCGGATCATGGCGGCGTTTCTCTATGCCTCGCGAAATGAGCGAAGCAAAATCGCTCCCCAGATTTTCCGGGACGAGCCCTCCCGGGTCGTTGACGGCGATCAGGCGTACTGGACCGGAGGCGTTTACGCTCTGCTCGGTGACAAACGAAATGCGCTGTTATGGCTCCAGCGAACCGTTGAACTGGGGAACGTGAATTATCCGTGGTTCCAGAGGGATAAGAACTACGACAGCCTGCGGGGCGATCCGGAGTATCAGGCGATTATGGCCGATGTGAAGAAACGTTGGGAAGCTTATCGGAGCGAGTTCGAGAAGTAGTCCAGTTTTTTCAGTCTTTCACCACAGGGAACACAGAGTTTCACAGGGAAATCAGTGCGGCCGCCACACCTTGTTGTGATTTAAATCACAGATTAGCCTCAGCAATCCCTCTACCGTAATACTGACTAACCTTTTCATACTGGTGAGGCACTTTTATGTCTATTTCTGCTCCTGCTGCGCGCGTTCTCAACCCTAAACTCGAGTCGAAAATCATGAGCGCCGAGGAGGCGGCTGGACTGATCCGATCGGGGGATCAGATTGGGATGAGTGGGTTTACCGGATCGGGATATCCGAAGGCGGTGCCGATTGAGCTTGCGCACCGCATTGCGAATGCGCATTTTCGCGGGCAAAAATTCCAAGTGAGCGTGTTCACCGGGGCTTCGACGGGGCCGGAGTTGGACGGAGCGCTGGCGATGGCGGGCGGGGTCGATCTGCGGCTGCCGTATCAGTCGGATCCGGAGACGCGGAAGCGCATCAATGCGGGCGAGATGGACTACATGGACATCCATCTGAGCCATGTGGCGCAGTTCGTGGAGTATGGATTTCTCGGAAAGCTGGATGTGGCGCTGATCGAGGTCACGGCGATTCTGGAAGATGGGCGCGTGGTGCCGAGTTCTTCTCTGGGCAACAACAAGACGTGGATTGATTGCGCGGAACGGATCATCCTCGAGGTGAACTCGTGGCAACCCACCGCGCTCGAGGGGATGCACGATATCTACAACGGCCTGCAACCGCCTCCGCATCGCCAGCCGATTCCGTTGACCTGGCCGGGACAGCGGATCGGCTCGCCCTATCTGAATATTCCGGCGGACAAAATTGTGGGGATCGTGCCGACGGACTCTCCGGATCGCAATAGTCCGTTTAAGGCGCAGGACGAGGCTTCGAAGAAGATTGCCGGACACATCCTGGAATTTCTGAGCTGGGAAGTGAAAAAAGGGCGGATGCCCGCGAATCTGCTACCTCTGCAGTCGGGTGTGGGGAACATTGCGAATGCGGTGCTGTTCGGGCTGGAGGAAGGGCCATTTGAGGGACTGACGTCTTATACGGAAGTAATTCAGGATGGAATGATCCGGCTGCTGAAGTCCGGGAAACTGGAGTCGGCGTCGGCGACAGCGTTTTCGTTGAGTCCGGAGATGCTGAACGAAGTGAATGCCGACATGGCGACGTATCGCGAGAAGATCGTCCTGCGGCCACAGGATATTTCGAATAATCCGGGCATCATTCGGCGGCTTGGTGTGATCGCGATGAACGGGATGATCGAGGCCGATATCTACGGCAACGTGAACTCGACGCATGTGATGGGATCGCGGATTCAGAATGGGATCGGCGGGTCGGGGGACTTCGCGCGGAACGGGTATCTGTCGATTTTCATGGCGCCGTCGTCGGCAAAAAAGGGGACGATCTCGACGATCGTGCCGATGGTTTCGCACGTAGATCATACCGAGCATGACACGCAAGTGCTGGTGACAGAGCAGGGGCTGGCGGATTTGCGAGGGCTGTCGCCGAAGGAACGGGCGAAGTTGGTCATCGAGAAGTGCGCTTCGGCGGAGTACAAGCCGCTATTAAAGGACTATCTCGCGAGGGCAGAGTCACTGTCGTACGGAAAGCACACGCCACATCTGCTGACAGAGTCGCTGGGGTGGCACAGCCGGTATCTGCGGACGGGGAATATGCGCCCGAGAGAAGAAGTCTAGGAGACCGGCCCGAGGATTGTGGGAGATTCAATCCGCGCTCAGATGGAATGCACGGCTGAGTGCTCCGAACAGATGCGCTGAAAGATGTGAGCGTTCACTTCTCGTTGAATTCCGTCCTCACAAAAGCCGCACATGATGTTGACTGGGTGCGATTCAGCTAGCTGATTGGCGAGTTTTTCAATCTCGATTGCCGCCTCGGCATTACCGTCCTCCCATAGAAGCTGCGAACACTCGCCAAAAATTGCAACTTGTGCCTGGCCCACCTTGACACTTCTTGTGGCTGTCGAGATGAGACCGCCGAAGGCACTCATGAAGAGAAATGGATCGGGCATCCCGTTGACCATGAAATTAGAGATCGCTTGAGGCGCGTCAACGGCGGCATAGCGACCCTCCGTCAATAATTTTCTGACGTCCAAGCCGTAATGTTCCAAGCTGAGTACCAGGCTGTCCCGATGGGATTCGGTCGCCACAACGATTGCCCCATTCCCAGCATTGAGTGCAGCACCAATGAACTGCGTAAGGCGATCCATAAATGTCTGATCGTCGGAATGGAACACAACCTCGTGATGACGCTTTTTTTCTAATTGCGCGAGGTTCGATTGCGAAGATGCTATGGGCTCAACGCTGCCAGTGGCAACGGAACTCCGTAACCTCGTGAAGTCTTCTCCTTCAAGCTTGCGACTGACGTAACTGCCGCCTTCCAGAATGGCATCTACCGCGGTCATCAACTCTGTTCCGGCGCCTGATTTAACAACGTAGCCGTGGGCCCCGGTAGCCAAGGCCGAATGCACGATCTCGACTGAAGACTCCTGGCTGACGAATAAAATTTTGGATTGTGGCGACCGCTCGCGGATTCGGGCAGCGACTTCGAGTCCATTGAGCCTGGGAAGGCCAATATCAAGCACAACCAGACCAGGTTGCAGTTCTGCTGCTTTCTGAACTGCTTCAAGGCCATCAGCAGCTTCGCCGACGACCTGCAAGTCTGATCTTTGCCCTAATGCTGAAATGACGAAGCGCCGGAACGGCGCGTAATCGTCGACAACGAGAGTAAAGATGGGTGATTTAGCCAAGAGCTTCCCCGCGAACGCTCAAGACTGAAGTCATGGATTGACTGTATCGGAATCGAAGATCCGATGCTACATCAATAAACAGCATGCGGCAAAGTTTCAGATCGGCCGCTTAGAAATGCGGGCTCTTCCGTTTTCCGTGCTGCTCCACAAGAAGTGTATAGCCTTAAGCGAAAGAATGATTGTGGCCCCGGCCCATCGTCCAGCAACAGCCTGGTTTTGCTGTCTTTTGGGGACTGTGGGTCGATAACTTTAGACGATAACTGGAGAGTTGCTGGCTGTCGTTGTCCGTGGGCAAGGAGATGAGTCTGATGCAATTGAAGACGCCAGATGAGCGCAAACCCGTCGATTAGGTGGGCGGTTGAAGGCAAATGAGTTCTTCTTCGAGTAAAAGGAATGCGCTCAGAGCTGACCGGCGACCCCCAGGGCTAGATCGTTTTTCTGTTTGGGGGTTCCGGCGCCGTCCAGAAAATAACGAACTTTGCCCTTGCGGACGTGTAGTCCCTTCAGCTTGTCCAGATAAGCTTCGTCTCCTATGCCGCCTACCGCGGTCGATCCGTTGCCAAAGTACGTTTTCAGCTTCGCGAAGAGGTCGGTCGAGGCCGATGTCGACGGATCGACGTAGATGCGGAACAACAGGGTGTGCCCGCCGGATTCGAAAGTGCAATCGGTTCCCTGATTGGTGTTTGAAAACGGCCGGGGGGCGACAGTTTTTTTCGGAGAACCAAAGGCCTGCCCAAGTGTTTTGCTTACCGTCTCTGCGGGCAAGAGAGAGCACAAGTCGGACGGAGGTTCGGCTGCCCTTGCCAGTTCGACGGAGGAGGCGGCCAACAGTAGAGCGACCGCCCAACAGAGTTGATTCAGGCGCACCATCATGGGGAAGGTCTCCTTCTTAACACTGCGCGGCAGTATACCGGAGCGGTTGATCAGGGTCAGCACAGACCCAAATTCCTGCATGCCCTACTGACTCAAAGTTGCGGAATCCCACTTATTGACAGGCCAGTCATTTTGGAGGACTATTCACGCGTTTTATTAAAACGGTTCAATTAGGAGGCGCTATGGGGAACCTTGGGTCCTTAAAGTCGCGTATCCTGTTTCGCGCTGTATGCGCGGCTGTAACCCTCATCGCCGGAGTGGGCGCGGCACATGCTGCAGCTTACGTCCGCGTCAACCAGGTCGGATATGTTTCCGCAGCATCTAAACGTGCCTATTTAATGGCTTCAGCTACCGAGACGGGAGCCACGTTTGTGGTCAAGAACTCAGGCGGTTCGACTGTATTCGGGCCGGCTGCCATTGGGGCAAATCTCGGTTCGTGGAGTTCGGGCTTTCCTGATGTGTATGCGCTTGACTTTGACAGTTTCACCACGGCAGGAACGTACACGATAAGCGTGAGCGGTCCTATTGCGGCTACGTCGCCGAGTTTCAAAATCGATACCGCCGCTAACGTTTACACATCTGCTTTATCGAACAGCCTGTTCTTTTATCAGAACGAGCGAGATGGGCCGAACTTTGTCGGGACCGCGCTACGAACAGCAGCAGCCCACTTAAACGATCAGAGTGCGAAAGTTTATGTGACGCCAAACGTCAACAACAACGGACGCTTTTCTGGAGATCTGGTTGCAGCGACTTTCAACGGGTCACAGCCAGCAATCAATGGAGAAGGCGGATGGTGGGATGCGGGCGATTACATGAAGTTCGTGATGACCCACAGCTACACGGTCGCCCTAATGCTGGTGGGGGAGCGCGATTTTCCGAATCAGATGGGGAGCAGCGGCGTCACGCAGAACGGGCTGCATTTTCCCGATGAGGGAAAGTTTGGGCTCGATTGGTTGTCGGAAATGTGGGATGACACGAACCAGATTCTCTATTACCAGATGGCGATTGGGAATGGAAACGCGCAAACCGTGAGTGATCACGATATTTGGCGACTGCCGCAGGCCGACGATACTTATGGTGGATGCACATCGAATTATCGCTACATCTGCCATCGGCCGGTATTTGTGAATCCGGCTGCGCTGAATTCGTCGCATCAGATCCAGGCGGGGGCGAAGATCAGCCCGAACTTGGCGGGACGATTGGCGGCGGACTTCGCGCTTTGTTATCACATTTATCAAACCAGCAACGCGGCGTATGCCAACCAGTGTCTTAGTTCTGCGGAGCACATTTTTGATTTGGCCAATACGGCTCCCAGCGGGAGTTTGCTGACGGTCATTCCGTTCAGCTTTTATCCGGAGACGGAATGGCGCGATGACATGGAACTAGGCGCGACGGAGCTCTACTTTGCTGTCCAGGGATGCGGAGCAAGTTGCCCCGTGAATTTGCATCCGGCGTCGTACTACCTTCAGCAGGCGGCGCAATGGGCCAACGCCTATATCACAGGACCGGGTGACGCGGGGGATACGTTGAATCTTTACGACGTCAGCGGGCTGGCGCACTTCGAACTGTATCGGGCGATTGCACTGGCGGGAAATCCGCCTGGGCTGGCAACCAGCCAGTCGGCTCTGGTTGCGGATCTCGTGAAACAGTTGAACAAAGCGATCGCGCAAAGCGGGACTGATCCGTTTGGATTTGGTTTTCCGTGGGCCGCGTACGATACGACGTCACATGGCACCGGACTCGCAGTCATGGCGGCCGAGTGCAACTACCTGGTTTCTCAGGGCGCGAACTGCGCGTTGAGCAATAGCACGTCGCCCGGTGTCTACTCTGGCCGGCAGATGGGGAACGTCTTGGGCGCGAACGCGTGGGGCACGTCGTTGATCGTCAACGACGGAACGACTTTTCCTTTGTGCATGCAGCATCAGGTGACGAATCTTGTGCCGACACCTCCGAACGGGCCACCGTTCTTGTCGGGGGCGGCGGTCGAGGGCCCGAACTCAATCGCGGCCAAGGGAACTCTGAGCGGGATGGTGGCGTGTCCGCCGAATGGCGTGGACGTGTTCTCGCAGTTCAACGGGAGAGCCGTTTACAAGGACTTTGTGCAGTCCTATTCGACGGTTGAGCCCGCAATTGATTTGACAGCGTCTTCATTCCTGGCATTTTCGTGGCACATCGCTGGAGCGCCTTCGGGGACACCGTAGGGTTCCTGCCAACTACAGCCACAATCCCCACTTCTGGCAACACCGGCCAGAAGTGGGGCACCCTCGTGTTCGTCAGCAGTTACACAGTCGGCCAGAGCCAGCCGAAGGTACCGGCCATCAGTAGGGCGTAGATGAGGCCGTCGATCACCTCTTTTAGGACGAAGCTCCAGGGATATCCCTTCCAGATCACGTTCGCCAGAGGGCCTAAGCCGAATGCGAGGAAGGCTGCGCTGCCGACGATCCGGAAGACGGCTAGATACTGCGTGTGCGGCGCGAATGTTTGGGTTCCGATGGTGTGGGCGGCCACATAGGCCACGAAGAATCCGATCAGCAAGCAGTAGCCGAACCACAGGCCGAGGAATTTTGGCATGAATGGTGGGCCGTTCTTGAAGATGATCATCATGCCGACGGGTCCTTGGTTGTACTTCTCGACCATGGCGGGCGTGTTCATGTCTTTATGCGTGCCATAGGGGAAGATGTAGAGGCCGCGCGCAAGTCCGGTGGCGCGCAAAGCGGAACGAGACTTGTCCTCGTCGGGCAATTGTTTGTAGTCGCTGCGATGGTAGGGCAGCAGCATGTGCATGATGGAACTGGCGACGAAGATGATGACTGCCGAGAGGACGATCGGCAGCCAGAGAGCGGAGAGTGGCGTCATGGGTTAGCCTCCTGGGACGATGCCCACGGAGGCTATCGTTGAATGGGATTGAGGTCAAGGGTTCCGGGGATCGCATTGAACTGCGGGTTGATCGAAAATCCGGCTACTCTTTGGCTAGCATTTGTTGATCGTGTTCTTTGTCTCTGTCTCTTTCTTTGTCTTCATCTCTTACTTTTTGATGGTGGCGGTGCCCTTCGGCTTCTTCTCCTGGTTCTTTGAGCCATTTCTCGATGGCGTCGTCGCTTAGATCCATCTTCACTACCACTGCCTCAGAGGGTTCGAGATTCACGATCATCATGCGCATGCGATTGCCTGTAGGGTTGGTGTAGATAAGGGTGGTTTCGCCGTTTTGCTTGCCCCTGGAGAGCACGCGGACAAACGGGTGCCACTCCGGCCCGAGAGAGTGTTCGACGACACGGCGAACGGCTTCGGTATCGTCGGGAGAGTGAAATCCCTCAAAGACGGCGAGTTTGAGTCCATGGACGCCGGATGGGCGCGCGAAAAACATGGCCACTCCAAGGAATGGAATGCGCAAGTGATGGACTCCGTAGGTGTGCTCGATCGATTTCACGATGGTATGGAACTCGGGATCTCCGGCGAAAGCCAACGAGGATGCGCATACTACCAGGATCGCAACGCGAAGAGATTTCATTTCTGGTCTCCTTTGTCGGCTTTGGCCAGGGGTTTGGAGGAGGGAGGCCTGGTCTTCAGCCTGGGGATTCCAAATTCGCCGCCCAGATCGGCCAACTGGTCGATTTCGATTGGACCCACGATGTTCACGAACGTGAGTTCCTTCGGTTCGGCAGAGATGATGACAATGCCGGCCATCTTTTCGTCTTCCATACGGAAGAAGACGTCGACATTTTCGCCATCATGTTCGCTGCGAACTCCGACGACGCGAGACCACGTTGGAGATCGGAACTGCGAGCGAAGCGACTCTACTTCCGCGGTGGAGTAGGCTTTTTCGTCAGTGAACTCGTAGCTGCGCACGTAGATGCTCTTGAGATTCTCGACCAGCTTAGCTGCTTCCTTCTCCTCGGGATCCTCTTTAGACAGAAACTTGCTGGCCCAGCGGAGCATGGGACCATCCATGTTGACCTCTACCGTCTCTTTGGCTTTGGCCGAGAGGCTCTCGATGTCCGGAGGCAGTTTTATATCCTGAGCTCGCAGAACGCATGGGACAACGAGCAGCAGAATGATGGGAAACAGCTTGCGGATTTTCGTGCTCATGATCGACTCCTTGGGGTCCTGTTCTCCGGTTGGGATTGGGGCCGGGATGTGTTGATCTCGTTGACCTTGGACTTCGCCAATTGGAGCTTGGTGCCAGCAATTCGGAGAGCGAGCATGAGTTGCTGCTTGGCGGCTTCTCCCTGGGCACGTTCGCGCTGCAAGTGGAGGTAGTGGATGCCTCCGAGGGCCAGGCATGTGGAAACTGCGGCGAAGGCGGCCCAACGAAGCAAGGGTCGAGAGAAGATGCTCAACCAGGAATGCTGCGGTTCGGTCTCCGCGGATTTCCCGGCTACGCGCGTGAGGACGTTTGCGGCAAAGTTTTCAGGGGCGTCTTCGCGTCGGAGCGCATCCTGCAGGGCGTGCTCAAGGCGGTCTGGGTTTTGATTGATTGAGTTCATAGGGTTACTTCTCCCATTGTGCGGGTGACTTTTTCACGCAACATGGCGAGCGATCTCTGCAAATGGCTTTTCACCGTGGCTAGGGGCATGGAAAGTACTTCGGCGATGTCTTCCGGAAACATGTCTTCCTGGTAGCGAAGGATCATCACGAGGCGTGGCTTTTCCGGAAGGGATGCAACGTATTGGCGCAGCCTTCTGGCCAAGAGAGGATCACCCGCGTTTCCGGGGGCGGAAGGCTCGGGAGCGTCTTCTATGCTCACCTGCGGAGGCCGGCGACGCCGACGGTGGTCAATGCAGCGATGAGCCGTTACCTTGCGCAGCCAGAACTTGATGTGTTCGTCAGATTCGAGGTCGTCGAGAGCGGAGTGGAGTTGCAGGAAAACGTCCTGGGCCAGTTCTTCGGCGGAGGAGGGATCCCCCACGAAGTGGCGGGCGATACTGAAAACCATGGACTGGTAGCGGCGAACGATGTCCGCAAAATCGGTCCCAGCAATTGCGGGAGCACGGTCTGCGGCGGGTAGGGCGGCCATGGCCAAGGTCTTTGATCCTCACTTATCTATACGTAGGGCGGGTTGGGCGAGAACGCAAAAAAGTTTGATTTTGGGCAAGAATTCCGGATTCGCCGTTCTTTATTATTGCCGGACGATTGCAGCCGGACGACTTAACGGTGCCATGCGCCCTATTCTTGCATCCAAAAGAGAATCATGACAGCTGAAGGAAATCCCGCCCATGTTCAAGAGATCCATTCGCAAAGCCGAACCCAGGAATCCAGTGAACTGAAACACTGGCTGGGGGAACTGGTTGCGCGGAAAGGGAGCGACCTGCTGCTGGTTCCGCACGCCCCGGCGTCAATTCGGTTCGAGGGAGTGGTGACGGCTATTGGTGACCGTCCGCTCAGCGGAGAGGAAATTGAGGCCGCAGTCGTCCCTGTTCTGGCCGAGCATGCACGCGAAGAGTATCAGCAGTATGGGATTGCAGACTCGTCGTACCGGCTCGAGGGTGTAGGACGGTTCCGGATCAATTTGCATCGGGAACGGAGCCGGGCGGCGGCGACCGTGCGGGCGCTGCCCTCGAGAATTCCGGCACTCAGCGAATTACGCCTGCCGCCGGGTGTGAACGCGCTGGCAGCTTTGCAGCGCGGACTGGTCATCATTGGAGGCGCCACGGGATCAGGAAAGACGACGACGCTGGCGGCCCTAGTGAACGAGATCAATCAGCGGGATGCGCGGCACATCGTGACGATTGAAGATCCGATTGAATATGAGCATAAGCACAATAAGAGCGTGATCGAGCAAGTGGAGATTGGAGTGGATGCGCCAGACTTCCCTACTGCGCTGCGTGCCGCCATGCGGCAGGCTCCGGATGTGATTGTTGTGGGTGAGATGCGGGATTCGGAAACGGCGCGCATTGCGCTGTCTGCTGCGGAGACGGGCCACCTGGTGTTTACGACGTTGCACACGACGGATGCGGCGTCGACTGTATCGAGAATTGCGGATTCGTTTCCACAGGAGCGGCAACATACGGTGCGGGCAGAGATGGCAATGGCCTTGGCCGCAATGCTGACGCAGACGCTGATTCCCAAGCGCAATGGCGGGCGTGTTCCGGCGGCGGAGTTGCTGATCGTGGGATATGGGGCACGGCAGCATATACGGAAGAATGCGTTGCAGCATCTGCACCAGGAGATCACGATCACGCGGAAGCAGGGATCATTCACACTCGAGGAGTCGCTGGCGCAGTTGGTGTTTCAGCAGGAATTGATGCGCGAAGAGGCGATGACGCGGGCGCTGCATGCCGAGGATCTGGATACGCTGCTGAAGGCTAAGGGATTCTGAGAGCAGCTCTCGAAACGCGGGCACCCGTAGCGGCTAACCGTCTCTGCAGTAAACCTTGAGAGTGGCAATGTTTGGAGGCTCAGCTATGCGAAGTCTTCTTTCGCCCCTCCGGGGCTAGGATGTGCCCCACACACATAATTCCCACGGCTTGCGCCGTGGGCTGCAATCTTTCGCCGCTTCGCGGCTACAGTCCGACCGCTGTTACAGAAAGCGAATTTCAGAGTTCATGAACAGACTTCTTTAGGGCTGCACTGCTTCTTGATGCTCCATCGTCTGCTTCACTGTTTTGGGTTTCTATTAAATGAGCAGCGTCGATTTCCAATTTATCGGGGGCGATTCCCTCTCGCCCGAGAAATAATCGCCCCCTTCCCTCAAATCCCAGTGAGGGAAAACTAAGCGATAGTTTCCAGTCGGAGCGACACTCCAGCTATGACGGACGGCACGTTAAATCATGATTCTAATCACCGCATGATTTTCGTTCGAAAGTTGGTTCCGAAACGGAACCCCAGGAACTGTTACGCACTCAAGTTAGGCGCATGAGTTAGACCTGACGAATTACATACGGTGCATTGAGTTATGGATTTTCATGCATGAGACAAGTGTAGACGTCGGCGATTTATATGTGATTTCAATCACACGTGAATGTGCTCAAACCCCTTTAGAAAATCGTTTTTTCTTGACAGTGACGATTCGTGCGTCGTAACAAGTAAATGGATTAGTTCGTCGTGATGTTCCCAGCGTCACGCTCGAGGTTACTCGAGCATTCGATAATCCCTGGAGGCTGGAAATGAAACAACTCTCGTCCTTCGAGGGTCACGGGCTATTCATAAAGAGGTTTGACCTTCGACTGTTACTTATCCTCACACTCATAGTCTTTGCATTCGGTTCCATCGCAGTAGCTCAGGAGGCAACGATCGTCGGCACCGTCACCGATACGACGGGAGCCGCGGTTCCGAATGCTTCTATTACGATCACAAACACGGATACCGGAATCGCCCGGACGATCAGCACAGGCGATGACGGACAATATGTGGTTCCCGAACTCCACATCGGGCACTACGTGATTAGAGCGCAGGCAACAGGTTTCAAGGCGGGAGAGCGCAAGGATCTTGTCCTTCAAGTCGGAGACCGCACGAGGGTGGACTTCAGCCTTCAGGTTGGCGACACGAAGGAAACGATCACAGTGGAAGGCAATGCGGTCGCAGTGCAGACCGATTCCAGCGAGGTGAGCAGCATGGTCACCTCGAAACAGCTCAGCGACCTTCCCACCAATGGGCGAACCCTGTACAACCTCTATGCTCTGACGCCGGGCGCAGTCAGCCTGCAGGGCGACAACATCAGCCCAACGGCTGTCAGCGGCGACAACAATGTCAGCATCAACGGAGGGCGCATTGGACATAACCTTCTGTTGATCGATGGCGGCGAGAACCTGGACCGCGGCGGCAGCCAGGCTAGCGTCGCTCCATCGCTCGAGTCGATCGGCGAGTTCCGCATGAACACGTCGAACTACGGCGCCGAATACGGAATGGCTGGAGCCACGACGATCACTCAGGTGGTCAAATCAGGAACGAAGGATTTCCATGCCAGCGCGTGGTGGTTTGGGCGCAACGATTGGCTCAACGCGCGCAATTATTTCAATCGGCCTCCGGCCAAAGTCGCAGAACTCCGCTACAACCTGTTTGGCTTCAATGGTGGCGGGCCGGTTGATTTTTGGAAGAAGGAGCACAAGACGTTCTTCTTCTACAACATGGAATGGCGGCGGTTGATTCAGGGTCAGTTGCTGAACCAGACGGTTCCGCCGGCGAGCGCATATCCGAATGCAGCGGGCGATGCAGTGCTACCCAACACATATAACGGAAAGAATCTGCAGATCGTGGTGCCGACTAGCGTTCCGGGCTCGATCATGTTCGCCAATTGCCCGGGTGGGACGGCCCCAGCAGGTATTGTTCCTGGCAAGCCTTTTCCGTCAAATACTATCCCGAACTGCATGATTGACCCCAACGCGGCGCTGCTGCTGACCGCGGGGGGCAACTATGGCGGCATCTTCCCGCAACCCAACGACGGAGCGCATTTCGTTGGAGGCAACAACGTGCCGACGATGGTGCGTGAAGAAATTATCCGCGCCGATCACACCTTCAACAGCAAGTTCTCCCTTTTCGGACACTGGGTGAACGATCACATCTCGCAGAATTACGGAACGACGATGTGGGGTGCCGACAATGTTCCGTCCATCGGAAACACATTCGGCAATCCAGCATACAGTGCAGTGGTTCACGCCACTCATTCGATTAACCCAACGCTGTTGAACGAAGTGTCATTCAACTACGATGGCAATCGCATTCACATTCTGCCGTTGGGATTGGTTTCGGCGCCGGGTTTCCAGTTCAACCGGCTGTTCAGCGGCGAGAATGCGCTGGACCGGATCCCACAGATCGCGCTGGGTGGCATCACCGGAGCGACCTACACCGCCTCATGGACACCGTGGAACAACGCCGCGAATGACTATCAAATTCGGGACGATGTTTCGTGGACGAAAGGTGCGCACCAGTTCAAATTGGGCTTCAGCTGGATGCTGTACAAGAAAGTCCAATCCTACTTCACGACGACCGAAGGACAGTTTACGTTCAACGGATCGTTTACCAAACCAGTGGGATGCGTTGCCACCGATACGGACAAGTGCGGCTACGATTTCGCTGATTACCTGCTCGGCTATTCGAATCAGTATGTAGAAAACGCTGTGCAGGACCAGGGGCACTGGAACAATGTCAACTGGGGTGTGTACGCGCAGGATACCTGGCGTGTTAACAACCGGCTGACGTTGAACTACGGACTGCGCTGGGATGGCATGCCACACACGTATGAAGCCAATCACCAGTCAGCGAATTTCTACCCTAACCTGTACAACGCGGCGAATGCAGCCACCTTCTGGAACGACGGCAGCGGAAACATTTGCAGCGGTCCAGCAACTGCAACCGCAAACTTCGGCTGCACAGCGGCGAGTCCTGGTCTGGGCACAAGCCCCAACCCGATCCTTTCGGGAATCCCGTTCTACACCAACGGACTGGGAATTGGTGGAGTGAACGGCATTCCAAAAGGCCTGGTTAACAACACCTGGAAAAACTTCGGTCCGCGGTTTGGCTTTGCCTATGACGTCACCGGTCAAGCAAAGACCATCGTGCGTGGCGGATTCGGAATGATGTTCGATCGCGTACAGGGCAATGACATGTACAACGGAGCTGGAAACCCGCCGATGAACGCGAGTCCTACTCTCAACAGCGTGTCATTGTCGAACCCCGGGTTGAACGTGACCACGGGCGATATAAAGACAGCGGCAAACCTGCCGATTCTGCCTCTTGGAATCACAGGAATCCTGTCACAAAACTACAAGCTGCCCACCACATATCAATACAGTGCTGGCGTGCAGCAATCCATCGGCAAGAAGACGGTCCTGTCCCTGAATTATGTGGGGAGCCAAAGCCGACACATGAGCTATGCCGAGGAGTTGAACCTGCCTCCATATGAGGATATCCCGGCACTGATCGCATCGAACAATGCCGGCATCAACGAGCTGTACAACTACGCCGGTTACGGAGCGATCCGGATGTACACGAACGGCGAAAACGGCCACTACAATGCGTTCCAGGCAGAGATGCACGGACAGATGACTCGCGACCTGTACTTGCAGTTTGCCTACACGTATTCGAAGGCGATTGATCCAAACGTGGGCGGTACCGGGAACGGCGGTGACCTGAACAACATCACCAACCCGTATGTAGGATGGAAGTATGATGTCGGACCATCGTCCTACGACCGGACCAACGTGGCATTCGTCAACTTTGTCTACGATATCCCGCTTTTCCGGAATTCGTCGGACAAACTGCTGAAGGCCACTCTTGGCGGATGGCGGCTGTCTGGTATCGTCAACTTCATGTCGGGCGCGCCGCTTAACCTGGGCGTGACTGGCAGCAACGTGGCGAGCGTCATCCAGAACTCGGGGAACCGGCCGAACCTCAACGGATCGATTACGTATCCGAAGACGGCCGCTGCATGGTTCAACCCGTCCGTATTCTCGGTGCCAACGGGAGTTGGCAACGACATATACGGAAACCTTCCGTTCAACGCCCTGCGTGGACCGGGACGTCAGAACTGGAATCTCTCGCTCTTCAAGAGCTTCATGATTAATGAATCTCGGGGAACGCGGTTTGAACTGCGCGCTGACGCATTTAACGCGTGGAATCACACCCAGTTCCACGGAGACGTTAACACGGGTGGAATCAGCCTCAATACCGGCGCCGGAGACTTCGGTGCCGTTACCTCTGCATTTGATCCAAGAGAATTCCAACTGGGAGCCAAATTCGTATTCTGACTTTCAGTCTGCTCATTTTCAACCGCCCGCAGCGCAGGTGCTGCGGGCGTTTTTTTTGCGAATCGGGCTATTTTTTATTCTTTTCAACGATCAGTTGGCAACTGGCGGTGTAACCAGGGTCGGCGGCAAAACCTTTGACCTCACGTCCATCGTCAACAATCACGAACAGAAAGTGAGCGTCGGGTGCGGGCTGACCACCTAGAGTGACCTCATAGGTGATGGCTCCCGTGCAGTCGGGATTGACGGTGGAAGGCTCGGTCGGACGGGTGTTATGCGTCCACGGCAAAATGGTTCCATTGAGGCTCACTGAGCCGTAGCCTTTCCACTGGCCTTTGCCGTCGCCGGTCACAACGCCGTAGGCGGCGAAGGGTTGACCTCCAACGAAGCCCGAACAACTGTAGCCGTACGCTCCTTTCGTGGAGCGATTGCTGCAGGAGTTCTGCGGGTGTTGAGCGAGGGAGGATGTCGGTAGAGACAGGCCAACCGTGGCGATGAAAATGCAACTTCTCAACTTCATAGACACCTCTTTGTGGATTCCATCGAGGCGATCGTGCCTCGGTTCAGGCGAGTCCTCAGGCATCTTTCGGCTGACGCAGTGATGCCCGGGTCGCAACAACTATTCGTATCCGGCAACTCAGGATCGGGATTCCATCGAGGAGGAAGAGGAAATCGTACAGCAGAATCCCGCTTGCCAGTGACGAGGTTATGAAACAGGTACAAACTACGCCTGGGAACAGCGTCCGTCAACAATGAAGAAGCCACGCCCAGGAAGCCCGACGGCCTCGGGACCATTATCGGGCTGTCTGAATCTGGACAGTCTGGTCCGGTGACGGACGGTTTGCCTTACGCGATGGAGGCCACCGCGTTGGAGAGACAGGACTTCATTCTTCCTGGTTCGGCACCCGATGTGCTCGGCGAGTCGCGGAGAGGTGTCGAGCTATGAAGACGACGGAGCGGGTACGGCAAGTGGTGTCGGGTCCGGCAACAGAGGTGGATTTCAAGGCGCAGACGGAGAAGGGCTGGAAGCTTGTGGCTTTGGAGTGGGAGAGAGAAGTCGAGAAGGCTGATGAACCCCTGCCGGTCGAGGTACCGTTTGGCTTGCGAATTGCGCCCGAGACGCAACGACTGGAGGAAGATCCACGGGAGCGGGAGACGCTTCTGCAATTGATGGAACTCATCGTTCAGGAGGGCTCCTATTCGCGCATCGCCGATGAACTGAATCGGGGCGGACATCGAACGCGCGAGGGATTCCGCTGGACACCGGTTTCGGTTTTCGAGATGTTGCCGCGCCTGATTGAAGTGGGGCCCCATTTGTTCCGCAGCCCGGAGTGGGAAAAGCGAAAACAGCAACCGGTGGGGCGTTAAGCGCGGCCGCGTACTATCATTCGGCGAGGGACTTTTGGTTAAAGAATTCCCGAACGCCTATGACAAAAGATGATATTGCCCTGCTCTACCAGTACGACCGCTGGGCGAACAACCGGGTTTTAGAGGCATGTTCGCCCATCAGCACCGAACAGTTTACGCGTGATCTTGGCGGCAGTTTCTGCTCCCTCCGGGATACGTTTGTGCACATCATGGCCGGGGAGTGGGGATGGATTCAGTACTGGAAAGAAGCGTCGCCGAATGGGGCATTTGTGGCGGAGATGATGGCGCGACGGAAGGAGCTATTTGATCCGGCAGCGTTTCCGGATGTTGCAGCTGTTCGGCAAAAATGGGTGGAAGTAGAGAAGGAACAGATCGAGTTTGTCGATTCGGCTTCGGATGAAGGGCTTGCGCGCTTGATTCCGGTTCGGACGACACAGGTCAAGTTGATCCAGTTGATGCAACACGTGGCCAATCATTCGACCTATCATCGAGGGCAGATCGCGCTGATGATGCGGCAGTTGGGAGCGGTGCCGGTGGCTACTGACTTTCATGTTTTTGTGATGGACCGCCGTTAGGAATGGCGCGGAGATTTGCATTCTCAGTCGGGATGCGTGGGCGAAACGCCCACGCGACAGCCGGCAGGATGCCGACGCTACATGAATTCCGACCCTTAAGCCCAATAGGTCCGATCCAGGCTTCGATACTGGATGGCTTCGGCGATGTGTTTGGGTTCGAGATTGGAGACGTCATCCAAGTCAGCGATTGTGCGTGCGACTTTCAGAATGCGGTCGTGGGCGCGGGCGCTCAGGCCTGCTGTGTCATGGCGCGTTCGATGAGGCGCTCGCAGTCGGCGGATAACTCGCAGAAGGTGCGGATATGGCGAGAGCTCATCTGGGCGTTGCAGTAGAGCTTCTGCCGGGACGTCGCAGAGCGATCAAGTTGCTTCTGCCGGGCGCGGACGACTCGCTCGCGGATCTTGGCGGATCCCTCGGGTTCGGCTCCTGAACGCATTTCCTTGTAGTTCACGGCGGGCACGTCGATATGGATGTCGATCCGGTCCATCAGCGGACCGGAAATCTTTGAGATGTAGCGCTGGATCATGGGCGGAGTGCACTGGCAGTCGCGGCTTCGGTCGTTGTGAAATCCGCAGGGGCAAGGATTCATCGCCGCGGCCAGACATCGAGGCGCGGGCGATGGAGACGGTGCCGTCTTCGAGTGGCTGACGTAACACTTCTAAGACGTTGCGTGGGAACTCCGGCAGTTCATCAAGAAATAGCAATCCATTATGGGCGAGCGAGACTTCTCCGGGGCGCGGAATCACTCCGCCGCCGATTAATCCGGCGTCGGAGATAGTGTGATGAGGGGAGCGATAAGGGCGCGTTCCTACCAAGCCCGTGCCAGAATCGAGAACACCTGCGACGGAGTGGATTTTCGTCGTCTCGAGAGCCTCTTCAAAGGTGAATGGAGGCAGGATTGTGGGCATGCGCTTGGCGAGCATCGTCTTGCCGGAACCGGGTGGCCCGATCATCAAGATATTGTGACCACCAGCGCAGGCGATCTCGATGGCACGCTTGGCGGTCTGTTGTCCACGAACATCCTTGAAATCGACAAAGAACTGCTGGGACTCGCGGAGGAGTGAATCGCCATCCGCTTTGATGGGGACTATGCGGTTGTCGGAATTCCCGAAATGGATCACATCGAGTAGGGAGCGCACGGGATAGACGTCCACTCCGCCGACCATAGCCGCTTCTTTGGCGTTGGCTTCAGGCACGACCATGCGCGAGATTTTCCTGCCGCGCGCCTCGATGGCGATGGGCAAGGCGCCCCTGACACCGCGGATTCCACCATCGAGCGAAAGTTCGCCAACGAACAGACAGTCCGAAATCTCTTTCTTCGTCAGGCCCCCGTATGCGCCGACGATGCCAAGGGCCATAGGCAAGTCAAATCCCGATCCCTCCTTCTTGATGTCAGCGGGAACGAGATTAATAGTGATCTGCGTCGGCGGAATGTCATAGCCGCAGTTCTTGAGAGCGGCTCGCACCCGGTCGCGGCTCTCGCGCACTGCTGCGTCGGGCAGGCCTACGGTATGAAAGTGGTCCTGATCAGTTTTGATGCCGGAGCAGTCGACTTCCACCTGGATAATGTTGGCGTCGATGCATAGACGGCGGCGCTGAGGGTTTTATAGAGCATGGATTTTGAGTTCCGACGAGACGCGGAAATACTTCGCACCGTCCGTGGTCTCTGCCGTTCGGGCAGACAAGCGTACGCAACGGCATAAGAGTTCGGACATCTACGATATTGGTCTCTTGTGCATTGTGGCTGTGACGGATGTCACCGAACGGTTGTGGAAAACTCCTAAATCTCCATACATTTCCCGTTTGGGTACTTGCTGTCTGAGGTTCATTGTTCCTCCGGTACCGAATTGACAAATAAACACTTTGTGGCCGGATACCACTCAGATTAGGATGGATTTTCAACGCACGAATCCTCTATGAGTCCGGAGTCTGGCACCCCCTTACGTCCGTCCCGCCCCACCGGAAATCTCGATCAGGAGGAGTCTCAACTCTGGCGGTGGGCCCTGTGGTTCATGATTTTCCTGGCATTCGCTCTGGCTGTCTTGCTTTGGGAGCGACTGGAGAACATTCCCTTTTCACTGCGGGCGATTCCGGTGGGAGTATTGGGGCTCTCGATTCTGTTCGCGATATACGCCTACGGACGGCGGCAAGAAGTAACCGAGCTCAAGGGCCTGCTACGAGGGTTGCAGGAGCATGTGGGCGCCGCACCCTCGGAGGAACAGCTTGATCAATTGAGCCAAGTGATCATGCGCTCGCAGCGCAACTTCAAGGAATTGATTGATTCCATGGACGACCCTGCCTGCGCAGTGTCGCTGGATGGCACGTTGCGCACTGTGAATCGTCGTGTGACCGAGTTAACCGGATTGAACTACTCCCGGTTGATTGGCAGCAAAGCCTACGACCTGCTCGAAGAGCCATCGCGCGAAGATTTGCAGAGCGGGCTGGGACGTTTTCTCGATAAAAAGCGTTGGGCCGGGACGGTTCGCATTCGCCTCAAGAACGAATCACGGCCTCTCTACTTCGAGTGTGTGCTGAATGCGATTGTGAAGGGCGATGAAGTGGTCGGCGCCAGCGTTCTGGGACGCGATGTCACGGAGCAGCGCGAGAAAGAGCTCCGGTTCACGGAGCTGTTTGAAACGCTGCAGGAGGGCGTGTACTTCTCTTCGCCCGAAGGAAAGTTACTGGATGCGAATCCGGCGCTGGTAAGCATGCTCGGGTATATGGAGAAGAGGGAGCTGCTGGCAGTGGAACCGACAGCTTTGAGTTTTGATGGAGGGCCGCTAGTATTGGGACGGGCGGTCGATGATCGTGGGGGCTTGCGCACGCGAGAGGTAAAGCTTCGGCGCAAAGATGGTAAGCCGGCTGTGTTTCTGGATTCGTCGCGAGCCGTGTGGGATACATCGGGCAAAATTATCCGTTACCAGGGAACGCTGGTCGACATCACAGAGAAGCGCAATATGGAGCGGCAACTGGCGCAGCAGGAGGAGTTCCGCAGCCGGTTGCTGGAGAGCTTCCCGGATCTGATCCTGGTGGTCGATCTTGGAGAGCGGTATACATTTGTCAGCTCGCGCTCCAAGGACCTGCTTGGCTACCGGCCAGATGAAATGCTCGGCAGGAAAATATCGGAATTGCAGGATCATTCTCCAGACCTGGTGTCGCTCTATCGCACGCTGGTGTTGGGGGACCAGGCGTTTGGGGCGGCGGAGTACGCAACCCGTCATCGCGATGGAAGTGGCCGCACCATGCGCGCTTCGGGCAGCCAACTCGTGGACTCAGACGGAAAAATCAGTGGAGTGATCTTTTCTTTGCGAGACATCACCATCGAACGCAAGTTGGAACAGCAAATTGTGGAGAGTGAGCGGTTAGCAGCGATGGGAGCGATGATCGGCGGCGTTGCCCACGAACTAAATAATCCTCTGACCAGCATTCTTGGCGTCAGTGAGTTGCTGCAAGACACTGAAACTAACCCGACCTCACGCAAGCATCTCGGGATGCTGCAGCAACAAGCGCGCCGGGCAGCCGAGATCGTGCAGAACCTGACTTATTTCTCCCGGCCTCCCGCACCCGGTAAGAGCCGGATCAATCTGGCGGAGGTTGTCGAAAGAACGCTGAACCTGCACGCGTACTCGCTTCGCAAGAACAACATCACCATCGATTTTTTGAAAGAGCCAGGGATGCCATATGCACTCGGGGACCCGCATCAGTTGATGCAGGTTTTCCTGAACCTGATTGTGAATGCCGAGCAGGCGATACGCGAGACGCGGGACAAGGGAACATTAAGAATTCGTATCGGGATGGGCGAGGGCACGGTGTGGGTTAGCTTTCATGATGACGGGCCGGGGATTTCGAAGGAGAACATGCCCAGTATCTTCGATCCTTTCTATACGACGAAACGGCCGGGACGCGGAACAGGTTTGGGCCTCAGCATCTGCAAATCGGTCATGAAGGAGCACAACGGCAGCGTGGAGGCGGCAAACGCTGCGGAAGGCGGGGCGGTGTTTACGGTAACGCTGCCTACGGCTGGAGTGCACTAAAAGACCACTCACCACAGGGAACACAGGGTTACACAGAGAAACCTTTCATCTTCTTCTGCGTTACGGGCGTTCCACTGCCATTGCTACTGCGTTGCCTCCACCTAAGCATAGGGCTGCTATTCCTCGCTTTACGTCTCGGCGGATCATCTCGTAGATCAGCGTGACAAGGACGCGTGCGCCGCTGGCTCCTATGGGATGGCCAATCGCGACTGCACCGCCATTGACATTGACCTTTTCCTGATTCAGCTTCAATTCGCGCATTACTCCGAGAGCCTGGACCGAGAAGGCTTCGTTCAGTTCATAAAGGTCTACATCTTCATTTTTCCATCCGGTTTTCTCCCAGATCTGCTGCACCGCGCCCACGGGAGCCATCATGACCCATTTGGGTTCGACTCCGCTGGTGGCCTGGGCAAGGATGCGAACCATCGGCTTGGCTCCGAGTTCGGCCGCTCGCGTTGCGCTGGTGACCACGAGCGCAGCGGCGCCGTCGTTTACACCTGGTGCATTGCCGGCGGTAACGGTTCCATCTTTTTTGAATGCCGGCTTCAAGGCGCGCAGAGTTTCGATGGTCGTGTCTTCCCGGGGGCTCTCGTCTTTGTCGAAGATGTTCGGCGGGGCACCTTTCTTCCGCGCGGGAATTTCGACTGGCACGATCTGAGACTTGAAACGGCACTCCTTGATAGCGGCTACCGCTTTGCGATGTGAGTTCACTGCGAACTCGTCTTGTTCTTCGCGGGTGATGCCGTACTTCTCGGCAACGTTCTCGCCGGTGATACCCATGTGATAGTCGTTGTAGATGTCCCAGAGTCCGTCGTGGACCATTGAGTCGATCACTTGTGCGTTGCCGAGCCGATATCCTTTGCGCGCTTGTGGAAGAAGATACGGCGCATTGGTCATCGACTCCATGCCGCCGGCGACCACGATCGAACTATTTCCTGTCTGCACTGCTTGCGCGGCGAGCGCGACTGATTTCAGTCCGGAACCGCACACCTTGTTGATTGTCATGGCACCTGTCGCAGGACTGAGTCCGCCGAAGATTGCGGCCTGGCGCGCGGGATTTTGTCCGAGTCCGGCAGACACCACATTGCCCATGATGCATTCATCGACTTGCACCGGATCGAGCCCGGCGCGTTTTACGGCTTCACGGACAACGATGGCACCAAGCTGCGGCGCGGTGAAGTCAGAGAGGCTTCCCTGGAATTTTCCAACCGGAGTGCGACAAGCAGAGATGATTACGACATCGTCAAAAGAGGCCATGAATCGGGCTCCTCACGAGATTTGGCTTCTCAATTATAGATGAGCGGGTGCGGGCGTTGGCTTCAACGTGAATGGTGGAGTGAGTGTATTCCGAGTCCGCTGGATAGGCTTTGTGGGACCAACGATGTGTGTTCGCACGGGAAAATTTGATGGCAAGGCTCACGCTCTGGGGTTTCTTCTCGTGCTGTTCTCAAAAAAATGGTTGACATTCGTCGAGAAAATTCTTTCATCATGACTTTGGTGTGACGGCTTACGCGAATCGATCATCATTTTTTTCTTGACTTCATTTTTCATTAACTCTATACATCAACTAGTTGCAGTAAAAGACCACTGCACATTTCCATGAAGAATGGAAGGGAGAATAGGAACAATGGCAACCAAGAAAAAGGCAAAAAAGAAAAAGAAACACTAAGCAGGTTCAGTACGAAGTCAACAGGGGACGCGAAATGCGTCCCCTAAGTTTTTTTAGGGTTAAAGAGACCTTGGGAGACAAATTCAATTCAGTGGTAGAAATACCTCGCATCGCTCTTGCGGGTCCCGTCGGACATGGGATCCTTCGCTTCGCTCAGGATGACAACTTGCATTACCGAACGGATGACAACTTGTCTGAATGAGGAAGGCTTACGCTTTTGCGGTGGCTAGGCGTGGGATGCGCTTTTCTTTTTCCGGGCAAAGAGCGCGGTAGGCACAGAAGAAACAATGCTGCCCAGGCTTCGCGTCGAAGATCCCGTCTGCAATTCCCTTCGCGGCCTGTTCTACACAACTTCGAGCGGCGGTCAGGTCCGACTCAAAGCGCCTTGTGGTTACAGGAACGTTCTCCTGGAGATTGTGGAAGATCAACGCGCCGACTTTGTATCCCCATTTTTCCTGTGCGGCGATTGCGTAGAGAGATAATTGCAGGCTTTCATCTGCGTCTTCCTGGTCTTTGGCCTTACCCGTCTTGTAGTCGACGACCGCTACGGTTCCATCGGAGAGTTGATCGATGCGATCGATGCGTCCAACGACAATGACTTCCCCTATCTTGATTTCGAACGATTCCTCCGTGTGCAGCACCTGCGAAGAGATCGAACTTGCCGTCGACAGGAAGTCCTGCAGTTGCTGAATGCCCTGCTTTTCGTAGAGCTCGTGCTGATACTCCTCCTGAATCCGCGTGCCGGCCAGGTCGACGCGGAAGAGTTCGATGATTTCTTCCTCGGTTTTTGGACGGCCCAGTCGGATCGAATCAAAATAGGTCTTGAGCACTCGATGGATTGCGGCACCAAACTGCATTGCAGCGGCTGGTCGGGCAGCGATCCGCCAGTCTCGCTCCAACTTGAACTGCAATCCGCAACGCTGGTAAGTTTCGACAGCTGAGGCGCTCAGGCGTTTGTGTAAACCCGGCAGAACCGGCAATTCGAACCAGCGAGTCGTCTGAGACTCTTCCGGATAAAGCGGAGACGCGATCGCGGCGATATCGAGTGTTGCCTGGGCTCCGCCTGCCGGAAGCGCGCGAAACCACGGACCGACGGATTTGTTCTTCATCAGCTCACGCAAGTATCCCGGAGGAGTTTTGTCAGTCTTTCCGGTTCCTTCGCGGGCGTAGATACGCAGCGAGTCGCGGGCACGCGTCATCGCGACATAAAATAGGCGCCGCTCTTCTTGCTCATGCAGCGTCTTGTCATCTGCGCCGGTAAGCGAGCCTGGGTCGCGAAGCTCCTGTGGAAATGCGACGAGAGTTTCTTTGTAGGAGGCCGGGAACGACGGCGAGATGGCGCGCAGAATGAAAACGTGAGGGAACTCGAGTCCCTTGGCGCCGTGGACAGTCATCAGGCGAACGGCATTTTCGTCGTCATCGGACTGCAGCGGAATCACGCCGTTGGCTTCTCGGAAGTAGGCGAGGTAGTCGACGAATTCTTCCAGCGCTGCCGTTTTGTTGATCTTCTTCCCCTCCCAGTTCCTGACGAATTCCAACGCCGCCTGAAGGATGGGGGAGGATGCGTCGAGCGCAAACTCCCCGACGACAATATCGAGTGCGGCTCGTCCTTTGAGGCCACGGGATTGAATCGCCTCGCGTACACGCTGGACGCAGGCCACGACGTGCGCTCCGCCGTCGACGCGATCGAGTGCGGTAAACAAGGGAACCACTTTTGCTTCGCGATTGTCGCGGGCAATCGAGCGCAGGACTTGCCGCAGTTGCTCGGGATTGACTTTGAAGCACGGCAGTCCGGCCACGCGCATCACGCTGACGTCATCTCCGCTGGAGACGACCAGACTGACGCAGGCAAACAGATCCCGCCCTTCGGGAGTATCGGAGATGTCCATGCTTTCGATGACAAACGGGATACCGGCTTCGGCGAGTTCTTGCACCAAGTCGTCGCGATGCACGTGCGAGCGGTACAGAATTCCGAAGTCCGACCATTTGCATTTTGATTTCCTTTGGGCTTCGCGCAGGTGAGCGACGAGGTCGGGGCCCTCTGTCCCCCTGTCTTTGAGGATGACTGCCGTAACAGGAACGTTGGAGGGATGGATTCCAGACCTTTCGACTTCTTCGTCGCGGGCGGACAGCAGGGGGGAGCGCTGATACGCGACCGTACTGTTGGCTGATTTCGGGAAGACTGGAGGATTCTCATTGACAAGGGCAAAGGCCGTCTGCAAGATCGGCGTGGTCGAGCGCCGATTCTTTTCCAGTACGACACGCTGGGCACTGGGGAAGTTCCGGTGAAAAAGCTCAAAAGCTTCGCTCGATGCGCCACGAAACCGATAGATGGACTGATCTGGATCACCGACGGCGAACAGATTTCCTTCGTCACCAGCGAGTCGGCCCAGAATTCTGATCTGGGCGAAGTTCGCATCCTGAAATTCATCTGCCAGGATGAAGCGAGCACCGCGGCGAGCTTCCGCTAAAACTGATTCGTCATTTTGCAGCAGCGCATGCGCCCGCGTGATCATGTGGCTGAAGGTACCGAGATTGTCTTCCGCCAACCAGCGCTCGATGGTGGAGAAGACTCGAGCGATCTCGCGGCAGCGGCCCAGGATTTCGTCGTCATCGAGGACCGTCTTCGACTTGACCACACGCGGAATCGGGACCTCGCGACGTTCAAGACGCTCGACATACAGCGCGTACTTCTCCGGGGTGACGAGTTCGTCGTGGCAACGATTCACGAAATCGAGCAAGTCATTGAGGAATTGACCAATGTTGGCCGCGCGGATGTAATGCTCGAGATGGAGCTCGCGAATTCGGCGGCGCAGATAGATCCAAAGATCTTTCTCGTCGAGGACCCCGAACTCTTTGCCAACCCGCTGAAGCAGTTTCAGGCAGTAGTCGTGAAACGTAAGCGCCTGTACGGTTTTTCCGCCAAGCAGTCGTCTGACGCGCTCTTTCATCTCAGTGGCTGCGTTGACGGTGTACGTCAGGGCCAGGATCTCGTCGGTGCGCGCGTGCCCTTCACGGACCAGCCGTTCTATGCGGTGAGTCAGGACGGACGTTTTGCCTGTACCGGCACCAGCTACGACGAGCATTGGGCCGTGGACGTGTTCGATCGCCTCACGTTGACGTCCGTCGGGGACGAAAGCTGCGGGACGAGAATTGGACTTCGAAGAGGGCATTTTTCGTCAGCATATCACTGCAGGGATGAGGAAGAGTGTGCAGAACTGGGTTGCATTGCTGACTTGAAACGAAAATCCGCACTTTGAGGGCTCTGCTACTTTGCTTTGGGATCTACCTGGAAGATTCCGAATGTGTTGCCTTCGGGATCTACGAAGTAGCCTTGCCAACAGGTGTTCGGAACTGCAAATTTGGGGAGGGCTACGATTCCGCCTTGCTGCTCGATCGTCTTGGCGGTCGCATCAAAGTTCTCGACCTCTAGCGAACAAACGAAGGCGTTTGTTCCGCATTGTGATGGTGGAGTTTTGGCGGGTCGCTGCAGCAGGCCGCCTCTGGATCCGCCGGTGGCGATTGTCCAGTAGGGCCCAGGAAGTCCCGCGATCTCATCGAACTTCCAGCCAAACACCTTGGAATAGAAGTTGACGGCCCGGCCCGGATCATCTGCCTGGATTTCGAAGTAAATGTGTCCTTTATTCATACGACAGATTTTACGCTCCGAGAGACGAGAGTGTAATCGCGGTAGCGGCGATGGCGGCGGTCTCGGCGCGGAGAATTGTGGGGCCGAGCGATGCTGCGAGCCAACCTCCCTTTTGGAAGAGATCGAGTTCGGCTTTGGTCCAACCACCTTCCGGACCGACGGCGAGGAAAACTTCTTCTCCATCGTCGGGGAGGCGGACCTCGCGAAGCTCAATCTGATCCTCGGCTTCTGACAGTACGATCTTCAACCCGACAGTCACACTGAGGGCGTCAACGAGCTTCACGGGAGGGGAGATTTCCGGAGGCGCAGTACGACGCGATTGCTGCGCAGCCTGATGAGCGATTCTGCGCCACCGTTCGACCCGCTTGTCGGACGCCGTGACGAGATGGACATCGGAGCGCTGGGCGATCAACGGAACGATACGGGTGATGCCGAGTTCTGTGCATTTTTCGATCGCCCATTCCATGCGGTCAAATTTGAAGATGGCAAGAAGAAGCGAGAGTTTGACATTAGTGGGTTGCCCGACGACCTCTTCTCCCAGATCGAATTCAACGCGGTCGTCTGTAATTGAAGCAATCGTGCCGCGGCGGACAACCGCGTTGGCAACAATGTCGAATTCCTGTCCGACGCGGGCACGGAGGACGCGTACGAGATGAGCGGCGTGATCCGCAGTCAGGGCGGCGCGGTTTCCAGAAACTTCATCGGCGATCCATCGGCGGCGGGCCACGGATTAGAGAGCGCTTCTTTCGCCCCTTCGGGGCTTGGATAACTCAAAATTGGCACCTCCCACGGCTTTCGCCGTGGGCTGCATTCTATCGCCGCTTCGCGGCTCTACAGGTCTCAACTAGCCCGTGTCTTAACAACAAGTCGCTATTGAACAGAGTCGCTATTGGAAGATGTCTTTCACTTTGCCGAGCAGCGAGCGCAGTAGTGGCTGATTGTCGACTTTAGAGAGCGCGTCAAGCTCCTGCAGCAATTCTCTCTGGCGTTTGTTCAGCTTGCCGGGAATCTGCACACGGACCTCGACATAAAGATCACCCTTGCCATGACCATTGAGCACGGGAACGCCCTTGTTGCGGATACGGAAGGTGGTGCCTGGTTGCGTGCCTTCGGGAACTCTCAGGTTGTGCTCGCCTTCCATAGTGGGAACTCTGATCTCTGCTCCCATCGCCGCTTGCGCGACTGAAATTGGCACGACGCAGTGCAAATCATTCCCTTCCCGTTCGAAGAACGGATGTTCCTTGACGTGAAGAACGACGTATAAATCACCGGCTGGCCCACCGAACTGGCCGACCTCGCCGGCGCCGGCAAAGCGGATCCGGGTGCCGTCTTCGACGCCGGCAGGAACTTTGGCGTCGACTGTTCGCTGACGAAGCAGGCGTCCCTCGCCCTTGCACTTCGGGCAAGGATCTGTGATTACACTGCCTGTGCCCTGGCAAGTCGGGCAGGTGCGTGCAATGCTGAAAAAGCCTTGTTGATAGCGAACCTGGCCGCGACCATTGCAGGAGCGGCAGGTCGTTGGTCCCTTGCCGGGAGCCGATCCGGAGCCATGGCACTCCTCACAGGCTTCGTGGCGCCGTACCGTAACACGCGACTCGGTACCAAAGAATGCCTCTTCAAATTCGAGCGTAAGGTCTTCGCGCAGATCGGCGCCGCGCTGTACGCGGGTACGACGGCGTCCGCCACCACCACCGAACATGTCGCCGAAGCCGAAGAACTCTCCGAAGATATCGCTGAAATCCTGGAAGACGGTAGGGTCAAATCCCGCACCTTGGGAAGAGGCGCCACCGAGTCCGGCGTGTCCATAGCGGTCATAGACGGAACGCTTGTCCGAGTCCGCGAGAACGGCATAGGCTTCGCTTACTTCCTTGAACTTTTCTTCCGCATCCGGATTGTTGGGGTTACGGTCGGGATGATATTGGAGCGCAAGCTTGCGGTAAGCGGACTTCAGTTCCACGTCGGTAACCGTGCGGCTCACACCCAAAACTTCGTAATAGTCTCTTTTTGCGTTGGTGGTCAAATCAATCCTTTATAGCCGAATCTTGCTCGCAATCATCGGCAGATGGCCGATAGGTGCCAAAGGTCCAAGGATGCCCTTCCAGGTCAAGTGCGTGATACTCACGCGATCCGAAATCGGTGTCGGTCGGCGGATATAAGATTCTGGCGCCCGCTGCTTGGGCGCGCTCGAAGTGCGCATCCGGATTCTCCACGTAAACCGCCAGCATCTGCGTGGACGATCCGAGCGCCATAGGGCTGACGATGCCGTCATCTGGCCTTATCGAGCCGACCATAATCAGGTTCCCGCCGAGTTTCAGCTGTGCGTGCCGAACATAAGGGCCCGACTCAGGGACGGAAAACAGTTGCACAAAGCCAAAAACCGAGTCCAGCCAGCGGATCGCTGCCCGGGCATCGTTGTAGCGCAGAATTGGAAAGATCGTCTGCATTCATTCGCTCAGACGGAAACTACTGCATTCATTTTTCCGGGTTCTTTGCGACCTTCACCATCGCGGGGCGCAGCAGTCGGTCTTTGAATTTATAGCCGCGCTGCCACTCTTCCAGTACTTCGTGGTCCGTTGCGTCGGAGGTTTCAACCATCTCGATTGCCTCGTGCACATGCGGATCGAACTGCTGGCCTTTGGCTTCGATGGGCTGCACCCCGAGCTTCGTCAAAACGTCGCGCAATTGCTTGTAGATCAGGTCTACACCGGCGCGAAACTCGGCCGCGTCGGACTTGGATTGCAATGCCCGCTCGAAGTTGTCGACGACTGGCAGCAGAGACTTGATGGCGTCGGCCATGGCAAAGTCGCGAAAGTCCTGCTGCTCTTTGGTGGCACGCCGGCGCGCATTTTCAAATTCCGCCTGAGCACGCGCCAACCGGTCGAGCAGTGAATCACGCTCCGCCTTCAGCTTCTGCAATTCGTTATCTGCGCCGGCGGGCTCGGATGGACCACTGCCCTGCTTGGATTGTGACGACTCGTCGCCATCTGCAGGTGGAAGTTCGTGTTCCACATCAAGCCCCTGCGCTTCTATTTCTTGCTTTCCGTTCGATTTCCCCATAACAGCTTGTATTACTCCGATTCATTCAAGATTTTGTCGAACAGGCGCGCGATGTAGGACACTGCGGTGATCGTATGTTGATAGTCCATACGCGTGGGCCCGATTACCGCTAGAGATCCCATCACTTCGTTTCCGGAGTGAGCAGGCGCGCCGATCAGCACAAAGTTCCCCATCGATGGCAAAGCCTCATCGAGTCCGATGACGACTCGCACCGCTTCCTGTTTCACGTTGAGGTAGGCGCTCAGAAGCTGGATGACTTTCTCTTTTTCCTCGAGCGTTTGCAGCATCTCCTGAAGTCGCTTGCGGTCCTGTTCGGCTGCCAGCAGATTCGATGCACCTTCAACGAAAACGACTTGCGATCCTTGTTCGGCGGCCAGTGCGCCTTGTTTATAGAGCGCTTCGATCGAATTCATCAGCCGGTCGTATTCGCTGCGCTCTTTTTCAATGCGGCGGGAGAGTTCGGTGCGCATCGACTCCATGGTCCAGCCCCGAAAATTCTCATTGATGTAGCGCGCGGCAAGATCGAGATCAGACTGCGGCAGATCGAGACGAAGCACGCGATCGCGAACAAGGCCTGAACGCGTCACCAGAACGGCAAGGACTTTTTGATCTCCGAGACGCGAGAAGTAGACATGCTCTAACGCGTTCTTAGGACCAGTGGTCGCGACCGTTACTCCCACGTTCCGGGATATCAGTGACAGTACGTGCGACGTACGCTCCATAAACTCCTGCACGTCGGTGATGCCCGCAAGGGAGTCCGAGATCATGGTTTCTTCCTGCGGGGCGAGGCGTGCATTTCCAGAGAACTGCTCCACGTAGTAGCGGTAGGCTTCCGTTGTGGGCACGCGGCCGGCAGAGGCATGGGGCTGCTCGAGAAATCCAGCGTCGGAAAGATCGGCCATCACGTTGCGAATGGAGGCGGGACTGAGTCCTTCGCGGTTGGAGCGCGCGAGCGTACGAGATCCGACAGGCTCGCCGGTCGAAATGAATGTTTCGACGATGGCGGTCAGAATTTCGCGTTCGCGATTACCGATGTTGGGGTCGACTGGCATGCAAAAATGTTGTCAGTTGTCTCAAACCGCGCGTCCTAAGCCGGGAGGAGAAACTGCCTGGAACTCACCTTCACTAACCATTTTAGATGCAAAAGCTTAGGTTTTGGACCAAAGATGCAATACCGTCTGGATTCTAGGAATGGGGTGCAGTGGTGTCAAGCTGATGTGCAGTTCAGAGCACGGGCATTTGGGGCGAAGTTTCACAGTTTCACACTTAAACCGGAGCCTGATTCGTTGAAGGGGGCAGGAGTATCAGGATCTCTGAGTCCTGTTATGCTTTCGGGTCATTGTTCCCGTCTAGAGATTCTGAAGCTCGACGCTTGTGAAGAAGAAACCGCACATCGCTGTGATCGGGGCTGGCGCCTTCGGTGGATGGACTGCATTGCATCTGCTCGAGGGCGGAGCTCGCGTCACACTGATTGACGCTTGGGGCCCGGGCAATTCCCGCTCATCCTCGGGCGGTGAGACCCGCGTTATGCGGGGCACTTACGGGCCTGATCAGCCTTACACCGAATTGGCAGCACGAGCACTCACGCTATGGGCAAAGTACGAACGGAAGTGGAAACGGCAGTTTCTGCATCGTAGCGGTGTTCTGTGGATGGCTGCCGGCCGCGATGATACTTTCGAGCGCGGATCGGTCGAAATGCTCCGAACGGCGAAAATCAAGTATCAGGAGCTTTCCTCGAGCGAACTGAAGAAAAGATGGACGCAGATCAACTTTCAGGGGATCGAGTGGGGGATTTTCGAGCCGGAGTGCGGATACCTGGATGCACGCGCCAGTTGTGCGGCTGTGGTGGATCATTTCCTCGATAGGGGAGGAAAGTACCAGCAAGCGGAAGTCTTGAGCCTAGGCCTTGAACAGAGCGGCCTTTGCAATTTGAGGCTGTCCGACGCTTCGAAGGTCAAGGGTGATGGATTCGTTTTTGCCTGCGGTCCATGGCTCGGCCGGTTGTTCCCAAAGAGTATCGGGCCACTCGTAAAACCAACCAAACAGGATGTCTTCTTCTTCGGAACTCCTGCTGGAGACACGCGTTTTCACGATCCAAACATTCCAGTGTGGGCGGATCATCGTGACCACTTCTTCTATGGCATTCCGGGCAGCGACCGACGCGGATTCAAGATTGCCGACGATACCCGTGGCGAGGATTTCGATCCAACAGACGGTGACCGGGCGATAAGCCCGAAAGCGCTGAAGAGGGTCCGGGAATATCTCGCCTTCCGCTTCCCTGCTTTGAAAGACGCGCCGCTGATCGAGACACGCGTCTGCCAGTATGAGCAGACACCGGATAGTCACTTCCTCATTGATCGGCATCCTGAGAACGAGAACGTGTGGCTGCTCGGTGGCGGGTCAGGACATGGATTCAAACACGGGCCGGCGATCGGTGAAATGATGGCGGAATTAATCTTGCGGGATCATGAACCTCCGGCGATTTGGCGGCTGGCGAGGTTTCAAAGGCGATAATCACAGGGATCACAGAGTTTCACAGAGAAGCTTCTCTAATCCCCTCGCTTGTAGGTACTTCCCCTATTGAATCTGGATTACGTTGCCGGGAGCGCTCGCTTTGATCTCGCCCACGCGGTCGATCACGTTGCGCGCGAAGTCATAGATTGATTTGGCGTGTGGTGAGTTCTCTCCCTCGAGCACCACCGGCTTCCCTCCATCTCCCGACTTGCGCACTTCCGGATCGAGCGCGATGCTTCCGAGGAACGGAACGTCGAAACGTTTAGCCATCAGTTCGGCGCCGCCGCGCGAGAAGATGTCGACTTCATGCGAGCAATGCGGACAGACGAAGTAGCTCATGTTCTCGACCACGCCCGCGATGTCGACTTTCATCTGGCGGAACATCTCGATGGCCTTGCGCGCGTCTTGCAACGACACGTCCGAAGGAGTCGACACGACGACCGCAGCAGTCAAGGGGACAGTCTGCACCAGCGATAGCGCGACGTCACCTGTGCCCGGGGGAAGGTCGATCACCATGTAGTCGAGCTTTCCCCACTCGACCAGGCCCAGGAACTGGCGGATGATCTGGTGGAGCATAGGGCCGCGCCAGATGACAGGCTTGTCGCCCGGGTTTAGAAATCCTACGGAGATTACCTTGAGTCCGAAAGCCTCAATGGGTTCAATTCGGTTATCGCCGACCATCCGTGGCTGCGAGTTAACTCCCAGCATCAGGGGAACGTTGGGACCGTAGACGTCGGCGTCGAGAAGACCGACTTTGTGACCCATTTTTGCGAGCGCGACTGCCAGATTCACCGACAGTGTGGTTTTACCGACGCCTCCCTTGCCCGAACCGACGGCGATGATGGAGTCTACTCCGGGAAGCGGTTGCGGTCCCGGTTGCGCGGGCCCCGGTCCCTGCTGATGCGGTGTATGTGCGCTCAAAAGATTGCTCCTGACACGAGATAAGAAGACTGCGTTGAGGGAAGCGGCAGAACCCCAAAAGTTGATTATACAGGCTGAGGGCGGGCGCTCTCACTGATGATGATGGAGTTGCATTATGTGGCCGCTTGACCCTGCTTCCCGTTAAAAGGGGGCGATCTTCACGATCATGTCGGATTAGTAGCCTTCTCCTTCCAGCCGAACTTTGCCGCGGAACATGCGGAACAGGAGAGTGAAGTAGCCGAGTGCCAGGATTGCGCCAATAATCCACCAGATGAGACCCACCCCGAGGCCATGACGTCCAGCAGAGGTGTTGTAGATGGTCAGGTTCAGAGCGGGGTCGGTGCTGGCAGGCAGGACAACCGGATAGAGCGCGAAGGCGGCTCCGACCAGCATGCTGACGATATAGAGCGCGGAGGCCACAAACGCCATCTTTTCCTTAAACTTCAGCATTCCGTGCATCATGACTGCGAGAGACCCGAAGACAAGGACTGGAATGACAAATCCAATGGCATGGTGCTTGTAGTTGTCGAGTACACCATGATTGATCGAGACCGTCGCAATCAGTCCCACGACTGTTAGAAGAAGTTGGACAGGCCACGCTGCGAGGGCAACTGCACGAGCGCGGCGGTTCAGATCGTCTTCGGTTTTCGTGGCGATATATAGCGAACCGTGGGCGGTGAGTGTAACGAGCGCGATCACTCCGGTCAGGACCGTGTACCAATCGAGGATGCCATTCCCGATGCCGCCGGTTCCGTGGTTGACGCGGAGGTTGGTCCACAGGGGTTCGAAGAAGTATTCGTCAGGGCCAAGAGGAACACCGCGGACTACGTTACCAAGTGCCGCGCCGAAGAATATGCAGAGCAGGATGCTTGCGACACAGAATATGACGTCGAAGAATCCGCGCCAGACGGGATTGCCCATGTGCCCGCGGAGTTCAATGCCAATACCCCGCAGCATCAGGAGCCACAAGACAATCATCAGCGGCAAGTAGAAGCCACTGAAGCTGGAAGCGTAGAGCAACGGGAATGCGAAGTAGAGCGTGCCTCCAGCGGCGAGGAGCCAGACCTCGTTTCCGTCCCAGACGGGGCCGATGGCCCGCATGATCTTTTGGCGCTCGACAGGCGTCCGGGCGGCGCCGAGATAAATGACTCCTGCACCCAGGTCAAAGCCATCCAGCACAACGTAGGCGGCTACCATTACTGCGACGATCATGAACCAGAGTGTTTCCATTGCAATCCTCAGAATTGTTTACGAATGAAGGACCGATTCTCGGTCACCCGACTCGGTCAGAGCTACGCCTCTACCGGATGTGAGATCACCATGCGAGTGCCCTGCTTCAGGCCCGGTCTCGATTTCCCGGCGAACCAAGAATAAAAAGAAGATCGAGAGCACCGTGTACATGCCCATGAATCCCAGAAGCGTGAAGATCCCGTTTCCCGCTGACACGGTTTTGGAGTAGCCGTCGACGGTGCGCATCAGCGAATAAACCAGCCACGGCTGACGCCCGATCTCGGCGGTCATCCAACCGGCGGTGTTGGCGATGTAAGGGAAAGGCAAAGCAAGCAGGAGGATCCAGAGTATCCAGCGACTGGAAAAAAGCTTTCCACGCCATAGCAGGAATGCCGAGATGATCATGATCGCGATGAAGATTGTGCCCAGTCCGACCATGATGTGATAGCTGAAGTAAAGCAATTCGATATTTGTCGGCCATTGATCCTTCGGAAAGGCGTTAAGGCCTTTGACCTCCGCCTCCCATGCCCGATAGGTCAGAAAACTCAAGGCATTAGGGATTACCAATGGGTTGTCGATCTTCTGCTGCTCAACATTTGGCTGACCGATGAGGACGAGTGACGCCCCCGGTTCGGTAGCGAAGAGACCTTCCATCGCCGCGAGGGTTATGGGCTGATTGACGGCAATGAGGCGCCCCTGTCCGTCTCCGGTGGGAAAGAGTTGAAGAACGCTGAAGATCAACCCGGCAACCACGCCAACGCGGACGAAAATGCGACCGTACTTGACGAATTTGCCCCACAGCAGATAGAACGCGCCTATTGACGCCATGACGAATGCGCCAGTGATAGCTGCGCCGCTCATGTTATGGGCATACTGCCACCATGCCCATGGATTCAGGACAAGATTCCAGAAACTGGCGAGTTGAACGGAGCCATCAGCCGCCTTGACGTAGCCTACCGGATGCTGCATCCAGGCATCGGTGGCGACGATAAAGAATCCCGACAGCCACGAACCAACAAAGACCGCCACAGCCGACCACCAGTGTGCGCGGGGACTCAGGCGTTTTTCGCCGTACAGAAACAGTCCAAGAAAGGCCGACTCAAGGAAGAAAGCGAACATCCCTTCCATGGCTAGGGTTTGACCGATCACGCCTCCGGCAAACCGCGAAAAGTGGGACCAGTTCGTGCCGAACTGAAATTCCATCGGAATACCAGTCACAACCCCGATGACGAAGTTGACGCCAAAAATCCGTGCCCAGAAGCGCGCAGCCTGGTTGTAAGTTTCGTCGTTACGACGCAACCCAAGCGTCTTCAGGACAACGATCAGGGGCGCCAAACCCATCGTAAGTTGTGGAAACAAATAGTGAAATGTGACGGTGAAGGCGAAGTGCAGTCGATGAACTAAGAGGGCGCCTTCCATTCAGAACTCCTCGGTGACGACTCAGGCTAAATGTTGGGCCGAACGATCGATGTGATTCAAATCACAGTTTGCATCAAAAATCAGCGGACCTTCTTTCTTCTTTCTAATTCCGCGCGGCGAATGTCGCGGCGCCGACCGGCGTCGTCGTAACGCTGTCGTTGTTCGTCGGTTTCAGGTATAACGGCCGCGACAGGCACGCGCTTGCCCGCTGAGTCGATGGCCACGAATGTAAGGTGCGCAGAGGCGACGTGTTTGGCGGTATCCGCAATGTAGTTCTCGACATAAACTTTTACGCCGACTTCCATCGAGGTGTGAAAGACACGGTTTACAGATGAGCGCAGGATCACAAGATCTCCAACACGCACTGGAACAAGAAAATCGATGTGATCGACAGAGGCAGTCACAACGTGATTGCGGGAGTGCCGATGTGCTGCCATCGCACCGGCAAGATCGATCCAGTGCATCAGGCGACCGCCAAGTAGCGCGCCGAGTGGGTTGGCATCATTCGGCAAAACGATCTCGGCCATTTCAGACTGCGAGTCCCGGACCGGCCGCGGTGTGAGGTTTGCTTCGGACATGGAACCCTCGTTCTGTTACAGGGTCAAATTGGTTCAGCTTTTTCTGTTCAGATAAGTTTCCAAAAAACATTCGGCCATCTTCTGAATGGCGGCGTCCGCGTGACGTGAAAGCCACGTCGAGTTAAGAAGATCGAATTCCAGTTCTCCCTGGCCTGCGGGTCGATGATCGCGTTCATATACATAGGTGACGCGAAGAATCCGCCCTGGAACTGTTATTGCCGTATGCGCCTCCGACTTCCTTCCTGCAGCGGCGATGGCGAAACGTACCGAATCGCAAAAGCGTTGCTCCGGTGCCCAACTGCAGTTGCCTGCGTAGCCGAGATTGCAGAATGTTTCTACAACCTCTTGGCGGGGAATAGACTTCTCGTGGCCGGGAGCGGTGCAGTGTCCGGTCCATCCTCCACCGAGCGGCAAGCGGGCCGGATGCGGCCAGTTACCGTTCTCCAGCTTTGCAACCGGCATAAAGTAGGGACAGGCCAAGTCGAACTCCCTGAGATCAGGATTTGTTGGGACCAGCCATTGTAATCAGGCTCCAGCACACTGGCTAGTTGAGCCGGGATAGCACGTTCAGCGCGGGAGCTTTGTAGTAATCTCGTTGCGGGAGACGTCAATATCATGGACCGTATCGCCGCACTCAATGACATTCTCACAGAGAACCCGAAGGATGCGTTCGCCCGATACGGACTCGCGATGGAGTACTCCAAACAGGGCGACTTCGATCGCGCCCTCGCCGAATTTGGAATCCTATTGGAGCATCATCCTGACTACACTGCCGGGTATTTTATGGCCGCTCAGACACTGGCAAGAGCGGAACGCGTCGAGGAGGCGAAGAAGATGCTGCAGAACGGGATTGCGTCGGCACGGCGTACAGGCAATCTGCACGCCCAATCAGAGATGGAAGCGATGCTTACGGAGCTAGGCTAAACAGCCATCAACAAAGTGCACAGAGATCAACCGACATCACTTCGCCATTCCTCCCATGCCCCACTCGACCAGTCCAGGAAACAACTGGTATAGCTTCACTGGAACATGCATCGTCCAGGGAACGATGACTTCCCTTTTCTGCTTTAGATAACCATGTAGGGTAGCGCGAGCGACCCGGGAGGCAGTGATCCCGCGGACGGAATTGGGGCGAACTTTCTTGAGTTCGTGGCCCCGAGTTGCGTTTTCTCCGAATGACGTACGTACATAGCCTGGGCAGACAGTCATCACATGGACGGCTGCGTTCTTTAATTCCACGCGAGCCGCTTTACCGAGAGCGTTCAAAGCAAACTTCGTTGCGCTGTAAGCCGCGTGGAACGGTAGCGGGACGTGTCCGGCAACGCTTGAAATATTAATGATTGTGCCGCCTCCCTGCTGAGTCATGACGGGAATGACTTTCTGCATTGCGGTAACGGCACCGAAGAAGTTGGTTTCAAACATCTCGCGGCAAGCCGAAGGATCCATCTGTGAGACGGAGTCGAGTAAACCGTGGCCAGCGTTGTTAATCCAAACGTCGATCCGCTGAAAATGGTGGAGGGTGAGGCTGAGAGTCCGGTCGATCTCCTCTGCGTGGCGAACGTCGCAAGAGAAAGCCGCAGTCCTCTCCAGAAAACCGATGCGATTACGTGCTGCCTCGGCGCGGGTTGAATCCCGAGACAGCAACACAACGCTCGCACCCTGTTGCGCAAAGAGTGCGGCGATCGCTTCGCCGATGCCCATCGAAGCGCCCGTCACCACTACCACTTTCCCGGAAAGTTTCATGTCCGGGTTGTATTCGGCTGGAGCGATCAAGTCAAGATGGCGGCTGCGCGATGACGTAGAATCGAAACACAGAGTTTCGGTTATCCTGGAGATTGTGTGTCGCTACTCCCCCTGTTTCCGCTTGAATTAGTTCTGCTGCCGGGTACTCCCTTGCCGCTCCATATCTTTGAGCCGCGATACAAAGAGATGATCGGCGAGTGTTTGGCTAAAGATGCACCCTTCGGTGTGGTTCGGGCCGTGGAAGAAGGTATCGCCGACATCGGATGCACCGCCGAAATCATTACTGTCACTAAAGAGTATCCGGATGGCCGGATGGATCTGATCTGCGAAGGACGCAAGAGGTTCGAGGTAGTGGAGGTAAATCGCGAACGCTCATTTCTGCAGGCAGAAGTGTTAATCGTTCCTGATGAGCCCGGAGTTCCGCCTCCCGACGATCGCGTGAAGGCGGTTCAGCTTCATTTGGAGATCCTGTCTTTGGCGGGAGCAGTGCAAGACCTTTCCGCGGCCGATCAAAACCAACTCTCGTTCTACCTGGCTGGATCATTGCCGCTGGATCTTGACTTCAAGCAAAAACTGCTGGCGATGCGGTCGGAAGGTGAGAGAATTCAGGCGGTCGCGGTGTATCTCGAAAATATTCTTCCGCAACTGCGCCGCGCCGCACGGGCACGAGAGAAGGCTGGCGGCAACGGGCACGTTCACTGAGGCGATTGGTTAGTTTGCCTTGAGGCCTGACAGCAGCTTTTCAAATTCAGGATCGCCTTTCAATATCTGCAGCCTCGTATCCGACTCGATCACGGTTGAGTCTTTCAGCCCGCGGCGAACCGCCTCCTGCAGATCTTTGATGGCCAGTTTTCGACTGCCCGAGGCGGCATGCGTGTCGGCCAGGAGAAGGACTGGCCAGGGGTCGTCCGACACCTGCCTCATCATGTCAAAGTATGTTTCGGCCTGCTCGAAATGACGGCTATCCAACTCCTGCTGTCCCTCCTCGATAGCTCGCACGAAAATGCCACTGAATGTCCGGCTTGAGATCAATCGCTTCGTTTCATTCTTGCTGTGTTTCGCCTGATCGTAGAGTCCGCCCATCTGTTGCCGTATTTCAAGGCGCAGCGCGTTTGCATCCTGGACGGAACTGTTCGCAAGGGACTCAATCTTGGGTGTGATCTCCTGTTCTTGCCTGAGTTGTTCCGACATTTGCTCGCGCTCGTTCTTGAGCGCAGCTTTCAACGCGGGCGATTGCTGCACGACGGATAATTTTGTATTCGCATCTTTGAGGTCGCGCAAGCCTGAAAAGTCCGAGACTAGCGCGCGATAGGCATTCAACTGTGCGATGGCGTCATTGAGTGCCTCGGCGTTCGCCGCCTCGGTCTTGAGCTCATTTAGTGCGCGGTCGACGAACGCCGGCTCCAATGTGAGATGACCGGACTGCATCGCTTTCATATTCATGTATTGCAACGCGTTTTCCAGTTCGCCAGCGGGGGCCCATTGATGCTTGCCATGAAATACTCGAACTCGATAAGGCAATCCGTGCTCTTCACGTTCGCGGCGGATGTTGATCACTTCCGGCCAATTGAAATCCTCATCGCCCACAGCGAAAAAGTAAGGCAAGTCGTCCTTGGATCCAACTCTGTTGCGGGGATAGCCCGCGCCGTGAGCGATGACGCCGGCGATTTGGCCCGCCGGTCCACTCAATGCCATAGCACCGGCTACGCGCGCTCCGCCAGAGAATCCGCTGGCGTAGGAGCGATGTTCGTCCAGAGAAAGTCGCTCGTGCGTATCCTGCCAAATTGCATTTACAGCCTTTGCCTGGTCGCTTGAGAAGTTGCGGGAATTATTGGATCCGGCCAGTATGAATCCGTATTGTTCTGCTACATCCTTGTACAGTTCCACGGGCCGGCGGCCGCGTCCTCCGGGGTCGAAGAGATAAATGATGGGCCATGGCTTTCCGGTTGCGTAGCCAGAAGGGAGATAGATCACGTATGTCTGAGTCGCGTCCGAGGCACAGATCACATTCCCGATGCGCCCGGGCGGAGGAAGGCTCGACGGTTGCTGTGCCTGCGCGATGGTCGATCCAAGTGCGATGAGAATCACGCACGTTGCAATCGTAACGACCAAATAGATCTGACGAAGTTGGAAATGGAAAACCATCTTGTCGAGATGACCTTTCAAGAGCGGCTTTTCGCCCAAAACCGAATTTTCCAACAGCGGCGTATAATCACCCCATTGTAGTTTGTGGGGGTTGCTTTCATGAGTCTTCCGCGCACACTGGGGGATTTGCGCCGCAGTGCCTTTTCTGAGGAACGGTTACGAACACGCCGGGTTAAAGACGAACTTCGCGACAATCTGGTAGCACGTCTAAGGTCGAACGGGGACGCGCCTGTGTTTCCGGGAATCGTCGGTTATGACGACACGGTTGTGCCACAGATCATCAACGCCATTCTGTCTCGTCATAACTTCATCCTGCTTGGACTACGCGGGCAGGCCAAGAGCCGCATATTGCGGGCGCTGACGACGCTTCTGGATCCGCAGCTTCCGTACATCGCAGGGTGTGAGATTCACGATAATCCTTATGCGCCGATCTGCCGCCGTTGCCGCGACGAAGTGGCGCGGTTGGGAGAAGACACACCGATCGCTTATCTGTCGCCGGACGACCGTTACGTGGAGAAACTGGCAACTCCCGATGTCACGATCGCCGATCTCATTGGCGACATTGATCCAATCAAAGCTGCTCGAGGCGGACACGAACTATCGAGCGAATTGACCGTCCATTACGGCCTCCTACCCCGGGCCAACCGAGCCATCTTCGCGATCAACGAGCTGCCCGATCTTGCCGGAAAGATCCAGGTAGGCTTGTTCAACATCATGCAGGAAGGGGATGTGCAGATTAAGGGATATCCCATTCGCCTGCCGCTGGATGTCGCTCTCGTATTCAGCGCGAATCCGGAAGACTATACGGCTCGCGGAAAGATCATCACGCCCCTGAAAGACCGCATCGGGTCTGAGATTCGAACGCATTATCCGGCCACGGTTGAGGAAGGAATCGCGATCACTGCGCAGGAAGCATGGACGCGCCGCAACGGACACCCGTTGCACGTTCCGAATTATGTGCAGGAAGTTATTGAGCGTATCGCGTTCGCGGCCCGTGAAGATAAGAAGATCGACAAGCGCTCGGGAGTAAGCCAGCGCTTGCCGATATCGGCGATGGAAAACGTGATTTCCAACGCCGAGCGGCGAGCGATTCGCAACCAGGAAAAGACAGTGGTGCCGCGCATCAGTGATGTCTACGCCGCGCTGCCAGCTATCACCGGAAAGCTCGAACTCGAGTACGAAGGCGAGGTAAAGGGCGCGGATCATGTTGGAAGAGAGTTGATTCGCGCAGCAATCGCCAAGACCTACGACGAATACTTCACGGGAGCCAATGTCCAGCAGATCGTGCAATGGTTCGATCTGGGTGGTGAGGTTCAAATGTCAGATTCGGTCGCAGCCGGTGAAGCATTGGAGAAATTGAAGGAGATTCAGGGTCTGATCGAAAAACTCAGCCCACTCGGCGTATCCACGAAGGAAAATGCTGAGCTGCAGGTTTCCGCGGCTGAATTCATTCTCGAAGGACTGCACGCGCATAAGCGCATCGGGCGCAGCGAGGAGCGCGTGTTCAAGGCCGGTGAAAAGAAGCCGGAACCGGTCCGGGAGAAGTCGTTCGAGGCCGATGACCGGCCTTATCGACAGAGAAGGCAATTTAACTAGGGTAGAGACGTTGCTTGCAACGTCTCTCTCGCCACGATTTGAAATGCTTCCAGCAGAGACGTAGCTAGCTACGTCTCTACGATATGAAAAGAATTCGCTACTCCAAATACGTGCCCGACCCTGCCGGGGAAATGAGCATGGAGGACCTGCTCAGTGCACTGTCGGACTATCTGCTGCAGAGCGGCTTTCAGGATTCGATGTGGTACGAAATGCCGCAAGGCGAGCAAACAATTGAAGACCTCAGGCGTGCCATTGAGAATGCCCTGCTGAGCGGAGAGATGTTCGATGAAAACCTGCGCCAGCAGATCGAACAAATGATGGCTGACGGACAGTTCGATGAACTGATCGAGCAACTCATCGAACGGATGCAGCAGGAAGACTATATCTCGATCGACCAACCGCACGACCCGTCGCGGCAATCAGGTGTTGGGGGGCAGACTGGCGAGGCACAGCAGGCTCGCTTTGAAATCACCGACAAGAGCCTGGACTTCCTGGGATTCAAATCCTTGCGCAATCTCCTGGGCTCGCTGGGTAAATCGAGCTTTGGGCGACACGACACACGCGATCTTGCCACTGGCATCGAAGCCAGCGGGACTTCGAAGACCTACGAGTTCGGCGATACCTTAAACCTCGACATCACGGCAACGCTTTCGAATGCCATCCAGCGCGAAGGGCTTTCCCTGCCATTGAATATCGAGTATTCCGATCTGCAGGTGCATCAGTGCGAGTATCAGTCGTCCTGCGCCACCGTGCTCATGCTGGATTGCTCCCACTCGATGATTCTGTACGGGGAGGATCGGTTTACGCCGGCGAAGAAAGTTGCTATGGCGCTTTCGCATCTGATTCGGACGCAGTATCCGGGTGATTCGTTGTCCCTGGTCCTGTTTCACGATTCCGCCGAAGAGATACCTCTTTCCCAACTGGCACGCGTTAAGGTTGGCCCGTATTACACGAATACCCGGGAAGGCCTACGCATGGCGCAGCGGATTCTGCAACGTCAGCGTAAAGATATGAAGCAGATCGTGATGATCACCGACGGCAAGCCCTCGGCTCTGACGCTGGAAGACGGGCGTATTTACAAGAATGCCTTTGGATTGGACCCGCTTGTTGTCAGCCAAACGCTGGAGGAAGTCTCGAAGTGTAAGCGCGCTGGGGTACTGATCAATACGTTTATGCTGGCGTCGGATTACGGACTCGTACAATTTGTGCAGAAGGTTACCGAGATGTGCCGCGGCAAGGCCTACTTCACAACTCCGTACACGCTCGGGCAGTATCTGCTGATGGATTACATGTCCCGGAAGACGAAGACCATCCACTGAAGGACGATCAACCACAAAGGACGCGGAGTCACCAGAGAACAATTCTGCGCCTCTGGGTGTAACTTCGTTCCCGTTGTGGTTTCATAGATACACATGGCCAACTGTATTCGATGCGGACGACAACTGCCTCCGCTGAGTTTCAAGAAAATCTGTCAGTGGTGCGTGCGGCACCAGGCGGCACAGCGCGGCGAAGACGACGAGTCACAACCGGTCATCACGCAACCATGGGTGCGCGGCGAGTCGACGGTCACGCTGACGAGAATCATTTTTGGCGCTAACATTGCGGTCTTTCTCGCGATGCTCTTCGCCACAGGCCAGCCGCTCGCTTTTCTGAATCCTGAGCAGGCATTCCCTGGGCAAGTTCTGGTCCCATACGGCGCCAACTTTGCCCCGTTCACCCTGTCGGGCGACTGGTGGCGCCTTGTGACTTACATGTTCCTTCACGGCGGAATCATCCACATCGCCATCAACATGTGGTGCCTCTGGAACATAGGCACGCTCTGCGAGGATCTGTACGGGCGCTGGACGTATGCGGCGATTTATCTGATTACTGGCATCGCTGGGGGATTGGCGAGTGCCGCTTGGAATCCGCGAGTGTTAAGCGTTGGCGCGTCAGGAGCGCTATTCGGATTGTCCGGCGCGCTGATCGCATCCTTTTATCTAGGAGAGTTCTCGCTTTCGGGCATTTCAATCCGAGGCACACTTACAAGTCTGCTTTTCTTTACGGGCTTCAGTCTGTATTTCGGCTTCGTCGACCCGATGATCGATAACGGATGCCATATCGGCGGCCTCGTCAGCGGGTTGGCGCTTGGGGCGGTGATCGCGCGGACCGCTCCACAATCGGATGCACCGCTCCGGCGCGCGGCTGTTGTTGGCGTAGTGGCAGTGGCCGTGCTCGCGGCCGGTCTAGGTGTTCGACAGTGGCGCGGCACTCCTATGCGGCTTGCCCGGCAATACCAGGAACTGATGGAAAAGGGAGACACCATTGGTCGATACCAGATGATCGTGAAGCAGCAACCAAATTCAGTGCCAGCGCGCCTAGCGCTGGCTGCAGCCTATTTCAATCAGCAAAAGTTTTCTGAAGCCGAGGCGGAATTCAAGCGTGTCCTCTCGCTGGACCCGGGAAATGTTTCCGCCAAATTCGAGCTTGGACTGACTTATCTGAACGAGAAGCGCCCTCAAGAAGCGCAAGCGGCATTCTCTGATTTGCTCGCACAGGACAACACGAAAGCTCAGGCGCACTATGGACTCGGGCTAGTGCTTGAAGATCAGGGCAAATGCCAGGCCGCAATCGAGGAATTCAAAGCCGTTCTACTAGCCGATCCCTCAGCCATCGATGTTCATCAGGAGTTGGGAAATTGCTATTCACAACTCAACCGCCACGACGATGCCATCGCTGCGTACTTACGGCAGAAGGAAGCTGGGAGTGATACTCCTGAGCTTGAGAATGGACTGGCTCGCTCCTACCAGGCCAAAGGGATGACGAAGGAAGCAGAGGAGGCGAAAGAGCGTGCGTTGAAGCTGCGGGGGGGGTCGCGTTGAGTACACGGCTTAGGCTGTCTTAACGCTCGAGCGGACGAATGCGTCCTCCTACACAACTACGATTTCGTGATTTCGTTCACTGCTCGATATGCCTGATTGATCGCTTCGTCCGTATAGGCATAGGCGCCTGCATCGGAATTCGCGATGGCGATCCGGCCAAACGGTTTGCGCGCCACTTCGCAGGGTGTCTCCCCTCCTTCCAGCCAAAAAGAGTCGAACAGGGAGTTGTACTCGTACGAGTAACCGTGAGGCCAGCGGTTGACGGTGATTGCGGCGATGTCACGCGCGGAATCAAATCCACCCGCACCGAGCATGCGAGATAGTTGGTCGCGCACGCTCCGTTCGATGGTTTCGAAATCCGTCGTGTAGAGTTCGATGCGGCCGGCACTGTGTTGTTTGCGCGCCGGCAAGCCAGGTTGGCATGCGGCTTTCATCATATGAACGACAATCGGCTCCTCAGGTTTGCGGGCACATTCATACCCACCTATCCTCACCGGGAGATCGAGATTCACGTAGGTGTGATACATGCCAGGCGCGTATATCGAGCTTGCGGCGACTTTTTCGAACGCAGTCCAATTTCGAATCGCGACATTGGTATACAGAAGGGGAACTTTTTGCGCGGATGATAGAGCTTGCTTCTGCTTGTCAGGAAGTTCTTCGCAGATGTAAGGAATTACCACGTGCCAGCAGGCTAGAACCGCGTTTTTCGCCTTAGCGGTGAGAGTTTTGCCCGCTCGCGCGTAGGCAACTTCGACTTCCGTTGCTGAGGCTGCGTCACCTAGATGCTTGACGCGGACGGCCGTGCTGTTCAGCCGTATGCGCACGAGCGAAGCGGGATCGTCCAACTTGCTGTAATCAGCTTTCGCCAGAATGACATCGCCTAGCGAACTTCCCGGAACGGCATCCGGAATCAATCGCCGAACGAGCAAGCGTGCTATGGTCGCATTGCCATCCGGAAAATGGAAAAAATACTTGTCAGCTTCTTCGTCGGGAATGGCATCCCGGTTCATGCCTTTGCCTGGAGCCGGATCGAGCTTCAGGCCTTTAAATCCGGGCAACTCCAGTCCCCACGCATCCTGCGCCGATACCGCGTCGATGCCTACGCCGAATAGGCCGTGTGGCAGTGCCTGATAGAGTTTGACTATATCTTCGTGCACCCGTGCCACATCTTTCAGATAATTCGCATAACTGATCCGGGCTAGCTTGGCTTTCTTCTCGTCAGAGCTCAATCCTGGGAAATAGTCTTTCGGCTCTTCCAATAGGCTTTTCAGATCGCGCTTAGCTTGATCCGAGATAGGCGCCTCTTGCCAAAAGAGTTTCAGCAATTTGGCGGAACTTTTTCCCTTGTCCTCGCTTTCACCTCCGCCTCTGGGGCTGAAATTGACGACCATCTTGTCGGCGCCGAAAGTCTCCTTATCAAAGAAGATGTTGGGACGAAGTCCACGCGCCCTATAGACATCCTTGTCGAAATACTTTGAATAGGACGGAACGTTGATGCCGAGTTCCTCGATCACGCCTTTCGCGACGGCGCTGTAGGGAGCGGGACTTTCAATCGAGAAAGTTCCTCCAAAACCCAGACGGAAGGAATTTCCCACGCGGAATTCGTTGCGCTTGGCGTGCCCGCCAAAATCGTCGTGGTTATCGAGAATGAGAATCCGAGCCTTGGGGTTGGCTTTGCGGTAGAAGTGTGCAGCCGACAGTCCGCTAATGCCGCCGCCCACAATGATCAAGTCGTACGTTTCGCCGGTGTCTTCGGGTTTGCCAGCAGAATCCCAAAAGGTACCGTCGCGCATGCTATGTGCGGTTTCGAATGATCCGGGGTGGCTCCCCCGCAATCCGGTAAGGGCAGGAGGATAGTACGAATTTCCTTTTTCGGCATCTGCGGTCTCAGCCAGCAAATGCCACGGCATCATTGCCGCTCCAGCAGTCAGCGCCACGCCGTTGATGAAATCACGGCGTGTAATGCTTCGATGCATTCCCAGTTCTCGGTCCCGCGAGTCCCCCAAGTTCTCCTCCAACCCGGCTTTCGGCCTTTTATGGATTCGATGAACCCGGAACGCGGAGCCGAAAACCGTTGTGCTACACCTGTCCTTCTGACTTCTTCACTGCGAGTTCCGCTCCCTGAAAGCCGATCTTGCTGTGAGTCCCGTCGCAGAAGGGCTTGTTGACCGAACCGCCGCAGCGGCATAGCGAAAAAGCGGTCTTGCCGGTGAGGTCGAATTGGTTCCCATTGATGTCTACCAGTTCGACCGAACCCTCGGGGCATTCGACTCGTAATGGGCCGTTTGGACGCACCGTAATCTTTACTTGTGCCATGTAATGACTCCTCTAACCTTACGGGTTTCTAGTAAGCCTTAAGAAGATAACACTAATGAGAGCTGGAAGTCTTGGCCGGTCGATCCTGGAGCGTATCGCACACTTGAAGGACGAATCGATGAACACTTACCCGGTTGCCCGAATTGCGACAGTTTGAAAAACCCTCCGACTGCGACCGCCGGAAAATCAAGAACTTCGAGCACAGGAAACAGCCCCCATGCGGAGATCTCTGTCAGTTGTTCTGACGTCACTCCATGCGCAAAGCGCGCACCGGGGCAATCGATGCAGCCTGCCTGGCCGGCAGAAAGCTTGCGGCCACGGACACAAACGTTACCATTAGGAAGGCGACGACGAAAGTAATAGGATCGCGCGGCTGTAGACCAAACAACATGGATTGCATCATCCCGGCCGAGACCAGTGCGATCACGAGGCCGCAAAACAAGCCAGCCGCAGTAACCAGGAGATTCTCCCTCACGAGCATCCCCAAGACCTGGGAAGGACGAGCGCCGAGAGCCATCCTGACCCCGATCTCGGACGTGCGGCGGGCCAGCCGATACGCCAACGTTCCATAGAGCCCAATCGCAACCAGTAAAGCAGCGAGCACTCCGAAGAATGCCGACAGCCGCGAAAACATCCGCTGCTGCGAATAGGAATCCTCGAACACAGCTTGCTGTGACATTGGATTTTCGAGGGGTAGATTGGCGTCCAGTGCTCGTACCGCCGCGGCAACCGATGCCAGCATTGCTGATGATTCTCCGTGAACCCGCACTTCAACCTCCAGATGCGAGACGCCGCCTTTCTGGCTGTATGGGTAGTAGGCCATCGGGATGGGATCTTCATCGACGCGAGTGTATTTGCTGTCCTTCACAACGCCAACGATAGTGGACCGATTCTTGTTTCCAAGCTGGTGACCGATAGGATTCTGTCCGTGCATCAATCTCTTCGCAAATGTCTCGTTGACGATTGCGACGTGCGGAGAATTCTCGGTATCACGATCGTTGACATCCCTGCCATTGATCACGGGTACGTGCATGACGTGAAAGAAATCGGGGCCCACATCGTTGGAGCGCAATGGAACCTCCGTATAAGGGCGAACTACACCGTCTATCACTGCGGCGTTGTTATCACTCCACCCACCTCCCGGACGATTCTCGGCAAACGTAACCGACTCGACTCCGGGAAGGCTTCGCAGATGGTCGAGCAGAGTACGATAAAACTGGAGATTTTGAGATGTGGTTGACGTTTTCTGAGGAGTTATACCGAATACGAGCAATCCTTCGGTGCGCATTCCCAGGTTAGTGGACTGGTAGTTTTCCAGAGTACGCAGGAGAAGTCCGGCTGCGACGAGGAGAACGAAGCAAAACGTCATCTGCGTCGCCATAACAATGTTCCCGCGCCATTTGCCCGAGCGAGTTGCATACGCGGTTGAGGCAGAAGTCTTCAATGATCCCGCCACTGGGGCGCGTAGAGCCGGAATCAGCGGAGCCAGACCGAACACCACTGCAGCAGCGGCGCAAATGCCGAGCGTGAATAGCAAGACAGTACGATCTGGGACCAACCCCGTCTCGATCTGCGACCATGCTGCCAGTGCACTTGTTGCGCCGAGGGCGAACAACCATCCCAACGTTGCGCCCGCCGCGACCAGCAGAGCGCTTTCAAGCAAGAGTTGACGAAATATCTGCCATCTGCCCGCGCCAAGGGCCAGGCGGAGACTGAACTCCCTTTGTCGAGCGCTCTTCTTCGCTACCAGCAGCATCGCCACATTGGTGCAGGCGATCAGAAGGACCAAGCCGACCAGGGTCATCAGGACGGTTACTCCAATGCGATAGCCTCCAGCACTATCGAGGCCTTCAACGCCACGCGCAGGCTGGAAGGATAAGGTTACCTTTGGAACTTTCGGATCGGGTGCGCTCAATCCTGTATAGGCGACTCGTTGAAAACGTGGGGTAACTTCGGCCAAAGCCTGTTGAGACGAGATGCCTGGAGCCAATCGCGCAATCAGCTGAATACACCACCAGGTTGGCGTTCCATAAACGGTGTTGTACTCAGGAGCAGAGCCCCAGGCATTCAAATCCGGGCGGTTTTGCAGAGGCACCCAAAGATCGGTGGATTGGCCGGGTTCGACACCGAAGAATCCCTCGGGCCCGATCCCGACGACGGTGAAGGCGTTTCCTTTTATATAAATGGTCTGACCGAGGATCGACGGATTCCGGGAGAAACGACGAGTCCAATACGAATAGCTGAGCACAGCCAGCGGGGTATGAGTGCGTTCGTCTTCAAGAGTGAAGCCGCGCCCGCGCGCCAGAGAGAGGCCAAGTCCAGAGAAGAAGTTGCCGCTCACCATCTCGCCTCTGACTTCCTCAGATGTATCGCCAACGCGGACGGCTACCTTTCCGATCGAAAGAGGCACAAAAGCCATCAAATCGGAGAATGCACGATGATCTTGGCGAAGATCTTCAAACACCGGCTCTGAAAAAGAAGTGGTTGAGTTCCCGGTGTTCCCCGCCCCGTCCGGCTGCCCAGTGGGCACATGCAAATAAACCAGTTGCTGCGGATTGGGAACTGGAAGCCCTTTGAGGAGCACGGCGTTCATGACGCTGAAGACAGCCGTATTGGCGCCAATCCCGAGAGCCAAGGTCAGTACAACGGTCAGAGTGAACCATGGAGAATGGAGAAGCTGGCGGAAGGCGTAGCGAAACTCTTGCAGCAGGATGTGCATGGCGGCTCCTCGGGCAACAATTCAGGGACGTCCTTCCCGTAGAAAAGTGAGCGTTAGTTCGGAGGATTGCAGGCGCTATGCGGCTTCGACGCGGGCGGAACGGAGGCTGCGGTACAAAGCTAGGTATTGATCGATCATGCGCTTCGTCGTGAAGCGTTCGCGGGCGCGGGTGTAGGCAAGTTCCGCATAGGCACGGCGCATGGGACGATCCTCATTCAGCATGCGAATATTCTCAGCGAGGCTGGTGGCATCGTTGGTGCGGAAATAAAGCGCGGCATCTCCCCAGATTTCACGATGGCTGGGAATGTCGTTGGCCACAATGGCGCAGCGCGAAAAAGCGGCTTCGAGTAGAGGCATTCCCAGGGGCTCATAGCGTGAAGTGGCAGCATAGATGGCTGCGCGGCTATACAGAGCTCTGAGTTGCGCATCGGTCTGGGGTCCCCGAATCGCAACCGACGACTCTTCAATCGCAACTTTTACATCGGCACGGATCGGAACTCGCGGCGATGGGACGGTTTGTTCCGCACCCACGATGCACACCGGCAAGGGATGCTGCTGTTGGGTGAGCAAGAAGATCTGTTTGCTGGCATCGACCAACCGACCTACGGCGAGGACGCAATCGTCTTTGCTTACATAAGGGTTGAAGAAAATCGGATTCCGCCCGGGATAGATTACTTCTCCCCGCCTTGGATGGAGATAGCACTCAGAGATGCGGGCTAGCATCCACTCAGAAGACGCGACGACAGCGTCTGCGCCCATCAAACCATTCAGAACCGTGCGGCGATACCAGTTCAGGCCGCGCGGAGGCCTGTCATGAACCGCCTGCGTCCAGGTGATCAAATCTCCTTGGGCCATAACGACTTTGGGAATGTCGACGGGCAGGTTTCCGTAACAGAAATGGTTAAGGTGCAGGACGTCAGGCCGCAGCTCGCGGACTAACTGCATCAGAAAGTCCGACGAATCGGGCAAGTCTTGCTCAGCCTCCTGCATCCATTCCAACCGGAAGGCGGTAGGCCGATAGTCAAGGCCATGCAGGTGGTCCATCCAGGAAGTTTGATCCGGAAGAGGGATCTCGCCGAAACTGACGAGGGTGACACGAATGCCGCGAGTGATCAAGCCGGTCACGAGTTCGCGGGCATAAGTCCACGAGCCCGACAAAGAGTCGGCAGTGACCAGAACGTGCACAGAACCTCCGGAGCGAAACCCGTGAGAGAAGCGGGTTTCCGCCTGCTGTGGATACATTTTAGGGCAAGGCAGGGCCGTCGAAAAGGAAATTCCGGACTTGCGCGACCGAGGCACCGCCTCGGCAGTTTCAACCGAACGCGCGTCTCCTTGGAGGCGCGGGCCGGTTCAGTGGACTGGTAACCGCTCAGAATTGGAACTTTAACGCCAACTGAATCAGCCTTGGCGGTTGTGCCGCCAGAATCTGGTTAAACGTTGGCGAACTGATGTCGCTGTCAGGCAAGCGGAAGTTCGTATGGTTCAGGAAGTTGAAAAACTCCGCCCGGAACTGAAATTCCTTCCCTTCCATCACCGGAATGTTCTTAAACACCGAAAAGTCCCAGTTAGCGTATCCGGGGCCTTGGGCGATGTTGCGGCCTGCAGTTCCGAACTGCTGAACCGGCGAATTCGGATCGGGCGTGATGCGCTCAAACGCGCTGGCATTGAGCCACGCGGTTGTGGTTTTCGGTCCGCTGTTAGGATTTTGCCCCGCAACCAGGTTCGGCCGGTTGGCGGAGAAGCCGCTGATTTCCGGCGCGCCTCCTTGCTGAGAAACGTCGTTGGAATCGAACACGGTGAACGGGGTACCTGACATGACGGTCGCGATTCCGTTCACCTGCCACGCACCCAACACGTGCTGATACCAGCCATGAGGTTGCCTCCACAAGGGGATCGCCCACTGATAGCTAAGAACCAGTCGATGCCGCGAATCGAATAGAGAGCGGCCGCGTTCTGCCGCTAGATCGAACGGATTCTGCGCAAGATCGTTCTCGCCGGCCACCGGCTTCGATGCCGATCCAGTCATATTGAAAGAGGATGCATCGTCAATCGTTTTAGAAAACGTATATGACGCGAGGAACGCCATGCCGTGGCTGAATCGCTTGCGCAGACTGGCTTCCAAGGCGTTATAGGACGAATTCGCGATACCGGCGATCAGCCCGGTAGACGAGAAGATACAACTGCTTGGTGAGTCGGCGAGGGTGCAACCGGAGTAGAGCCTCCGCTGATCCGCGTTCCCAGAGGTGGAGTACGGCTGGTTCGTATTGGGATCGATCCCGGGGACATAGATGGCTGGATTACCCTCGATGAAACGCGGGAGTTTGGTTCCCTTCGTCCCCACGTATCCGACTTCCAAAAGCAGGTCTGCCCCAAACGACCGCTGAATATTCAAGTCCCAATCCTGCGAGTAAGGAAGTGGCAGGTTCGGCGTCAGAGTCAGATTGGTGAGTGGGGTTGCAAAGGCCCCAGGGGGCGGTGGATTGCCGTTGAACGGATCGGCAAAGTTCGGAACGCTGATCTGTGCTGTTTGCAAGTACGGAGGCGCACTGATCGGCGACTGCAGGGGCCCTCCTTGCCCCGTGTAATACGGTTCGTAGAAGATTCCGTAGCTTGCGGTAGTCAGCCACTTACCGGTACCTGTCGGGTCTAGGGCCAACCCGACGCGGGGGGCGAAACCTTTTCTGAAGGTTGGAATCAAACCTCCCGGAACGCCGGCATCTCCGGGATACAAAAGTCCGGGTTTCGCTGTCGGCATGACGGTCGATTGCCTACCCGGGATGAAAAGAGTCTGGCGGTTGTGAATTTCGGTATACGGCGACGGCATCTCGTATCGCAGACCAAAGTTCAAAGTCAGACGCGAGTTGACCCTATATGTGTCCTGTGCGTACGCATTGAATCCGTGCCCGTTAATGGCGCGCGCGAAGTCGCCACGTCCCTGCAGGAAAAACACCGGCTGGCCGAACATAAAACTGGCAAACGCATCAGCGATGTTCGGAAACGGCACAAAGACAAAGAATCCGTTCGTCGCGATTCCCTGGAGCATATTGACGCGGAGGTGCTCGAAGCCGCCACCGAACTTGAGTTCGTGGCGGCCGCGCACCCAACTTAGTGATCCGTTGTAGTCGTATGCGTTTTCGTACGTGTTGCGTGGGCCCGTAATGGGGTTACCTACCGTCGTGTATCCGTTTACCTGGATGAACGGTGGACCGACTGCCAGATCAAGACTCGATTGATATTGGAAGCCCAGGCTCTCGGGTGTGGTGTGATTCGTACGCTCGCCGTACAGGAACTTATTGCGCAAAAAAGAGAACCGCAACACTCCGATCATCGTCGGAGAGAACGAGTGCGTCTCAGTGGCAACAAAATTCTGAGCTCGCTGCTCCTGGCCGACGGGGAATCCCGGCACGCTCGCGCCAGACGTCGGAATTGGATTGAACTGCGAACTGTCGGCAAATGCGTAGCGGAAATTTAGAGAATCTGCTGCCGAAAGCTGATGATCGAGTTTCAATCCGAATTGGTCCGTGCGCTGCGTAGTGACTAGCGTTGACGTGTAGACGTTTGTTCCGGTATTGGGGAGCGGAAAAAGGCTCAGAAGGCCTAGAGAGAGTGGACTTGTGTCCGGCGGCGTGAGCGGTAACCGATTCAATGGATACGGCTTGTTGAGAAACACGTTAAACAGTTGATTAATCTCATTGCCTTGAGAATCCGTATCCTGGCAGAAACCGTTGCTGTCGAATCCAGTTTGGCAGATGGCTGAGAAATCTCCATTTCTCTCCGCCACAGAAGGTACGGTCGATCCGACGGTCTCTCCCTGGTGATTTCGAAAACCCTCGTAGTATCCGAAGAAGAACGTTTTATCCTTTATGAGCGGGCCGCCGAATCGTCCGCCGAACTGATTCTGCTTTAGGGGTTCGGTACTGCTGGCGAAGTAGTTGGTAGCGTCGAACGCGTCATTTCTCAGGAATTCCCAAACTGAGCCGTAAAACTGATTCGTACCGGAACGCGTGATGATATTTGTCGTGGAACCAAGGGCAGTCCCAAACTCAGCATTTGCGTTATGAGTAAGGATCTTGAACTCGATGATGGAATCGATCGGAGGCCTGAGGACGAAACCGCCATCGACGCCATTGAAGTTGTTCGCGCCATCAATCAGGAAGTTGTTCGACTCCGGCCTCTGTCCGTTCACAGCGTACTCCTGGCCGTCGCGGAGAGAGCCCCCGGCCTGGCGAAGGCCGGGTGTGAGCGGAGCGACTCCGGGCTGCAACAGACCCAAGTCCGCGAAGTTGCGCCCGTTCAACGGTAACTCCAAAATATCGCGCTCGTTTACGATTTCGCCCAAGCCGGTGACGGTCGTTTGAATCAGTTGAGCATCCGCCTGCACTTCAATCTTCTGCGTCTCGGTACCGACGACTAGCCGAACCGGAACCGTAGCGGTCTCGTTCACTTCCAGGATGATTCCCTGCTGGACGTAAGACTGAAAGCCCTTTGCCGAAGCTTGCAGTTTGTATTGGCCAACCGGCAACTCCAAAAGAACGTATTCGCCGGAGCGATCGGTGACAGAGGATCGCACAAGACCCGTTTCTATCTGGGTCGCACTGACCGAGGCGCCCTGCACAGCCGCCCCGGCGGGGTCAACGACCGTTCCACGGATGCTGGCTGTAATTTGTTGAGCTGCGGCAGTAATACTGAGAGCGGATGCAAGCAGAAAGCAGATCAGACCACAACGAACGAGTGAGCGTCGATTCACAATCCCCCCCAAGTCACACAGCTCATTCGTTGAGTTGCGACGATGCGAAGAAGGCGTGATAACCGTACGGACGGGCCTAATTGTCGGAAAGCCGCAAGCGTTCTTTCTGGCCCAGACTCCAGAAGAACGCAACACGAATGAGTAGCGGAACGTTAAAGGAACCGCAGAAAGCGGCACAATAACGAAAACATACTAGCGGGCTGATGCGCGGCTCAGTTGATCTCAAGCCGCAGCCTGAGTTCTCGAGCGAGATTGTCGATGGCTCGAATCTTCTCGGCAGCCATACTAGGCACATTCGGGACGGACATTGTCAGTTCGCAGGAAAGAAGCATCGCTGTAAGCGTCTCGCTCATCTCCCTGTGCATTTGCGCAGCTACCGCGCGTTTCGCGGCTGATTCCTCCCGTTTTCTACGATGCAAGGCTGACCGCACCTCGCGCAGCAACCGTTCCATCCCCGTAAGCGCGAAATTGATGTACACCGGGAAGGCAGTTCCCAAATGTTGAAGAACCTGGTCACTTTCCTCAGAATCCGTTTCCAGCAAGAACTGGTCAATCACTGCAGCTGAGTAGGACTGTTCGCGCAAGCGTGTACCTGCTTCCTGGAGAGTTTTAGCCCAGTGAGTTTCCTGACTGGTAGCAGCAAACAATGAATCGGCGAACTCCGAACCTCTGGATTGTGGCGTGATAAATAGAATCATGATCTTTCCATTGCACGCAAGACGCCACGAATCGTCTACTGAAAACGAATGATTTAGCGTTCGCAGCGAGGCTGTTCGTTCCATTACGGTAACTTTCAAGGCCTCATTTGGTCCAAATCGGGCCGTCTCAACATTCCTGCGCTGCGTAATCCTTGAGCTTCCGGTATAAAGTCGTCTTCCCGATGCCCAGCAGACGGGCGGCCTGCAACTTGTCGCCGTTCAACTCCATGATGGCTTACAAGATTGTCTGCTTTTCCATTTCGGCGATCGGGATGATTCTCCCGTTGCCATTGCCGTTCCCGTTAGTAGGCTCATGCAACGGGACGCTGGCGATCTCGGGTGGAAGGTCCATTAAATGGATTGCAGGACCGCTGGTGAAAGCGTAACTGCGCTCGAGGCAATTCTCCAGTTCGCGCACATTGCCGGGCCAGTCGTACGCCAACATCGCCTTCATCGCTTCATCGCCTAGTACCTTCTCTTGACCCGACGTGCGAGTCATTCTCTCGAGGAAGTGAGAAATCAGCAGCGGGATGTCCTGGCGACGCTCGCGCAAAGGCGGGATGCGGAGGCTGAACACATTCAGCCGGAAGAAGAGATCACGCCGAAAAGTTCCCTGCATCACGGACTGCTCGAGGTCGCGGTTCGTCGCTGCCAGGATCCGGACATTGATCGGAATGCGTTTCGTACTGCCGACCGGACGCATTTCTTTTTCCTGAATCGCGCGCAACATCTTGGCCTGCAAATCGACTGGCAGCTCTCCCACCTCGTCGAGAAAGATCGTTCCACCTTCCGCGATGGCCATGAGCCCATCTTTCGATTGATTCGCGCCTGTGAAGGCCCCTTTTACGTAACCGAAGAGTTCGCTCTCAATCAATGTCGGCACCAACGATCCACAATCGACCGGAATGAACGGTTTGTCGCGGTATGGACCTGAGTAGTGAATCGATCGGGCAACCATCTCTTTTCCAGTGCCGCTCTCGCCCAGAATGAGAACCGGGTGCACGCTGTTGGCAGCCTTGGCAATAATGCGGTACAGCTTTTCCATTTCCGGAGCGCGGCCCACAATTCCGCCGAATCCTTGTTTGGATTTCACTTTTTCGCGCAGCAGGCGGTTTTCCGACTTCAGCTTCAGGTGGTTCGATACCCGCTCGAGCAACAGTTTGAGTTCGTCGACGCTGAACGGCTTGGTCACATAGTCGTAGGCGCCGTTCTTCATCGCCTGCACCGCTGATTGCACCGTCCCGTAGCCCGTTACCACAATCACAACCGCCTCGGGCCGACGCTCCTTGATTCGCCGCAGAGCATCCAACCCACCGGCACCGGGAAGCCGCAAATCCAGCAGGACTGCATCGAAAGATTGCCGATCCAGCATGCGATAAGTCTGTTCGGCTGAGTCGGCAACATGCGCCGAGAATCCGAGGGACTGAGCGATTTCGCGGCACGCCTCGCGGATCGACCGTTCATCGTCGACGATCAGGAGGTTCAGGAAGTTAGCGCGTTCCATCTGTGGGGTGGGTGTTATCAGGCTTACAGCAGCTGACGTCATAAGGTTGAGTCCTTTGATTGAAATGAGAGTAGGTCCCGGTGACTAACGGGATAAAAGTTCTTCTTCTGAAACGACTCCGGGACTGACCCGGGTAGCAGCGGCAAGAGCACGCTAATGCGCGCGCCGCAACCGGGCTTGCTGTCGACATGAATCAGGCCGCCGTTCGTCGTCACGATTTCGTGAACAGTAGACAGGCCGATGCCCGTGCCCTTACCAGTCTTGGTCGTAAAAAACGGCTCAAACAGGTGGGCACGGACGAACTCATCCATCCCGGTGCCGTCGTCTACAACGGTGAAAAGCGCGCACGGCAATGTGGGATTCGGGATGTTCAGCCCATCAACGTCGGACAGAACCTGAACGTGGCAATTTCCGGTTTCTACCGTGATGTGCCCGCCCTCCGGCAGAGCATCGCGTGCATTCAGGACCAAATTGAGGAGGATTTGCTGTGCTTGTGCGGGATCGAGCTTGACCAGCCCAAGGTCGGGGTCAAGGTGCAATTTCAAATGGATGTTTTCCCCGATCATGCGCGTCAGAAGGCTGCGCATTCCCTCGGAGATTTCATTCAGCGAGATCGGGTGAGGTAATGGCTTTGACTGGCGCGCGACGCTTAATAATTGGCGCGCAAGCCTGTTGCTTGGATCCCCGCTTGCCGGATTTCTTCGGCATAAGATCGCGCCCGGTGTTCACGGTCCAAGACTGAGATCAGCAGGTCGCAGTAGAGCAGCACACCAGTCATCACATTGTTGAAGTCGTGCGCCACGCCTCCAGCGAGCCGGCCTACCATCTCCAACTTCTCGGCTTGCCGCAAACGCTGTTCCACCAAGGCGGCATCTGAACGGTCTTCAACAGTAAGAAGGGCCCATTCGACATCCTTCTGACCGGAATGCGCAGGCCAGGCAATCCAACGCAGGAGTCGGTTCTGTGATTCTCCGGTCTGAGTTTCGAACTGGAACCGTTTTCGAGATCCGTAGAACAGTTCCGAGAGCAGTTCCTCCGCTTCTTTGCGATTCTGAACGGGAATCAGATCGGTCAAGAGAGTCGGCTTGCGGCTTGGGGCAACGTTAAACAAACGCTCGAACGCACAGTTAAATGCGTTCAGTCTCCCCGGTCTTTGCACGATCGCGAGCGCGACCGGGGAGTTTTCGATCATTTGGAAAAAATCCGCCTCGCGATGAACAGCGGTTTCAAGCATCTCAGCGACAGCACTCATACTTATTACTCTGCGCGGACATAGTCCCAAAAAGAACTCGTAAAATCCGCGCTCCATACCTT
>Ga0207693_10000087_pt1 | contig 82834 bp, 56 predicted proteins | sample LARL81metaG_FD_184347 | JGI IMG/M metagenome (GOLD analysis project Ga0207693, IMG submission 184347) | Corn, switchgrass and miscanthus rhizosphere microbial communities from Kellogg Biological Station, Michigan, USA - LAR L8-1 metaG... | ecosystem: Host-associated > Plants > Roots >...
ACAACAAATCGCGTGGCGATTGTCCTCTCGCTTTCGGTCTCGTTCCCCTTCCCCCTGGCCGGCTACGCTGCCGCCGCGATCGGCGCCGACATCGCGTTGATCACTTCTTCTTTCGCGAAAGAACCCGACAACTCAGGGTTGCACTGGGTTGCGGCATGGCAGGGGAGCCCGATGGCGGGGGGCACATTCTTCTCTCATGGGTGTCCGTCGGATGTGGGGCTCACGAACCAGACCATCCGCAACATCGTGTACCTGAGTGCCGGTGGAGACAAAGTGCGGGTACGGATCTCCAATGCCTTCGGTGCTACCCCGTTGCATGTCGGGGCCGCAACGGTCGCAGTCTCGGCAGGTGGCGCGGCGGTCGTCCCAGGAACGTTGCGGACTCTGCGATTCAGTGGGAAGGCTTCCATCATTGTTGCGGCGGACAGCGAGGCCCTGAGCGATCCAGTCAAGTTGCAGATACCGCCACTGACAACTCTAGCTGTTAGTGTCTTTTTGCCAGATAGCACGGGGCTGGCGACACAACACTTCTTGGCTGTGCAAACCAACTACCTTGGTGCAGGTGACACTTCCGCAGTAACTGACGGCAGCGGATTTTCCCAGCCTATCTCCTGCTGGATGTTTGTCTCCGGTGTAGATGTACTGGCCTCTCCAAGACTCAAGGGCGCGCTAGTTACTCTTGGCGACTCGATTACCGATGGCTATTTATCCACAACGAATGCTAACCGCCGTTATCCTGACGTGGTCGCGCGCAGATTGGCAGCTCGCCAGGGAGAAACGTTGTCTGTTTCCAGCGCAGCAATCACCGGAAACGAGTTGTTAACGAATCGTCCTATTTTCCCGCAGTTTGGAGTTGCGATTCCGGGCCGCCTGGGTCGTGATGTGCTTCTCCAGCCCGACGCAAAGGCTGTGATTCTACTCGCAGGCATTAATGACATCGGCGATGTCTCCACAACTGCCGACGTGTTGATCGCTGTTGACCAGCAGATTATTCTTGCGTGCCACCACGCGGGATTGAAAATATACGGCGGCACATTGACACCTTTTGGGGGCTCGAATGCTATCTATGGTGGGAACTACGGTACTCCTTTCGGGGAACAGCAGAGGCAGAAATTGAACCAGTGGATACGTACGAGTCATGCCTTCGACGGAGTAATCGATTTTGACTTGGCACTCAGGGACCCGGCCAACCCGACTAACCTTTTGCCCGCGTATGCCGGCGATCCGTTACACCCCAACGACGCTGGTTATCAGGTAATGGGGAATCTGGTGGACCTCGGTGCAATTCTTCGCGACCTCAGCAAGGACCAGTGATGCCAGCTTGATACCCCAGAGAGGACGTGCAGGCCCTGCGCGACGTTTATATGGCTCGGGGAGCAACCAGTTCAACCGAAGGTGCGCGATATGAGGAATTTATCTGTTCGAGAGTTTTCGACACCAATGTGGCTCCTTTGCTTTGTAATGGGTGTTTGCGTTCTTGTACTGCTGTTTTCACCAGCAATGCTTGGACAGGAGCCAACAGCAAACGCGCCAAGGAGGCAAGCCACGCTCGACGTTGTTAACGTAGGAGAAGATTCCCCGCCGGGGCGACTCACCGGGTTTGGACCACCCGAACCCGCTACCGATGGCGGATTTTGGGGCGGCGCGACCGGAGACTTCTATCGTGTAGTCTGGTTTCCCAACGACGAGCCCTCGGCCATGGTGGAATTGAAGATCCCACGGCACAGCGTGGCTCAGAAAATCGAGATAACTTACCTGAACGGCATCTCCGGATGCTTTGGGTCGCCACCAGGCGACACATTCCAGGCCTACATAGGGAATACATCCAATCCTGGCTCGTGGGTTTTCGTTGGGACAATTCTTTGGGATCCCTCCGCGTGCACAGACGGCGAACAGGAACGCGGGGTCGTCCTATACATTCAACGGCCAGCGAATGAATTCGGTGTTGGCCTTGCCGGCGGCAGCTCGGGCAAGGATCTTTTCCTGAAGATTGTTAGCTCGGCGGGATTGGCCAATCAGCCTTGGGCATCGTTTAACCTATTCGGCCAAGTAGGAATCCACAGTACAAAACTGATCGGTGTTACCAGAAGGCATAGAGACGAGACTGCAAGAATCCCACATGAGTAAAGGAACAGCCCGAGTCTCATCAAAAGGTGAGTCCGACCGAACGAACCAAATGTCCGGACGTACCTGACCACTCGGTTCGCTTCCCTAATGCATAGTTTGCGCTCATTGCACTACTGGGATTGATTGGCGTCAGTTGCGGTACACCGACACGTCTCAAATCTTCCGTGGTCTCAGTTGAAGCGAGCAGTGGAGACTTGAGACATTCGACCCAGATAGTCATCCAGACCAGCCGCCCCCGCCACCGATAATTTCTATCGAAATCGCTGGGACGGGGATGCCTGTGGATCCTGCGAAACTATTGCTGTTCTGAGGATAAGAAGTCCCCAGACGTCCGATTCTGCTTGCTTTGTTGACATGAGCGGAAGGAACTCAAAACCACCCCGTCAAAATCTAATCCAAGAATGTCTGATCCGAAGCACTGACCCTGAGCGCCCCAATCTAGAAGAATGGAAGAAGGCACACTGCCCGGGAAGACTCTGGGGTCTTTTTGGCAGCTTAAAGTCTATTCTCGACCCGCCCGAGCGCACTCCACGCAGGCGGCCGGGCCCCCAACATCAACGCCCGAATCACGTTCTGGTATACTTATGTTGACGCTACTCTTTACGGTTTGCTCGTCACGCGGTGGTCATCTCTTAGACCAGATTTATCTCCGCCTTTCCTGCCCGCCGTTTATTTGCGTGAAATCCAAAATCAAATGGGCGGCTTCGCGGCTCTAGACGTGTGTCAGAGTGTGCGCGACAACTGTTCCCTCAAGAAAGAAACAAATTCGAATGACCACATTTTCAGAACTACCCTTGTCTTCTGCTATTCAGCGGAAACTAGCGGCAGCTCAATTCATCAACCTCACACCCATCCAAGAACGCGCGATTCCGCCAGCTCTCGAAGGCCGCGACGTCATCGGAACTGCCGAGACAGGCACTGGCAAGACCTTGGCGTTTCTCATTCCCCTCATCGAAACCCTGAATCGGGAACCAGTGCGTCATACGGTCGCTCTAGTGCTGCTGCCTACGCGGGAACTTGCGATGCAGGTGCACGAGCAATACGAGCAACTGCGCACGAAAGTGATGCCCAAGGCTGCGCTCATCATCGGTGGCGTGTCGGAGAAGGCGCAAATCCAAAGTCTAAGAGCTGGGTCGGAATTGGTAATTGCCACTCCCGGACGATTGCAAGATCTCGTCAACCGCCAGCTCGCTGACTTACGCCGGGTTACCCTGCTCGTACTCGACGAAGCAGATCGCATGCTAGATATGGGATTCCTGCCGGCTATCCGTCGGATTTTGTCAATGCTGCCTAGGCGGCGCCAGACGCTATGTTTCTCAGCCACGATGGAGCAGTCGGTGTCCGGCCTCATCAATGACTACATGCGCGATCCGGTCCGGGTCGCTCTTGGCTCAGTGCTGAAGCCAGCCGAAACTGTGCAACTGAGAGCCTACGAGGTGCGTCCAGGAGAGAAACTCGATGTTCTCCGCCAACTACTTTATGCAGAAACGGGTCAAACGCTAGTCTTCACACGCACCAAGCGCGGCGCCGAGCGACTCGCGAAGGACCTTGTGCGCGACGGATTCGCAGCCGCCCTGATCCATGGCGGTCGTTCACAGTCGCAACGCAACGGCGCCTTGAGTGGCTTTCAGGAAGGCCGTTTCCAGGTGCTGGTGGCAACGGATATCGCTTCGCGTGGTCTGCATGTGGATGACGTCGCCCACGTTATTAACTACGATGTACCGAAAATGGCAGAGGACTTTATCCACCGCGTCGGAAGGACCGGAAGAGCTGGGCTCCAAGGACGCGCTTCGACCTTGGCTGCTGGAGCCGAGGTGCTGGAACTGCGCCAGATCGAACGCACTCTAAAGCTAAAGATGGAACGTCTGCAGTCGGACACAACAACGGCGTTGCCATCGGGGCGAATAATTCAAAACACGCTAGCCTCGCGGACTCTGACAGCCTTGCCAGGTGAGGTATTTGTATAGGCTGGCAAGTCTTGTTGTCAGGCGTGTTGGACCAACTGGACCGAGCGCTCCAGAAAAACTCGTAGATTCCCGTGTCGCTCAATGACTCTTCCGTGAGCGGCACGAGAGTTGGAGGTGTTAGTGTCCACCATTCGGGATGTCAGGGCGGCGGAGAAGAAGGTGCAAGAGATTCTAGACGCGCTCAAGAATGCTGGCGCGAGTGATCCGGAAAACCTTAGGCAAAAGCTCGCCAGCGTCAGCGACGAATACGCCAAAGCTATGCGTGAGCTCAAATAATTCGCTTCCCCGCTAGGCTGAGAGTCGATCCGCAGCAAATCCCAAGAAGAGGATGGCAGCGCGTTCTCTTTTTCGTCTCCGCAGATCACTCACCGGCTTCATGAATTATTCCGAGGTGAGTCCTTCGAGAAAGAACCTTCTCTACGAATCTTTTTCCGTGCCCGCTTCCGGGCCAAAGCCGATTTCACACGGCGCTTTTCACCCGGCTTTAAATAGTACGAGTGACGTTTCACTTCTTTAATGATGTCTTCTGACTGAACCTTACGTTTGAATCGACGGAGGGCATTCTCCAAGGATTCGCCCTCTTGCAATCGAATTTCTGCCACGCTTACCCTCCTGAATTAGTGCGATGTCGATCTCGTATAACTCTTTCGTACGGTCAATTTGGTTCCCCAAGACAAGCAAGCCTTCGCAGTCTTGCAAACTCCAGTCATTCGCTGACATGATCGCCTGGGATGGACTGCTCGGTGCTGTCGGATTCCTCTGCTCCGACATTGAAAAGCGCTGCTTGCTCTGCAGCATGTTGGCGCAGTACGTCCATCTCGTCTACGCTGCCTGCAACAATATCCTCTTGTTTGCGCTGATTCCTGCGCTCTGCCTTGTCCTTCTGTCTCTGTTGCCGCGTTTGTTCCTTCTGACGCTTGGTGAACGTCGATCGGCCTCTTGGCATACGTAACCCCCTTGGGATCTATCTTGTTTCGCACCGACAGGCACCCGCAGCTCGGGCGGACTTTGTTCGCTCAAAAACTACCATCGCGGTTCGCGCGGCTGACGTGGATGGCCACGATAGTCGTCGCGTCCGCGGCCGCCTCCACCTCCACCTCCAAAACCACGTCCTCCGCCCCGCGGACGTTCCGTTTTAGGCTTGGCCTCGTTGATCGTCAACGTCCGTCCGCCAAAATCCGTTCCGTTGAGAGCCGCGATCGCCTTGTCGGCTTCGCTGGCATCCATCATTTCTACGAACCCGAACCCACGGGAGCGGCCGGTATCCCTATCTGTCACCAGTGTGATCTTCTCGACCGCGCCGTGGGTCGCGAAGAGATTTCGCAGCTCAGACTCGGTCGTGCTGTGTGGTAGATTTCCAACGTAAAGGTTCTTCATTGCAATTCCTCTCTCAGTAAATCATCTAAGCTGGTCGGTGCCGCACGTGATATCGCCGGCCGCCCTTCAGAATCTCGAGGCGGAGGAGGCAGGGCGCGCATCGCTTGCGTGCGAGCAATGGACGCGGAGCGGACTGCGGAGATTCGCCGCGAAGCTTCGAGGATACCCCACCGCTGAGTCGTATCTCTAGGATCGGCAGCAACGATGCTTCTCGCGCGAATGGCGGCCTGTTCTTCCCCGTTCTCCCCCACCAGCTCTTCGTCCGCGTTCGGTAAATCCGCGAGATATTCTGGCTGGCCAACCAGGAAGGCCAACCGCTGCGGAGGAGTCGCGTTTCTCACATCATCACAAAACTTGTCGCGTTGGCCCCGCCCCTTTTCCATATTGATCAAAACCAGGTCGTACAGGGCGGGTTTCCACCAAACACGGGCTTCCACGATGTCTGCCGCGCCATCGACGTCGACCCCGAGCTTCCGCAGGACCTCAGCACGTAAATCGCGCTTTGCATGCGATGCGTCGATCAGCAACACTCGCTTCTTTTTGACTCGATCGGGAATTGGCGCGGAGACCGATAACGAGAACAGCGGAGTGTTCATGCCGACACCGACCGTGGATGTGTGCGTACGGTGGTATCCGCTGCCTTGCCTACTTTTGCTGCGCGACCCAACATTTCGTGGATACGCTTCCGTCGAGCAATCTTTTGTTTTCGCTCGCGGTTGAACCTGGACTTGTCTCCGTTCCGTGCGGACATTGTGAACTCCTGATATGTGAGGGTTAGCCAGCTTTGGATCTGCGCAATCGACGGTCGATCGCGCGAACCCGCTTAAAGGCAACGCGGAATGCCACGGACAGAAACAATGAATGTCAGGGTTACGCCTCTCGATCTCTCAATCGCGAAGGGCGCAAGGTGTTTAGGCGTGTCTTCGAGGTTAAGCACTAACAGTATATCGCGTTTTGAATCGCATCGCGTAGGCAGCGCCCGGAACCCGGTGGATTTCAGACCCCCATTTGATTTTGATACTTGCTAGTTACGGGTCTGGAGCGTAGGGTAAGTAGTGCGTTTGACCGATCGGTCGTGAGCAGCTCTCGCCCAACAAGCCAGTAACCTGCCTTCAGTACCTCCGAATCTCTCCAGCGTAAATCAATCAAAAGGAATACGAGTATCCATATGGCAGAACAAGGAACAGTGAAATGGTTTAACGACGCCAAAGGCTACGGCTTCATCAGCCGTCAGAGCGGCGAAGATGTTTTTGTGCACTTCTCGGCAATCCAGGCGGGCGGGTTCAAGAGTCTTCAGGAAGGCCAAGCCGTTCAGTTCGAGGTTACGAAGGGCCCCAAGGGCTGGCAGGCTGAAAACGTACAGGCGCTCTAAGGTGCCGACCACTACGAAGAGGCGAGATCGAAGAGAGATCGCCTCTTTTCGTTTTTGCAGTGGAATTGGAGCTTTAAGCAAAGAATTTGAGACAAAATTGTGATTAACATCTTTGTTCGGAATCTGGATGCCACAACCACCGAAGCACAATTGAGGGATCTTTTTGCGGCGTACGGGTCAGTCAAAACCATCACGATTGTAAAGGACCGCGACACCAACGAACCTCGCGGTTTAGCTTTCGTTGAGATGACGAACCCAGCCGAGGCCAGAACAGCGATCGAATCCTTGAATGGATCTATTTTGAATGCCCGAGAGATGAGATTAAACGAAGCTCGCCCGAAAGCTGCGCATGACTCTGCTCGCGACTCATCGCGAGAGCACAGGCGTCATAGAATTTGAAGCGCAAGCCCCGTCTGGGCATTTGGTTGTTGGTCAAACTTGAGGCTAGCTCCTTATGGATTATCTTTGACACGCGAAGAACTTAGCGCTTCCTACCTCATCATCCGGCACAACGTCCGGACATACCGCTCGGCTGGAGTGGTCGAAGTGGTCAAAGGCAAGCAACTTGCTGAGTCAACTTTGCAGAAGCTCGAAGCTTGCCAAGACTCATCAGATCAGCACGAGGGCTGGCGCTATTTCATTGAGAAAACCGATCAGAAGCCTGGAATTGATCCCGTTGAGGCTACCCAACGGCGGCAGCAGCAATTGGAGGTACGGGAATCGAAAGCCATGCGAGAAGACGACAGCCTGACCTTCCCTCCGGACGTCCAGAGCTAGCGGTGTGGCCGTTAGTTGCCATTAAGTGCGCATATGGTTCAGCAATTTTCACCTTTCAGCTATGATGCTTTTCTCCGGGCAGGTCCAAATGGCATCGGGATGTCCTCTTGCATTGCAACCGCCTTACCCAATCCGTAATTCCATGGATACCCTCAAGTCTTATTGAGCTTTTACTTGCCCTTGTACGCAGCAGATCGCTACCAGTCATTGTGCAGAACTCGCCGTACCAGAGCAAATTCAGTCTGGCTAGTTGGTTGCTAACATATTCTCGCGGATGCCCATCCGATCTTGATTGCTAGGAGATCACGCGAAGTCCTCCCTCGACTGACGTTGGTTGCGCATTCGGCTTGGACTTAGCCTGGCCAATCCTCACGGACGCTTTGAAGATGGCTCCAACCGGGATGATGCCTCCCAGTTTGTGCTCTGCAATGGCTGCCAAACCCATAGAAGCGACGCATCCGCACGAACTGCAATCCGGATTTCCGCCGAATTGGCAAGGTACGATCTTGGTTTTCAGGTCAGCGGACAGGATATGTGTGGTGAGCGCAAAAACACACTCTTTGGGACTGCGTGGAGGCGTTGCGAACTGACGAATCATCCCCTCCGGCATATCGAGTTTGGGAAATTCCTTCCGTAATACCAGCATGTCAGCGATTGCCTGCAGACGCTCCTGGGGCTGCAGCATTTCCGGCAAACAATCTCCCATTTGTGGCGTGAACAAGCTGAACCATACTTTGCGGATCTCGTCCTTCGGGGTCCAGTACTCGAGAAACTCCTTCAGATAACCCGGCCGCTTCATCATTTGGCCGGTGACAGTGCAATGGATCGTGATCTTCTGGCCAGCGACGTTCTTCAGAATTCGATCGTAAGTTGCCGGTGCGCGCCGAACGTCGTGCTCCGGTTGCAGTCCGTCAATCGATACAACAACGTTAACGTTGGCAAGCTTGGCCCAGTCCGGCACCAAAGGCCGGAATGCACTGGTAACGATCTGGACGTAAATTCCTCGATCGAGCAGTAACGGGATGAGCAACTCGAGCTCGCGATACCGGACAAGAGGATCACCTCCTACGATCGAGAGATGCAACGGCTTGAGATGTTCAACAATCTCTAAGACTCCGTCTATCAGTTCTTGCCCTTTACGGTCGCGGAGGCCTCGCAAGGTGATCCCGCCACCTAAATGCGCGTCGTCATAGGCATAGCATCCTGGACAACGTAGCGGGCACTCTCGTGTGATCTCAATGGACAGCGCGGGGCTTTCGCCGTTAAGAATCTTGCGCCACGCCCTAATGATCGCTGATGTTTTCACTACAGACCTCTATTTTCTTATGGAAAGCTATTCGTCAATTCCGCAAGAACACGTCAAGAATTGGGAACACCTCCCGCGCGAACTGATTTTCGGGAATTCCCCGCCGAAGGGTCAGACTCTTTCAAATAGAAAGGGTCGCAGTCTCCCTACGAGTGGAAATAGAGTGCGGGTGGAGCTTCGGGCGCGGGAGGAGATGGATCCGCCGCAAATGCCGTCATGGCAATCGAGTCAACAGGAAGATTGGGTTCGTAAACTGACGCAAGAGCGATCCAGCGGACTTGGAGGTGAGAATTGCAGGACCACCGGGAGCTCAAACGCCATTCAGGCACGCCGCCTCGCACATCGCGGAGGCGCGACGCGAAGCTGACTTTTCGCGGATTCACTGCAGGTGGGTCCGGTATTACGTCGACCGCCGCGATCCCAATCAACAGGCCAAGAAACCAGATAAAGAGTGCCTTCGATTTCATGCCCGTTTCCCCACGATTACAGCGCTGGAATGATGCTAGCACGGAATGGCGGCATCTCCTACTTTTGGCCGTCTGCAGCTGTCCCCGCCGTAAGCCACTGATTGAGCGGGCCAAGCGCTGGACGCTGCGGCTCTATCTGCTCGCCTGAGGTTTACTCGGTTCCTTTAAGTTCGCTTATCCGCGACGTTATCGAATAATGACTTCAGCTCACAAGCGCGGGAAGGATTCCGCAGCTTACGCAAGGCCTTGGCTTCGATTTGACGAATCCGTTCACGAGTGACGGAGAACGCCTGGCCTACTTCTTCCAGTGTATGCTCGGAGCCATCTTCCATACCAAACCGCATACGGATGATCTTCTCTTCCCTGGGACTGAGAGTGCGCAATACCCGGGCAGTTCGCTCCTGCACATTCACCTTCATAGCCGCATCAGCGGGCGAAACTCCATTGTGGTCTTCGATGAGATCGCCGAGATGCGAGTCTCCCTCCTGGCCGATGGGCGTCTCCAACGAGATTGGAACACGCATGATCTTGCGCAACTTTCGCACCTTGGACTCCGGAACATCCATCTGGTGGGCAATCTCGGTCGATGTTGGTTCGCGGCCCAGGGTCTGGACCATTTGCCGCTGGGTGCGAACCAGCTTGTTCACGATCTCAATCATATGCACCGGCAGACGGATGGTGCGCGCCTGATCTGCAATCGCTCGGCTGACAGCTTGACGAATCCACCAGGTCGCATAGGTGGAGAACTTGTAGCCGCGACGGTAGTCGAACTTGTCCACAGCCTTCATGAGGCCGACGTTTCCTTCCTGGATCAAGTCGAGGAATTGAAGCCCGCGGTTGCCGTACTTCTTGGCAATGGACACGACGAGACGCAAGTTCGCTTCGACAAGCTCGCGCTTTGCGTGCTCCGCCTCCACCTCTCCTTCAGCGATTGCGCGCTGCGTGCTCTCCAACTCCTTACATGTCATGCCCGCTTCGTTTTCCATTCTTCTCAAGTCGGCGCGATGCAGCCGCCGTGTGCTGCCGTAAGTCTTCTTGAGTTCCTCACTGCGTGTGTTCCCAATTTTCTTCTCCAGATTATTGATCTGGCGGTTTAGCGAGCGCATGATTTCGGCGGTCTTACCTACCCGGTTCGCCAGGCGTTTGCGCTCCGAAGTGGTAAGACCCAAGTTGCGGATGATGATTGAAATCCGAACGATTTCGCGTCTCAGTCGGCCTCGGCTGCGACGGTATTTGGGCGTCTTCTTACCCGCTGGAAGAGTCGACATTTGTCCGGCCAGCCGTTCGGCTGATTTGTAGAGCCTCTCCACTTGATCGATGCCGCGAGTAACCTCTTTGACGCGCTGTTCGAGAATCTCGTCGCTAATTTCCTCCTCATTGAATACGACTGTTTCCTGGATGGACCGCCGACCGCGTTTCAAATCCGCGCCCATCGCCACAACGTCCCGCATCACCAGAGGTGAACGTGAGAGCGCTTTCCACATCCAGAGCTGTCCGCGTTCAATGCGCTTAGCAAGGTCCACCTCCCCTTCGCGGGTGAGCAGTGGTGTGGCACCCATCTCGCGCAGGTAAATGCGCACTGGATCGCTGGCCGCATCAGCGGCACCTTGCACCAGGCTGACATCAATTTCCTCTGGTTCGCCGACCAGCCTTTGTTCCGTAGACGAATAAGCTAGATCGGCCCCCCCCTTCAAGACCTCGAGACCATAAGTGCGAATGTCGGCAAGCAATTCGTCCATTTCCTTTGTGTCATCCTCCTCGGCTCGAAGAAGGTTATTCATCTCACTCTCCCTTTGCCTTTTCTGACAGCGATCGCCTTTCGAGTGTCGTCCATAGCTGTACGGAGTCCTTCTTTTGTGCTACCCCGCGTGTGGGTCGAGCTGTTCTTGGAAATAGAGGAGCAGGTTGGACAGTAGGCGAAAACCCAACGCTGCAATGATGCTAGCACGGTATCACGGTCTGTCCTATATTTACGTCGCTGCAATGGTGCCGACGCCAAGATTTCGCAGCGTAGGCGTGAGCTTCAGCCTGTGGGTTCGCATGTTCGCATTTTGAAGTCACCAGCAACAAGCCGCACTTCACGAGCCGTTTTGATACCTCGTATTTGGCTGATGTGAGCACGTCAAAGCGGTCGTTGGTCTTCTAAATTCATGCGACGGTATTGTGGCGCGTTTACTTTGGCGCCGGCCGGTGCTACCATCACTTATCTTCTCTTACAGATCCTGCCTTCTGCTCAACGCAGACGGACGGCCTCTTGTGCAACCGATCGATGATCGCGGCGACGGAGGTCAGTGTGATGTTTCCTCATTCTCCTACTGACATGTGCTGGGTGTGCGGCAAGGCTGTTCATCTTCAGAACTGCAAAACCGGCGAGCACGGAAGTATCGTCCATGAGCCTTGCTACGCAGTAAAGATTGCATTGGCCAATGGATCGATTACGCGAAGGAACACAATTCCGAGGCGTTCGAATTAGAGAATTGCGACGCGGCGGTTGCAAAGGAACTATCCAACATCCGGAATTAAGTGCTTAAGAAGCACTGAAGACAGGAGTGCTCCCGTGTCAATATCAGATCACCCGCCGGAGTCCGAACAGGAGCTCCGTTGGCGAGTATGGCAAGAGAAGCGCCGACGCTCCGATCAGCTCGCGGAGAGGCAGATGAGAATTTTGTTTTGCGCAGCGGCTGCAATTTTCGCCGGCGTAATACCTGTACCATTGGCTTCGCCCTAGCGCACCATCCAAAGGTTCGGAACCGGTTGTTGCCAGCGGAACTCGGTGTGCGATAAGCGAATCCAGTTACCTTCACCTTGAGCGTTCCGCGCCAGCCCGCATGTAACGGACTGATCGACCGCCCTGGGGTACGCCACTGAGCCGCACTTGCGTAGTCTGCGTCTGTCTTAGATGTCCTTTACTACGTGTAGCAAGCCGGTCACATGCATTTGTTCCAGTCAAAGGTTTACTGCTTACATGCGATGGCTTTACGATTTTCGACCGTAACGCTCATTGCTTCGTCGATGATGGCGCGCATCTCTTGCGCGAACCACTTTTTTCAGTGGAGTCTCGCATTCGCAAACGAGATACAAGTCCTTGAGTTTCTGCAATCGCTCCACCACATCTTCGGCGGCTGTATTCGCTTTTTCGAATTGCAGGCACTCGTAGCCCCGTCCACAAACCTGCTTCGACTTCACCGAAACGCTACCACTGACTCAACGTCAATAACCCCGCTACTTTCGGCTCCCTTGACTTGCGCTTTTGCTTGCCGACTTGCCAATTTGTCAAGCACATCGGCAGATGATTGGTCTTTGAGATTGAGCACGTACACTCTATCTCCGACTACCAAGTCGTACTTAGATCCCCGGTGAATACACGTGCGCAGACACGAGATATCATCGCCGTCCATCGTGTGCCTTGCGCCGCAGACAGCATCGCCTACCGTCCCAATAAACACTTGCGGCTTGGAAGCAAAAGCGGAAGAAATTGCCAATATTCCAATCAATAAAACTGCCCCTGCGAAGACGCCGTATCTTGCGAACCCTTGTCTCATCGCCTTACTCTCTTCTCCTATTGGAAGCTAAAGCCACGGCTACGCGATGATTTCCTGAATGACGTCTCCCGAAACATCAGTAAGCCGGAAATCGCGGCCACTATAGCGGTACGTCAGCTTGGTGTGATCGATACCCAGTAAATACAGGATGGTGGCGTGGATATCGTGTACATGCACTGGCTTGTCCACGGCCTTCCAGCCGAAATCGTCCGTCGCGCCAAAGGTCATGCCACCCTTGATGCCGCCACCTGCAAGCCACATGGTGAATCCGTGAGGATTGTGATCGCGGCCGTTATGCGTCTGTCCGCCCATGAATCCACTGCCCATCTCCACAACCGGAGTTCGCCCGAATTCTGAGCCACAAACAATAAGGGTCTCGTCGAACAGGCCGCGCGATTTTAGATCCTTGATCAGCCCCGCAAACGGTTGATCCGAATCGTGGGCCGTCTTGCGATGCAACTGGATATCAAAGTGGTGATCCCACGGATCACCCTTCGCGTAGTACACCTGCACCATGCGCACACCACGCTCAACCAAGCGAGCCGCGGTTAGACAGCCGCGCGCTGTGCTTCCCTCCCCGTACAGTTTCTGCACGGCATCCGTTTCCTTGCGAACATCAAACACATCGGGGGCTTCCGTCTGCATGCGATATGCAGTCTCCAGCGCTGAAATCGTCGCTTCCAGTTGTGGATCGTGGGTCTTCGCCGAATTCATATTTAGACGATCCAACTGGGTGATCAAGTCCATTTCCTTCTTCTGCTGATTCAAATCGAACATTTCGTTATGAATGTTCGGAATCAGCTTCTGCGGATCAAACTCCTTCGAGTGCGCGTCGTCTGTCACATACGTGCCTTGATACATCGGCGGCAAGAAAGCGGAGTTCCATAGCGGCGGCCCAACGGTTGTCGGAACTTCAGGGCATAAAACTACGAAACTCGGCAGGTTCTTGTTCTCCGTTCCCAGCCCGTACGTAATCCATGAACCCATGGAGGGCCGGCCGGCGACATTCGCGCCGGTATTCATCATGATCAGCGCGGGTTCGTGGTTGGGGATGTCGGTGTAAACCGATCGCACCATGCAAATATCGTCAACGCATTCACCGATGTAAGGAAAGAGTTCACTCACCTCCGTCCCGCTCGTACCGTATTTTTTGAAGGTGAACGGCGACTTCATCAAGCCACCGGTCTTGCGTTCGTGCTGCGGCGTTTCGCCCGGCATTGGCTGTCCGTGATACTTCTCGAGCATCGGCTTAGGGTCGAAGCTATCGACTTGTGAGAGACCGCCGTTCATGAACAAGAAAATGACATGCTTGGCTTTGGGTTTGAATTTCGGATCCTGAATCATCCACGGACTCGCAGCGGAACTCTCTGCCGCTTTGGCAAACGTATCTCCAATCAACGTGGCGAGGCCCAACATGCCGAATCCTGCACCCATCCGGCAGAGTGCTTCGCGGCGAGTCACTGGTGTGGGAGTCGGAATGTGGATCATCTAAGTTCTCCTTCATTCAAGAAGACTGTTCAACGTCAGACGCTCAATCGACAAATTCAAATTCGTTCGCACTTAACAACACACGCGCATACTCTTTCCAAGCCGTGAGCGGTTCACCACTCACGGTATTCCCGAGCTTTTCCGGCGTCGTTTTCAAGAAAGCGAGCCCGACGTCAATCTCTTGCTTATTCGGAGCCCTGCCAAATAACAGACGGTACACTTCGGTGATTCGTGCGACATCGCTTCCCTTCGGATAAACACGCTCGGCAAGTTTTCCCGCCTGGTCATACACGAAATCATTGTTCATGAAGTAGAGACGCTGTACCGGCACGTTAGTCGAAAAGCGCTGCTCGGCGGTGAAACTCGGATTGGGGAAATCAAAAACCTGGAGAAAATTGTTCAGCCGGAACCGGCTTACCTTGCAGTACACGGTTCGCCGGGTATTTTCGGGGCCAAAATCCTGCGAGGGCCCTCCCAATTCCTTGAGATCAAGATCTCCAGAGACAAACAGGATTGAATCGCGTATCGACTCCGCATCGAGCCGTTGTCGATTGAAGTGCGAGTGGAGGCGATTATTGCCATCTTTCTCGTGGGCTTCTTTCGATTCATCCGGGCTGGTCTGATAAACGGCCGACAGCATGATCTCCCGCTGTAGTTTCTTCAACGAGAACCCGTTTGCCTGGAAGCGTGACGACAGATATTCCAGCAAGTCCGGGTTACTCGGCCTTTCACCAGCGAATCCGAAATTGTCGGGAGTATTGACGATGCCGGTCCCGAAATGCCATTTCCAGACGCGGTTGACGAAGACCCTGCTCGCAATTGGACTCCCGATGATGTCATTCGCCAATTGCAGGCGTCCGCTTCCTTCCATGAATGGCAAGGACTGCTCTGGACTCAGCACGGCCAAGAATCGGCGTGGTACTTCTTCTCCAAGGGTGTGGGGATTTCCGCGCAGGTTTACTGCAATATTCAGCGGTTTGGGCTTGTCGCCGAGTCCATGCACGAACGGATATCGAGGCTGGAGAGCCTTTTTGAGCGTCTCGATCTCCTTTTCCATGCTTGTGATGTAGTCTCGCCATTCGGCATTCAGCCGGCGCTTGAGTCCCCAGTCGTAGAAGACAAACAAACCCGGAGCCGGTTTGTCCTCGTCGGAATTCAGCGACATCATGAATAGGTCAACCCAAAGGCTTGCCTGCTCCGTGGGCAGAGTCTTCAATTCAAGGCTGCAACCTGGGCAGAACTGATCGTCAGTCTCGAACTCATTCGGAAGCGCATCGCGACGGGACCGCTTCTTCACATCGTTCTTTGCCTTGATGACCTCGTTCTGTTCCTTGATCTCCCGTTGCGCTGTCTCGACCCGCAGCACCAAGTCCTGGAAAGCATCGGCGAGCGCCTTTGCTTCGTCTTCTTCCTTGCCTCCGGTGGCGATCATCGCCTGCCAGTCTCTCAAGAATGGATAGAACTTTGGCGGCTGCGCCAGGAATTTCACCCAACGGTCCAGCATCTCAGGATCGACGTTGTCTTGCTCCGCAGCCTCGGCGATCGTTGCCTTGGGCTTACCCGTTACTCGCCAAGCCGCCACCATGTACAGCGACGTCTGCCGGGCGAGTATGTCGGCCAATTGTTCTCTCTCGGACTTGGTAAATTCCCCAAGTTCTTCTTCGAGGTCGAGGTGTTTCTGTTCCTTTTCTTTCCACGCCGCGACTTGAGACTCGGACGCCAGCGGATATTCTTTGTACGTTGAACTCGCGAATACGCCTGCCAACGCGTAATAGTCTTTCTGCGAAATCGGATCGTACTTGTGGTTATGGCAACGTGCGCATGCTACAGTCAGTCCCAGCAAACCTCGCGAAACCGCATCAATGCGCTCGTTCCGTTCATCCGCTCGACCTTGCACGGGCTCGGCCTGATCCCACAACCAAGGCCCGGCTCCCAGAAACGCGGTCCCTGGTAGAGCCACCTTGGGATCCTTTTCACCGGCTAAATCTCCGGCGAGTTGAAATCGAACGAACTTGTCGTACGGAAGATCGTCGTTAAACGCCTTAATGACCCAGTCGCGATAAACATACGCACCATTGAAAGGCATGTACCCGCGAAACTTTGGATCGAGTCCGCGCACATCGTCTTCCGCATAGCGCGCGACATCCAGCCAATGCCGTCCCCACCGTTCACCGTAACGTGGCGATGCAAGTAGTCGATCCACGACCTTCGAAAATGCATTTGGGGAGTTGTCTTTCTCGAATGCCTCGATTTCTTCGGGAGTAGGAGGCAGGCCGATGAGGTCGAATGTCGCACGCCGAATCAGCGTGCGCCGATCAGCCGCAGGCGACGGCGAAATACCTTGCTCTTCCAGCTTTGCCAATACATAGCGATCGATATCCGTTTTCGCCCAGCGAGTGTTCTTCACTTTGGGCAGAGCCGGCATCTTGATCGGCTGAAACGACCAGAAAGCTCGCTGTTCTGGCGTGATCTTAAACGGAGTGCTGCCCGCAATCACTGGCTTCGATTGCGGCCACGGAGCCCCCATACGTACCCACTCCGTAAGGTTCTGAACATCTTCGGCAGGGAGCTTTCCACCTTTCGGCATTTTCAGATCGCCAGTCTGCCGGACTGCTTGAATGAGCAAACTCTTCTCGGGATCATTGGGAACGATGGCTGGTCCTCGATGACCGCCCTGCAGCAACGCTTCACGCGACAACACTCGCAGGCCCGAGGTCGCCTTATCGTCGTGGCAGTTGGAACAAACGTTCGCAAAAATCGGACGAATCTTGGTCTCGAAGAAATCCTCGCCAACGGAAGAAGCGGCAGCCACCGCACTCACAGCAGGAATCACCGGCTTGGCACGATCCAGTGGATCCCACGGCGCGCCCATCTTCACCCACGCCACCAGGTCCGCAATCTCCTGATCATCCAGCTTGCTGTCTTTCGGCATCTTTAGGTCGCCGGATTGACGCACCGCCTGAATCAAAAGACTGTTGTCTGGATCACCGGAAACAATCGCAGGGCCTCGCTTCCCTCCTTGAAGAATGGCTTCTCGCGAGTCCACCCGCAAACGGCTGTTTGGCTGGTCGGTGTGGCACTTGTAGCATTTCTGACTCAGGATCGGCCGGATCTTCTCGATGTAGAAGCGCTGCCCTTCATTCAGAGGAGTCTCGTCCGCCGCGCGCAGCGTACCACTCGACGCAGGCAGCATCACCCAGAGCAGCAACAGAGTTCCAGCAGTCTTGAAAATGGATGTCTTCATGTCAGTCCCAGGATTTTCAGGACCGGCGTCCCACATTTACGCACAGACCTGCAAATCTCCGGCAAAAAGATGGCAAGCGGCCAACGGAATGGAACCCATACTGACGTACGATGAGGGGGGAAGGCAACCGATTTTACTTCATTTTTCTGATTCAAGAAACAAATGCTGTTTCCTTTCTAATGTCCATCGTAATAATGACTCGCGCGCTTCTGCGCTTGTGATATCTATCTGCATGCTCGGAATTCTAATCGTCGAAAATCAAAGCAGGCTCAAAACGAGAAACCGCACTTCCTACGTGTGCGTATTTTTCAGTATGCTTGCAGGCCTAATGCTCTGGGGATGGACGTCCGCCCAGACCACCGCGCCAGATCCTCCAAAACCCGGAGTTAGCACGCCGGCAGTTCGTCGCGCAATGGCAGACATTCATCCGCGTGCAACATTTGTGGTAGCCGGCTCTCCAGATTGGATGGCTGTCACGGATGACGCCGTTTGGGTGACGAGCGCGAGCGCGGACCACGTGGTGCGCCTCGACGCGAATACCAACAAGCGCACTACGATCGTTACGATCAAGAAGCCTTGTTCCGGGCTAGCCGCCGGGTTTGGCAGCATCTGGTCGCCCAGTTGCGGTTCCCATAACCTCGCCCGCATTGACGACCGGACCGGCAAGATTCAGTCCGAGATCGCGGTTGGTCCTGCAGACTCAGAAGGTGGGATCACCCTCGGGGCTGGAAGCATTTGGATGGCCAGCGACAAGAAGGGCGTGCTCGCCCGCATCGATCCGATCACGAACAAAGTCAGTGCCGAGATCGAGATTCCGTCAGGCTCATTCGGCGTGGCATTCGGCGATGGCGCGGTGTGGATCACTTCAACCGATCACAATTTGCTAACCCGAGTCGATCCCCAGTCCAATAAAGTTGTCGCTTCGATTTCAGTTGGACCACAGCCGCGTTTCCTTGCTGTCGGCGGAGGTTCAGTCTGGACACTGAATCAAGGGGACGGCACAATCTCCCGCGTGGAAGAGCAAGGCAATAAGCTGGTTGCGAATATTCCGGCAGGCATCCCAGGCCCCGGCGGAGAAATTGCATACGGAGAAGGATCCGTATGGGCGACTGCGATCCAGATTCCGATCACGCGAATTGACCCAGCGACCAACGCTGTAGTGCAGCAGTGGTTTGGAACTGGAGGGGACAGCATCCGCGTAGGCCACGGGTCGGTCTGGCTGACGGATCTGTTTCACGGCAAAGTGTGGAGACTCGATCCGAAGCAGCGCTGAGCTGGTGCACGTCAGCGAGCCATGTTCTGCGTCTCGCCGGCATTTTTCTTTTCTTCATCCTTGCCCGCAGGTGGCTTGAACTTCCCCGCTAGTACGTCTTCGATCGTTACGCGCACCTCGGCTGCGGTTGGCAATATGTGTGGCTCGAAGCGGGCCACGACTCTTCCCGTTCGGTCGACCACGAATTTCGTATAACTCCAATGAACATCGCCTCCCGTTGGCAACTTTCTGTCCGCGGTCAGGAAACTATAAAGCGCAGCCTGATCCTTCCCCCGGACCGAAACACGCGCAAATACTAGAAAGCCGAGATGCACGTCTTTCTCATAGACTTTCTGAATATCCGCGTCCGTCCCGGGTTCCTGCACGCCAAAATCGTTCGAAGGAACACCCAACACGATCAACCCCTGATCCTTATACATTTTCTGAAGTTCATCGAGCATCGCATTTTGCTCGTGGAAAATAGACTGGCTGGACAGATTTACGATCAGCAGCACCTTGCCTTTGTAGGCAGCGAGCGAGACTTCCTTTCCATCCAGGCCGACAAGGGAATAATCGTAAACCGTCTTCGTCGGTTTTTCGGCGGCAAACGAAGAGCCGACAAACATGCTCACGGCTAACGAGAAAACAATTCTTCGACACTGGTTCCCCAGATACATTCGATCACCGGTTACTGCTGCGAATGATCCCACATTTTAGCCTTCTCGTCCTTCTGGCGCTGCTCAAATTGTTTCATCGCCTCGGGAGGCATGAACTGATCGGCAACCGGCCATATGCTGAAGTCCCTCATCGCCATCCGCTTCGGTGTTCCATGCATCGACACCAGCGCTTCTTCGAGCTCCAGCAACGATCCGCGAGACAGGGCCAATTCGTGTTCGTTGGGCTGATACATTGTGCCAACCGGATAGTCCAGGAATGGTGTGCTCGATTGCTCGATGTGATTGCCCAGAATGTGCGAAACAGGCTTGTCAGCAGTGAAGCGAATCATCCGCTCCGTGCTCTCCTGAAAGGCGGCGAAATCGTGGACGTACAAACGCCCGGGATAGAGGCTGTCGCCCGGCAGCAAAATCGCGGTGTTTCGGTCATATAGAGCGATGCTCACGTCGCTATGACCCGGGATAGGAATCAAATCGATCACGCGACCGCCGAGGTCCACCTGCCCAATATCAGTTGGCCAGGTTTTGATTCCCCAGAATCGTTTTGTTGCTTCCAATTCGGCGGGCACAAACTCGACCGGCATGGCAGGGTCGTGTAATGCCTGGACGTCTTTGTCTCCAGCCATGTGATCGTCGTGAGGATGAGAATGCACGACAATCAGCGGAATGCGCGGACGGCCATTTCGCGCGAGCCAGTTCTTCACCGTCAACTGCAGCGTGGCAATCAGATTTCCATTCCGCGAACCCGTGTCCAGCAACAGCGCCTTCTCTTTGCCGAAGAAGAGATATATAAAAGGCTTCTCAAAATCTGTGCACGGAGATTGCCTCAGGATAAAAAGATTCGGATTGTATTCGTGAACCTGCCACTCCGGTATCTCCATACACTTCGGCTGTTGTGAAAGCCATCGTGCCGGCAGCAGGCCTCGCTCGATCGTTCCGCCATCCGGCTGTGGCAACTGAGCCCAGAGGCTTGTACTCAAGAGCAATGCCACGCTAATCCACCGGACCTTAGACATTCAGCGCCATCCTATTTGCTCTCTCCCTGGCTGACTGCTTCGCCTTAGAAGCTATACCGCAACGAAAGCTGCATTCTGCGCGCGTCCACGAGTTGCTTGCTGTATATACCGAATGAACTCGCTCCGCCGAAAGGATTGTTCTGCACGCTATGAGGATCGAAGCGGACGGAATTCGTTGTATTGAACACATCCCATTGAAATTTAAGAGTCTGCCCTTCAACGATGGCGAACTCCTTAGTGACGCTGCCGTCGATCGAGAAATAGCCGTCGCCGCGGAATATGTTCCGCTGTCCGGAAACTCCGGCAAAAGGAGGAGTGCTGCTAGCGGCATAGGCCGCGTCCGGATTGGCAAATGCGTTCGGGTTGCCATCGATGATGTGATGACCGCCGGAAGCCACGTTGCCAGTCACAAGGGCAAAGCTTTGCGTGGCCCAGTCTGTTCCCCAACCCATGCCATCTGTCCCAGAAAATGGTAGCCCACTGGTCCAGTGCACCAAGCCCGCGAGATCCCATCCTCCCACAACTGCATTCATAAAGCGATTGGCTGTGGAGACAAAACGCGCCCCCCTGCCGAATGGCAGCAAGTAATTGAAGTTGCCGGTAATCGCATGCCGAGTGTCGAAATCCGACACGCCGCGGTTACCCTTAATATTCCATGCATTCACGATGCTGCTGAAGGTTTGGCTCTTGTTGTAGTCACTACGTTCGGAGTCTGACCCCAGGTCGATGGATTTCCCATAAACGTAGTTCAACTGGAACTGCATTCCGTGTGTCATCGCATGCCGCAACGAAAGCTGCATAGAGTGATAACTGCTCGTCCCGACTGAAGCCCATGCATAGAGAGACGCATACTGCGGGGAGAAGTAGCGATTTAGTGGGCCAGCAGTAAATCCTGGGAAATAGGAATAGAAAGATCCCGTGTCCAAACTGTAGAGCGGATAGGTTTCATTTCCAACGATGCTGGCGCCCCAAAGATCCTGATAGATGTTTTGCGTTGCAGTCATTCCGTTGCCAACCAAGTTGGGAAACATATTCTCCCAGTACGGAATGGCCTGCATGGAAGAGGTAGGAACATTTGCCAGGGCTGCCGCAGACATCACTTGCGCAGCCTTGAAGTAATCCATGCCGCTAGTCGGATCGACCAGATCGAGTGGAGTTGCCAAATCCAGGTTCTGCAGCAACCGCTTCCCGAGCCGCCCGACGTAGGCAGCTTCGATCGTCCATACATTATTGATTTGCCGCTGGATCGAAGAATCGAAAACTTGCGCGTATGGCGTTTTCACCCGGTTATTGACGCTCCACGACAACGACTCGATATCCGCCGGCGTCACTGGGAATGAGGTAGCGGGCGCAATGGGCGGGATTATTTGGGTCGGAACCGAGTTTACGCCAGCGAACCGAGGCGCCTGATCAGTAGTTAGATCGATGGGGCTGTTGACTTGCGACGATAAACCGTACGCGCCGTTCGCGTCGAAGGTATTGATGATCCCCTGGCCGAAGTGGTCGTAATACACCCCAAAGCCGGCGCGAATCGATGTCTTCGCCTCGCCGAATAACGAACCCAGGAATCCCGGCATATGCATGGGCGAATAAGCGACGGCGAATCGCGGCGCAAAATCCTTTTTATCCGCGGCCCACATGCCGGGTGCGCCATTCGCATGGCCTGCCGCGCCAAAGCTAATCTCCGACTGATTCGTGATTCCCTGCGCCATACCCGTAGCGCGGCCGTGGAACCATTCGTCCAAACCAGCTGTCGGTGCAACTTCTTGGCCGTTCACCTCGTATGGCGTTTGCAAATAGGTATAGCGAAGCCCGTAGGTTAACGTCAGGCTGCGAGTCGCCTTCCAACTGTCTTGCAGATAAATTTCGAACTCATTGGATTTGTAGTTGCGCGTGAGTGGGTCTCCATGTCCGACGGCCGTCAGACCACTGCCCGTCGATTTATAGTTGAAATACTCGGTCGCCACCGGGATGATTCCAGCGGCCGCTGCGATCGCATTGCTATAGGCAGTGTTGAAACCACCATCAATGGCTGAAATTCCCAGCTGTGTCGTAAACGCCGAGGCATCAAGATCCTGACCTGTATTTGCGATCGATCCCTGGCCCAGACTGTAGTACTGAACCTGCGCGTGATTAAAGGCGGTCGCATTCGTCTCAAAATTGTTGTGCAACAGACGATAGTTAACGCCTCCCTGAATCGTGTGATTCTTCTTCGTCCAGCTCACGTCATCGATGATGTTGTGTAACGGGATGTTGACCACCAAGGAAGGAGTTGTGGCTGTGAGCGAATTGATGTTGGCAAAATTGATATAGTCGCCGGTCAATGCACCACGATTTGCAAATCCCTCGCGGATATATCCGTAGCGCAGATTGTTGACCAGGTTATTGGTCAGCATCCATGTGTGCCCAACAGCGAGTCCCTTGTTGTTGCTGAACACTCTATTGGATGGATCTGCGCCCGGGTAGGTGATGGATCCCGTGATGTTGTCGCTTTCAAGATTGCCCCGCGCAAAGATCCTCTGTTTCGTCGTTGTGTTGTAGTCGAGTTTCACGATATTGGTGATGTTCGACTGTGGCATCGGTGACGAAAACGTGTACGATCCGAAGTTTACCCCGTCGCCCGCCAGAGTCCCATTCGCCTCCGGAAGTGTCGTGAAATACTGCAGGATTGCCGGATCAACGCCAGCCCCTAGTGGACAGGTCCCTTCACCCGAGCAATGGGGATCCATCTGCGCGATCATGGAAGGCGTCAAGGTCGTCATTCCGCCGTTAACGTCCGCATATGTTATGTATCCTTGTCGCAATCCAGGGTTCGCCGCCGTGCCTAATGGCACTTCATTCACCACCTGCTGGTTCTGTGCTATCTTGTCTGCCTCGTAGCTCCCGAAATAGAAGAGCTTATCTTTTTTGATGGGTCCGCCAATCGAGGCTCCAAATGTGTTTCGCAAGTACTTCCCTGGTATGTTTGGCTGGCCGTTCGTCAATTCGGCTTGTTTGTTAAACCAATCGTTGGCCACGGTATTCGTTGGCCGGTAGTACTCATATGCACTGCCATGAATCCTGTTGGTCCCACTGCGGGTCACAACCGCGACTTGAGCGCCCGACGAGCGGCCCGAGTCCGCGTTGGAACTGCTCGTCACAACGCGAAACTCATCGACGGAATCGCGCGTCGGCCGAAGGACTCCAGAAAAGGCATAACCCCGAGTCTGCGTATTGTTGTCGACGCCGTCCAGCGTGAGGTTGCTCTGATCCGACCGCGCGCCATTCACGGCGCCGGCCCGGCTGTCGGAATCCATAGTGGTAGTGGATTGATCTCCCAACGACAGGACTCCTGCTTGCAGCGAGAGCAGAGAGAAAACGTTGTTTCCCTGAAACGGCAGCGTCTGAATTTGCGTCTGGTTGAATGGAGTGCCAATGGTCGCGTCGATCGCATTCAAGGATGACGTGTCCGATGTAACATCGACCGTCGTCGTGCTGCTCCCAACTCTCAGCGCGACATTGATGGTCGCCGGCTGATTCACCAGCAGGACTACCTTCTCCGTCTGCTCGTTAAATCCAGGCGCATGAATTTTGAGGAGATAAGCTCCCGGCGGAATCTGTTGGAAACTGTACCCGCCTTTCTCGTCTGTCTGATGTGTCTGCGTGAAACCGATAGAGTCTTCGCTGATGGTCACGTCAACATTGGGGATCACTGCTCCAGTCGCATCCGTGACGTCTCCGCGAACTGAGGTGGTCGCCGTTTGCGCATTGCTACTCAACGAGAGGAATACGAGCAGCATTCCCACAAGTGAAAGTCGACACATCCATCTCAACTTTTTTGATTTCACCAAATGACTCATCATGGCCTCCTTCATCGCACACTCATCCCATGGCACCGACTCGCCCCAAGCGAGCAGGGACACGTCGGCATGTGCGGCATCAACCGCCAAAACGCTACTTCTTAGTTTTCAGGGACAATCGAATTCCGGAACAGCATGGTTCCGGCGACCTATGCAAGACGTACAACACTTCAACTAGTGTTGTGCATACTCAACGATATATTTCTGACTGTCAAAGGCAATGTTTCGATTGAACGAATGAAAGTCCTAAATAATTCACATACACGAGCGGATCCCTTCCAACTCCGACCTTCAAGGAGCATCCGCCCTGTAAAGCTCGACATCTAGGCAGACTCGTCATGGTTGTGACGACAAGGCCTTCGCTCGGTCTGTCAGTGCGTACACGATGTCGCGTCTTAGTCCGTGCCAATCGACGCCCACTTATTAGCAGATTGCCTTTTACTTGATTGTCGAATATGCAGGTATGTGCTAGGTTGTCGCCGCGGACTGTCTGGACCCAAGGTTGATCGTCAAGGACATCATGGCCAGATCCTCGGACCTAAGCACTTCTGTTCCAAAACGAGCTGCAGTTTCGGATAGCAAATCGTGGCTACCGCGCATTCTTATGTCCATCGCCGCGACCACATTGTTAGTCATAGCATTCACCGTCTCCAAACCGGCTAGGCCTTGGGCACAGGGCTACGATCCATTCGGCCGTTGGTGGCTCTCGACAATTTGCGCCGCGCTTCCGGTACTTGTGCTACTCGGAACGCTTGCCCTGCTGCGCATGAGAGCACACTACTCTGCCTTTCTCGGACTTGTTACAGCCATCATGGTTGCGAGCGGGTTGTTTCGGATGCCCATCAAAATGGCGAGCATCGCAGCCATCTACGGAGCGTGTTACGGGTTATTCCCGATCGGCTGGATCGTTCTCAACGTGATTTTTTTGTACCGAATGACCTGCGAAACAGGACGATTCAAGATCCTGCAGCTGAGCATGACTGGAATCACGCAGGATACCCGCTTGCAGCTATTGCTCATTGCGTTTTCGTTCGGCGCATTTTTTGAGGGAGCCTCTGGTTTCGGAACGCCGGTAGCAGTCACGGCGGCTTTGCTCATCGGACTCGGATTCCCCCCGCTGCAGGCATCCGGGTTATCGCTCATCGCCAACACCGCGCCAGTAGCCTACGGAGCGTTAGCCACACCGATCGTGGCCTTGGCTGCGGTTACCGGATATAGCGAGGTCTCTTTAGGCGCACAGGTCGGGCGAATCTTGCCATTCTTTTCAGTTCTTGTCCCGTTTTGGCTGGTAACAGCCTACGCAGGTTTCAAGGGAATGAAAGAGGTCTGGCCGGCGATCGCAGTTGCGGGTGTCTTTTTTGCCATCCCCCAATATCTGGTATCGAACTACCACGGTCCGTGGCTCACGGACATCATCGCGGCGTTGTGCTCGATGGCTTGTCTCGTGCTTTTCCTCAGGATCTGGAAGCCCCGCCGTATTTGGGGACATTACGGACCTCAAGACGAGCAATGCGCTGTTCATAACACCGACGAATACACTCGTGGTGACGTCGCGCAAGCATGGTTGCCATGGCTGGTTCTTAGTATTTTGGTGTTCAGCTGGGGCACGTATACGGGCAAGAAGATCATGAACACGCCCGAAAAGGTGTTCTCATTCACGAACACGTGGTCTATTTCTCCTAGCGCAATCATGAATCCACAGATACCGATTTCCGGTCTCAACAAAATGGTGCTGCGCGTTCCTCCCGTAGTGCCGACAGCCTCGGCAGAGACCGCGGTGTTCGGGTTGAACTGGATTTCGGCTACAGGTTCGGGAATCTTGATCGCAGCGATCATTTCCGGTTTCATCATGGGTCTGCCTCTGAGGCGAATGGTGGTCATATGGTGGAAGACACTTTGGCATGTGCGATTCTCATTGACTACGATCGCGGCCATGATGTCTCTTGGAATTCTTACCCGCTACTCGGGACTGGACGCGACGATGGGCCTGGCATTTGCGCGGACGGGACATCTCTATCCGTTCTTTGGAACATTGCTGGGCTGGCTAGGCGTGGCACTGACTGGGTCTGACACAGCGTCGAATGTGCTATTCGGGAGCCTGCAAAAAATCTCGGCACAACAGATCGGTATTTCTCCACAGCTCATGGCGGCGGCTAACAGTTCGGGCGGTGTGATGGGCAAGATGATCGACGCCCAGAGTATCGTGGTGGCCAGCACGGCGACCGAGTGGTATGGACATGAAGGAGAAATCTTACGCTATGTCTTTTGGCACAGCATTGCGCTAGCCTGTTTGGTTGGGGTCGTTGTATTCCTCCTGGCGTACGTCAAACCATTCACGCACCTGGTCGTACGCTAACGGATCCGCCGAAAAATGCGTGGCAGACGATCGGTTCACACGGGGATCGTCGAGTCTGGAGTGGGACTCCAACCACCGGTAGCGCTTACAATTCTTGGACTGTCTCGCAGAAGCCAGGCAAGGTTGATGCAACAAGGTTGCCTTAGAACTTGCCCACCTTCACACGTACCACTACCGGATCGTCAGCATGAAATTGCAGGCCTCGATCGGTTTCGTCTCCGTTCAAGAGCCGGATTGTCTTCCAGACACCGCTCTGAAATGAGCCTTCCTCAGCTGAAAGGATTTGCATCCGCGTTCCGGGAAGGCGCCCGGGAAGATGAAAACTCACGGCCGCATCGATACCGGTGACCAGGAATTCATCAGTACCAAGCTGGGCTACCAGTGCTACACCGTGTGCACTCGTCGTGCCAGGCGGTCTACGCCCGTCGTATTGGGGATACCCGAATGAGATGGTGGCTTGCCATGCACCAAAATCCAGTTCCTGCTGCGCCTTGCCGACTTCTTCCATCGAAGTCTTTAGCTGGCCTTCGAAATTGAGTTTCGCGACTTCGCGGCTCATAGGCGCAAGCAATGCGAAATTTCTGCTATGCGCAGTGGCGGCACTATCGCCCAGAATATTCCAGCCCCTTGGATCGATGCCGAACGGGGCGATACCGAGGGCTCCTTCCCCCAGAGCTAAAAAATCATAGCGCGCGAAGGAATCGGTTTTCGCGATCTCCGGAACCAGGAGAGGATTATCAGGGCGATGATAGGCCGCCAGGACATCGCGCACAAACCCAGCATCGTCACCATAGATATCAGGAGCAATTGCCTGGATTGAGGGCGCCAAGGCTCGCCACAACCCGACCCAGCGCTGCACGGCCCCTCCACTCGGATACTGCACGCCTGGAATTGGCAAGCTGCGTTCCGGTAACTCCGCAGGAGGATAGCTAAGCCATACATTCATATAAAGAGGGATATCGAACTCAGACTTGCCCGCCGCAGCAATCTCGTTCAGGTAGTGCGCCTGGTGATAGAGCTGAAAAAGTTCATCGGCGTCTCCTCGGAAAACTTCGCTCCAGGTGCCTGGTTCCCTGTGCGCGGCTGACAACATTTCTGCCGGGACTTGGCCGGCAAACTCCTTATTTGATTCCGCAGAAAAATCCCTTGAGCTGCCAATGATGCCAGACTCGTTTTCAACCTGCACCATCAGGATCGTGTGTTCCGTTGTGTCGATGCTCTTGAGGTGGCGCATTAGCGCAACGAATGCAGTCTTGTCAGCTTCCAAGTTAGACCGCGAACTTGCAGACAGCACATCTGTGGGTTCGCCGTCTGCTCGGATCACTCGCGGAAACCTCTTGGTATCAGTTTTCACCCACGCAGGCACGTAATGCATGTTGCCGTTCTTCCATGTTCCGAACCAAAGCAGAACGACATGAAGATCATGCTCGCGCGCACCCTTCACAATGGCATCGACGTTGTCCCAAACAAACTTCCCTTGTTGAGGTTCGATTTGTTCCCAGTAAACGGGGGCTTCGACCGTGTTGGCGTGGAGATCAGCAAGCGATTTCCAGACTGCGGGAAGTTCCGAAGGCCACGCGCTGGAATTGTGCACCTGCCCGCCAAGAATAAGGTAGGGTTCGCCGTCGACGAGTAGTGCCCACCGGCCATTCTTCTCAACGAATTTCGGCGCGTCGGCAGCAAAACAGAATGACAAGGCCATGGTGGTGAACAGAACCAAGGCAAGCCCGCGTGGTAATAGTCCGCTGCGAGTAAGCAGCCGCTGCGATGATCCTTTTGTAAAGGAAGAATGCATTACGCCTCCTCGGGAGCAGTTTCAGTAATGCGGAACTCCACTCGCTGGGGCCCCAGCCGGGGATGAGTTGCAGTCAGATGTACTGTTCCGGCTTGTTCCTTGGCACGTATCCAGACTGCTCCGGTTCCACCGACAAGAGAAAAAGGATTGTCGCCGACGATCTCCGCGGGGCCGTCCAACTCGAGTTTGATTGAATCGTCAGCAAAGGGGCGGATCGCACCGAATTCGTCGGTGACTCGCATCACGACGCGGGTCGCATCGGCCCCGTCAGCGACGAGCTCCAAATCGTCGGACAATATCGAGAACTTACTATCAACACCTGCCCCCGACATTTTCTTTTCGGCTACTTTCTTATCGCCAATGTAGCCTTCGATTCGCAAATCCCCCCAACCGTGTCGGAGACCTGCTCCCATATCCACAACGAAAGGTGCATAACGTAAATGCTGAAATTGCTTTCGATCCGGATCGGCCTCCGCCACCAATTTGTCATTGATATAAAACTTCAAATGATCGCAATTGGAGCAGACCATTGCCTTAGAGAAACCGACCGCTTCGTCCCCGCGAGCCCAATGGAATGCTGGCTCCAGGACAAGTTCTTCGGAGGGATCGCACTGCGACTTGTAGAAACCTGCCGCCGGCTTTGGTTCACGGAAAATGTCGGTCACGCCGTGATAGCAGATCCGGTCTCCGGATCCGAAGTTCCCATGCGTGTTGTAGTCAAACGCGCACCACCCGATGCCACCAGCATACTGCGGATTCGAAGCTAACTGATCGTGGACGCGAGCATGCCTTACAGTGTGCTCTGTGAGACGCTCGACATTATCGATAGTCTTCGTAGGGTAGGTGTGGCCGGCAAACTCCGTATTCAGATAGCGTGGATGGTTCGGCGGCTTCAGCGGAAATCCGAAATCATTCATCGTAAACACGTCTTCCAGGAATTCCGATTCCTGAAAATAGCGAATTCCGCCCGTTTGCCGGGTCGGGTCCAGTTGGTGTGCCGTCGCGTTGGTACGCGTGTAGAAGTCGTGATCGTCCTTCGATTCATTAATGCGAACACCCCAGAGAATGATCGAGGGATGGTTCCAATCGCGTCGAATCATACGTCGCACATTGTCAACAGATATATCCTTCCAAGCCTGGTCGCCGATATGTTGCCAGCCGGGAATTTCCTCAAGCACGAGCAGACCAAGCTCATCGCACGCATCCAAGAAATACCGGGACTGTGGGTAATGAGAAGTCCGGACGATGTTGCAATGCAGCTTGTTGCGAAGGATGTCCGCATCGCGGCGCTGCGCCCGTGCCGGCATTGCCTGTCCTACGAAAGGAAAAGTCTGATGGCGGTCTAGGCCACGGAGCTTTATCACTTTGCCGTTCAGTTCGAATCCGTGGTCGGTGAATTGTGCATCGCGGAAACCGAATCGGCGCGAATCCTCGTCAATGACTTGACCTCCACGCAGCAATCGAACGCGAACAACATATAGGCTGTGGTTCTCGAGATCCCACAGTTTTATGCCCGTTACACTTCCAAAATGCTGAACGTGCGACGTGGTACCGCCTTCTGTCGCCGTGGCCTTGCCTCCGGAGTCTGTTGTGGCACGCTGCGAAACCTTGGCAATCGAGCGACCGCTATCCAACAGTTCCGCTTCTAGCGTCAGATCCTTAGGCAAGGATGAAGCTCCTTCCAGAAAGCATTCCACCTCGACTGTCGGCTTTCCGCTGAGAACATCTTTCGGACGGACGAAAATGTTCTCGATGAATGTCGCCGGTACGATGCGCAATGCAACTTCACGATAGATACCGCCAAAGGTGAGGTAGTCGATTTCGTAACCGAAAGGGGGAATATCGGAACGCTCGCTTGAATCAACGTCAACAGCCAAAACATTTTCACCAGCCCAATCGAGATGTTGCGTAAGTTCGAATGAGAAAGGTGTGTACCCTCCCTTGTATTCCCCCAATCGAGTGCCGTTGATCCAAACGGTTGATGCCGTCATCACTCCTTCGAAGTCCGCGAATACGCGCTTCCCTTGCGCGTCCTTTGGCAATCTGAACCGACGGCGATACAGTGACACGAACTCGTACTCTTTCTCATCGAAGCCGTGCCATGGCAACCGCTTGTTGGTGTGTGGAATGACTACGCGCTCGAAGCCGGCGTCGTCGAAGTCCTTATCGTGCCCACCTTCGATAAGCTTTGGACTGAATTTCCAGCCGCGATTCAGAGGAAGGACAGTACGGCCGGCCGGTTCGGTATTTCCTGTGTTGCCTAGAGCAAACGGCGCCAGGTGTGCTCCCGCCACGAGTGCAACAGAGTTACGAATAAAAATGCGGCGATCCATTTAGTGTCGGTCCTTTCAAGCGAAAAATATCCCGTATTCCGCAAGGGACTACCGAAAAATGTTTACAGAATCCAGGAGAGCAACTGCTTCATGTCGGTCGGTTCGTGCGACTCGGTTCCTCGCGGTACTGATGGACCGATTACGACAGCCGTACTATGGCCCTCAAACCAAGCTAGGAAAGCGTCTTTTTCCGCACCAGGCAGACGTTGCTGATTCAGCCAGTTGTAATAACCACCCATATCGGCATCAACGAGTGAACCCAGTGGATCGAGTTCAGGACGGTCGGCGCCCGGCACCAGAAGTTCGTTCATGGGTCTCTGACGTTGCCTGGGGGCGAAGCGCACAAATAGGGTGGAGGGTTCAGCGCGACGCAGCGCTTCTCGCGCTGCCCATTGAGTGAAACTGGTGCTGAAGATCTGCGTACCTGATCCCTCGGTAAGTAGCCTGACCTGGAAGCGATCAAGCACTGGGTCGGCGCTATTCTTGAGCCCGAGATCTGACGGACGCCAGCCAGCCATAATCGTACGCAACATTTCAGGGCCCATTCCAGGCCTTTCGATCTGTGAGTGCATGTTTCGCAAGATAGCCGTACGAACCGGATCGAGGGCTCCATAGGAAACGCACGTCAACGCCGGATCGTGCTCGAACGGATCACCACCATCGATGTACCAGTGCGCATAATCTGCAGCATGGGCCTTGGCGCGGGTGCTCACAACATCCAATAGAATGCGAAGACCTTTATCCGGAGAAACTCGGCTGAAATATGCGCCGTGCGGCCGCAGCCTGCGAAACAAGGGGGCATCATACGATTCCACACCCTGGCCAATCACAGTAATTCCGAGTCTCGGAACTGCGGGCGGTTCGACTGGTACTGCAGCGCGCAAGTGATCAGCGTAGTCGGTCGCCGCCGCACGAAAAGCGTCCAACTGATGCGTAGTCCACAGGTGGGCGGACAACTGCTCAACAAATTGTGCCGGGGAATTCACCCAATCGAAGTGCTCAAGCTTGGGTGATATTGTGATCGTTGAAAATCGATCAAACCACTGTCGCCGCTGCTCTGGAGAGAGCCGAGCAAGATATCCGATTTCGTTTTCGAGCGTTTTTCTTTCCGCGGGGAATTTGAAATCGAATTCAATTGCTTCGCGCAAGAGCCCAGGCAGAAAGGAAAGCGGCAATTCTCGCAATACTGCGAGGTTTTGCGTCACCAAGGATTTCGCCTGTGGTGGATACGCGCTGAACTGCTCGGGTTTGAGTTCGCTCGGCAGCATCACAAAATCTCAACGATTGGCTTGCCCTGTGATTGCGAAGCCGAAAACCCAAGTACTGAGCCGATCGTTGGCACCAAATCAACGGAATCAACAGCCCGGTCATAAACCACACCCTCACGGATTCCTGGACCGATGGCAATTAGCCATGTTGTTCGTGAAAGTGTGTCTCCGGTTCGATGATGTTGGAAGCCATTTCCCCCGGGATCAGAATCCGCGTCACGTCCAAAATCGGGCAGTATTAGCATCGTTGTTCTGCCTACATACTCAGGCTCGCTCTCAATCGATTTCCATATTTCAGAGCAGAGTCGATCTGTGCGCCGAATCCCCTCCACGTAAAGCGAAAACGTGCCCGCGTGAGCGATATCGATATCGTGCATGGTGATCCAGAGCAGGCTTGGGGCGACTTGCCTCATTAATTGACGAGCAATGTAAACAGAAAGCTCATCTGGGCTGGAAAGAGTCCGAGCATGCGCTTTGAAATCGTCCACCGACAATTTCAGCAATCCCTCAAGCTGCTGTAACTCAAATTCGTTCCCCGCCAGATCTGGCGTGAAAAAAGGACTTTCGTAGTTATCGCGAAGCAAATGTTCGTAGTCCGCGTGGCCGGCTGACATGGCGGCGGCCAGAAGATGTTTGGGAAGAATGACCCTGGCTCCCAAGCCGGCGCCGTACGACCTGTGGCTGCTCTCCCCAATGCGATTGAAGCCGTTACTCGGCGCTACAACCCATGCATCCGACGACGGGCGCTTTCGATCTTTGCGGTAGTACTCGAAAACGGTCGGATTTTCCGGAGGCAATGACGCAAAGTTGTTGATGGTCTCATAGGCTCCTGTGGCAAGGCTGGCGGTTGCTACGTAGTGACCCAAAATCCCGCGGTTCACGACCTGGGTGAAAAATGTCGCGCGCGGAATCAGATCACGCAGCATGTTCGGAACGTTCTCTTGCCCTTCGGGAGCGAAAGTCTCCTGGTCGCGAGCGCCGCCGCCAAACGTCACAACAACAACCTTTCGGTTGATCGGAACAGCGGCCGCTCGGGCCGAGGGCGATCGTGCCAAGCTGGCTCCGAACGCCAGCCCAGCCGCATCGCGCAAAAATTGACGCCGGGTGCGCGCAAGCTGAACGCCGCTCTGTTCAAGGAAGGTCATGGCTAGGTGCCGGCTCTACGGCCGGCTTTTCGCCTTTTTCAGAAACCACGAATTGTCTGATCTCTGCGCGTTGTTTGTCCAACTCCGCTAAGTGCCGAGCTCGCAGCTTCTGATACACCTCCATTTGCTTTTGTGCATCGTCTCGCTTTCCTAAATGCACGTAGGCCTGGCCGAGACGGTAATGTGCATCCGCCAGGTCAGCGTTTACCGCCAGGGCTCGTTCGTAGTGAGGAGCCGCATCGGAATACCTCTTCTGTTCCGAATACAGATTACCGAGTTGCAGGTGCGCCTCTGGAAACTTGGGGTCCAGTTCGATTGATGTCTTAAGCAACGATTCGATCTGAACGAAATCGACATTGGCATCCTGCGCGCGACGGCCCTTCCACAAGCTCATCGCGTAGTAATAAAGCGCATGGGCATTGCGCGGCTGCAGTTCGGAAAAACGGCGAAAACGCTGGATTACTTCATCGGCTTGCCCCGGGGAACTATCGTATGCTTTCGAAAGGAAGTAATAGCAGCGCGTATCGGTGGGATCCAAGTCAGCCGCTTTCAATAACGCTTTCACGGCATCATCGTAGTTTCCGCGCGAGTAGAACGCCATTCCCAGTCCGATCGCGAGGCGTGGCGATTGTGGATAGCGTTGTGTAGCCTGCAGAAAAACATCGACGGCCGGGTCCAGAGTACGGTGCAAAAGCAACTCGCTCGCCCAATCAAACAGATTGCTTTCGCTGGGATCCATGTGTGCCGCCGCCTCGTACTCGTGCTCGGCTGCAACAAAATTACCCGACTTTTCTTCGATCTCTCCCAGCAGATTATGCAACTCAGCCGTATCCTTCTGTACCATCAACCCACGGATCACCTGCTCGGCCTGTGAGTGTTTCCCAGTTTCTATGTAGGCAAGAGCGAGATCGTAGCCGTTATCGTAAGCAGCCGGCTTGAATCGGCGAGCCTTCTCCAAGTAAGGGATAGCCTGCGCAATCTTTCCACCAGCAACGTAGAATTCGCCTAGATTGTGATTAGCATCGTAACTCGAAGGTTCAAGCGCCAAGGCCTTCTTGAATTCAATTTCTGCCGGCGAAAGCTTGTGGGTTCGAACCAGATTAGTCGCCAGGCTGGTGCGCGCCGCCGCAGAATTCGGCTTCAATTGCACCGCCTTCTGCAGATGTTCCGTCGCGTCTGAATCCCTTCCCTGCGCTGAGTAAACCATGCCTAGCAGTTCGTGAACGTCGAAGCTTTGGGGGAACTCGCGCACCAACTGCTCCAGCCGCGAAGCCGCGTCATTAAATTGATTGGAATCGTACAGCTGAACTGTTTCCTGAAATCTGCGCTGCAGTCTCTGTTGCTGCTCCTGGTCAACTCCAGCGCCGTGAGCGATGGCGCAAGTGAAAAGAATCCAGAGGCACGAACACGTTAACCGAAAGGTCACAGCATCCGTAATGTTAGCACTGCTTTCGGGAGCTATAAGGCGCAAAAACTCTCAAGAAAGTCTCGCTATACAAAGACAGACCCGGCGCACCTGAATTGCGCCGGGCCCATGGCAGCCTAGAAATAAAGCTTCAAAGCAAACTGAATCTGGCGCGGATCAAGCGGGTTGTCGCGCGTGGAGCCGATCTCGCCGAAGTGCACGTCGTTGAAGTTTGTCGAACCGGAAACGGCATTCACACCGTTACCACCGAATCCCGGGTAGTTAAAGTTTGGATGATTGAGGATGTTAAAGAACTCTGACCTGAACTCGAGCCTGAAGCGTTCGGTCAGTTGGAAGTTCTTAAAGAGAGACAAGTCCAAACGATTGAATCCCGGACCCGCAATCTGCGAGGGGCCCGTTCCACCCAAATACCCTGCAGGTGTGGTCTGAGGAATACAGTTAGAGGGGGTGGGTGTGGCAACCCCAAATTGGCACGGCTGTGCGAACGCCGCCGCATTCAACATAGCGGGATTCCCATCCGCGTTTATGTGTATAGATGTACGTGGGTTTTGTCCGGGCAGTACGAATGAATAGCAACTGGCATTCTGTGCGGTTCCCGAAGGGCAATCGATCTTAAACGGTTGACCGCCTTGCATATTCAGGACCCACTGCACTGCCCACCCGCCAAGGAGAGCGTTCGTCGCCCCGCTCGCATTCCCCATGTACGGCTTGCCCTTGCCAAAGGGGAGCTCGTAACCGCCACTGACGTGCAGCACATTGCGAATATCGAAGTTTGCCAATCCGTAATCAGCGTGGATCCCGACACCGGGAACGTACGGAGCTCGATACCCATTTCCTGCGAACCCGTTCAACAGATCCAAAGCGTCAGAGCGCACTTTGGAATAGGTATATGCCACCATGAAATTGAGGCCTCTGTTGAACTTCTTCGTAATATTGGTTTGTAACCCGTGGTAATAACTGCTTCCCGAAGTAACAGCATAACTCGCACCTTGGGCAAAGTCTGGGAAAGGGAGTCCACCTTGAGTCGGGTCGGGAACAACATCTGTGTCCTTCGCTTTTGTTAGCTTCGTGCCCGGGGCAAACAGCGCTGATGGCGCATTGGATCCTGGGAATACCTCCAGATGTCGGCCAAGCGTCGTTACGTACCCGGCCTGGACGGACAACGTTGGTGTCACGGCGTACTGCAGGGTGAAATTGCCGCCCATTGAGTATGGCGTTTGATAGTCAAACTGAATACCTCGAAGCTGTAGACCATGAGCATCCACCAACTGGGGAACCAGTGGAATACAGGCAAAACCCGTTTGAACCTGGGCGCTGTTTATCGGTGTTGAAGAGTTGGCCGGGCAGGGAGAATTGTAGATTACTGGCGTCCAATCGTTCGGGTGATTAAAGTCGAAAGAGAATTGGAAAGGATAGTTCTCACCAAGGTTGGGAGAATACCCGCGGTTTTCAAAACCGTTGTAGAAGATGCCAAAACCACCTCGGGCTACTAATTTGGGCGTTACCTGATATGCAAAGCCTAAGCGAGGTGCAAAGTTGGATTTTTGCGATTTGCCCAATCCCTTTCCATATCTATTCGTAATGACTGGGTTAATGCCATCCGCAACCATCAGATCGTTGAAGCTTGTTGAAAAATCAGACGCGTTGGCGTTCTGACTCTCGGGAATGATGTACATCGGGGAACCCGTAGGCGGACCGAACGGAACAAAGTTCGCCTGTTTTCCATAGTGATCATAGACCAATCCGAAGAAATCCCATCGCAGACCGAGGTTCAATGTCAGCTTCGAGGATACCTTCCAGTCATCTTGTACATAAGCTCCCCAATAATTCTTGCCGTTGTCACTGAGTGAGATATTCGAGGCAAACACTTCGTTTGGGCCTCCCACGTAGTCCTGGAAGCAGGGCGCCGTTCCGGGCGTAGGACACCCGCTGCCAAGAGAATTCGTAGTTGGAGCCAAAAGGAACTGTGCTCGACCGACTGTGTTATCACCTGAATTTGGAAATTGAGTGTAAGCACCATTGAAATCGAACTGCCCACGAGACCATGGTGGCTGTAGAGTTGAAAACTTCACATGCTGCTGCTCGAATCCCGCCTTGAACGTGTGCTTGCCATAAATCTTCGTGAAGTCATCCGTCACTTGGATCGTCGAAGTGACCTCGTCAGATGGCAGAAACGCATTGCCACCAAGAGTCTGGAGCCCACCAATGCTGAATGCCGGCAGACCACCATTCTCTTTCTCTTGCGGAATGCCCAGCACTCCGAAATCAGCCGGGAGGCCGCTCCCGCCCGTGCCCGTTAGATTATTCGCTTCCGGAATGTTACGTGTAGTGTGCAGGTAGTTGAGACCCACTCGTGCGACGTTGATAGTGGTCGGCGTGAACATGTGGTTCCAGACAAGAGCGCTGTGCTGCGAGTTCGCCGTCTGGTTGCCTTGGAAAAACCCACCGCCATCGGCCACGCCGCCGAAAATACTCGGGATCAACTCCGGCTTATCGTCATAGCTAAAGCTGTAGTAGAGCTGATCTTTTTGCGTAAAGTCCATATCCAGCCGAACATCGAACTGTTTTTCATTCTGTATGAGTACGGGGGAGTTAGCGTAGTTGTTAACCACCCCACTATTTGTAGGCGCAGGGTACAAATTCAACAGGGCAATTGCCTGCTGATCTAGTCGGTCGGCAGGAATGATGTTCCCGGGAAACGGGTCGCGCGTCCATGTCGAACCAACTAGCCTGGTAGTTGCGGGGTCATAAATTACGCCTTTTCCATTTCCTTGGAGCAGGTCCGAGAAATCCGTGTAGCCGCTGTTTCGTTCCGCAGCGGTGGGTACTGAACCAATTTGCGGCTGTCCTTGACGTAGCCGCCAGATTTGCAGATCGCCAAAGAAGAATATCTTGTTCTTGAGTACAGGTCCGCCGATTGTCCCGCCGAACTGGTTCCAGCGAAGCTCAGCTTTTTTCGCGGGTGTACAAACCCCTGCATTGCAGTTATGTTCAAAGAAATCTCTGGCGTCCAGTGCGTCGTTCCGGAAAAACTCCCAAACATCTCCGTGGAATTCGTTGCTGCCCTGTTTCAACGTCGCATTCAGAACCGCCGCACCAGACCTGCCAAACTCCGCGCTGAAATTCGTGGTCTGTACTTTGAATTCCTGAATGGCATCGACTGGCGGAAGTACTACAAAGTTCGTCCCGTTCAGGAAATCAACCGTATCCGAGTTGTTGTCGATTCCATCCAGCATGTAGTTGTTCTGTGCAGGACGGAAACCGTTCGCCGAGAAAGCGCCTGAGGCAGCATTCCCTCGGGTATCGGACTGAGGTGAATTCACGCCTTGAACCAACTGCGCCAGGAAAGTGAAGTTGCGGCCATTTAGCGGAAGATCGTTAACGCTGCGCTGGTCCACAACCTGCCCAACCGACGCATCCTGATTTTGCAGCACTGGAGTCGCGGCCGTGACCTCAATTGTCTCGGTCTGGCTACCAGGCTTTAAGCTGAAATTCAGGGCAATACTCGAACCGATATTGACCGTGACGTCGGGATGAGTCGTGGTTTGAAAACCCTGCGCGGTAACTTCCAACTTGTAGGTTCCAATGCGAACAGGTGAGAAGGTGTAAACACCATCAGAGCTGGTCGTATTGCTCAGTGCAGCGCCGGTTCCCTGGTTCGTCAGAGTGACTTTCGCGCCACTCACGACCGCACCGGATGCGTCTGTGACTGTGCCCGTAATCGATCCGGTGTCCACCTGCGCAAGGAGGGTCGCTGCGCCTAACCAGCTGACGAGAGAGATTACTGCCAGAATTCGCAAAATCCGAGAGCTGCCGATCACGGCCATATCGTTCTCCCCATCCAGTGCCTTCCTGGGCCTGGACCATACACGAGATTGAGTCGAGGGCAATAACCCTATCGCCCGGCAAGACACAGCCTTTCGGCCATGCCACTAAGATGGCGAAGTCACAATTCAGACCTTGGCCGCTACGCGATGGATCGCGCAGTTGACCTTGGAAAGTCCTACGGTTTTCCTGAGTTCAACCCCACGAAACTCTGAGAAGTCCCAAGAACCCCGTGAAAGAAACGTTTTCCCCAAAAACACCAAAAACAACTTAAACGCTTAACTAGTAGATTTGAATTATCACGTGCTAGAAATGACTGTCAAGGATTTTTTCGACGTGCTACACTCCACCCGCTTCGATGTAAGTTTTTGCACGCTTCAGGGATCAGACTTACCAAAACGATTTGGCGGCTGAAAAAATGACAGTGACCATTCGCGAAGTCGCAAGTGCCGCCGGAGTCTCGACCGCGACTGTTTCAAATGTTCTTAACAATACCGGCAAAGTCGGGGCTAACACCCGTCGACAGGTGCTGGCGACTGTGAGGAAACTTGGCTACGTTCCCGACGTCCACGCCCGCAGGCTTGCTTCAAATCGCCGACCTATGGGGATTATTGTTTCGGACCTGGAGAACCCATTTTTCCCAGAGGTCATCAAGAGTTTTGAGGCGCGGGCTCGGGAACTGGGCTATGACGCGATTCTGAGCGACACGAACTACGATCCGCATCGAACGCGGGAAGCCGCAGAACGAATGATGGAACACAAAGTCCGAGGTGTCGCCATCATGACGTCAGAAATCAGCATGCGCCTGGTGCATGAACTTGCACGACGCAAGATTGCCGTCACTTTTCTGGATCTCGCTCCTGTCAGCGGCTACATGAGTAATTTGCGAATCGACTACGAATCTGGAATACAGCAGGTTGTTCGATACCTGCACGGTCATGGGCACAAGCGGATCGCATTCATCGCCGGACGCGAAGGGCTCAAATCCAACAAGGTACGCCAGGAGGCCTACGAAGGGTGCATGCGAGAACTGTGGCTTCCAATTGGACCCATCCTCCGCGGTAATCTGCGATTCGAAGGAGGTCTGGAAGCGGGCCGGGCCGTTGCCGCAATGAAGCCTCGTCCGACAGCGGTCGTGGCGGTCAACGATCTGACTGCAATAGGAGTGGTCAAGGGTTTGTTAGGATCCGGATGCCGAGTCCCGGAAGATGTATCGGTGACCGGGTTCGACAAGACGCGGTTGGCTGAATATAGCAATCCTTCATTGACTACGGTCGATATTCATCGAGATCTGCTTGGCCGAATGGCAGCAGACGCGCTGTACGAACTCACAAATTCCGAAAATGCGCATGGCAAGGAATATCGCATCGGAGCAGAACTCGTCATCGGCGACTCTTCAGGTCCGGTTTCCAGCCGGCATGCCTGATACACTGCCCGTAGAAACTCTCCTTCAAACGTCACAATATTTCGGGCGTGGTTCCATGGTCTCGGTGAAAGCAACTCTTTTATTTGCTTGTGCATTCTGCATTCCCAGCTTTGCTCTTCCAGTCCACAATCAGGCATCTGCAAACCACGGCGCACCAACTGTCCCGGTAGCGGCGGAACTTGCTCACGCTGAATCGCTTTTCCGAGATGGGCGGTTAGACGAAGCAAAGGTTTTCGTTCAACAGTTCCTGCAGTCTCACAGTTCGAGCATCGACGGCTACAACCTCCTCGGAATCATTTGCAGCAATCAACGCGACTACGAGTGCTCACTCGAAGCGTTTCAGCAGGCCTTGAAACTGAACCCCTCTTCAACCAAGACACATAACAATTTAGGAGACGTTTACGCGTCTTCGGGAAAAACCGATCTTGCTGAAAAAGAATTCAGAAAGGTGCTGGCCACAGCTCCGTCGGATCCAAAGGCGAACTACAACCTTGCCTTGCTGCTGCTATCGAGACAGAAGCCCTCCGCCGCAATTCCTCTCCTGCAACGGGTTCATCCACCCACGCTAGAGGTCCGCATGAACTTGGTGCGCGCAAACCTCCGCGCGGGGAATGTCGCCGAAGGACTCACCCTTGCCAGACAGCTTTCACTGGACGACAAGGCCGACGTGCAGCGACATTTCACACTCGGCCTGCTCCTGGCAGATGAAAAGCAGTACAAACCGGCAGCGCTTGAGCTTGAGAAAGCCGACGGGCTGAAACCCGGAACTTTTGAGATTCTCTACAATCTCGGCCAGATTTACCTGAATGCGGCTAACTATTCGAAAGCCGAACTGGTATTGCGCCGAGCGTTGGCGCTGAAACCAGATTCTGCAGACGCGATGTATCAACTTGCCCGCGTACTCCAGGAAGAATCCCGCCCGGTTGATGCCCTCGACACCCTGGCTCGCGCATACAAAATTGCTCCACAGAACACCGACATCATCTTCCTCCTGGCGCGCGTCAGCATGACGCAGAATTTTTATGAGGACGCCATTCCCCTGCTTGAATCTGGCATCAAGATCGCGCCGCAACGTGTCGATTTACATGCGGCGCTGGGTGAGAGCCTGTTTATGTCGGGAAAAACGGAGAAAGCAGTTGAGGAATTCAAGAAACTCATTGAACTGGATCCGTCGGCTCGCTCTTACACCTTTCTGGGACTTTCTTATCGACACCTGGGTCGCTTCGATGAAGCACGCAAGTATTTCGAAGAAGGATTGAAGCGAGATCCCAGGAACGCTGGATGCCTGTTCAATCTCGGATTCATCGAAGAGCGTCAAGGAAACACTTCGGCGGCCGACGAAAGGTTCCAGCAGGCTCTGCGTTCGAACCCGAATTTCTCCGACGCACTTATCGAACTGGCAAGCCTTCGGACGAAAGAAAAGAAATTTACCGAAGCCGCCGAACTCCTGCGCCGTTACGTAAAAGTTGCTCGCGATCCTGCTCCGGGCTATTACAAGCTCGCTATGTTGGAGCGCTCCCTTCATCAAATGGAAGCCGCGCAACGGGACTTGCAGGTTTTCCAAACGCTTTCGAAGAATGCCTCCACAGGCCCGTACCCGTACCAGCACCTCTTCGACTACCTGAACAATCGCTCCAACTTGTCCCGAGCAGAGCAGACCCAACTCGATGTCACTGAACTGAGCAACCAGATCAAAAAGAATCCGGGGCAACCGCGGGATCTCTACTTATTGGCAGAAGCGTATCTCAAGCTCGGCAAACGCCAGGAGGCGCTGGACGCCATCGCTCAACTGGACCAGATAAGCTCAGCCGACTATCGCACTCAGACTGGCGTGGGCGTGTTACTGGCCCAGTATCACCTGTACGACGAAGCCATATCGCACTTCCAAAACGCTCTTCGCGCAAACTCTGATTCGGATGAAATAAAATTCGATATCGCCGACGCATATTTCCGGAAGGGAGCGTACGACCAGGCACTGCAGGCGATTCAGACAATTTCCGCTGCCGGACAAAAAGACGACACGACGCTTTCATTACTGGCGGACATCTATGCGCATCTCGGGCAAAGCGCCAAAAGCGTTGAGATCTTTCGTGATGCCATCGCCCGCAATCCTGATAACGATCAGTATTATTTATCACTTGTGTTGGTGCAACTTCGTAACGGTGACCCCTTGGGCGCTGAGCAAACCCTGAAGAAGGGCCTTCAGCGACTTCCTGCCTCGGGCAAAATCCAATGGGGCCTCGGTCTCGTTTCGGCTCTGCAGGGAAATACCATAAAGGCCACGGAACAATTGGAGCGCGCAGTCGACCTGCTGCCGGAATGGGCTGGCAGCTATTCAACCTTGGGAGTCTTTTACTATCAGACCGGGCAGGTCGAAAAGGCTCGCGAGGTATTGAATCGGTTTAGAGGCAGCAACGTTGGCGGCCTGGACGTACAGCGCATCGAACAAGTCCTGTCGCAGACCCCGTCAAAACCTGCGGCACCGAACGAACCACTGAATACGCAGGCGAGACAACAGTTGTTGCAGTTCGCGCTGATCATCGCTGACCGCACGCTTTGAGCTCACGTTCCAAACTGCGCTAGAATGCACCCCTAGCGACTCGCAGCGTGACTCACGTCAGACGCGAGGATACAACTGCTTTTATTTCGGGTAATGGGGAACCACTCGCGGTATAGACGCACTACATTGGTCGGAAGTGTAGTTCCGACTTTTTGCGTGCTCGCCGTTTTTCTGATCGATAATCCACTTGGCTACTCCCAAAACGCGCCGACGCCCGGATCCAAATCCGCGGTACAGATTCCGGTCCGCTACATCGACGTTCGCAAAGAAGCAGGAATTACGTTCCAGCAAGATTCAACTCAGACTGAAGAAAAGTACTATCTGGAAACGATGGGTACCGGAGTCGCATGGCTCGACTACGATCAGGACGGACTGATGGATCTTTTCTTCGTCCAATCTGCAGCAACCGATCTCTATAAGCCCATTCGGCCTCTGCGCTCTGCGCTCTACCGCAACAACGGAGACGGAACCTTCACGGAAGTCACAGCCAAAGCTGGCCTGGGCGGAGAGGGCCACTACGGACAAGGTGTGGCGGTGGGCGACTTCGACAATGATGGGTATCCCGATATTTATGTGACCGGATACGGGCGCGCGATTCTGTATCACAACAATGGAGACGGCACCTTCAACGACGTCACAACGAAAGCTGGTGTCGTCGACGAATCCGGGTGGTCTACCAGTGCAGGTTGGTCCGACTACGATAAGGATGGTTGGCTCGACCTCGTTGTAACGAACTATATTGAGTGGAATTCCAAGAACAATATCTGGTGTGGGGAGCATCGCCCTGGATATCGCTCTTATTGTCATCCGGGAAATTACAAAGGACAACGGGTCAAGCTTTATCACAACAATCACGACGGAACTTTCAGTGACGTGAGCGATGCCTCGGGAGTTGGCAAACCGGAAGCCAAAGGCATGGGGGTTGTGTTAGCGGACTTCAATAATGATGGTTGGACAGACATCGCGATTGCGAATGATTCCTGGCCGAACTTTCTTTTCATTAATAAACACAACGGGACTTTTGACGACGTTTCACTTGTGTCAGGGATGGCCGCCAGCGAAGACGGGCGCTATGAAGCAGGAATGGGCATCGATGCTGCAGACGTAGATGGCGATGGCTGGATGGATCTCTATGTGACCCATCTGGATTTCGAACTGAATCGTCTTTATCACAATAACCAGGACGGCACTTTCACTGATGACACATATAACTCCGGTCTCGGCAACAAGGCCATCTTGCTGAGCGGGGTCTCGATGAAGTTCCTGGACTACGATAACGACGGATGGAACGATATTCTGCAATTGAACGGCGCCATGCTCGACAATATTCAGCTTTATCACTCAGAGGTCTCCTACAAGGAACCATTGCTAATGTTCCGAAATCTGGGAAAGGGGAAGTTCGAAAAGATCTCTGACTCTCTGGGACCTGATTTCATGCGTCCGATCGTTGGGCGAGGCGTTGCCACGGCAGACTATGACAATGATGGCGACATCGACATCGTCACCAACAACCGCGATGAGTATCCTTCCCTGCTGCGCAACGACGGCGGCAACTCGAACCACTGGCTTACTGTTTTGCTGATCGGAACCAAGTCCAATCGCGACGGAACAGGAGCATCGCTCAAACTTACCTCTCAGGGCATCATGCAGACAGAGCAGGCCAAAGGCGGCATGGGCTACATGTCTGCTAGCGATCCCCGCATTCACTTCGGTCTGGGTCAAAGAACGAAGATTGATTCTCTTGAGATCACTTGGCCGAGCGGACAAGTCCAGAAGCTAACAGATGTTCCTGTCGACCAGATCATCGCCGTCAAAGAGGGCACCGGAATCGTTCAACACAAATTTCCCAGAATCGCGAGTGCAAAGTGAACTTGCGACGGCGTCATTTTCTAGGTTCGTCGCTCGTGGTCTTCGGCTCAACACTGATGGACGCTTTGGCTACTCCACTCTGGCGATGGAATCGTCCCCTCGTTCTCGATTCGAAGGCAGCTGGCGAACCAGAGTCGGTTCAATTCGTGGATGTTGCTAAAGAGGCAGGGCTGAACATCCCTAACGTTTGGGGGTCCGACACGAACAAACGCTACATCATCGAGGCTAAGGGAAGTGGCATTGCATTTTTCGATTATGACAACGACGGTTGGCTCGATATCTATTTGACCAACGGTAGTCGGCTCGGAGAGAAATGGCCGGAAGGCAAAGCCCCCACTTCTCAACTGTTCAAGAACAATCGCGACGGCACGTTCACCAACGTGACCGAGAAGTCAGGACTCGGGCGCACCGGCTGGCAGACAGGAGTCTGCGTCGGTGACTACGACAACGATGGATGGGACGACTTGTTCTGCTGCTTCTGGGGACACAACGTTCTTTTCCACAACAACGGAGACGGCACCTTCACCGACATGACTCGGAAGGCCGGACTCTACGATGAACAGATTCGTTGGGGAGCAGGATGCACTTTTCTGGACTACGACCGCGATGGTCGTCTCGATCTTTTCGTCTGCAATTACATCAAGCTTGATCCTGCACAGACACCTGGACCTGGATCGCCGGCGGAATGCCAATGGAAAGGTATTCCGGTTATGTGTGGCCCACGCGGCCTAACCGGCGACACGAATGTTCTGTTTCACAATAACGGTGACGGGACATTCACCGATGTGTCTGCCAAATCGGGCATCCTGAAACCCGGTCCGCGCTACTCGATTACTGCCGTCTCGTACGATTTCGACAATGATGGCTGGCCCGACATCTACGTGGCCGTCGACTCTCAGCCCAGCATCCTGTTTCGCAACAACCACGACGGAACATTCACTGACGTCGCAATGATCGCTGGTTGCGCCTACAGCGAAGATGGTCACGAACAGGCTGGAATGGGGGTCGGGGTGGGCGACTACGATTGCGACGGATGGCTGGACATTTTCAAAACAAACTTTGCCGATGACACGTGCAATCTCTATCACAACAATGGCGACGGGACCTTCAACGACGTAACATTCTCATCCGGAATCGGAATCAACAATCGATATGTCGCATGGGGCTGCGGGTTCATAGACTATGACAACGATGGCTGGCAAGACATCATTCAGATCAACGGTCATGTGTATCCGCAAATCGATGCGCACGACATCGGCCAGAGTTACAAGAATCCACGCCTGGTCTATAAGAATCTGCGCAACGGGCAATTTAAGGATGTTTCCTCTTCAATGGGGCCCGGAATCAGCGAGCGTTTCTCCAGTCGCGGCGCGGCTTTTGGCGATTACGACAATGACGGGGACCTCGATGTTCTCGTACTCAACCTGGGCGACGCGCCTTCCCTTCTGCGAAACGATGGCGGAAACAAACAGAATTGGATCAAGCTGAAGCTGATCGGAACGAAATGCAATCGAACGGCGATCGGCGCCCGCGCTCGTGTAGTAGTTGGAGGGCACGCACAGATCGATGAGGTACACAGCGGATCGAGCGTGATGTCACAGAGTGACTTGCGTCTTCATTTTGGCTTGGGCAAGGCCGACGTTGTTGATGCAATCGAAATAAAGTGGCCGACAACACAAAAAACTGAAAAGTTTACGAATGTGAAAGCCAACCAGATCATTACAATCCGTGAGGGCAGCGGTATCGTCACCTCCGCTCACTAATCGATGTATTTTCCAGGAACCGCTAGTTCAGCAGGTACACGCATGAAAGCTCTTCTCCTTTCGGAATATAAGAAGCTTGAAATGGTAGACGTGCCGGTTCCGGAGCCGGCGGCCGGCGAGATTCTCATCCGGGTCGCGGCCTGCGGCATTTGCGGTAGTGACGTGCACGGCTACGATGGATCGACTGGTCGGCGCATCCCACCCATCGTTATGGGTCACGAAGCGGCTGGAATCGTCGCGCGCGTTGGAGAGGGAGTAAGTACTTTTTGCGAAGGCGACCGCGTCACCTTCGATTCAACTATTTACTGCGGCGACTGCGAGTATTGCCGCCGGAATGAAGTGAATCTTTGTGACCGGCGCGAGGTTCTCGGCGTTTCCTGTGGAGACTATCGTCGTGCTGGCGCCTTTGCTGAATTCGTATCAGTCCCCGCTCGAATCTCTTATCGGCTTCCTGAGAGTCTTTCATTTCCCGAAGCAGCACTACTTGAGGCAGTATCCGTTGCGCTTCATGCGGTTTCGCTGGTCGATATCAAACCAGGGAGCACCGCCCTTGTCGTCGGTGCGGGTACGATCGGCTTGCTGATTCAGCAGGCACTCAGGGTTGCTGGATGCTCGCGCGTGTTCGTCACCGATATTGATCGGAATCGCCTGTCTTTGAGCGAATTGCTTGGCGCTACATTGACTTTAGTCTCCGGTCCGAACTTACCTCATGAAGTATTGCGAGCTTCGAATGGAACCGGCGTAGACCTTGCAGTGGAAGCTGTCGGCAATACTGCCGCCGTCCAGTCGGCGATCGATTGTGTTCGCAAGGGTGGTGACGTCGTGCTCGTCGGCAATGTTTGTCCCGAAGTGACACTTCCCTTGCAGAAGGTGGTCAGCCGGCAAATCACCCTACACGGTTCTTGCGCTTCGGCAGGAGAATATCCGCGAGCCATTGAACTGATGAGCAAAGGCAAGATCAAAGTGAAGCCCCTCATCAGTGCAGTGCGTCCGCTCGGCGAAGGACTGCAGTGGTTCGAGCGGCTCCATGGCCGCGAAGCTGGCCTAATGAAAGTGGTGCTGGAACCAGGAGCACAGCCATGAGCGAGTTGTTCGATCTCACCGGCCGGGTTGCGATCGTGACTGGAACCAGCCGTGGCCTTGGACAATATTTCGCGCGCGCACTGGCCAAAGCAGGGGCCGACCTTGTACTCACGAGCCGCAAACGAGAGTCTCTCGCAAGCTTCGAAGACGAAATTCGCTCCCTGGGTCGAAAGGCGGTGTCTCTGGAACTCGACGTTCGCGATCACAACAGTATCGAGGACGCTGTCACCAAAGCGCAGGAAGCGTTCGGCCGGATCGACATCCTGATCAACAATGCCGGCTGCAACGTTCGCAAGCCGGCTCTTGACGTCACTTGGGACGACTGGAATCTGGTTCTCGATACGAATCTTCGCGGAAGTTTTTTCGTAGCGCAGGCAGTTGCACGCTTCATGGCACCGCGTGGATATGGACGCATCGTCAACATCGGCTCAGTTACGAGCGTCGCCGGATACGCAGGGCTTGGTCCATACGGTGCTAGCCGCGGCGGCATACGACAGCTCACGATGAGTCTGGCCGCAGACTGGGGTAAGTTCGGCATCACTGTGAACTGCCTTGCGCCGGGCTGGTTTCGCACACAGCAGAACAAGGCTCTCTATGAAGATGAGGAATGGGTCGAATACCTGACAGAGCGCATTCCGTTGCAGCGGCCGGGACAGCCGAATGATCTTGATGGAGCTGTTGTCTTTCTCGCGTCAGAATCCAGCCGTTACGTCACAGGGCAAACGATTCTTGTAGACGGCGGCATTTCCACGGGCGCGCTTCGCGCCCTACTCCGAACTCAAGCCCGTTAGCGGTACGCGAATTTATCGATGCACTCGAGCCGCGAACCCTCCGCCCGGGGCAAGATGTATCTTCAATTTTGTTGCACGAGTGATTTGCTGAGTTGACTTATTGTAGTCGCCGGCATTCCGGTCTGCATTCATACCGTCCTGGTATGACTCCAGAGTAAAGCTACCATCAGGCAAGAACGCGAAATCGACTTCGAGATCGCGAGCCGTCCAATCCGTCATAGCCCCTACATACCAATCCGAACCGTTTCGGCGCGCCAATAAAACATATTGCGAAATCTTCGCATCGAGTACCTTCGTTTCATCCCACACGGTTGGTACCGGCGCGAGAAACTCCATTGCCTCTGGCTCGCGAAGATAATTGGATGGAGTATCGGACAACATCTGCAACGGCGCCTCGTACACCACATACATGGCCAACTGCTGGCACCGCGTCCCCAACGCCATTGGTTGCGAATTTATTGGCGCGAACGTCTTGCGTGTGGCATTCCGCATAGCGCCGGGCGTGAAATCTAAAGGACCGAGGAACATGCGCGTAAACGGCAAGCTCACGTTGTGGGCCGGTTCCGATTCCCAGCTCCACTTGCTCCACTCCATGCCTCGCACGCCTTCGGTATTGATCAGGTTCGGCCATGTACGCGTCATCACAGCTGGCTTCTGATCACCGTGGAAATCGACGAGCATATGACGCTTGCCCGCTTCGCGAGACACCTTGTCAAAGTAGTTGATCATGATCTGATCACTACGCTGCATGAAATCGACTTTGATACCTTTAACGCCCCACTTCTCGAACTGGTCGAGAGCAGGGATCAATTGGTCATCTAACGTTTTCCAAGAGGCCCACAAGATTAAGCCCACGTTCTTTTGCTTCGCGTATGCGACAAGTTCTTCGATGTTGAGTTCTGGCGTGACCTCGAGCAGGTTCCCGAGCTTGTACCAACCATCGTCGAGAATTATGTACGGCAGGCCATACTTCGCCGCAAAGTCGACATAGTATTCATACGTTTTCGTATTGATGCCGGCCTGAAAATCCACTCCGTAAATATTCCAGTCATTCCACCAGTCCCAGGCAACTTTGCCCGGGTGGATCCAGGAAGTGTCCTGCAACTTCGAGGGACTCTCGAGCAAATACACCAGTTGATTCGTGATCAGGTCTCCATCGTGATCGACGATTCCGAGCACTCGCCAAGGGAAAGTGCGCGTTCCCGAAGTGACAGCGATGTAGTCCGCGGCCTCGATTACTTTGTAATCGCGATCGCTGGTCTGCTGTTCTTTCAGTGGAAACGGCGGGAATGTGCCATGCAATGAAAAACCCGGTGCTCCCCCAGTCAGCCATAGACCGGGATAGTCGCTTAGATCCGACTCCGCGATTGCCAACTTGGCGCCTCGGCCCACATCCACAACCGCTGGTAGAGTAGCGATGTATTGCGGCGCAATTTCGCTTAGGTGTTGCGGAAGATACTTGCGCTCATTGTGCGAGTAAAAACTGTCTTCCTGAGGATAGTAGACAACATAGTTGCTTCCGAAATTGAAATCAGCCTGTTCGCCAAAAATCTTTACCTGCTTGTCAGGTAGAGAGGTTTCGAATCGGTACGCAATGCCTTCGTTGTAAGCGCGAAAAGCGACCGCGTAGCTGCCATCCATCGTGAGCTTGAGTTCATTGTAGTGATCGCGAATTTTGGCGAATTTCTGGCGGACAACCGGCTCGACAATTTCATCGGAGCTTCGCTGTTTCGCATTCACCACCTTGGGCTCAACACCCAGCTTCTTATGTTCCACATCGAGCGACAGAGAAGCATTTTCTAGCAAAGCTGTGCCGCGCAAGACAACGTCGTAACGGATCTGGCCTGCGGTGCGAATTCGAACTTCAATCCGCCCATCCGGAGACTTCAAATCGTAGCTTGCCTGTGCGCCGGCAATACCTGATCCGACCACAACAAACGCCAACAAGAGAATGCCTGCCCTCATGCTTCCCTCCTGAATCGTGGACTGCGAATGAAAGCAGAATCTATAGGAAGTTAAACGCTTTATCAACCGATGCACTTTGGCTGAGTTGACGAACCGACCTCAGGAATTATCGCGCTACTAAGACTACATCACCCTGAAAACACACGATTTACGGGTCTTGAGAGGTGTTCATCTCTCCGCGATTCCGAGCAGATTCGGCTTTGTCGGTTCTTGCGCTGTCCTATGGTGATCTTGGCCGGGTCGGTGTATAGTGTTTCTGCTCGGAGTATCCCCCCAAAAGGCCTTTCCGGCGGGCTCCGAGGACCAGTGATCAGTCGGCTGAGCCGTCCCAGGATCACTGAAACGGATAGACCCAATTCTTCCCCAAAGTTGTAGAGAATCCATGTCGCGGGTATTCCGCGGGGCAAAACAAACTTATGTCCTCTTCTCTCATAGCGGGGCGTTACGAACTTCAAGGACAACTCGGTGAAGGCGGGATGGGTGTCGTATGGAGGGCCATCGACGTCAAAACCGGCAGTTCAGTCGCCATCAAGTTGATGAAGGATATGTCCGACCCAATCGCGGTCGACTTGTTCACAAAGGAATGGCGTGCTCTGGCGGAGATTTCTCACCCGAATATCGTCGAAGTTCGCGACGTAGACGTCATCGAAGAAAACGGAGTCAAAAAGCCATTTTTTGTGATGCCGCTGCTGCGCGGCACTACCCTTGCCGACCTTATTTCTGATGCCAGTGCGCGCCTGACTGTGGAACGAGTCGTCGAGATTGCGACCCACGTGTGCCGGGGACTCCATGCGGCCCACCAACGGGGACTGGTGCACCGGGATCTCAAGCCGAGCAACATCCTGGTGATGGAAGACGACAGCGCAAAGATCATCGACTTCGGCGTCGTGCACTTGGCCGGCTCTAAATCGGTCACTGGACAGAAGGGTACTTTCCAATACATGTCCCCCGAGCAAGCCACGATGCGGGAAATAACGCCTGCTTCGGACTTGTTCGCGATGGGGATCATCCTCTACGAAGCTCTCACTCGGCGGAAACCTTTTGCGCGCACCACCGTTCAGGAGACAGTTGAAGCGGTGCTGAAGTTCATCCCACCGTCGGTCTCTGAGCTGAATCCAAACGTCAATCAATCGCTGAGCCGCGTAGTTCACAAGTGCCTGGCCAAGCAACCAATCCACCGTTTTGCCAGCGCGCGCGATCTGGCCGACACACTGCAAAAGGCGCTTCGCAATGAGTCGGTTTTTGACTCAGCCAAAATTGAGCAACGCATCGAGCGCGCCAAGTCCGCCTACAAGTCGGGCGACGAAGGTTTCGCCTCTGAGATTCTGTCGGAACTTGAGGCCGAAGGTCATCTCGACCCCCGTATCACCGTATTGCGCATGCAGATCGAGTTGGCCGCAAAAGCAAAAAAGACCCGCCAACTGCTGGAAAGTGCGCGCGCCCGCATGGAACAGGACGAGATTCCATTGGCGCTCGACAAGATCCGAGAGGTGCTCGAACTGGATCCGGAGAACGCCGATGCGCTGGCAATGCGGCAATCGATGGAGAAGCAGCGCAGCGAAGGCCAGATCACACGATGGCTGGAGTTAGCGCAAACACATTTAAACAATCGCGACTTCGGAGCTGCCCGGAGCGCGGCGCAGGAAGTGCTGGCCATCAATCGCGGAGATGCGCGAGCTTTGGATCTGCTCGAGAAGATCGAATCCACGGAATCCGACGCGCAGCGCATCCGTGAGCAAAAAGAGCAACTTTACAGTTCTGCTTTGCGCGCATACCAGAATGGCGAGATCTCGACCGCGCTCAGTAAACTCGAGCGTCTGTTCTCCGTGGCACAAGCCAACCCCAATGCATCGATTCCGGAACGCGAAGCGGTTTATCAAAGCTTTTACAAAGAAGTTCGGTCTGAGCGCGATACCATTCACAGCTCCCTTGAAGATGCGCAGCGCCTGTTTCGCGAAAAGAATTTCGCCGGCGCCATGGCGCTCTGTAAAGACCTGCTTGCCAAATACCCCAACGATGGTACTTTTCAGGCTCTAAAGATCCGCATTGAGGATGCGGAGCGTCAGGAGCTTTCGTCGTATACGGCGGAACTCTCCAACAGACTAGAGGCTGAACGCGATTTAGATCGCCGAGTCAACATCGCAAAGGAAGCGTGCGAGCGGTATCCCAATGAGGCTCAGTTTGCACAACAACTCAAGCTGGTGCGCGAACGTCGCGATCTCGTGAATTCGATTGTAGTGAAAGCACGGCAATACGAAGAACGCGGCCAGTTTGCCGAAGCCATCAGTCAATGGGACATCCTGCGCAATATTCACCCGGATTATCCCGGCATAGCCTTTGAATTGGAGCAGATCAAAAAGAAGCGCGATCAACAAGGTCAGGAAGAAGAACGTTCCCGACTGATCAATGAAATTGATGCCTTAATGAAAAGCCGGGCTTACGCCAAGGCTGTTGAGTACGCGGGCTCCGCGCTGCAGGAGTTCCCCAATGACACTGAGTTCGCGGGACTCAGGACGCTGGCAGAGCAGGGACTGGAGCGCACAAAGGAGTCCCGGCGGCTGTTTGAGGAGGGTCAACGCTGCGCGACTCAGGGAGATTTGCAAAAAGCTACCGAGTTGTTGCGAAGCAGCCTGAACCTTGATCCGCGCGCACCAGGCCTGCGCGACGCGGTAATCAATGTCCTGGTAGAACAGGCCCGCGCATTCGGAGAGGACGAATGGCAGAGCGCTGAGTCGCTTTGCCAGGAAGCCAGCGAACTGGACGTGAATCATCCAGCCGTCCGCTCCTTGCGCTCAAGCCTGATGGATGCCAAGCGGAAGGCATTTGTCATTCAATGCTTGACCGAATGCCGTGCCCTTGTTGCCTCCGGAAAGATGGGTGAAGCGGGAGAACGAATCCATGCGGCCCGCAAGGTATATCCGAACGATTCCCGGTTAGAGCAGTACGAAGTGGCCCTGCAAAAAGAACTGAACGAATTCGTCCGCCAGGAACAGAAACGTATTGACCAAGCCGCATTGGCCGACAATCGCCGTTTGGCCGAGCAGAATCCTGATCGCGCCAACCTTCGCGCTGTCTTGGAGAGATCGTACGCTATTCGTGCTCAGCATCCTGACGACGTACAAATCGCGCACACCGTTTCGGAGATTGAATTAGCCGTCAAAACTGCCGCAACCGTCGATGACGTGAAGCAAGTGATGGCAGAGCCCGCTCGTACCGGAACCGCCGGATGGCGGGCGACGATGATTCATCAGGCACCCGCACCCGTTGCGCCGCCACCTGGAAAGGACCCGAGTTCAAGTGCAGTAAAGAAAGGCCCGAAGTTAGTTGAGAAAACAGGAACCGCAACCAGCGCGAAGACCACGATGGCCGCGGCCACATCTCAGCCTATCGGCGGATCCCCGAAGACGGTTGAGCAAAAGATCTCTGCACTGCTGCGCTCAGGCGGAAACTGGTCTCCTGCGCGGCTTGGAGTGATCGTAGGAGTGCTGGTTCTGTTGCCATTACTTGCGTACTTTGCATCGCATCTCGGCAAGAACAGCGCGGGCACCTCAACGACTGGCAAAGTGACGATCACGACCAATCCGCCAGATTCCACTGTGATCAGTAACGGCACGGCCGTGACAAATGGGACTGTTGCAATCGGTTCGACTATTGAAGTCAGTCACCTTGGCTATGCGACGAAGCAGGTTCAGATTCAACGTCAGAGCGATGCGAATGTCCTGCTCGAATCGGAGCCGCTACACTTGGTGGTTCATACCTCGGCAACCGGCGGGACGGCGGAGCTTGATGGTCAAAAGATCGCAGATCTGACCGATGGCACCTTGGAATACGATCTTCCGACCGATCGGCTTGCTCACCAACTCACCGTAAGTGCCAACAACAAACCGATCTTCACGCTAAATATTCAGGCTCCCGCTGGTCAGCAGCCCCAGATCACTGGAGTGGATGGCAATGATCTGATCGTAGTTACGAGCTTGGGCAATCACGCAACCATTTATGGCGGAAGCAGCTTGGGCAATGCGGTGATCGGCGATCAGAATGTGGCCATTGGCCCAGCCGGAGCAGCAATCACGGTTTCCGAGCAGAATCACGACGTTGCATTCGGCCAGAGTGACAATCAGGGAAGTTTATCCGTCGAATTTTCAAACGCTCCAACCCTAGTCGTGCAATCGCTCAACGGTGATGGACGGATCTTCATTACCGCCAACTCGGACAAGGCTGTTCTCAGCATGGATGGAAAAGAGGTTCCGCGGCAGAATCGGGGATGGACTGTTAGTAAAGCGCCTGGATCCCATAAGTTCATGTTGACCGCGGAAGGCTTTGAACCTCAGTCGTGGACGATGAACACACCACGGCGTGGCGTGGTGAACAAGAACATCCAGTTGCGCGCCAGAACCGCTGCTCTGGCGATGGCTGGTCTGAGCATTTCTGGCGGAACACCAGGCGCAGCAGTCATCCTCGATGGAAAGAATATTGGAGAAGTGGATTCTTCCGGCAACCTCAACCTCCCAAAGGTTGTGGCGCAAGGCAAGCATACAGTGGCGATGACAAAGCCGGGTTTTGAAGGACGCGAATTCGAAGTCACAATCAGTCCGAGCGCACCGGGCAAACCCTTGGCCGACGCTCAAATTGCCCGGTCGGCGCTTTCCTCATCGATGGCCACGTTGACTTTTCAAACCAGCGCGAAAGGGGTAACGGTGAAATACCGCCGCTTCGGTGACTCGCAATTCAAGGACGTCAACACTTCGGACAGGACTCAGCTGCCGCCGGGACAGTATGAAATTGTCGCTGAAGGCGCTGGATATCAACGTTTCACAACCACCGTCACGCTAGGCAAGGAAGATGTCAATGTGCCGCTGAATCTCACCGCGGTTCCGGATTTCGAGTTTGAGGACTCCAAGCAGGTTGCTCACGAGGGTGCATGGCTTAAGTCCAAGACGCCAGGTAAATTCATCAACTTGAAGCCTGGGCTGCTTCGCGAGAATCTGGTGTTCTCACGTCCGGGCAAGACTTTGTTCTGGGATAAGAAAGTTGAGTGGATGGTCGAGGATCCGGCTCATCACTCCAAAGTGCAGTACTCTCTCGAGGGACAGAGCGGAAAGCTGATTCGCAAGATGTTTGTCGGGCAGGAATCATCCAACCAGCGAGAAGCTAAGGTAGAGGCGCAGTCCGCTGGACAAAAGGATTCGTTCTCATTGCACATCCGGGTGGAAGGTGGGAATGTGCGGATCACCAACGACAAAGGGACGGTGCTCGACGAGTTCGGCGTACCGGGTCAGGACTTCTCGAACGGCAGGATTGCGGTTCGAAGTGATTCCCTCTTTCTGGTACGCAGCGACAACTAGTTCGGAATCGCTACTGGAGTTCGCTACTTTTCTGGCAATGCCCAGGCAAAAAGGACGCTGCCGCTGCTAGTGAGCACATACTGCCTGCCGTCGAGCTCGTAGCTCGACGGAGAACTGACGATATTCCCACCCGAACCCGCATGCCACAGAGTTCTCCCGTCCGTGGAATCGAGTGCCAGAAAATTCCCATGCGCATCGCCCGTGAACGTAAGGCCTGAGTCCGTCGTCAGCACTCCCGCTCCGGATCCGCCAGGCCCGACTTCGTGGGTCCATCGAATCTTGCCTGTCTGGTAGTCAATTGCTTCGATGACACCCTTTCCCCAGACGCCGTAATCAGCACCAGCCCAGCCGTAAACTCCATCAGCAGGTTTCGCGAAGTAAATGCTCCAGCTCGGGTGAGCATCCACGATGAATAGACCGTTCTTGGTGTCAAAACTCGGAGAACGGTAGTTCGTCATGCCGCCTTCATCGGGCGCGATGAGACGGCCATCGGGAGCCGGTTCTTTCGCCGGATTCGGAATGGGATGACCTTCCTTGTCGACACCTAGGGTCCAATTCACCGGGCCGTATGGAACCGTCAGTAGACTCTTGCCGTTAGTGCGGTCAAGCACAAAGAAGTATCCGTTGCGGGAACTCTGCATGAGCATCTTCTTTGGCTGGCCGTGAAAATCTCCATCAACGAGCACTGGCGTCTCGACCGCATCCCAATCATGAGTGTCGTGTGGCGATACGGAAAACGCCCACACAAGTTTCCCTGTATCAGGATTTAGCGCGACGATCGAGCATGTGAACAGGTTGTCTCCAGGCCGGGTGGTTCCGTTCAATACAGGTGTCGGATTGCCCGTTCCCCAGTACAAAAGATTGAGTTCCGGATCATAAGTGCCGGTCATCCACGTCATTCCCCCGGTCGTTTGGTTTGGCGTGCCTGCGGGTGGAGTGGAATCCCATTGCCATTGCGTCGCTCCGGTTTCGGGGTCGATCGAGCGAAGATACCCCGTCAGGTTGTCGAAGTCTCCTGAAACACCGACAATGACATGCTTGCCCACGACCAACGGGGCCATGCTGGTCCAGTAACCCTTCGTCACGTCAGCGACCTGGACATTCCATCGCACGCTGCCGTCTTTCACATTCAGCGAAATCAAGTGCGCATCCGGAGTGAGAAAGTATAGATATCCGTTATACATCGCGACACCGCGATGTCCGATGTGTTCGCCTTGGCTACGTGGATGGGTGTAATGCCAAATCTGATGGCCCGATCGCGCATCGACAGCCCAAATGTGTTCTGGGATCGTGAAGTAAATAATTCCGTCAACCAGCAGAGGCGACGACTTAATCTCGGCTGTCTGGTTGGTCTGGAATGCCCAAGCCAACGACAAGTTCTTTACGTTCGTGGGAGTGATCTGGGTGAGCGGACTATGACGTCTCCCTGAGTAGTCGCCGTGATAAATCGGCCAACTGTTGGTGGGCGGATGCAGCAGAGTTTTCTCATCAGCGCCTTGCGCAAGCATGGTTGCAGAAAGCAGCAGCACACAAGCACTGCTCAAAAATGGTTTCTTCCAATCATTCATAGGCGGTTCGGGCCCTTGTCACCGATTTCTGAACTGTTTGCGGTGTTTCTTATTGCAGCGTTTGCAAGTACGCCATCAAGTTGTGAACATCGTCATCCGTATATTTACTGAACAGTTCCACGTGCTCTTCCTTCGAAGCATCAACTTTGTATTTCACATCGCGCGTCCGCCACGATTGATAGACGCCCTCGGGATTAATTAGTCCCACCGTGAATTCGTCCAGATAAACCAACGTGCCCGATATCGTCTTTCCATTGGCGAGCGTAACGATGACTTTGGATTTGGCGAACTTCGGATAGAGCATGCGCTCTTCAAGTTCAAGGCCCTTATAGCGTGACGCGATGCCTGCCAAATCTCCGGTAGCCGAGTGACACTTAGCGCATCCGCCAGCCCCATTAAAATATTTCTCGCCTGCGGCAGCGTTCCCGGTTTGAAGATCTGCCGGATCCACTCCCCTTCGCCCGCCACCGCCTTGACGGCCGCCTGCGGCTTGAGAACCCTGTTGCTGCTTATGGATGAAAGCGACAAGGTCTGCGATTTGCTCATCGGACAGAGCGAAGGGCGGCATCCGTTTTTCTGGACGTCCATTGCGAATGACCGGAGCGATCTTATCCCCGTCGACGTCCGCCACAACCAGCTTCGATCGCGTGAGATCGGGGCCGCTCTCTCCCCCTGTCGCATCCCTACCGTGGCAGAAAGAGCAGTACTGTCGAAAGAGCGCGGTACCTTCCTGAACCTGTTTGGCAGGATAGTTCTTCGGCTCAGGAGTCGCGTTCTGCGCCCCAGAAGTACCAGGATGGATGAACAGGAGCGCGGCTAGGGCTTGGATGTATAAATCAAATCGAAAGTGAGTCATGTTTAGTGTTCAGTCGATTGTGATGCGCGCGCATGAGAAGCGGTGCTGCCCTCAGTCATACCCAATACCCACTTGATTGCCTCAAAATACATCTTGCGAATATCGGGATCGCTCCAGGCTTCCTCAGTGTGCCCCAGTGTGGAATAGAAAACACGCCCTTTTCCATACATCTTGTCCCAGGCGACGGCAAAGTCGTGATCGGCACGATGTATGCGCGGATTGTTTTCATAATTGAGCTTCGTGGGATCAAGGCTCAGCAATACATGAACCTTATCGCGCGACCATTCCTTCGGTTGATAGATTTCGTCGTATTTGACAAAGGCCCTCGGGAAATGACGAACGGCCGGAAACTCCGGGTCTTCATTAATAACCGGGGCATTAAACGTCATCCACGGATGCTGGTCGAACCAGCCACCGATCATCTCTCCGTATTCCGGCCATTTGTAGTTGGTGTCGAGCGCGGCATGGACGCCGACGAAGCCTTTCCCTTCGTCCTTGATAAACGACATCATGTCTTTTTTCTGGCCATCATCGAGATCGAGTTCTCCGGTGGTACTCACGAAAACGATGGCATCGAAGTAATCGAGATTCTTTGCGTTTTTGCCCAAGTCTTTCTTCGTAATCAGTTCCACGTCGCTGCGAAGAATGGCCTCCCAGAGCCCACTTTCGCGCCCCATATTGTAAATTGCCACGATTGCTGGCGTAATGGAGTCATGCTCAAATCCTTTTGTTTGGCTGATCACAAGAACATGTTTGAGGTGAATTTTCTTCTCGCGCGGCGGCGCGGGCATGGAAGGGTCTACACCCGCTGGGTTTTGGGCTGAAATCAGTGCGGTCGCTATTGAAAGGAAAAGCGAAAGAAGCCAAAAGCATCTAGTTTTGCGCAAGAAGTCCCCCAGAGGCCGACGGCAAAACACAGAAAAAACCAAAATATCCCGGTGCCTCGCAGGACCTAAAGGTAACACAACCGACCTGCGATAGAATGGCCCGGGGATTATCAAAAGGAGCCAGAGGTCTATGCGCCTTGGAGTCTTCACTCCGCTGCTGTCAAAGCTTCCTCTCGATGCGGTTCTCAAGAAGTTAAGCGAACTCGATATCCATACCGTCGAACTGGCTACTGGAAACTACGTGGGCGACGCACATTGCAAGCTCTCGATGTTGGAAGACGCCGCGGCGCTATCAACTTTCAAGAAGACACTGAACGACCACGGCGTCACAATCAGTGCGCTGAGCTGTCACGGCAATGCCCTTCATCCCGACAAGTCCATCGCACAAGTGCATCGCGACACCAGCCGCAAGACGATCTCGCTGGCAGAAAAGCTGGGCGTTCCAGTGATGGTCGATTTTTCCGGCTGCCCCGGCGATTCGCCGAATGCCACTGCGCCGAACTGGGTCACATGCCCGTGGCCGCCTGACTTCCGAAAAGTCCTTGACTGGCAGTGGAACGAAGTCGTCGCTCCGTACTGGACCGAGCACGCGAAGTTTGCCGCTGATCACGGCGTGAAGATCGCCGTCGAGATGCATCCTGGATTCGTCGCCTACAGTCCGGAAACCATGCTGCGGTTGCGCTCGATCGCCGGCAAAAACGTGGGCTGCAACTATGATCCGAGCCATCTTTTCTGGCAAGGAATAGACCCGATCGCCGCTGTCCGTGTGCTGGGGGATGCCATATTTCATGTCCACGCCAAAGACACACAACTCTACCCCACGAACATGGTGCGTTCCGGCGTACTTGACACCAAGCCGTACACTGACGAGCGCGATCGCGCCTGGATCTTCCGTACGTGCGGATATGGCCACGGTATCGAGTTCTGGAGTGAACTGGTTTCGACCTTGCGGATGTTTGGCTACGACTACGTGATTTCCATTGAGCACGAGGACAGCCTGCTCTCCCCTGGCGAGGGGCTAACAAAAGCGGCGAGTTTCCTCAACAATATCGTGGTTCGAGAACAACCGGCCGCGGCTTGGTGGTCGTAAACAATTAGGAACTTATGAAAGCAATCAAGACAGCGATCTTCGGCACAGGTTTCATGGGTCGTGTGCATCTGGAAGCAGTGCAGCGCGTAGAGTCCGTGGAAGCGACAGCAATTTTCGGGAGGAACTCGCAAGCTCTTAAGGGACTCAGTTCCGGATTTTCGGTCCCGAAAACAACTAGCGATTATCGCGAGATACTCCAGGATTCTTCCGTGGACGCGGTGCATATTTGCACTCCCAACGCGCAGCACTTCTCCATGGCAAAAGAGGCACTGCAGGCAGGCAAGCACGTGCTCTGCGAGAAGCCTCTGACCACGACTGTTGAAGAAGCCGAGGAATTGGTTTCTTTAGCCGCAAAACAAAATCTACGGAATTGCGTGTGTCACAACCTTCGTTATTACCCCATGGTTCAGCAGATGCGCCGCCTGCGAGAGGCCGGTGAACTCGGAGAGATTCTGGTCGTGCAAGGAACCTACTCCCAGGATTGGCTCCTTCACGATACCGACTGGAACTGGCGGGTCGATGCCTCTGCTGCAGGGGCTTCCCGCTGCATGGGTGACATCGGTTCGCATTTCTTCGACATGGCCGAGCATGTCACTGGACTTCGCGTTACATCTTTATGCGCAGACCTGCAGACGTTTCACGCCACGCGAAAGCAACCGAAGCACTCTGTCGAAACCTTCGCGAACAAGCTGATGGGCCCCGAGGACTACATTGAAACTCCGGTAACAACCGAGGATTTTGGCGCGGTAGTCTACAGAATGGGAAATCGGACCCGCGGCAGCATGACTGCAAGCCAAGTCTCAGCGGGACGAAAGAACGGACTGAGTATCGAGATCTACGGGACGAAATCTTCGGTCGCATGGAATCAGGAGCGGCCCGACGAACTCTGGCAGGGCCATCGGGACACGCCGAATGCGATCTCCGTAAAAGACCCGTCGCTGCTGCTGCCGGGAGCCCGCGGCTACGCCGATCTGCCTGGAGGCCACAGCGAAGGGTACGATGACACCTTCAAACAGGTCTTCCGACGCTTTTATCGTTCGATCGGCGAATCGATCGCTCCTGAGTATCCAGAGTTCGTCGACGGATTACGGCAGATGGTAATCCTTAAGTCAGTCCTCGATAGCAGCAAGAAACATGCATGGGTCGACGTTCCTGCCTGAAGAACTGCTCGCGCTAAATGGATTACTTCGCGTTCTGTGTCTCCGCATTCGCCGCGTTGGCCGCAAGAATGTATGAGGTCACGGTATCGACAACGTACTCATTCTCATACCAGAGGAACGGCCAGCCTTCCTTCAGTTCAGGAAAGTCGGGCTGAATAATGACTACGCCAGGAATGATTCCCCCGGGAATAAACGTGTAGTCCGCGCGATTGTTTCCATATGCAATAGTCAGATTGTTTCTATTCAAATGTGCTTCAGTTCAACACACGAACAATGTTCGAACTAGCCGAAAATCCATTGGCGTTCGCTGCCCGTATCCGGTAGGAAAAGCGCTGGCCCTTGCTTATGCGCCTGTCGGTATACTCCGTGGTGGGAACAGGTAACTCCGCGGCTTTCTTCCACGTTCTTTCTCCCATTGCGTCGTCACGGCGTTCAATGACAATACGCTCTGGATTCCCCCCGTGAACCTGCCACGCGAGCTTCACTGAGTTGGCCGTCGCAATCGCGGCTAATGAACTCGGCGCTTCGGGAAGAACCGACCAATCGAAGTAGTCGGCATCCGCGATGGCCATAATGCTGTCGGTGACTGGCAACTTCTGGAGCGTCGTATCCGAACCGTCTTTCCACTCGAGTGGACGGATATCACCGGACAGAACATCGATGAGCACCGGATGCCGGATGCCGGAATTCTTGAGAGACATTGTGATGTAGTACGCCGGAAACTGATTCCCCCGCTCGCTGTGTGCTGCGATCCAATACGCAATAATGGCCTTCCCTGTCTTTGAGCGGAAGCCATAACTTAAGAACGGGAATCCGCTCTGTTTGCGAAGGTCAGCGACGTCTTCACTTGCGATCTCAATAGAAGGATCAAACTTTGTATCCGAAAACAAAGCGTTCGTATTCTGCAGCGCCGAGAACACCGGTCGCGGAGTGAAATCATAGTCGTGGTAAGTCAGCCCGTGCAGGATTCCGAAGTCGTCGTATTCGTTGCCGTCCGTGCCCGCGGCGAGCAACCAGACGAACGTCTTCACTCCCGCAGCATGGTTGTAAATCAGTCCGCGCGGCACATACTTGGCCTGCACCGACTCATCCGATCCGGACCACGAGGGAATCGAATTGAATTCATCGTCAAAGAAAGGAATACCCTGCTTAATTCCCGGATGGTGATTCACCAGATCGCGCAACGCTCGCGGTGATTCGTCATGATAAGCGCCGTAATCCATCGACTCCGGGTTCACATTTTGGCCGTATCCCGGATAGGTGTGATAGGCGTAAACGTCGATTCCTTCGGCGCACTTGCAAGTGTCCAAAGCGCGCTGCGTGAAGTCGCGCGATGGGTCCGCCTGACCGCCGTAGATTACTTTCGCTCCCGGAGTTTTGTGGACCGTTTCCACGAATGAAGTCAGCAGACGGCCGTACTGTTCAGAGTTGCCCCACGGATTCCAATATCCGATGTCCTGTTCGTTCCACAGCGCCCAGTAATGGATTCGGTCGCTGAAGTGTTCGACCATCCACGCGACATATCGATTGAAAGCAGCAGTCTGCTCCGGTGTCACCGGAGGCCAGTAGACCGAATACATACTCCGATCATCGTTGTGGAACGAACCAGGCTCAGGAACACTGACCTCCGGCAGCTTCCCGCTGTGCGCGGTGTACATTTGATTGCCATACAGCAGTTGAACCTGAACGTTCATCCCATTGTCGATCAGCGAATCGACGCTGTCTTCGAGCAGAGGTGACGCGGCGTAGATTCCACGCTTTTGTTCGATCCAATCCCAACTTGTATAGTCGGAACTGTTTTCGTATTGTCCGATGCGGATCCACTTGAATCCGGCATCGAACATGCGCGTCCACCACCATCGGTTCCATGGCAAGTAAGGATCACGCGGCAGGTCGGAGTTGATTCCGAAACCATCCTGAATCTGCGATGTTCGCTTCGGGGGAACCTTATCGGGCAGTTTCCGCGAGTCCTGTGCCGTTGAGAAACCGCAGAGGCCGGTCGCGGCCAAGAAACCCAAAAGGAAAGTCAACAAAAAGCGACTGCTGCGGTTGCAGCCACAAAACATGGCAACGCCTCCATTCGCGACTTCAGATCTCAGTTTTGCTATTTAGCGCGCAACGCGTTCCGCAGTTACTTGCGATGCACGATTGGCAATGGCTTTTGAATTTTGCTGGATTTTGCGAATTGCATCCGCAATCTCAAGCATGTCTTGCTCGTCGCCCAGTAGCGCGAACTGAGGAATCCAGACTGTCTCCCAGGCGGCTCGCTGTGTATGCGGAAATTGTTGCTGCAGAAAATCGTGCTTTTCTGTGGCCTGTGCTCCACTCAGGCATTTGCGGTATTCGCCGGTGCGGAAACAATCCAACTCGTGCAACGGCGGATAGCTTGCCTGGGTGGGGATTCCCTCGGCATTCAACGCAGCAATGAAATTCTCGGTCGAGATGCCTGCAAAATGCGCCGAATTGAAATGGAAGATGTAAGCGTACTGCCCGTTACGCGTACACCGGCGATCACACTTTTGCGCCCTGATTCCCGGGATTTCGGCAAATAATTCATCAAGCAATCGCCCGTTGTGATGCCTGTGCATCGTTTGTTCTTCCAGCCTGCTTAACTGCACCGTCAGAATCGCACCCTGCCATTCACTCAGTCGGTAATTCGACCCATAGAGGAAGTGACTATAGAACCACTCTCCAGGCAAGCGACCGCAATCGTGAACGGATCGCGCCTGGCGCTCGAACGCATCATCATTCGAGAGGATGACTCCACCTTCCCCAGCCGTCATCAACTTGCTCGCTTGAAAGCTAAAAGTGGCCGCTGTTCCGAATGTACCGATCTTCTTGCCTTGCCATTCACTACCGTGCGCATGGGCCGAGTCTTCGATCAGATGAATGTTATGTTTTCGCGCAAGGTCGCTGAGCGCGTCCAGATCCGCAGGATGCCCGCCCATATGGACGGCAATGATAGCTTTAGTCCTCGGCGTGATGGCGGCTTCAGTGAGCACGGGGTCCAGGCAGTAGGTTTCGGGGTCGACATCAACCATCACAGGTAGAGCATTTGCGAACAGAACCGCGCTGGCCGTCGCAATAAACGTGAAGTCCGGAACAATCACCTCGTCCCCGGGCCCGATGTCCAGCGCAGCCATGGTAACTTCCAGTGCAGCCGTTCCGTTCGTAACAGCAATCCCGTGGCGCGCGCCATGATATGCGGCAAACCCCTTTTCGAATTCCAGCGTCTTTGTACCCGGTGTTCGCCACCAAACTCGGCTCTCAAGAACTTCGAGCAACGCTCGCCGCTCGTTCTCGTCATACTGCGGCCAAAGCGGGAAAGACTTCTGCTTCGACTTGCTGCCTCCAAACAATGCCAGTTCCGACATAGGTTTCCCTCGCCTATTGCGTCGTCAGTCGTCCAGTAAGGTAACGCAAAACCCTTGTACCGTCATGTTTCGGTCCTGCCAAAATAACGCTAGCAGAGCCCGCGTGCCAATGACGCCAATCACTATCCCGCAAAGATTTTCACGAACCGACCTCGCGTGTTGCGATCTGCAATACTTCAAATGCGGGCTGCAAACTCGCCTTGTTGACACCAGCAAGGCGACCCCTTAGCATCCATTTCTCGGCAGTTTATTGCACGTTCCGCACGAGTGGGGGAAGAGTTCTCAAATGAGTCTCCGAGACTTCTTATCGAAGCAGTTCATCGATGTCATCGAGTGGGTCGAGCCTGAAGACGGAATCCTTGCTTTCCGCTATCCCATGCAGGATCGCGAGATTCAGAACGGCGGCAAGCTCACCGTGCGTGAATCACAGGCCGCTCTGTTCGTCAACGAAGGCAAAATTGCCGACGCTTTCCTGGCAGGCCTGTACACGCTAAACACACAGACGCTTCCCATTCTCACCTATCTGCAAAATTGGGACAAAGGGTTCCAATCGCCGTTTAAATCCGACGTGTATTTCTTCTCCACCCGCCTGCAAACGAATCAACACTGGGGAACGCCCAATCCGATCACCATTCGTGACAAAGAATTCGGCGCCGTCCGCCTGCGGGCTTTCGGAATCTACAGCTACCACCTTATGAATCCGAAGGAGTTCTATTCCAAAGTGAGCGGCACGCGGGATGTCTATCGTGTCGAAGATCTCGAAGGCCAATTGCGCAACACGATCATCGCTCGAATGACCGACGCATTCGCAGGAAGCAACGTTCCCTTCCTCGACATGGCTGCGAATCAGGCCGCGCTCTCGGAAAAGATCGCGACACAAATGAAACCGAGCTTCAACGACCTGGGGCTCTCGCTCGACAGCTTCGTCGTTGAGAACCTTTCCCTTCCGGATGAGTTACAAAAGGTTCTTGATCAGCGCATCAGCATGAACATGGTCGGCGACATGGGCCGGTACACGCAATATCAGGTTGCCCAATCCATTCCAATCGCTGCAGCCAATGAGGGTGGTGGCGCGGCCGGGCTCGGTGCAGGGCTGGGCGCCGGAGTTGCCATGGGTCAAGCCATGATGGATGCCATGAAAAAGGCTTCGAATGCGAGCGAGCAGTCCGGGCCCCCGTCCGGTGCAACGGCAGCGGGGGCAGAAGCAAAATTCTGCATGAACTGCGGCAAGCCCATTCCCAGAGCCGCAAAGTTCTGTCCGGAGTGCGGCCAAGCGCAACAATAGTCACTAACACAATGAGTGGAATCGAATGGGTTGTTGACGCTCACGGATGCTCAGCGGACTCGCTTCGCAATCCCGAACTGCTTCACGAGTTGTTTGACCGAATTATCTCGTCAATGCAGTTGCGTCCGGTTGGACCCACCCAGTGGCACCAGTTCCCAAACCCAGGTGGAATCACTGGCCTTTGCCTCCTCTCGGAATCTCATCTCGCTTGCCACACTTTTCCCGAGTTTGGGTCATTGTGCCTCAACGTATTCTGTTGCGCTTCTCGCGAGGCCTGGAACTTCGAATCCGCCCTGACCAAGATGTTTGGAGCGACCTCCGTGACAGTCCGAACGATCACGCGCTCATACGGCACTGACAATGAGCGCCGGTTACCTCCGCGCCGAGAAGACATCGCCCTGGAGAACCGTGGATGACCCAACCCGCGGCAAACTGCCCGAATTGCGGCGCCCCTATTGTCTTTCGCTGGTCCAGCAGCGTGCAGACTGTTTGCACTTATTGCAAGTCCATCTTGGTACGCACCGATGTGGATCTCAAAAAGGTCAGCCAGGTGGCCGATCTCCCGCCCAACGCTTCTCCCATTCAGATCGGAACCGAGGGTGTCTACAATCATCATTCATTCGTCGCGGTCGGACGGATCATCTACGAGTACGACCAGGGCACATGGAATGAATGGCACGTCGTGATGAACAATGGCAGCGCCTGGCTCTCCGACGCGCAGGACAATTACGTAGTCACCTTCGCTGCGCCAGGCCGCAAGTTGCCACCCCAAGCGAGAATCGGCCAACAATACATCTGGGACAACGAAACCTACACGGTGACGACCATCACAAAAGCGCACTATCGCGGGGTTGAGGGAGAGCTTCCGTTCCAGTACTGGGATAAGGATGATGTTGTCTTCGTGGATCTGATGTCAGAGCACGGCAAATTTGGCACGCTCGATTACAGTGACGAATCCCCAGCCCTGTATCTCGGCGAGTCGGTCGAGTTCGACGACTTAAAGCTTAAAAACCTGCGTTCCTTCGAGGGATGGCAGTGAGCACTGGCAGCCCGAATCCGCCTGCCGCGCCTCACGTTAAGGCGATGAATTGCCCGGGATGCGGCGCTGCGCTCACGCTCCGCTCCTTCACCCAGGCGGTCACGGTCGTATGCGAATCGTGCCATTCCATCCTTGACGCGCAAGATCCCCAACTGAAAATTCTTCAGCAATTCAAGAAGACGACTGGTGAAGATCCGCCTCTCATCCCGCTCGGCACCCGCGGCAAAATCCGTGGCACTCCCTACGAAGCGGTCGGATTTCAACGGCGCACCATTCATGTAGACGGCATCCCGTACAGCTGGCATGAATATGTGCTCTTCAATCCCTATAAGGGCTTTCGTTACGTGACTGAGTACAACGGCCACTGGAACGATGTATCCACGCTAAGGGCGCTACCCACGTTAAATACCTTCGCGGGCGAAGTCACGGTCAACTATCTCGGCGAAAACTATCGCCACTTCCAGACTGCGGAAGCCGCGACAACTTACGTCCTTGGCGAATTCCCCTGGCAGGTACGTGTCGGCGAGGCTAACGAAGTCACCGACTACGTCTCCCCGCCGCGCGTTTTGTCGAGCGAGAAATCCGGCAAAGATGTCACATGGTCGATGGGCGAATATGTTTCCGGCCGTGACATCTGGAAATCATTTTCCTTGTCGGGCGAACCCCCGGCGGCAATCGGTGTCTACGAAAACCAGCCCTCGCCGTTCAGCGCCGACACGAAGCAAATCTGGACGATTTTTGCCGCTTTCGCCATTCTTGTCGTAGTGATGTTGATCGGATTCGCGTCGTTCGCAAGCGACGAACAGGTCTTTCAGGGCGACTACGTGTTCGACACGAACTCCCACGGTGAACCATCGTTCGTCACCGATCCCTTCGAACTCAAAGGCCGTACTTCTACCCTGGAACTCTCCACCCACACGAGCCTCGACAATAACTGGATTTACCTGAACTACGCCCTCGTCAACCAGGACACCGAGAAGGCATACGATTTTGGCCGCGAAGTCAGCTATTACCACGGCTACGATGAAGACGGCTCCTGGACCGAAGGCAGCCGCAATGACAGTGTTGCCATTCCCAGCGTCCCCCCGGGCACCTACTACCTTCGAGTTGAACCGGAGTCCGACCGGGGACACGGCACCATTCGCTATGAAATTACGGCCAAGCGCGACGTTCCTCAATTCAGCTTCTTCGGAATCGCATTGCTTGCCCTGCTGGTTCCGGCCGCCCTGATCACATGGCGTTCCATCAATTTCGAACATATGCGCTGGGCCGAAAGCGATCACGCACCTATGGAGAGTAGCGACGACGGAGACGATGACTAATGAGAGCTCTTTACATGTTCTACGGCCTGATCGTTCTGACTCTTCTAACCATGGCTGAATACCGCGGATGGAGTCTTGCATCGGTGAATGAAGTCAAAAATGTCCCTCGCTCCGTACGCGACAATCCCGGTTCGTACCGTTCCGTATATTCCAGTTACCACCACTACACAGGAGGCAAATAAATGGGCATCCAGGCGACCAATGTGGCAAATGCCATCATTTACGCGGCCATCGGCATCGTGATCTTTGCCGGGTCGTTCATCATCATCGACAAAATGACTCCTTACCACCTATGGAAGGAGATCGTCCAGGAGCACAACACCGCACTGGCCATTCTGCTCGGCGCGATGTCTCTTGGAATTTGCGTGATCATTGCCTCGGCGATTCACTAACTTGGGAATTCTGATTTTCATTACCGTCCTGCTGATCGCCGCCTGCGGGCTCATCTACGAGCTCATTGCAGGCACGCTGGCCAGTTATCTCCTGGGCGATAGCGTCCTGCAGTTCTCCACGATCATCGGCTGCTATCTCTTTGCCATGGGTATCGGCAGCGCTCTTTCCCGCTACATCGATCGCGGACTGGCCTATCGTTTCATCTGGATAGAACTACTCCTCGGCGTGGTTGGCGGTTGCTCGTCAGCCCTGTTATTCCTGGCATTCGCTTATACCCAGGGATTTCAGCTACTGATGTACGCACTCGTTGTGGTCATAGGAATTCTGGTCGGCCTTGAGATCCCGCTTCTCATGCGCCTCGTGCGGAGCCGTTATCACTTCCGCGACGTAGTCGCACACGTACTGACCTTCGACTATCTCGGCGCTCTGGGCGCATCCCTGCTCTTTCCGATCCTGCTGGTTCCCTATTTAGGTCTCGTCCGTTCGGCGATGTTATTCGGGATCATCAACGTTGCCGTCGCGTTGTGGAGCACCTTCCTGTTCGCCAATCAGATCTCCGCCGCAAAATCCCTTCGCGTCTTATGTTTCGTAGTTCTCTGTGGACTAGGAATCGGTTTCGCGGAAGCCAAGCGTATCACCGCAGCCGTGGAAGACAATATCTACGCCGACGAAATCATCCTCTCTCGTGACACGCGCTATCAACACATCGTTCTGACGCGCTTCAAAGACGACATCCGCCTTTTTCTCAGCAGTCATTTGCAATTCAGCTCTCGCGATGAATACCGCTATCACGAGGCTCTGATCCATCCCGGACTCTCAGCGATTCCTGTCCCGCGTCACGTGCTGGTACTCGGGGGAGGAGACGGCCTCGCGGTCCGCGAGATCCTCAAATATCCACAGATTGAAAGTGTCACACTGGTCGATCTCGATCCAGAAATGACGCGGCTGTTCTCGACCAACCCGATGTTAACGGCGCTGAACCAGAAATCGTTTCTGTCGCCAAAAGTTCACATCATTAATTCGGACGCCTTTCCCTGGGTCGATTCCAACACCGATAGCTTCGACTTCATTGTGATCGATTTCCCGGATCCCACTAACTATTCCCTCGGCAAGCTCTACACGACAACTTTCTACAAGGCGGTGGCCCGCCACCTGAGTACCCAGGGACTGATGGTCGTGCAAAGTACCTCGCCGATGTTCGCCCGTGATTCGTACTGGTGCATTGCGGAAACGCTGAAGCAGTCCGGCTTGCAGACGTACCCCTATCACGTATACGTCCCCTCTTTTGGCGAATGGGGATTCGTAATCGCCGGGCATCGCGATTTCCAATTCCCCGCATCCCTTCCCACGGGGCTTCGCTTCGTCAATATCGCCGGGCTTCCCGCGATGTTTCAGTTTCCACCCGACATGGCTCCCATGCCGATGCCTCCGAATCGTCTGAACGACCAGGTGCTGGTTCGCGCGTACGATCAAGATTGGAAGGACATCAGTCATTGAGTGCGTCCAGGCGTCAGTTCCTGCAGGCGGCCAGCGCCGCGCTGATCGGACTCTCGATCAAAGGCGACCGGACGATTACCGGATCTTTCGTCAACGACTCATTTCAGCTTGGGCACCAACTTCGCGATCGAGCAAAATTCCCTGCTCCCCGCCAGGTCATCAAGAAACAAGTTTTGATTGTGGGTGGCGGCATTGCCGGACTCAGCGCTGCATGGCGCCTCCACAAAAAGGGTTTCACCGATTTCGTTCTTCTCGAGATGAACGATCAGCCTGGCGGCAATTCGCGCTGGGGGCAAAATGAAGTTACAGCCTATCCCTGGGCAGCGCACTACGTTCCCGTCCCCGGCCCGAAGGCCATCTTCGTGCGCGAACTGTTCGAAGACTTGGGCGTGCTGAAAGACGGTCGATGGGAGGAGCGTTACCTCTGCTTCTCTCCTCAGGAGCGACTATTTCTATATGGAAGATGGCAAGATGGCATCGAGCCTACCATCGGCTTGAACACAACTGATCGCGATCAATTCCGCAAACTCGAGGATCAGATCCACGCCTTCCGCGCGACCGGCAAGTTCACCGTACCAATGGAAGTCGGCTTCTCTGAAAGCACAGCCGACCTGGATCGCATCTCCTTCGCCGATTGGCTAAGTGCGCAAGGGATGAACTCCCATCTTCTAAACTGGTACCTGAATTACTGCTGTCGCGACGACTACGGTGCAACCACAGAAAACACATCCGCATGGGCGGGCATCCAGTACTTCGCCTCCCGAGAACCTGAGGAAAAAGGCCCACTCACCTGGCCCGAAGGCAACGGCTGGATCGTGCGCCGTCTTCTCGAACGCTTCGGAAGCTTTGTGCAGCCCAATCGCATGGTGCACAAGATTTCTCGAACGGGTAAATTCATCTCTGTCTTTTCCGGCGACACTGAATATCGCGCCGAATTTGTCATCTTTGCCGCACCCACATTCCTCGCTCCTTATCTCATCGAAGGCATGCCTCCGCTACGCGACTTCGAGTACTCTCCCTGGCTCACCGCAAATCTGGTTCTCGATCGCTTGCCGGCCTCCTACGGTACCGATCCCACTTGGGACTCCGTTTTCATGAACTCCCCCACTCTCGGCTACGTCGATGCCACGCATCAATCCCTGCGCACGCACACCGAACGTACCGTCTGGACCTTCTATTGGGCTTTCGCCGAAGGCTCTCCAGCCGAAAATCGCCAACTCTTGCTGAACAAGGATTGGAATCACTGGAAAGAGGCAATCCTGCATGATCTCGAGCGGGTGCATCCCGAGATCAGGCAATGTGTTTCTCATATCGACATCATGCGATTCGGGCATGCCATGGCCCGCCCCGAGGTAGGAGCAGTTTTTTCTCCCGAGCGGCGCAATTTAGCCAAAGGCCACGACCGCATCTTGTTTGCGAATTCCGATCTCAGTGGCTTTTCGATCTTCGAGGAAGCCCAATACCGCGGTGTCACAGCAGCCGACAGGGCTATGCGCACCATTTCCGGGGCTCCCTGAGTTCCGTCGAAAACTTTCGCTGGAACCGATTTTGGCCCCCCCTTCTTCTGTCCAACATTCAACTTTTCTACGCAGATCATTTGTCATAGGGCAACCATGGGGCATAGGCTATCTGGAAGGAGTGATTTATGAGTACGATCGAAGTCAGCAGCCCAGCCGAAGTCCTCGAACTTAGTCCCTACTCTGCAACCCGATCGACCGTTACCGGCAAGCCTCTCAGCCCTGAAGAATTGCGCAAGACAGAAATTTACTGGCGTGCCTGCAACTATCTCAGCTTGGGAATGATTTATCTTCGCGACAACCCTCTCCTGACTGAACCGCTGAAACCGGAGCACATTAAGAATCGCCTTCTGGGCCACTGGGGGGCCAGTCCGGGGTTGTCGTTCATCTATGTACACCTGAATCGTCTTATTAAGAAGTACGACCTCGATATGATCTTCCTGGCAGGCCCCGGGCATGGGGCACCGGGAGTCCTCGGTCCGGCTTATCTCGAAGGCACGTACTCAGAGATTTACCCCGAGAAAAGCACCGATGTCGACGGGTTGCGCCAGTTCTTTCACGAGTTCTCATTCCCCGGCGGGATAGGAAGTCACTGCACACCTGAAACTCCCGGATCCATTCATGAAGGCGGAGAACTTGGCTACGTCCTGTCGCATGCATGTGGCGCAGCGTTCGACAATCCGGAACTCATCGTCGCTGCCGTAGTCGGAGATGGCGAATCTGAGACTGGACCCCTTGCGACCTCCTGGCATATCAACAAATTCCTCAATCCTGCACGCGACGGCGCTGTTCTCCCTATTCTTCACCTGAACGGATACAAGATCGACAATCCCACGCTGCTAGCGCGCATTTCGCACGACGAGATTGAAAATCTGTTCCGCGGCTACGGTTGGACTCCTTATTTTGTCGAAGGTTCCGATATCGACAGCATGCATCAGGCGATGGCTGCAACTGTGGAGCGCTGCATCGACGATATCCGTGAATATCGTCACGTCGCCCGTGAGCAAAGCAGTCTGACTCGCCCCCGCTGGCCGATGATCGTGCTCCGCTCTCCGAAAGGTTGGACGGCGCCCCGAGACCTAGACGGGCACTTTCTCGAAGGTTTCTGGCGCGCCCACCAAGTCCCGATGCCGGCCGTAAAGAGCAAGCCGGAACAGTTGCGTGTGCTTGAGAATTGGATGCGTTCGCAGCGTCCAGATCCGCTTTTTGACGGCGACGGCAAACTCGCCGCAGTATTTCGCGAACTAGCGCCCACCGGTGACCGCCGCATGAGCGCCAACCCTCATGCCAACGGCGGCCGCCTCAAGAAGAATCTGCGGCTCTCCGATTTCCGCGACTTCGCGGCGCCAGTCGACAAACCCGGCCGAGCGCTTGTGGAAAACACTCGTCCGCTCGGCTTCTTCCTCGCCGATGTGATGAAGCGGAATTCCTCCAACTTCCGTGTCTTTGGTCCCGACGAGACCAGTTCCAACAAGCTTGACGGACTCTACACCGTAACCAAGAAGTTCTGGATCGAAGAACGTTTTCCCGAGGACGACGATGGTGGAAATCTCTCGCCCGATGGTCGCGTCCTCGAGATGCTGAGCGAGCACACCATGGAAGGAATGCTCGAAGGCTACCTACTCACCGGACGCCACGGTTTCCTTTCAACCTACGAGTCTTTCGTCCACGTAATCGATTCCATGTTCAACCAGCATGCGAAATGGCTCGAAATCTGTAATCACCTGACTTGGCGGCAGGCAATAGCATCCCTGAATCTGCTGATCACTTCCACGGTATGGCGTCAGGATCACAATGGCTTCACGCATCAAGATCCGGGATTCCTCGACGTTGTCGTAAACAAGAGCGCCAACGTCACCCGCATCTACCTGCCGCCCGACGTAAACTGCCTGCTCTCGGTCGCGGATCACTGCCTCCGCAGCGACAACTATGTGAATGTCATCGTCTGCGACAAACAGAAGCACCTGCAATACTTGAACATGGAAGCCGCCATTACGCATTGCACAAAGGGCATCGGGATCTGGGACTGGGCCAGCAACGACGAAGGTGGTGAACCCGACGTCATCATGGCTTCCGCCGGCGACATTCCGACCCAAGAAGCCCTCGCGGCAACCGACCTGCTGCGAAAGGAATTCCCTGATCTCAAGATCCGATTCATCAACGTGATCGATCTCTTCAAACTTCAGCCCAGCAGTGAACATCCCCATGGCCTGTCAGACCGCGACTTCGATTCTCTCTTCACCGCGGACAAGCCAGTGATGTTCAACTTCCACGGCTACCCCCAGTTGATTCATCGTCTTGCCTACCGGCGCACCAACCACAACAACATCCACGTCCGCGGTTATAAGGAAAAGGGCAGCATTAACACGCCGCTGGAACTTGCGATTGACAACAACATCGACCGCTTCAGCCTGGCGATGGATGTCGTGGATCGTGTTCCCAAGTTGCAGAAAATAGGTGGTCACGCCAAGGAGAGATTCCTGAACCAGCAGATCGCCTGCCGCAATTACGCTCATCAGTACGGCATCGATATGCCCGAGGCCACAGACTGGACGTGGCCTTACTAGTAGCGACGTCGTCCTAGGCGGCTGTCGGGCGGGCATCTTGCCCGCCCAGCATGCCGATAACACTGAGTCGTGGGGAATCGCGAAGAAAGCGGTACAACCGTGCAAGAGCGGCCCTTCAGGGCCGACTGAGGAGCCCTAGGAGAGTGGGCTTCCGCCCCAGATGTGCCGTTTATGAAGGATGAGACTCGCCTTTGATCAGGCGAACGGTGTCGCGAGCAATCAATAGTTCTTCGTCGGTTGGAATCGCATAGGCCTGAAACCTTGATTTTTCCGTACTGATCAGCCGCTCTTTTCCAACCGTCTGCTGATTTTTCGTTTCATCGATACTGAGCCCGGCCCACTCCATCCCACAACAAATGCGGGACCGGATATTAGGTGAATTCTCGCCAATACCGCCTGTGAAAACTATCGCGTCTGCCCCGCCCATGGCCGCAAGATACGCTCCAATATACTTGCGCGCCCGATAGCAAAAAATCTCAACAGCAAGCCTCACCCGGCGGTCGTCATGCTCCTTTAATTCCGCCTGCAGCTCGCGCATATCGTTTGTAAGTCCAGAGAGCCCCAACAGGCCCGACTGCGTATTCAGTAACGTATCCACTTCCGACGATGACATCCCCTCTTTTCGCGCGATCACGCTGACAATCGCCGGATCCAGATCTCCGGCACGCGTCCCCATCACCAACCCCTCCAACGGAGTCATACCCATCGAAGTATCCACCGGGCATCCCCCTTTGATTGCCGCGGCCGAACATCCGTTCCCCAGATGAAAAGAAATGATATTCGTCTGCTCGCGCGCAAGTCCCCGCAACGCCCGGTATCGAAATGCAACATACCGGTGTGATGTCCCATGGAATCCGTACCGCCGAATCTTGTGCCGACGATACAAGTGATAAGGAATCGCGTAAAGATAAGCCTGCTCCGGTAGCGAAGAGTGAAACGACGTATCAAATACCGCCACCTGGGGCACTCCGCTCCCAAAGACCTCCCGAGCCGCAAGAATTCCCTTTACGTTATTCGGATTGTGCAGTGGCGCCAGGTCGATGCAGTCTTCAATTCCCTTGAGCACACGATCATCAATCAGCGTTGATTCCTTGAATGTCTCCCCGCCGTGAACGACCCGATGCCCAACTGCATGGACATCCGCGGTACTCTTGATTTCGGCTATGCCCGATCGATCTGACGCAAGGTAGCGCAGCAAGTAGTCCAGAGCCGCACCCATGTCGCGCAGTGGAGCAGTCACGGTCTTGGAGGGTTCGCTGCGATAACGAACTTTGACAATCGCTTCACCGCCAATCCCATCCACTTCCCCACGCAAAATGCGGTCGTCTTTATATTGCTGGATTCGCTCAAGGTCGGTGGCGATGATCTGAAACTTCAGGCTGGAACTGCCGGCATTCAGGACTAGGACATTCATGAAGACATTCTCGAAAGTATTGCAGATGTTGTCAGACTTCTCCGCGGATTTTCTCACCGATCTCGGCGGTTACACCTTGGCCCAAACGTAGAAGAAAAAGTCTGAGAGCGAAAGAGAATTAGAAAATCCCCTCCAAGATAAGCCTCCGCTGTGTTCGAGGCAATTGGCGGAACTACTCCCATTTCGACTGGCCTTCAATAATGGTGATGTAACGATCAACTGGCAAGTCGGTAAATCGCTGTACAACGCCGCTCGGCTGCGGCCACTTGATTTCGACCCAATCAAACTTGGTACGTTTCCCAATCCCAAGCACCATTCGTGGATCATGTGAAGAAAGATAACTCCCGCCCCCAACTTTCATCCTGCTGCGCTTCAAATCCACCGCTTGATACGTGACCACAGCTCCCACCGCATCGATGTTCGCCTTCTTCCCAATCAACTTTAGCCCCAACCAATGATTCTCGCGTCCGGCGTCGTTTCGCAACAGCACTGGCGACTCATCGTTGCAGGAGATCAACACATCCACCGCGCCGTCATTGTTGAAATCGCCCAACGCCAACCCGCGCGCCGACAAAGGTCGCGAAAACACCGGTCCACTCTCCTGACTCACATTCTTCAGAACACCGGAAGAGTTCTGGAAAAGCATCAACCTCTCCCGATATGTGACGTTGTCGTAGATCTTTTCGATCAGATCGTCAGGATGCCCGTTCGCGATCATCAGGTCGAGCGAGCCATCGTTGTCATAATCAAAGAACTTCAGCCCCCAGCCGCTCATTAACTTGCTCGCCGCTGCAATGCCTGTAGGCGCAGCGATGTCGTCAAATGTCTCATCATGTCGGTTCTGATAGAAACCGAAAAATTCGTGGTTCAGATCTGTGACGAACAGATCCATCCACCCATCCTGATTCACATCTGCAGAATCGACGCCCATCCCGGAACGCGCCTTGCCCCCCTCTCCGAACGCCACTCCTGCGGTAAAACCAACTTCGTCAAATTTCTTCCCATCGCGATTCATGAAAAGGAAGTTCGCTTCCGTATCATTGGCTACGAACAGATCCATCCATCCGTCATTGTTGACATCAGACGCCACAACACCCCAAGCCTTTCCGGGATTCTCGGCAATCCCCATTTTTTGGCTAACGTCAGTGAAAGTCCCGTCCCCATTGTTGTGAAACAGCCAGCTAGGCATCGGCGAATAGATTCTTGGATAGCAATACTCGTTAAGCCCTTTTAAGGCAGGAATTCCCGGCGCACCGCAGTTGTGGTGTTTGGTCTTGTCGAAATCAACGAAACGGCAGACGAAGAGGTCGAGTTTGCCATCGTTGTCATAGTCGAACCACACCGCACTCGACGCCCACCCGGGCGCGGCCACGCCCGCCTTCTCGGTGACATCGGTGAACGTGCCATCTCCATTGTTGCGGTAAAGAATGCTCCGGCCATACTGACTAACGTAGAGATCCGGAAAACCATCGCCGTTGTAATCGCCGACCGCGATCCCCATTCCGTATCCGCCGCCCACTACACCCGCCTTCTCGGTCACGTCGGTGAATGTGCCATCGCGATTGTTCCGATACAGTGCGTTGCGGAGAGGTTTGGTGGGCGTGAAGATGTCGCACTTCCCGCTATTCACCAGATAAATGTCCATCCAGCCGTCGTTATCGTAGTCCAAGAAAGCACAACCCGCTCCTGTGGACTGTGGAAGATATTTTTCAGGGGACAATCCGGAGGTGTGGGCCCACGTTATACCGCTGGCAGACGAGGGAACTTCAGAAAATGGAAACGGAGAAGAGTTGGCCGCTGAGAGCCTTCTCGGGAAAAGCCCAGCGACGAACGGAAGAGCCAGCGCCGCCGCAGTCGATCTTAAAAAGTCTCGTCGTGAGCGACTGCGCCCGGACCGAGGCCGCATCGTTACTTTTGCTCCGCGGGCTGCGAGTCGGTCGAGGTCTGCTTCTCCAAAGCGGTCGCGGCTTTGCGCTTGACCGCTTCCAGCGCTTCGGACGCTTGCCGCTGCAACTGTGCTTCGCGGTTCGCATCTGCTTTGCGTCCCGCCCCCGCGTACGCAACCGCCAGCTGATAGTGCCCAGTCGGACTGTCGGGCGCCATCTTTTCGTAATTCTCAAGTGGCCCAATGGCTTCGGCGAAGTGCTTGGCGGTATTCAAGGACGTTCCCAGCCCAAGAAACGCTTCCGAAAAGTTGGAGTCGAGTTTAGTAGCCTTGGTGAAGTGCTGAATGGCCGCTGACGAATCACCCGAATCCGCCGCCAATTGACCGAGCACATACTCCGCACCCGCATTCCGCGGATCGATTTCAATCTCTTCCTCAAATGCTTTCTTCGCCTTGGCCGCGTCATCAGCCGAGGGATGCGGCTTCGACAAATAAGCCCTTCCCAGCCGCGCATGCACGCCGGGCAGCATGGGATTGATGTCCAAAATCTTTCTATACTCCGCCGCCGCCTCCTCCCACTTGCCCTGAATTTCAAGCGCTTCGGCATTCAACTCGTGCACTTGAAAAGAAAATGGAGCATCCCGGGCCAGATCCTGCGAAGTACGCATCGAGAGATCGGAGAATGCGTGCGTCGCCGCGTATAGAACATCGGGATCGTGAGGAAAGTCTCGTGTCAGTACCGCGAGAAAATCAAGAGATTCATACGGTACGTCCCGAGTCATCGCACAGTGCAGCCCATCGAGCCCAATGCGTTTCTTCAGATTTTGATCCGAAGTCTGGCGGATCGCCCGCTTAAGAAGCGGTAAGGCTTCAGGACAGTGACCGCTCTCGGCCAAATTGATCGCTTGCTGCGGATTGCCAGCCGCCGAGGCCGTCTTCGACGTCTGCCCCGCCCCAAACGCTGACGCACCCAACAAGACAATCTGCAAGAAAGATAAATGCCGCAAGACTGCACGCATGAGCCGATTATAGTCTGAGCACATTGTCCCGAGTCCCCGCCTCAGTCTCAAAACAAATGGCAGGCACTCGGTGGGTGCCTGCCATTTTCGTAATTACCTTCCATTTGGTGAAGGCTGCAATTTGCTTAGAAGTAGAACTTGAAACCAAACTGCAATTGTCTTGCCCCTTGTGAATCCACAATCCTCCCAAACGTGGACTGCCCCGGATCAAACGAGCCAGTCGCCGGGCCTCCTGCGAAGGTCCAGACCGGGTGGTTGAACGCGTTGAGAGCCTCGAACCGGAACTCCAGCCGCTTGTCTTCCGTGATAAGGAAGTCCTTGTGCAGGCTGAGATCCGCGTTCGCATAACCAGGCCCTCGGACATTGCCGACACTGCAGGTTCCGAACTGTCCGATCACGCCCGGAATGCTGCCGGCTGCCGGAAGCGCGCTGACATTGCTTGGATCAATCCATTGAATGTAGCCTCCGGCCGTCCCTGTTGCGTTTACTCGCTGATTGATCACTCGGGGCCTACCATCACAATCGGGCAGGTTCGCCAGAGTGTAGGGGCCGATTCCGTTGGTGTTGTCGGAGTTGCCGCCGACGCCCCAGCCGCCAAAGTTGTTCAGGGTCAGAGCGTTTCCGGTGTGCAGAGTCACAATTCCGCCGATCTCCCAGTTACCTAGGACAGCGTTCAACGCGGACGGCATGTCGTGCCCAAACTGCTTGCCGCGGCCGAATGGCAGTTGATAGGTCACGTAGCTAGTCACAACGTGAGTCTGGTCGTAGTAGCAAGGCCCCCAGTCCTGACGCGGGTTGTAGATGTTCTCCCATCCGGGCTGTCCGCCGGAACTGGTCGCCTGTGTGCTGCCCCAGCCGGTACCGAAGTATCCGGGCGAATTGCTCATGCACTTCGACCAGGTATATGCGATTTGCGCTTGTAGTCCATTGCTCATCCGTTTCTGAAGAACAGCTTGCAGGGCGTGATATTCCTGGTCGGAGTTAGACATGTTGGTTCCCGCCAGGGTCTCGACACCGCACGCTGGATTTCCGGCCGTCCCGCAATTCGGATCGTTGAATTGCGGATTATCCAACCGATAGAGTGACCCCGATGCTCCGCCGCCCAAAAATGGTCCGGGAGCAAGACTAATGATCTGCTCGCCTTTACCAGCGACCTCGCCCTGCGCGTTCAGCGGAATCGATTGTGCAACGTCTTCGAAGTTCAACAGGTGAGCGCCCCTCTGTCCGACGTAGCCAATCTGAAACGTCAATGAGTTGCTCAGTTGCTGTTGCAATGTCAGGTTCCACTGAGTAATGGTTGCCGGCCGGAAGTTCTGGTCGAAAATCCTGAGCCTGACTGCCGGAGGGCCGGTGTAGCAGGCCTGGGTTATGCCTCCGGGGCATTGAACGTTCGTCGCGGCGCCAAACCCGTTCTCCAAAGTTCCCAACCCACCGGCTGCTTGTTGCTGCAGAATGCCGAAGGGCAGATTCAGAGTCAGTTCTTCGTTGCTGCCGCCGCCTTCCATGAACTGCGAGACGCCGAAGCCCGCGCGTACGACCGTCTTGCCTTTCAGCGCCACTGGCGCCCACGAAATTCCAACTCTCGGCTGCCAATCGCCAACTCCGAGATAGTTGTTGTAAAGGGCGCGGTTGCCGAATTTGGTGGTTCCATCCCTGCCGTCGGCGGTGTAAATGGTCCCGTTGAACAGCCCGAAATTCACCACACGATCGTTGACTTCGTAAAGCGGAGTGTGATCTTCGAATCTCAGGCCTATGTTGACGGTCAAAGTAGGCGTAACTCGCCAGTCGTCCTGCACGAATGCGCCGAAGACGTTGCCGCGAAGCTTCGCCGGATTGCTAACCACGCCTCCAGTGTCGCGCTGCGAACCCGCTCCTCCAGCAACATTGCCGAGCCAGAAATCGGCCAATCCCGAACCCGTGTCAGTGCCAACGCCCAAGTAGCCGAGCGCGCCATTGTTGCCCTGATAAATGTAATCTTGGCGCTCCCGTACGAACTGGAACCCTGCCTTAATCTGATGCCGACCGTGCGTATAGACGAGGTTGTCTTCAAACTGTGCTTGCGTGTCGTGGAAAACCTGGATCAGATCCTGCAGGCCAAGCGCTGCGGATCCGCCGTTGTTCCCGACTATGTTCAGCTGAACAAGACCCGGTCCTTGGAGATTCCCGCCTGCGATCCCAAGTTGTTCGCTGATGTTTCCCAATGACGAAGTAGGCGTTTGCCGAGAATCGAATCGCACGGCATTGAAACCAAGTCGCGCCTCATTCAGTAGATTGGTGCCGAAAGAGTGCGTCCAATCAACCACGGCGTTTCGGACCGGTTCGTCATTTCCCTGCCCCGCGCCGGCGTTGCAGAACACACAGCCAGTAAAGAAGGGCTGGTTGAGATCCATCTGCGACCAACGCCCAAACACGTGGTCCTTTTGCGATGCCACGTAGTCGATTTTCAGGTCGCCTTGGTTGTTATTCAGATGGTTTCCGCTGTTGTAAAAGTAGTTGTTGCTCGAAAGTTTGTCCTGCTGTGGCAGTGGATAGTTACTGGTCATGGCGAATAACGCAGATGCCACGCCATCCTCGGTTAGCCCGGCCGCTGCCAGATCGTTGTTCGGAATCGGCTGTCCCGCATTGGCGGTACCTGCCGGGTACACCAGTTGCGTGGGCACGCCCGAAGGTGCTGCTGCTCCCGCGCAAGTACCTCCCGGTCCCGAGAATGTCCCTCCCCAATCGGTACAAAGCTGGCCAAAGTTGCCGGCGCGCGCCGCCGAGGTCAAAAGTTGGGCTCCCGTCGGGCCCGCCTGCACCTGGCGCTGCCCCTGATAGTCCGCGAAGAAGAACAGCTTGTTCTTGATGATCGGTCCGCCAAAGGTTCCACCGAACTGGTTGTAGCGAAGCTCAGGTTTGTTTTGCACGCCCTCGGCGTTAAATCCGAGCGCACCCATGGCAGTAGTGACACCGCGGGTCCATCCCGCCGACGCCTTGTTCGCATCCAGCGCGTCGTTGCGGAAGAACTCGTACACGCCACCGTGAAACTTATTCGTCCCCGACTTGATGCTCGCGCTGACGATGCCGCCCTGGTAGTTGCCGAACTCTGCTGAGGCGTTCTGCGTGATCAGGTTGAACTCCTGAATCGCGTCGACACTAGGCTGATAACCGGTCTCGTTGTTCTTGTCCTCACTGTTCAGGATGCCGTCCACCAGGTACTCGTTCGCCTGTTCGCGATTGCCGTTGATGTATGGGCGGCCGGAACCCAGCATGTTCTGCGGCTGGCGCATGCCGTCGGGATCGACGTTCGTCGCTCCGGGCGCCAGCAACGTCAACTGGAGGTAATTGCGCGACGCCAACGGCAGATTCACGTTGGTGCTAGCATCGATGATTGTACTGACCTCGGTGCTCTGCGTCTGCAATATCGGCGCTGCGCCGGAAACTTCCACGGTCTCGCTGACCTGCCCCACCTTTAACTGCACGTCGACGCGTGCCGTCTGATTAAGTACAAGGGTAAAGGGCGGCTGTACTGCACTCTGAAATCCCTGCGCCGAAACTTTCACCGTGTAGCGCCCAATCGGCAGCCGCAGCAGGTTATAGCCGCCTGTGTCATTCGTCTTCCCTGTCCATACCGTGCCGCGCTCTGTGTCCATGGCGGTCACCGAGGCTCCCTGGACCGGAGCACCGGAGGGATCAGTCACGGTGCCCACGATCGCGGCCGTCACTTCCTGTCCCATAGCGGGGATGGTCGCTGCCACCAGCGCCCCAATCACCGTCGCCAGCAGCAATCCCCAACTTAGTCTCTTCATCACACCGCCTCCTCGAGCGCACGTTGCCGAAGTCACTGAGAAAAGTGCGCGCTAATACAATCGCAGTATGCTATATAGCACATAAGCGATCATGGTCAAGAAGAAAATGCGCGAAAATGAATTTTTCTGTGGACAAATCCCAGAAAGCTCTATATCACGTTGTTAAAGGACAAAATCAAGCGCTCTTGGAAGTAAAATTAGCTTGCTGTGATTGAAATCACGATTTGAGTAGTTTTTAGTGCAAAATCGCGAATTCCGCCTGGCTGGCAACCGCCTTGTCACAATGATTGAAGGAACAAGAACAAGATTGCTCTATAGCAATCAGCGGAACGCCTCTCAGGGGCTGTTCCCAAAATGAACCTCCGAGCAACCAAAGCGCCATATAGCAGTACCTCAGAATGGATCGACCAATCTGGGCTCCTAAATCGGTTTTGCTCCTGGCCAGTTAATTGCCGCTCTTGCGGCCCTAAGGTACCCTGATATTGCGTATGTCGACCAACGGCAACGGCACTCCCGTTTACAAACGTATCCAGAACGCCATCCGTAAGCGGATCGAGTCTTCCGAACTACTCCCCGGGGATCCAGTCGCCTCCGAACGTGAACTCGCCCGTATGCATAAGGTCAGCTTGATGACCGCCCGCCATGCTCTTGCCGGACTCGAACGGGAAGGTGTGGTTGAACGCCGCCGCGGTGCGGGCACTTTTGTAGCGGCACCCAAGATTCACTTCAACAAGCTGATGAGCTACACCGAGCACATGTCTAGCCGGGGGATCAT
>Ga0207693_10000088_pt1 | contig 82521 bp, 136 predicted proteins | sample LARL81metaG_FD_184347 | JGI IMG/M metagenome (GOLD analysis project Ga0207693, IMG submission 184347) | Corn, switchgrass and miscanthus rhizosphere microbial communities from Kellogg Biological Station, Michigan, USA - LAR L8-1 metaG... | ecosystem: Host-associated > Plants > Roots >...
ATCAGGTCGCGGCGTTCCAGGAGTCACGGCCGGGGCTGCCGCAGCGCGCAGCGGTGCCGGTCGAGGAGGGCTGAGGTTCCTCCCCGACCACCCTTGCAGGGTGCGCGCCGGGCGCGCAAGCTGGTCGTATGACGCACACCGCCACCACCACGCCCCTTGCCTGCCCCAACTGCGGCTCCACCCTGGTCGCCCGGGTCCGCTCGAACCGCACCGGCCGCGACTACCTCGCCGACTTCGACAAGGGCCAGCCCGCCCCCTGGCTGCCGCACTTCAAGCACTGCCGCCCCGCCGAGCGGGCCGCCATCATCGCCCTCGCGCAGAGCTTCGGCCTGGTCAAGGCCGTCGAACTGTTCGCCAACCTGCGCCAGTTCGACTCCATGCACCTGGTCGGCGAGACCACCCGCCTGGTCGACGAGGGTGTCTTCGCCACCGACGGCAAGCACTTCTGGCTGACCGGCGACGCCCCCGCGGTGCCCGCCGCCGCCCCCCAGGCCCGCGCCGCCGCCGCCATCGAGGCCGGGTACTACCTGCTCGACGGGCGGGTCTACAAGGTCCAGATCAGCAAGAGCAACGACAAGCCCTACGCGAAGATTCTCAACACCGAGGGCCGGTTCGACTACGCGCCGCGCGCCGTCCGCGACCTGCGCCCCGAGCACCAGGTGACGCTGGAGCAGGCCCGCGAGTGGGGCCGGATCAACGGCCGGTGCATGATCTGCGCCGCCGAGCTCACCAACCCGGAGAGCATCGAGTACGGGATCGGGCCGGTCTGCCGGAAGCGGCTCGCGCCTCGGTAGCATCCGCGGCGGCCCCGGGCTCGACTCCCGGGGCCGCCACCCGGCCTACGCGCCCGGCGCGCATTGGGGCTACGCTGCGGGGTATGCACACCACCATCGAGACCTGGCGCCACCCGAGCGGGCGCGTCGTCACACTCATCGGCACCATCCACATCGGCCACCAGAGCTACTACGACCGCATCGGCGTCGTCGTCGGCGACCTCGAACGCCGCGGCGCCGCAGTCCACCACGAAGGCATCCAGCAGCCCCCGCCGGACACGGCCATGACCCCCGACGAGGCCGCCGCGCTCGCGAAGCTGCACACCGCCCCGGCCTACGCCTGGCTGGCCGACCTGCTCGGGCTGACCGTGCAACGCATCCCCGGCCACCACGACGGCTGGGTCAACACCGATCTCGACGCGCTCACGTTCCTGCGCGCCCTGCCCAACCGGGACCGGCTGCTGCGCCTGTTCGACGACGTCGACCGGCTACAGACCGACCTGAACGACGCCTCGGCGCCGCCGTGGGCGACGACGTTCCTGCGCCGCGCGGCCCGGGTGATGACCAGCCCGATGGGGCGGCGCCTCCTGCGGATCACCAGGCGCCGCGACCCGAACGAGGCCGTGATCCTGGGCATGCGCAACACGATGGCGCTGGCCGCTCTCGACGACACCACCGGCGACGTGGTCGCCATCTGGGGGGCCGGGCACCTGCCGGGCATCGGGCACGGCCTGTCCCAGCGCGGCTACACGCGCACCGATCGGCAACAGATCACCGCCCACGGGGGCAGCACCCGCGCCCTGGTCGAGACCCCGGTCTAAGGCGTGTCATCCGGCGGCCCGAAGTCGCCGGTCACGCTGTCCACGAACCACGCCGGGCCGGGCTCCTCGTCCAGCGCCCACAGCGGCGGCAGCTCCTCCGCGGTGGCGTTGCGGGAGGTCCGGTCCGGCGGGCCCAGTGCGGTGACCCGCGGGCCCGCCGCCCGGATCTCCTCGAACGTCGGCATCAGCCCGCACGCGAAGATCGTGTAGTAGGACACCACCGCCACGCCCTTGACTCCGGGATGCTCGGCCACCGCCGCGATGGTGATCGCCCGGTAGTGCTCCAGCGCGTACTCCACCGGCAGTGTGTCCTCGTCGCGCCGCGGGATCGTCAGAGCAGTGGTCTCGTCGGTGTCGATCTGCTGGCCGTGTCGGGTGCCGCCGAGCAGCAGCCGCCACGCCATCACGGCACCTGCGGGATCGGGGAGATCGAGATGGTGCCACCCATCACGCGCCCGGCCGGGTTCTCCACGGCGTCGCAGATCTGCTGGGCGTGCTCCTGCGCGGCGTCGACCGTGCACGGTCCACACAGGAGTGCCGATTGGACGGTGGTCCCGGCCGCGGTGATCTGCACGATGGCGCGCACCGGCTGCCCGTGGTGGTGGTCGCCGTCGCAGAAGGCGCGGCCCTGGCGGTCAATCACGGGCCCGTTCTAGCAGCGGGCACCGACAAGGTTCACCAGTGGTGCGCGACGTCCAGCACGAGCCGCGAGTGGGTGCCAGGGCCCGGCAGGGTGAACACCCGGAACGGCAGCCGCGCCCGCAGGCCGACACCGAAGCTGGTCACGCCCTCGAAGCTGCCCGCGTAGGTGATCGAGCGCAGGGTGGCGAACCCGGCCACGGACGGGCGCGGCGGGGTGCCGGTGGCGGGGTCGCGGACGGTGAGCTGGATGCGGGCGCCGCCGGGGGTGGGCACCACCAGTCCGCTCGCGATGCCGGTCACCTGCGCGACGTAGGCGGCGTGGTAGCCGCCGGGGATCGGCCCGCCAAGGTCGATCACGACGCGGTCGTAGCAGGGGCTCGGCCCGGCGCGCACATCGAGCACGGGCGCGGCGGAGGAGCCCATCGCATCGCGAGGCAGTGAACCCCAACCGCCGATGCACGTAGCCGCCGATGCGGCCGGGATCGCAACCACCATGAGCGCGGCGGTCAGGGCGAGCAGGATGAGGGTGAGAAGGGTTCGGCGCACAGTGGCCTCCGGGCTATATGGGTGACACCCGGTAGGACGTATCGCGTGGGGTTCGGTTGCCCGCCCGGTCTGTCCGATTCTCCGCCGGGGTTGACGAATCGGAAGATCAAGTGAGGGGTGCATCCCGGTCGATCGCGGCGACGATGCGTTCGGCAAGGTCGATCATCTCCGCGGCGGTCGGCGTCGTCTCATGCCCCCACTCGAACAGCGGCAGGCGAAGGTCGGCGTTCCACTCCGCGCTCGGCGCGATGACGTCGAGCACCGCGGCCACCCGCGGATCGGTCACGGCCCGATATGCCGCGTCCTCGTCGTTCATCGCGGCGCCTTGTGCCGCACCGGTGGGCGGAAGCCGCGCCACTGGTCGGGGACCGGCACCGCAGCCCGCACGATGATCTCGCAGCCGGACTCCTCGCCGGGCCGGGCGAACCGCTTCCCGGAGTCCGGCCAACCCAGCGGGCCGACCACGAGCCGATCGTCGACCCACACCTTCGCGTCGGTCAGCGCGTCCTCCAGGGCGCGCAGCAGGTGGCTCCAGTCGCCGGTGCGGGAGCCGACCGGCCAGTCGCCCCCGCGGGCGGTCGTCCACGCCGGGAGCAGGAACATCGCGCCGATCAGCACCGGCACGTCACACGGGTCCACCGTCCACGCCTGCTTGGCGATTTTGGTGATCTGCTTGCGCCACGGCCCGAGCGCCTTGGATGAGGACTCGACCAGCCGGTACTTCCCGGTCGGCACCTGGTGTCCCCGCGGGCCCTTCATGACCGGGATCATGTTCTTGGAGCCCTGCGGGGCGGGCACCCCGGGCACCCAGCAGCGCCATTCCCAGCGGTGCCCCGGGGTCATCACCTGCGGCGGGCAGGACAGGTCGAGCCCGTCCAGGTCCAGCGGCAGCGGCTCGGTCACGCCCGGCTCCGCCGCGTGTAGGTCTTCTTCGGGCGGGTCGTCGCGGGCCTGGTCGTCCACTTCTCGGCGTCCGGGCAGCTCAGCCGGTGGTGCAGGCGCAGCCGGTGACCCTCCGCCACGGACGCCTGCCGGGCGCCCTTGGTGCCGAGCACGGACACGATCAGGCCCCACGTGTCGTGGTGCCAGAGCAGCGCGTTGCCGTGCTCGTCGTCCGGCTCGTAGTCCAGCGGCATCGGCACCGCGTCGTGCTTGGGCTCCGTCTTCGCCCAGACGATCAACCCCTTGCAGTAGTTGCAGCGCTGCTTGGTGATCTGCGCGGCGCGTTCGGCGCGCTCAGCGCTGCGATTGACTGGGGCGCTGGGGGTGTGAGGGGTGGTCACTGGGGTCTCCGGTCTCCGTGGTGGTGGTCGCGGTCGTGGTGGGGCAGGTGCAGGTTGGCGGAGCGGTCGTGGTGGTCGCTGCGGTGGGGGACTCCTGCGGCGCCGGTGGCGCCGTGGGCGCCCGCGGTGTGCGCGCCGGGGCGTCGCTGCGCGGGCGGCCCCCCGCGGGCGCCTGCGGGGCCGCCACGGGCCCTACAGCGGCCGTTTGAGGGGCCAGGGCGGGGGCCGACGGGGGGCGCGGGGCCGCCGCGGGGGCGGAAACGCCCTGAGTTGCCCTCTGCGCCTTCACCACGGGGGGTCTGGTGGGTACCGGCGCGGGGGGCCTTGTTCGCCGCACAGGCGCGCTCGTGGCCGCCGTGGCGGGCCTTCGCGGCCCGGTAGCCCTCCCCCCGGTGCGCCGGGCGGCCGGGGTGGGCGGTGCGGCGGTGTCCGGGCCGACCGACACCACCGGGCTCGTGCCCGGCGTCATCAGCGTCTCCGAGGGCGCCGCGGGCCCGGAGATGTCCGGCACCGGCACGGTCGTGAGCGGCTGCGTGAGCAGCGCCGGACCGGACGCGATGAACGCCGCCAGCGCCACGCCGACGATCAGCACCGCCCACAGCCAGGGGCGGCGGTACAACGGGGGCGCGGCGCGGTGCCGGGCTTTGCTCACGGCGGCCGGGACACGAAGAACGCGTCAAGCGCCTCGCGGAGGTCCTCCTCGTCGGGGCAGGGAACACCGGTCTCCTCCGTGCAGGGGTGGTTCTTCACGTACTCCAGGGCGCGGCGGGCGAGCTGCCACGCCACGTCGACCCGGTCCGTGGTGTCGGTCATGGTGGGCAGCCGTAGCGGGTGCGCCGCACCAGCGCGAGCGCCATCAGCAGCTCGGGGTCCTCCGCGATCAGGTCGACGAGGTGTTCGCAGGCCAGATCGAGGGCGGGCGCCGCGCACGCCTCGGCGACCGGGCCGCGGAGCCGGTGCGCCGCGGTGGCGAGCGCGTCGGCGAGGCTCAGCGCCTCGGCGGTGACCGGGGCGCTCACGACCCGCTCCCGACGGCCAGCGGCGTCCCGTTGGCTAACTCCGGCCACGACTGCGCCGGGGACGGTTCGAGCAGGTTCATCTCCCGCAGCCGGGCGTCCATCTCGGCGACGCCGTCGAGGTAGCCGCGCTCGTAGGCCTCCGCGGTGCCCCACTGGTGGCAGGTCTCCCCCCAGGTGACCAGCCGGGCCCGCAGGTCCGGGTCGGACACCCCGTGCAGGATGCCGCGCAGCTCCCCGGCCAGCTCCCGCGGCAGGTACCGGGCGGCGCCCGGATCGGGGCCGGTCACCGCGCGCTCCGGGCGATCACGGCGTCCAGGTCGATGGACGCGGCGTAGTCGCGCACGTAGGCGACGGCCAGCGCGTGCGCCCGGGTGACCACCGCGGCCCAGCGGAGTTCTTCCTCGCCGTCGCGCTGCACCCGCGGCTCGGGGATGCCCCAGCGCGCGGCCACGGGGGTCTGTTCGGCGGCGTCGGCGATGGCGGCCCAGAGCGCGGCGAACTGGCCGTGTTGGCGGGCCGCGAGGTCGGCGGCCTCGCGCAGGTCGGAGATGGTGCGTTCCCGCGAGGGAAGTTCGGGGTCACGGTGTTGGCGGCTCATGGTCGGCCTCCTCTGTGGTGGTATGCGCGCCCGACCCTACTCGCTCCTCTTGTGGATCACAACCTGGGTTGCGTTGCGGATGTGAGCACACCACATCCGGCACATCCCGCCGGATCCCACGCTCATCGCACACCGCGCACCCGTCGATCGCCGCCCAGTTCGGCTTGCGCCAGCCCGCCCGCTGCTCGGCCACCAGCGGGTCATCGTGCGGCTCCGGCACCGTCATCCGCCGCGTCTGAAGCTCCACGAACTCCGCGATGGCGGCCAGCCGCACCTCCGCCGTGGCATCCGGCTCCCGCACCGCCTCCAGCTCCGCCTGCTGGTCGGCGAACGCCCGCGGGAACTTCCGGTTCTCGCGGATCACCTCGGCCACCGCGCCCGGAAGGATCTGCGCCCCGAACGCGCCGGTATGCCGCCCGGCCATCTCCGCCACCGCCGCCGTCGCCTCGTCCGCCCGCCACCGGTTGCTGTTCGCCACCGCCCGCCAGATCACCCGATCCGGGGCGCCCCGCGGATGCCCATCCGACGCCGACACCAACGCGACCAAATCCTGAATCGCAGCCTCGGACCATTCACAGAACTGCATCATCGCTCCTCGATTGCCAGATGGGGCCGCGGCTGCGGCAGCGCATTATCGGCACCGGCATTGGCGAGCATTTCCGCCAACCCCGGACCGGCCGCATCGGCGCGACCCGACAATGTCGCCGCGACCGCTTTCTCCGCCCGAGATCTCGGCGTGCCTTTGTTCGCCTCGCCGAAGGTGAACGACGCCAGGAGGTGCGGGCTGCACCCTTTATCGGCGCAGGCGCGGATTCCGGCCCGGATCGGCGCCGGGGCGACGCCCTCGCTGAGCAGCTCCGCGACCGCCACTTGCCAGCGGGTGCGCTCGCGCCCGACCGGCGGCACCACCCACGATCGAACCTCGTCGGCCATGATCTGCTCCGCCTCGGCGAGCGCGGCCTCGGCGGCCACCGCGGCGGCCGAGCGCGCGGCGCGCTCCGGGTCGGGCTCGGGCTCGAACGGCAGCGGCGGCGGCTTCGGGACGGACCGGAGGTTGGACCGGGCTCCGGTGGTCGTCGGCTCAACCGGCCTGGAGGAGGAGCGGGCGGGGGCGGCCTCGCGCGTGCACGTGTGCGTGGGTGTGTGCGCGGGCGCGTGCGCCTGCGCAGGCGCGACCCGCCCTAAAGATGAGTTATCCAGATCTGAGAGACGGGGAACAGACTCCCCCACCCCCACCCCCACCCCCGGGCCTTCAACGATCCCTTCCGTGAACCCTTCCGTAGAAGGATTCGGTGAAGGGTTCTCTGAAGGGTTCACGGAAGGGTTCAGCGAACCCTTCCCCGCGGGCCCGTCGGGCGGGGTGTAGCCGGGATCGAGTTCGGCCGCGCACACGTGCGGGTCCGGGTAGTGGAACAGCCGCCCGCGGGTCGTCATCCGCGGCGGCAGCGGCGGCGGCAGCTTCCACAGCTCCACCGCCAGCTCGTGTCTGAGCAGCGCGGACCGGGTCAGCAGCGCCGAGCGCAGCGCCGAGCGCAGCACGTTCGGCTGGATCGCCACGTTGTCGTTGCGGATGTAGGTCCGCACCAACAACTCGATGCCGTCGATGATCACGAAGCGGCGCTTGCACAGCTCGTCCAGCGCGCGGCGGGCGTCCTCCCGCGTCATGCCGGAATCGGCCGCCCATTCATCGGCCGGTATCCGCACCACCCCCGCTTTGTTGATTGCCTCATCAAGCAGGATGGTGTGGTACATCAAGCGCGCTAGGGGCGGAGTATCCTCATGTCCCCCCTTGCGCCACATGTCTAGTTGCATCCGCGCATGGCGTGTCACCACGATTCGCCCCCGTTAGCCCGAAGCGGTGGGCGAGACGGATGTGGGTTAAGCCGTCCGGCGGCGGCGTTCACCGCAACGGCCATCCGCGTCGTGCTAGCCTCCGTCTTGGACACGTTCGGCCCTTCTGGACGGCCACCAGAAGAAGTGACGTGCGGGCGGCCGTCACGTGTTCAGCAGAAATACGGATGGTTACACCGGTGGGCGCGGACCCCGCGCAAGCCGGTGGGGGACCCCGGGCGGGGGTATCCCCTGCCGGGGCACTATGCCGCGGGTCCGCGCCACCGCCAACCTCCGATCGGCCAGAATCGTCCGGCGGGGACGAGCGGCGCCCCCCACCGGACGAGCGGCCTACTTGTCCGGCCCGGCGGCGGCATCCGGCGGGTACGCGATCTCCGTCACGACGCCGTCGCTCACCTGCACCGCGAACAACGCATCCTCGGTGGTCTGCCGGGTGTGCAGCGTCGAGTGTTTGCCGACATACACGTCGTGATCACGATCCTCCGGGTACTTGGAGACCAACTTCTCGATCACCGTGATGACCGATCCGCGGTCATCTTTCGGCGCCACCGTCAAGGTCAGCGTGAGGGCACCCTTCGGGCCCGACACCTTGCCGTCGTCGTTCACCGTCGTGTGCGTGATCACCGCGTCCACGATGGTGGCCAGCCGCTCGGCCGCCTCCTCCACGGTGCGGCCCTCGCGCAGCCCGGCCAGCATGCAGACGAACGAGCGGGCCTCGACGGTCAGCTTGTCCCAGTCCCGGTCCGGGATCTGATCAGTCATGTCTCCTCCTTCTCGGCGGCCTTGCGCCGCCGGGCGCTGGGTCGCTTGGCGTCCTCGTGCTCACGGCGCGCGGTCGCGACCTGATCCCAGATCGGGCTGTCCTCGGCGGGCAGCAACGCGAGCACGGTGGTCTGCCGCGCCTCCTCACCCTCGGCGCGCATCTCCCGCAGCCGCAGCACCGCGCCGACGAGTTGCTCGTCGGTGAACCCGCTCAGCGAGCCCGGCACGGGTGTAACACCCGCCAACGCCGCCGCGACAACCAGACACGCCTCATCGCCACCGGTGCCGCACTGGTGCATGACGGCCATGAACTCGCGGATGACCGCCTGACGCTGCGGCGCGGCTGCGGAAGCTGGGGGGTCCTCCGCAGCCGCGCTTGGGGCCGGACCCTCCTCGTCCGGGGCTGCGCCCTCCGCCGCCGGGGTCGAATCCGCCCGCTCGTCCTCCGGCGGTGCGGCCTTCGTGACGTTGATCGTCTCCCGCTCGGCGTCCTCGGCGACCGCGGACTCGTCGACCACCGCGTCGCTGTCCCACACCGTGACCTCGTCCGGGCGGTCCCCGACGATGGCGTCCCGGTTCCTCGGGTTCAGATCCATCCGCACCGTCGAGTCCCCGGCCACCGCCAGCTCAAGATCCGCGGACATCGGCACATACTTGGCGCAGGCCAGCCACTCGGTCTTGTGCGCCATGGGCTCGAAGAAGTCCCGCCACGGGCCGACGATGATCGGCCGCCCGGCCATCGGATGATCGTCCGGGTAGCGCTTGACCGGGCCGCGCTTGCCTTTGATCCACTCATACTCGCGGGCCATCGCGTAGGAGTCGCGGTGGTCCTCCATCTCCTCATGGGTGCGGAAGTGGAACACCTGCCCGCCGCGGACCATGTTGACCACGCAGTAGTAGCCGACCGGCCGCCCGCGCCCACCAAGCTCCGGGTTGTACTGCGGGCGGTGCACGATCTCCTCGCGGGTGCCGTACTCCACGCTCCACTCGTCGGCCATGCAGATCGTGCGGGCCCGCACGTCGCGCAGCGCCCCGGCGTTGTAGGCGAGCTTCGTGTAGCCCTTGTAGCCGATCACCGTGGTGGCCTCCATCCGCCGGTTGCGGGTGGACCACATCGGTATCAGCCAGCCGTGCCCGAGCGGGGTGGCGACCCGCAGGCCAAGCTGCGCGAAGTTCATCAACCCGCCCAGCACGGTGGCCTGCGCGCACTCGGCCAGCTTCGGGGTGCGCCGGATCAGCGTGGTCGCATCGCGGACGAGCTGGTCGGCGGTGGCGCCGCGGATGTTGCCGATCGCGATGGCGTACTGCGGCTCCATCTCGCGCACGGCCGCGAGCAGCGCCTTGGTGGGGCCCTCTACCGCCACGGTGCCGTTGCCACCTCCCCCCGTCTGGTTGCCTTGCCTGCCTTCGCGGACACGCCTGCGCAGTTCCTCAGCCATCGGCCCGGTCCCTTCCTGTGGTGGTGGTCTTGAAGTTCTTGATCAGGAGTACGCGGGTGCGGTACTCGGTGAACAGCTCCGGGAAGGCCTCGGCGAAGGCATCCTCGTCGAACACCTCCTCCTTGCGCAGGTACGGCACGGTCTCGTCCGGGTGATCCGCGCGCAGGGCGGACAGCCGCAGCTTGCCGGTGTGCCGCCAGGTGGCGACCGGATCCCCGTCCGCGTCGCGCAGCTCCTCGCGGTCGGCGATCAGCGACCGGGCCAGGTTCTTGCCCTCGGATCCGGCCTTCACGTAGGTCTGTGCGGCGGCCTCCTGCCGCTTGGCGGCCCGGATGAACTCCGCGGCGTCGTCGCCCGCCGTCGCGTGCGTGCCCGCGTGCGCGTACGGGTAGCGGCGCACCAGGTAGGCCTCACACGCCGCGCCGCCGTCGGGCGGCGGCCGGTCCGCGGTGAGCACGTAGTCGCGCCAGAACTCCTCGGTGACCTCGACAATGTCCTTGATCAGTTCGTCGTCGCGGGCGACGTAGCGCAGCGCGAGCCGCTGCCCCCCGATCAGGCAGGCCACGTGCATCCCGTCGAAGCCGAGCACGGCCATCGTGGTCTGGCATTGCAGCTCCGCGTGGTCGGGCATCTGGCCGTCGGACCACTCGCTGCCCAGCCACTCGTTGCACGTCTTGCCCTCGTAGCCCTCGGGCAGTCCGTACCCGTCTGCCGCAGGCCACGTCACCCGTCCGGCCGCGTCCATTGTGTGCACGATGCCGTCCGGGTTGACCACCAGCCACGGCCAGCGGACCGAGCGGAAGGTGCCCGGCTTGATGATGCGCAGCCCCAGGCGGCGGGCGGCGACGCGGCGCACGGTCGGTTCGTGCTCGGTTCCCCAGAACGCGGCCTCGGCGTTGGGCATGGCGTCGTCGAAGAAGTCGACCACCGGGATGAGGCCGAGCTTCTCCTCCCACACCTCCATGCGCGCCTTGCGGCCGAGCCCGAGCAGCGCCGAGACGTCGCTCGCGCCGATCCCGGTGACCCGTGTCGCCCGCCACCTCGCGGGGTCGGTTTGGTCGCAGCCGGGGGGCAGGATCTCCAGCGCGTCCTTGTCCCACACCCCCGGGTGGGAGCGCGGGAAGCCGTCGGGCCAGGGCCAGCCGGTGGGTGCCGCCCAGTAGTCGTGATCGCCCATATCTACGCCGCCATCCGTCCGGTGCCACGACGCGAGCCGTGATGTGCTGGACGGGCCGGGCGTCCCCGCGCCGCGCGGGCGTTGGCGCGGGGAGTCCGGTCCAGTCCGCCGTCACTATCGCGCCGAGCACCGACAGTTGTGGCCGCGACCAGCGGTGTGACCAGCGGATCCGTGCGGTATCGTGGCATCGCTCATCCCTGTCTGTGGTGGGTAGCGGTCCAGCTCCGTGGTGGGAGCGGTTACGCAAAGAGGGCGGGTCCGGGGGCGTCACGGCGTTCGGGCCCGTCCTTCTCCGATCTTCATGTCGGCGGGTTGTCCGACAGCTCCCAGCCCTCATCGACGAGCGCCGCGGTGAGCCCGACCGCGGCGGCCAGCTCCGTGTCCGGGGTGTCGGCGAGCACCACCAGCTCCGAGTAGGGGGCGAGCGGGAACAGCACGGCGAGCCCGTGCAGCATCCGCACCGAGGGCGCGGACGGGTTGTCCGGGCGCAGCGCGCGGGACAGCGAGCTCTTGTCGACGCCGATGCGGGCGGCGAGCTGCTCGGTGGTGAGGATGCTCGCGCCCCATTTGAGGGCGAGCACGAGCGCCCGGTTGAGCCGCACCGGGGGGTCGGGTTGCCGCGGGTTGCCGGTCACGGGGGCCGCCTCGGATTCGGTCGTGGTCATAGTCACGCCGCGCACGCTACTACCGCCCGGGGGCGGGTACGCAACGGCAGTTGCGGTGGGTAAGGTGCCCCGCATGCCGAAAACCGCCCACAAGCGGAGGCCGGGGCAGCCGCCACCGTCCCGGTTCCGCGCCTACACCCTGACCGCCCTCGGATACGCCGTCACCGACGACCCCCACCGTTGGAGGAAGCCCCGCAGGATGAGCGCCGTGACTGACTTCCAGAAAGAGTTCGCCCGCGTCAACCTGCTCCTGGAGGAAGCGCTTTTGACCCTGACCCGCGCTGGCTACAGCGTGAGCGAGGCCGCGCTGGAGGTGGCCGACCGGGTCGATGTGGTGACCGCCACCGTGCACGCCCGGCTCGCCGTCGAGCGCAAGGCGCGGGAGAGCCGATGACCAGGCCGATGCGGGTCGAGATGACCCTTCAGTGCGGCGACCCCGACGACGAGGACGTGCGCAACACCACAGGGCTCACCGACGCCGCCTACAACCGGCTCTACGACGCCATCACCGACGCCGGGTTTGAGTGGGTCACCGGCCCGGACCGTGTCGAATGAGCCACCCCTGCCCCGGCGGATGCGGCGAGACCGTGCCGGATGCCATGCTGTCGTGCCGCCCGGACTGGTACTGGCTACCACCCGGGGTGCGCAGCGAGGTGTGGGCGACCAAGTCGATGCACATCACCCAGCCGCGGCGCATGGCGGCGCTGGCCGCCGCGGTGCAGTTCTACGTCGACAAGGGCCGCACCCCACCACCCGAGTGGATGGTCATCGTCGACGAGCTATCCCACCAGGAGAAAGAAGGAACATGATCCGACTCAACATCGCTGCGGTGCGCCGCTGCGTGGCCGACGCCCTCCCCGATGGCGCCCTCTACGACAGCGAGCGGGCGCCGGGCGTGGTGCGGCTGCGGCTGCACTCGAAGGCCGCCCGGGACGCCGTCGTGCTCGCAGTGGCCGCGGGTGGCTACTACGTGGCCGACGACCCGCGCGGGGAGCACCGGCTGCTGGTGGCGCTGGAGAATCGGCACGCCGAGCTGGCCGCGATGACCGTCCGCGAGACCCTGATGCCTGCGCCCGCGGCGCCCGAGCCCGCGCCAGAGCCCGCGCCGCAGCGGGAGCCGATCCGGGCGCGCGAGGTGCGCCCGCAGAACGTCATCCACTGGATGGGTGAGCCGGTCACGGTGCACTCCGTCGGCAGCCACGACGGGATGATCGTGCTCGGCGTGCCGGGGCGGACACTGCGCACGGCCCCGTCAACGCCGATGTGGCGGGAGCTGGTCGTCGCCGGGGGCTGAGCCCGGGGACGACGAACGCGGGGCGGCTCCGAGGGCACTCGGGGCCGCCCCGCCTATCGTGGGCGTGCCTAGCGGGGGCTAGAGCGCGCCCAGGTCGTCGAACTCGCCCGCCTTGGCTCCGGTCAGGAAGGCGGCGATTTCGGCCCGGGTGAAGACGACGATGGGGCCGTCGGGCTGGCGGGAGTTGCGCACCCCGACGTGCCCGTCGCCCATCGCGGCCATCTCGACACAGCTGCCGGATGGGTTGCTTGCGGTGGCCTTGCGCCAGATCATGCGGTCTCCTCGTCTCCGTGGCGGGACCTTGGACGGTACGCGCGCCGGGCGCGCGGCGCCACTGGGAAGGGCTACGCTGGGCCTATGCGCGCCAACCGCCCGGACGCCGCGGACGCCGCCCCCTGCCGCTGCGGCTGCATCGCCGAGCTGCACGACCACTACCGGCCCGGCACCGACTGCGGCCGCTGCGGGAACGCCGTCTGTGAGGTGTACCGGCCGGTGGATGCGCCCGCCTGGCGCGAGCCACCGATGAGCCCCGCCGAGCAGGTCTTCCAGGAGGTGGGGGCCCGCCCCGAGGGCATGCCGGATCCGCGGGAGGTGGTGGCGGAGAACGTCGCGCGGGCCCGCGATGAACAGGCCCGCACGCACCGGGCGGCCCAGGCCGTGATCAAGCAGCGGGAGGAAGCGGCGGCGGCGAGCCCCGCCGAGACCGTGTGACAAGATCCGACCCGACGCGCCGCCACCCGGGGAGGTCGTTGGGTGTCCTATCGGCGTCGTCGGGTCGGGCGGGGGAGGGGCGCCGCGCCGTGTGGGGGGAAGACTCGACGTCGGCTCCCCGGGAGCCCCCGGCGCGCACGGTACCCCTACGCCCGTTCTGCCCGGATGAGGTTCGCCCCCGACACGGCTTGCCCTTTGCGCGCCCGGCGCGCAAGCTGGGAGCCGTATAGCCCGCCCACCACAGGAGAAACCCCATGACCACCGCCACCCGGGCACCAGCCCCGACCGACGACCATCAGAACTGGCCCGTACCCGCGCCCAGGTGGAGCCCCGACGAGAAGACCACCATCGCGCTGCGGATCACCGAGGACGAGGCCATCCGTCGATGGGCCGAGCTGCTGCGCGATTACATCGTGCAGAGCATTGTCGGTCCCCTCCGGTTCCTACCTCTCGACGAGGTCCGCCGCGACGTGTTCAAAAACGCGCGGCCCCTCCCCTGCCCCACCGCTCTGCGTGACCGAGCCCAGCTCTACTGCGCGCTGCACTTCCGCGATGAGGTGCTCTGCGACGGGGTCAACTGGTATCGGCTCACGGTGCAAGTGAGCTGATCATGGCCGCGGAGAAGCGGGAGCCGCCCACGACGATGCTCACTGCGACCGAGGCGCTCGCCTGGATAGCGACCCACGGCCACGACGACCGCATCAACGCGGGCCTCGAATACATGATCGGCGCGGGCTGGATGGATACCGGCCTCGACGAGGACGGCGAGCTGGTGTTCCGGCTCACCCCCTACGGCGAGCAGGAGCGCGCCAAGCTACTCGCCCGACACGACAACTAGGGGCGCGCCGCCGGGTCCCCGATGACCCCGGCGGCGCGCCCGGCGGCGGTGGGTCCGCTCCCCAGCGACCCTCCCGCTAGCTCCTGCGCGGATTGCACACCCGGCAGCCCCGCAGCCCGGCCGCCACCGCATCCGCATACGTCGCGTACCCGACATCGCGCGCCTTACCCTTGTGCGTGTCGTGGAACACGCGACTGCCGTGCTCGGCGAAGTAGCGGGCGGACTCGGGCTCGACGATCGGGGGCGCGTCGAAGTGGTCCCGCATCACCACCGACTCGCCGCTACGCGCCAGTAGCTTAGCCAGCGTCGCGTCCTGCACGAACGCGCACCCGGTGCCCAGGCCGAGCTGCGGCACCCCCACCCCCCAGCGGCCCCAGGACTGCACCATCCAGCAGCCCGGCCCCCACGTGTGGTGGTTCTTGACCCGCGCCGCGAGCACCCAGAAGTGGCCGCCCGCGGTCGCCCCCGTCGCGGTCAGCAGCCCATCGTTGTCCGGGCGGAACATGCCCTCCAACCAGTCCGTGCCCAGGCAGATCGGGCCGACGTTGACCAGCGACGCGATGGTGTCGTCCAGGCCGATGTTCCACACATAGCCGGTGATCAGCTTGTCGACCTTCGCCGCGCGCATCGTCGCCGCCACCGTCGCGCCGCCGTCGAAGTGGTGCCCCGCCGCCACATCGGTCTGCACGTTGCGCAGATACCGCTGGTGCGCGAACGCCGCGTTCATCCCCGGCACCTGCACCGGGCCGAGCGCGTACTCATGGGCGGAGCCGAACCCCGTGCACTCCGGGCTGTTGCCCTGATCGAGCGGGAACTGCCCGGATGTGGGCATCGGCCAGTACCGGTCCTGATCCTGGAGCGGTCGGGTGTTGAGCAGGGCCCGCGCCCGGTACTCGAGATTTTGCGGGTCGTGCTCGGTGAAGCGGCGGCCCAGCCGCGGATCCATGGGTGCTGTCGGCGTGCTCATCCGCGCATCCCCGTCCCTTCCTCGGTCGGCGGGGGGCCCGCCGGTTCCACGTACCACATCGGGTTGGCGGGCCGCTGCGGCGTCGGCGGCGGGGGCGGCTGGCGCGGCGGGGGGGCGGCGCCGGGCGGCGGGATGCGCTGGAAGGGCCGCGTCAGTGGTTCGGCGGGCGGCGGGCCGGTGGCCGGGTATGACCCGCTGGGGTTGGCGGCGACCAGCTCGGCGACGGTGCGTTTGGGTTCCTTCGGTGGTGGCAGCGCGTCGGACCGGTTGCCGTCCTCGTCGACCGACGCGGTGATCTGGGTGCGCAGGAACGCGGCCACCAGCAGCGACAGGGTCGAGGAGACGGCGGTCTCGGCGGCGGCGGACAGGTGCCAGCCGTAGAAGGTCGCCAGCGCGATGACCGCCGAGCCCAGGCCGAGGATGGCGGGGGCGAGGCGTTCCTTCGCGGCCAGCGCGGCGAGCACCACCCCGGCGACGGCGACGGTGACCGCGTTCCACACCGCCTGCTGCTCGTCGGAGAGCCTGCCCCACACCAGCAGCAGCGTTTGCACCGTGGGCGCCAGCACGCCCGAGACGATGAGCGCGGGCTCGCGTAGGGCGTTCCAGGTCACGGGCCGCTATGCCCCGTGGGCGCCGCGGGTGTCCGCGCCGGGAACGATCGTGCCGTGCAGCTCGAACCCGGCGGCGGCGACGGCCTCGCGCAGCACCTGCTCGACCAGCGCGGGGTCCACCCCGCCAGCCCCGCCCGCGTGCTGCGCGGCGGTGAGCACCCCGGCGAGCGCCTTGAGGATGTCCTCATGCTTCTGGTTGGCCCGCCGCAGGTAGTCGACGATCGTCAGCCGCTCGTTGGAGCCGCCCGCGAACGTCTGCCAACCCTGGTGGTCCTTCGGGCCGTCGCCGGTGACGAGCTGGAAGTTCAGGGTGCGCAGCAGGCCCAGCACTTCGGCCTGCTCGCCATCGGTCAGTGCCATGAGGAACCCCCCCGGTGTTGGTGTGGTGCCGCCGTCGGTCGATCCGAACAGGGCGGCGAGTTCGGCGCGGCTGCCGCGGAACGCGTTGGCATCCACCCGCATCCCTGCCACGGTGGCGCCGTCGGTGAACTGCAACATGACCGGCGTCATCCCGCCGTAGGCGTCCCAGAACGCGGCCGGTGTCTTCGCGTAGAGCTGCTGCGGGGTGCCGCCGGTGGTGTAGTAGCGGGCCTTCCACAGCGGCGGCAGCCCGGTCAGGGCCGGGCGCCCGATCTCGGTCCAGTAGAACGGCGGGCAGTAGGTGAGCACGACCCGCATTCCGGCGGCCCGGAACGCGGCGAGGGTGGCGCGGAGCTGGTTGATGTTCCCGCCGCCGCGTTCGTGATCCAACGCGACCGGCACGTTCTTGTCCCCGAGCCAGCCCGCGCAGTTGCGCGCCTGCGCCCCCGGATCCTCGGTCGTGACGTAGTGGTATCCGGCGACGAGCAGGCCCGCGGCCCGGCCCTCGTCCCGGTTCCGCGGCCACCGCGAGTCCCGCATCCCCGCACCCTGGCTGATCTTCGCGATGAGGAAGTCCATGCCCTCGGCGCGCGCCCGCCGCAGGTCGATCGCGCCCTGGTAGTGCGACACGTCAGGCCCGTAGATCACGCCGTTCCCCCTCCGTCGACGTCCGGGTCAGTGTCCCCAGGCGGATCGGCCGCCTGCTGTAGGCGACCCCGGCGCGCCGCATCGGACAGGAACTCGATCTGCCTCCGTAGCTCGGCGATCTGTGACCGGCAGCGTTCCTCGTCCTCGGTGCGGGCCGTGCGCAGCGCCGCGACGTCGGCCCGCCACGACTCCACCTGCTGGTCGCGGGCGGCGATTTGGACCTTGATGTCCTCCACCTCGGCGGCCCGGTCCGCGGCCCGCCGGTGCGCCGCCGCCGATGTCCACGCCCCGATGAGCCCGAGCACCCCGGTGAGCACCACACCCAGGAAGGTGATCCACCCGGCCGGGGTCACGGCGGGTCCTCCCACCCGGCGGCGACGAGCAGGCCCAGGGCCAGCCCGGCGTAGATGGCGCACAGCCCCCACAGTCCCGGCGAGTCGGTGGTCACCCAGTCCAGCACCGAGGCGACCGACCACCACGACCACAGCGCCACCGCGAGGCCGAAGTGGAACCCGTCGGGTATCCGCCGCGGGATGCCGGTCAGCAGCACGACCCCGATGGCAATCCACACCAGACCCCAGGCGGGCACCGGGAACCGGAACAGCTCGTGACTCGCCGCGGGCCACCAGATGGCCGTGTCGGCGGGCGTGGTGGCCAGGGCCGCGCCGTAGATGATGTCGACGGCGGCGGCGAGCGCCAGCATCGCGCCCCGGCGGCCGACCCACATGCGCAGCCGCACCGACCACTGCGGCTCGAACCTGCTCGGCATCCCCCCACCCCCCCCGGGGTTTCAGCAGCCCGTCGATCTGAACGACACGTGCACGTGGTCGTAGTGGTTGGCGGTGATCGAGCCGCGGTCCTCCATCGGCTGCCACCCGCGGCCGTCGTTGTAGCGCTGCCGCCAGATCACGTACGTGACCCCGAGCTCCACCCGGTGCGCGAGGACGTAGTCCGCGAGCTGGTCACCGATGCCGGGCATCAGGAGGTCCAGGGCGAGGCCTTTGGGGTGGTCGGATCCGGCGGTGCCGCGGGAGCCGCGGCCGAGCACCTTCGCGGGCGGGATGTGGAAGTGGACCATCAGCAGCCGTCCGGCGCGGGACACCCACGGCAGGGTTCCGGCGAGTGCGGTGACGGCTCCGCAGCCGGGGTTGACCGCCGCGGGCTTCGGGGGTGTCAGCTTGGGGGTCACGCGCGCGGGCGCGGGCGCGGGCGCGGGTGTGCGCGCAGGCGCGTGTGTAGGCGCGGGCGCGCGCGTGGACGCAGGCGCGCGCGTGGGCGGAGGGGTGGTGGTCGTTGTGGGGGCTGGCTTCGTCGTCGTAGGGGCCGCCCGCGGGGACGGCGTAGGAGGGGCTGTGGTGGCCGTGTGCGGCGCGGCCCGGTGCGCAGGCGTGCGCGTAGGCGGCGGCGTCGTGCGGCGCGTGTGCGTCACACGGGGCGGCGCGTGGTGCCTGCGGTGCCGGTAGTGCCGGTGCCGGTCCGGGTGCCGCTTCGGCGAGGGCCGGGCGAGCAACCGGGGCGGGCGCGGGTAGGGCGGCGCCGAGGTGGTGGCGTGCGTCGCCGCGGGGGTCTGCGGCGCCTCCGCGGGCGCCAGCACGTACCGCTCCTCGGGTGGGGTGACGGTGCCCGACCGCGGCAGGTCCGCCGCGACGAACACGACCGCGAGGACGGCGACCACGAAGCCGGTGATCAGGGTTCGGCCCCAACGGATCCGCTGCGGCGGGCGGCGCCGGTGCCGCCCGCGGGGGGTGCGCGGCGGTCGTACCGGCACCCGATGAGCCGGGGCCCGTCGAATGTGGACCGGGGCGAACGTCATCGTGGGGGTGTCCGCGAGCGGATCCCACTCCTGTTCGGCGAGGACGCCCGGCAGGGACACGTGCACGGTCGGCATCCGGTCCCCCCTCCTTCCCGCCGAAGGTAAACGGCCGGGAAGGTGGATCTCCGGGGGCGCGCCGCAACGAGTTCGGCCCCCGCCGGATGGCGGGGGCCGTGGGACCGGGGGGCTCAGCCGTACATCTCGGCGGCCAGCTCGCGCAGCCGCTCGACGAGGGCGGCGTCGGCCTGGGTGGGCACCCAGGGGAGTACCTGCACCGGCTGCCCGGCGGCGTTGGTGGTGCGCCCGAAGACGCGGAGCTGGGGGGCGGGGGCCTGGGGCGTGGTAGCAACCATGCCACCAGTATGCGCGCCGGGCGCGCGAGACTGCAAGCTAGTCGCCCGGTTCGCGGGCCTTCTCCAACGTCGCCACCCGCTCGGTCAGCTCGGTGATCTGCCGTTGCGCCTGCGTCGCGACCGCCTGCCACTTCGCGGCCTCCAGGTTCGCCGCGCCGACCTGTTGCGCGTGCAGCGCCTGCAAGTACACGAGCAGCTCCTGCCAGTCGAGCTGCATCCCGTTCGGTGCGCTCACAGCACGCCCGCGAGTTGCTTGGCGAACGCCCGGAAGTCCTGCGCGGTGGGCAACGCCTGCTCACCGCGGTAGATGGCGGCCAGCTTCGCCAGATCACTGAACGCCGACTTGAGCACGGCCACATCCCCGCTCGTGTAGTTGATCGGGGCCGCGGTCAGGTCCGTGTCCGGGGTGGCGTCCAGGAAGGCCTTGAAGGCGACGATCTGATCGAACAGGTTGCGCACCCCCACCGCGAGCGCCCCCGACCGGTCGTCGATGTCGGCGCGGGTCTTCGGATACCCGACGGCCATGCTTCCTCCTAGGCGATCTTGGCGCGCTTGCCGGACGCGAACAGCGCATAGACGGAGCCCGCGTCCACGTACAAGGTGGCGCCGGTGGTCGGCGGCGGCGGCGGCGTCGCCAGCTCCGGTATCCACTTGGGACCGTTGACCGCCTTGTCGATGCGGTCGTGCACGTCGCTCTGGCCCTGCCACAGCAGCGTCACCAGACCGTCCAGGGAGATGCCGAGCGACTCAGGTTCCCCGGGCAGGATCGGCCCGATGTTGTGCTGCACCACCTCCGGCACGTCCTCGGCGATCAGCCCGAACTGTGTCGGGGCCTCCCGCGGGCCGCGCTTGAGGGTGCCGTCGCTGTAGTAGACGGGGCCCTCGTCGCCGATGTTCTTCTGGAAGTAGCACGCCTTGGCGGCGCGCACCGCCTGCCGCGGGTCGAGATCCTGCGCCGGGGTGATGTTGCGCTTGATCGTCTGGCTGGACGAGGAGACGACCGTGCCGTCATAGACGACCGACCACACCCCGAGGTCCTTGCGCTGGGTCACGTTGTTGCCCACGATCCAGAACCGTTCGTTCAGCCCGGACCCGGCGATGTCGGCGAAGGTCACCCCGATGTTGTTGTTGACCGCCGCGAAGTGCGCCTCGTCGTGCCCGGACCCACCCGAGCGCGAGTTGTTGTAGTAGAGCAACGTATCGCTGATCATGCTCGTGCCGTGCGTGACCATGAACCGGAAGCCCGGGTCGGAGCCCTGGTCGACGTCGGCCATCATGTCGAACTGGTAGCCGCGGATCCGCCCGGCCGTGGACGAGGCGCCGGACGAGACGAAGATGTCGGTCTTGATCGTGGCGAAGAGGTTCGTCGGGTCGGCGTAGATGAGCGAGGCGTAGTCCTCGCGGGCGATGCAGATCCCGCGCAGCGTGCCGCTCGACGCGCCGTACATCATTATTCCGGCGTAGTTGCCGCTCGACACGATCGAGTCGATCGAGGCGTACTGGGAGCCGGTGCTCGGGTAAAACCGCACGGTGTCCGGGTTGTTGCCGCCCGGGTTCATCACGATCCGGGTCCCGGACAGCGCGGTCTGGACGCTGCCGATGGCCAGGAAGTCGCCGGTGGCGCTGTTCAGCCACAGCGTCCGGTTGCCGGAGCCGTCGAAGCCCTGCAAGCCCGCGGTGGGGTGCAGCTCCACGCGGGCCCCGGTCAGGGTTCCGGCGATGACCCGCGATGCCACCACCAGATCGGCTTGCAGCTTGGAGGCGGTGACCGAGCCCGCGGCTATCTGCCCGGCGGTGACCGAGTTGGCGGCCAGCTCCGCGGTGTTCACCGCCAACGCGAGGATCTCCCGGGAGGTGACCGCGTCGGCGGCGATGGTCCCGGCGGACACGGCGTCGGCGGCGATCGTCCCGGCCTGCACCGCCCCCGTGGCGATCTTCCCGGCGATCACGGATCCTGCGGCCAGCTCGGTGGCGCCGATGGAGGTCGCGGCCACCTCGCGGGCGGTCACCGCATCGGCGGCGATCTTCCCGGCACTGACGGAGTCGGTGGCGAGCGACGTCGACTGCACCGCCCCCGCGATGATCTTCGGGGTGCTGATGGAGCCGTCCGCTATCTGCGTGGTGGTGACCGCCCCGGCCGCGAGCTTCGCGGTCGTCACCGCGTTGGCCGCGAGCTGCGTGGCCGTCACCGCATTGGCCGCGATCTTCGTGACGTCGATCGCGTTGACCGCCACCTTGGCCGTCGCCACCGCCCCGTCGGCGATCTTCAACGTGCTGATCGCGCCGTCCAGGATGTCCTGCCCCACCACCTGCGACGGGGTCGCCGGGCCGCCCTGCAAGGAGGTGGTCGAGGTGGAGCGCGTGCCGGTGCCGGTGTTCGCCGCGGGCTCCGCCGCGTTCGTGGCGATCAGCACCGCGTAGTAGGGGGCGCTGGTGTCCAGCGGCGCCACCGGGATGGACCCGGAGTCGGGCAGGGTGCCCTGGAAGTTGGTGGGGCCCGGGATGAAGTTCGCCGTGCCCGAGAGGTACACCTCGACGTTTTTGAAGTTGGCCGGTCTGTCGGCGGTGGAGAACGTGCCGTTCCACGACACGACGATGCCGGAGTTGATCGGCGCCAGGTCCGGGGTGTTCGGGCGCGGCGGCGGGCTCGCGTTCTGGTAGGTGAGGCCGGTGGTGCCGTCGTCCTGCACCCCGACGATCCCGGTCAGCACCCCGTTCGCGTCCCGGATCGGCATCGTCCCCATGATCGTGGTGGAGCCGAGCTGCGCGGTGCGGAGCTGCTCGTACAGCGCCGTGATGTCCCCGTCGATCGAGGCCAGCCGGTCGGCGAGGCGGCGCTCCGCGGGCGAGGGCAGCACCCGGTAGGCGGGGGTGGTCATGCGCTCATCATGGGCACTCGCCGCCGCTAGTTCCCGAACCCCGACCGGCGCGTCAGCGTCAACGCCGCCACCCCGGTATCCGGGTCGTACTCGATGGTGATGATCCGATGCCACTGGGCGAACGCCCCGTAGTAGGGCAGCCGCACCCGCGGCAGGATCTCATCGCCGCACGCGAACGTCCCCCACGGCGCGTTGGGGTGCCGCACGTTCACGGCGATCTGCGCTATCTCCTCGATGGCGGCCAGCCGCAGCGCGACCTCCATCGCGGCCCGCGACGTCGCCGACTTCGCCGTCATGATCCGCTGGTCGGTGACGACGGTCGGCATCCGCAGCCGGTCCGCGATGGTGGTCCCCGAGTAGCCGATGATCGAATCAACGCCGGTGCCCGCCCCCTTCACATACGCCGAATCCGCGTACTGATCGTCGGGTTCCTCGAAGGCGCCAACCTCGAAGATGTTCTCCCCCTGGGTGAAGTTCAGCGCCGGGCGGCGCACCCCGAGCTGCGGGGACTGGCAGGTGATCCGATGCCACACCACGTTCTTGGTCGCCGGGTCGGCGTAGCCGCACTCCTCGATGTAGTCGAACGGGGTGTCGGTGCCCAACCTGTCGATGATCTGCCCGATGGCGGGCAGCTCGAAGCCGCGGATGAAGTAGGGCCCGTCGGCGTTGAAGATGTCCTTGATCGCCTTGTCGCTCTCCGCGGCCACGTACTTGTCCAGGAACGCCTCCTGCAACGCCCGGCCCTGACCCAGCCCGCCCTGGGCGAGGAAGTCGTTCATCAGGCTCTGATGCCAGGTGTTGACCTCGTCGGGCATCCCCGGCCACGACCAATCGCCGTTGACGAACTCGTTGGTCTTGAGCTTGGCGGAGATCTCCGCCGCGGCCCGCGGCCGGTCCGGGAGCTGCGGGGTGCTGGTCGGCGCCACCGGCGGATCCCCGATCAGCACCCCGGACGCCCCGGCCACGGTGAGCCCGAGGTTGCCGCGCGGGAATGACTGGATGTGCTCCCACAGCTTGCGCACCACGTCGATCGGGTCGACCTGCACCCCGACGTAGTCGGTGACGTACGGGATGCGCGCCGCGTACGCGGACGGCCCGACCGCGGTGATGCTCATGGTGCCGTCCTCTTCGGTGGAGGGCGGCATCAGGATTCCCGACGCGCGCACGTCCCCGCCCTGCTCCACGTGCAGCCAGGTGCCCCACGGCGGCAGCGCCACCAGCAGCTCCCCCAGCTCGGCGTTCTCCGGGGCGATCGAGCCGCTGATGGCGTTCGGGCCGGACAGCCGGTAGGTGAGCTTGAGCCCGTCGATCGGGAGCTCGCGGTGCACCCACGTGTTGCCGATGATGGTCTGCGCCATCACCCGCACCCCGCTGGACACGATGATCGGCGGGATGCCGCGCGCCGACGGGGCGGAGCGGGTGCCGATGATCCCGACGGTGATCGGCCGGATGATCAGGCCCACCTTGGCGGGGGAGAACGCGGTGCCGCCGCCGAACGCCGACCCGACGACCATGCCGACCGCGACGGTGCCCAGCGGCACCACGTGCGACACCGTCACCGGGTTGATCACGACACCGACGGCGGGCGGCGCGCCCAGGGTGATCCGGCGTTGCAGATCGAGCGGCTGGATGAGCAGCCCGATCGGGACCGGGATGGTGCCGATGCTGTGCGACACCAGGACCTTGGCGCCGCCCGCCGCCCCGGAGGGGGCCGCGGTGCCGGTCTTCGGGTTCGCCCGACCGACCGCCTTCGCCCCGCCCGGTGCGCCCCGCGGCACACCCGCGCCCGTCTTGGTGCTGACGTGCGTGATGACCTTGCCGCCGCCCGGGGCGCCGCGCGCTGCCGCCGTGCCGGTCTTGAGGATCGGCGGGACGTAGGCCTGGTCGAGCTTGAGGAAGACGATCGTCGCGATGGCGGACCCGGACGATCCGGTGCTGGTGTCGGTCTTGTTGTAGGCGCCCGCCTTCAAGTAGCAGTTGGTCGGCTCGGTGAAGCTGGCCGCGGTGTAGCTGAACTGGGGCGTGCTGGGCAGGTTCGAGGCCGGGCCGACGCAGCCGTAGATGTTGACGTTGCCGCCGGTGATCTCGATCCGGGTGGTGATCAGATCGGTGGTGCTGATCGAGGTGAGCAGGTTCCCGACGCTGGGCCCGTTGACGAACAGCCGCACCCGGGACGGGCTGGCGTCGTAGTCGACGGTGATGTAGATGGGCGGGGTGCCGCCGGTGGCATGGATCTGCCCGATGATCATTACCTTTTGCGGGGCGGATCCGCCGACAATGCTCGTCGGGTCGTAGTAGGCGGAGACGGTCTGCTGGCGGCTGGTGGTCGCCATGTCCCACGCCGAACGGGTCTGGCTCCCGATGACGCCGTCCCACTCGCGGAACTCGTCACGGACCCCGGTGGAGCCGCTTGTCGTGGCGCCGTTGACGGGCGCGGTGAGCACCAGCCGGTTCGAGCCGTCCAGGTAGAAGTAGGTGGGGTCCTGGTAGCTGTTCAGCGCCGGTTGGACGATCTCGTCGGCGTCCGGGTGCGGGGTCGCGATGTCGACCGGGATGGTGAGGCTGTAGTTGCTGATGCCGAACACCGCGCCCGGCGCCTTGGTCACGACCTTGCCGCCGCCCGGCGCGCCCCGCGCCGCGGACGTGCCCGTCTTGGTGTACGTCGTCCCGGACGGCGGCAGGTACGGCACCGCCACCGTGATCGACACCCACTGCTCGGCGGTGCCCAGGCTGACCGCGCCCGGGGTGAACGACGACACCGCGGTATAGCCGCGCTCCTGCGTGTTCGTCGCCGCCGACTGCGTCGTCGTCGGGTTCTGCGTGGTGACGTTGGAGAACCCCGACGCGGTCCCGAACGACTGCGTGGTCCCCGTCGACGAGTCGGTGAAGGAGCACAGCACGCACAGGTAGTCCCCGGTGCCGCCGGACGGGCTGATCGCCGTCGGGGTCGTCGACGAGGCCGAGCCGCCGTTGGCGTCGGTCTCCTCCGGTGTGTTCCCGCTCTGAATGGAGATCGAGATGTGGGTGGACTGCTCCGCGGTCGAGGTGTTGACCGTGAGCGCGTCGGAGCCGGTGGCCCGCTTCCACAGCACGGAGCCGGTGTGGTTGGTGGTGGCGCCCTGCGGGATCGAGGCGAGGATCGCCCAGCCGGTGGAGGAGGTGGAGACCGTGGCCGTCGCGGTGTCGCTGGCGAACGCGACCAGCAGCAGATCACCGGCCACCGTGGTGGGCAGCGTGATCGGGTGCGTGGTCGAGTCGGAGGTCTGCGAGCCTTGCGCGCGTGCGCGGACGGTGGCCAGGGTCACGGGGGGCCCGGCCCTAGACGGTGGCCTTGTAGACGAACAGACCGGAGGCGTTGACGGTGAGCACGAGCGTGGTGCCGTCGGTGGTGGCGGCGATGTCGCAGTAGAACAGCGGAAGCCGGGTGGTGTCGGTCGAGCTGCCCGGGGCCGGGTCGTAGAAGAACACCGCCCGCGCCAAGGTGTTGTTCGCCGCCCCGCCAGCGTTCGTCCAGGTGATCGTCACATCCGAGGAGGCGGACACCTGATCGGCGGTGTTGTCGATCGTCACCGCCGGGTTCGTGAGCGTCTTGCGCGCGTAGTTGGTGAAGGTGGCCTCGTCCGCGGTGCCCGCCCAGAGCGCGGTCAGGGTGGTGTAGTCCACGACCGCCCCGTCGGCCGGGTTCCCGGCCGCCTGCATGAGCGCCACCTGGATGTCGGGGGCCCCGCCCGCGGCCTGCTCCCAGTAGTACTGGAGCTTCCCCTTGTAGGCGTTCGCCGCCACATTCCCCATGACGCCGCCCCCTAGTACGGGTACCGCTTGAAGTTGATGAACAGGTTCAGATAGACCCCGTTCCTGGTCCCGAGGTCCCCGAGGTGCAGCGCCGGGTTGAGCATGTGCACCTGCGCCTGCCAGGGCTGCACGGTGCCGCGCATGGACGACGGGATGCTCCAGGTGCCGCCGAGCGGGATGACGAACTGCTGCGGACCCGGCCCGGCCGCCTGATCCGCGGACACGTTCTCATCCCACATGATCGTCGGCGTGGTGTTGCCGGTGCCGGAGCCGACCCGGAACCGGAACTCGCCCCAGGTGTCGTTGTTGTACTGCGGGTTGAAGGTTCCGAAGATGTCGCACTCGACCGCCCAGTCGGGGATGGGCACCGAGAACACCCCGCCCGCGGGCCAGTCGGTGAATGCGGTCGTGTTGTGGCTAAACGTGGTGACCGTCGGGAAATGGATTGAGTTTGTATATATCTGGCTGGCGATCGGCGGCGGTGACGTGGGGGGCAGCGTGTCGTCGATGATCCGCTTGCCGGAGAGGTCCACCAGGGAGCGCAGGTCGGTGATGTCCGCGGCCTGCACGATCGAGCTGTTGGTGCGCTTGATCCGCGCCAGGGTGAGCGCCGTCCAGGTGTTGTTCCAGCTCGTGACGTCGGTGATGTTCGTCGGGGTGACGCCCTCGATGACCCGCGCCTGCCAGTAGGGCCCGCCGACCGGGTCCGCCGGGATCGGCCACGACCCGGTGCCCACCCCGCCCGCGTACGGGTTCTCCACCCGCAGGATCACCAGGTCCGTACGGGATGCCCCCGGGGTGGGTGTGACCGGCAGGGTGAGCTGCGAGTCGAACTTGTCCGCGTAGGCCTCGAACGCGATAGCCGTCGCCCTGGAGTTGATCACGAAGCCGCCGGGGTCGACGGTCACGAACGCGCCCGGGGTGCCGAGCGCGGACACCTTGCACGACGCCGAGGTGATCACGCCCTGCTGTCCGCGGGCGGCCATCCACGCCTGGAAGCGCGCGGTCTTGGGGCTATGCCGTGCGTCCTGGTCGATGTACCAGGGAACCCCGCCGGTGGTCATGCTCTCACCCCTCCGATCACCCGCGCGATCACGATGCCAGACAGACGCCGCCGCGCCGGGACGCCACGCGCGCTCACAGCGACGACCTCGCGGTCCGCCAGAACACGTCCACCCGCGATGTGCCGGTCGAGTCCAACCCGGACAGCAGCACCTCTTGGCCGCCCGGCGACACCCGCATGTCCGCCAGCCACGCGGACGCCCCGGTCAGATACCCGGCGAGGTTCGCCCCGTCGGACTGCCGCCGCACCCGGCGCGACCACGGCTGCGGATCCACCAGCACCGAGTCCCCCTTGGCGATCTTCAACCCGAGCTGGTACCAGAACGCGCCCGGCACCTCCACCCGCGGCTGATCAATCGGCCCGTACACGCGGGTCGCCAACCACGCCGGGCGGTACCCGTCGATCTCGAACCCGCGGCTGCCCGAGCCGTTCCCGGAGGCGTACAGCGGCCCGATCAGCGGCCCGACCAGCCCGCCCGTGTCGTCGGGCACCAGCGCCGTCGAATCCGAGTACTCCGCGTCCGAGTAGACGTGCGGGGTGATCGTCTGGAACTGGGCGGCGACCGGGATGAACCCGACGTGCACGTTCTCCAGGGTCGCGGGCGTGCACGCGCGCCCGCGCCCGAACACCCGCCGCTGCTCCCCCGTGTCGTGCAGCCGGTAGGAGAACACCTGGTAGGCCTGCGGAATCAGGCGCGTGTTGTCACCCATGAACGCATCCGTGAGCTGCGCCAGCAGCTCCAGCGCGTCCCCCTCGCCCGCACCCAAAATCTCGAGCTCGATGTTCAGGGTGCGCCCGCCCAGCCGGTCGATGCCCATGAGCTGCCCGTCCTCGCGCGGCATCGGCTTGTCCTGCACGAGCAGCTCCGGGTAGGCCAGGTCGAGCTTCGTGATGTCGATGGCGGTGCCGTAGCCGAACACGAAGTCATCCACGGCGGCCTGGTCCTCACCCAACGCGGGCATCGCTCACCTCCCGTACCGTCCCGCCATGCGCCGCAGCCGGGCCTGGTGCATGGCGGTCTGGATGATGCGTTCCGCGGTCGCGTAGGGGGATGTGGTGACGTTCACGGTGAGGCCGGGGTCGCCGCCCATCCCGGCCGCCGCCATCAGCTCACTGCTGCGGCCGGGCCGGGTCAGCGGCAGCACCATCTCCGGGCCGGACTCGCCGAGCAGCCCGAACGTGGGGCGGGTGATGATGCCGCCGTTGCCGTACCAGCCGTGGGCGCGGTGGAACGCCAGGGCCGCGTTCGGGTCGCCGTACTTGGTCTTGATGTAGTTGAGGCCCCACGCGGTCTGCCCGGCCACGGTCGGCTCGATCGGGCCGTGCAAGGAGGTCATCTTCTGGAACAGCCCGCGGGCGGAGCTGGTCTTGTTGGCCGCGTTCGGGTCCCAGTTCGACTCCAGGCGGATGATCTCGGCGAGGGAGTTCCATTCGCCGTCGGAGCCCCACCCGTAGCCCGCGGCCAGGCGTTGCACGGTGGCCTGCACCTCACCGCCCGGGATGTTCATCGGCGCCCCGCCGCCGCCGCCGTCCCCGCCGATGTGCCAGCGCTGGGTGAAGTACGGGTTCGTGGCGCCCCACGCGGCCGGGGTGCCGACCTGCACCCCGTGGCCGTGCCCGGACGACTCCACGTTGACGCCCAGCAGCGTGCCCGCCATGTGATCGTTCGGCTTGTTCCCGACTTGCAGCCCCGGGCCGAGCCCCGACAGGAACCCCGCCCACGGCATCGAGGCGGTGGTGCCGCGCCGCGAGTTCGGCGGCCGACCCTGCATCACGTTGAGGATCCCCGAGATGAACCCGGAGCAGTCCCACGACGGGTTGCCGACCCCGCCCCACTGGTAGGGCTTGCCCTGCTGGGTGCGCGCCCAGTCCAGGGCGGCCTGCGCGTTCGCACCGCCGGAGAAGAGGTCGATGAGCTGCTTGGAGATGGCGATGACCATCGGCATCGCCGCCGCCGCCACCCGCAGCCCGGCGCCCAGCGACGCCGCCTCCGGGATGTCCTTGAGCGGCTGATAGCCGCCGAGGAACAACCCGCCCCCGGCGAAGTGCTGCTCGGCGAAGGGCCGCATGACGTCGTTGACGCTGCGCCCGCTCGCGTGCATATCGGAGACGGCGTGGATGCCGCCCATGGCGGCGGAGGTGTTGGCCTTCTTGATGTAGTCGACCCCGACGGCGCGGGCCCACTCGGGGCGCATGATGGCCTCGCCGCCGGACAGGTGCAGCACCCCGCCCGTGGGGGAGACGAAGGTGTGCACGTCCCGGCCGGGGGTGAACCCGGGCAGCGTCCCCCCGGTGTCGTAGCCGACGCCGGTCAGCCCCCCCGGCCCCATCTTGATCACGCCGCCGAGGGCGCCGCCGTGCGCGATGCGAACCAAGTCCGGGCCGCCGATGGCACCGAAGTTGGTCATCTCGCCCATCTTCCCGTTGACGGTGATCCACACCGTCTTGTCGGGAAGGCCGGTGATCTGCGCGGCCATGTCCAGCAGCGCCTGCTTGACCGGGCCGTTCGCCTTGTCCGCGAGGCGTTGCAGCTCGTCCTTCTGCGCCTGCGCCTTCACCCCCGCGCTCGCGTGCGCGCCGCCGAGGTTGTCGAAGTTGGTCTTGGCGTCCAGCAACGCCCCGTGCAGGGGCCCGGTCACCTGGGCCGCGAGTTCGCCGAGCTTGTCCTTCTGGAGACCGGCTTGCAGCGTCGCGGTGTTCGACGCCGCCTTGGACACGTCGATGCCGTTCGCCATGTCCAGCAGCGCCTGCCGGGTCGGGCCGGTGGCCGCCGCCGCCAGCCGCAGCAGCTCATCCTTCTGCGCCTTCGCGGCCAGCTCGTCGCCGTTCGCCGCGCCCGCCGCGTCGGCGTCCGCCTTGGCCTTGTCCCCGGCCGCGCGGGCGACGTCGATGTCCGCCTTCTCGACGTCCCGGAACGCCCGCTCGGCTTCGGTGGACGCCGCCCCGTGATCGGCGACCGCCTTGGCCGCGGCGTCCTGCGCGTCCTTGAGTCGATCAAGCGAGTCCTTGTAGGCAAGATCCTTGTCGACGATGTCGTTCTCGGCCCGCCACAGATCGAGAACCCGGTCGGTGTGGGTCTTGGTCGCGTCGGCGACATCCTTCTGCGCCGTCTTGAGATCTTCGCTGGCCTTCTGGAGCCGTTGGGAGGCGTCGATGGCCTGCGGCGACTTGTCGCCGTAGTCGCGCACGGCCAGGGTGTAGTTCTCCTGCTCGCGCCGCACGGTCGCGGTGGCGGCTTGCAGCGGCGGCATCTGGGCGATCTGCGCATCCATCGCCCCGAGCAGGTTCTTGATCGCTTCGGCGTGGGTGTCGGCCGCGGTGGCGGCGGTGTTGGTCTGCCCGGTGAGGTCGCCGATGCCGCGGCCGACCACCTCTCCTTCGCCGCCCAGCTCCTGCATGACGTTCGTCTGGTTTTGCAGGGCCGAAGATTCCTTGTCCACCGCCGCGGTCAGCGACAGCGACCCGTCCAGCACCGACTGCGCCAGCGCGTCGGACTTGTCCTTCATCTGGTCGTACAAGACCATCAGCCCGACGACCGCGGCCCCGACGATCGGCAGGTACTTCCCGACCGAACCCAGCGCGGAGGTGAGCCGCCCCGAGGCCGTCTCCGACACACCGATGCTGGTCGCGAACCGCCCGAGGGTGACCCCGAGCGCGGTCACGGAGGCACCCACCACCTGGAAGCCCTTGAAGGCGAGCACGGCCGCGGTGACGGCCGGGCCGATCGGCCCGACGTTGTTCACGATGGCGATCGCGGCGGTCACGATGCCCTGCAACGGGGCCTGCAAGGTGTTCGCCTCGTCGGCCAGCGACTTGAGGGTCTTCCCGGCCAACTCGGTGATCACCGGTATCAGCGGCGCCACCACGGACGCGATATTGGAGAGCGCCGTGGCCGTCGCCTGCAACCCGCCGGTGTCCCCCGCGACCTTCAACGCGTTGAGGAGCTGTACCGCCAGCTCCTTCACCCCGGGCAGCAGGTTGTCGATGGTGTCGTTGATCGTCTTGAAGAACGAGGCCACCCCCGCCTGCCCGACGGGGGTCTTGAGCAGCTTGTCCAGCTCGCCGGTGATCTTCTCGACGTTGCTGAGGAAGTCGCCGCCGGACTGACCGGCCGCCTTGAAGACGGACACCAGGATGCCGCCGACGTTCCCGGCGATCTTCCCGAGCTGCTCGGTCCTGTCGACCGCAAGCTGCATCCACTGCTGGAGCTGCCCGGTCTCCCTGGCATGATCCACGAACTCGCGGACCTTGGCGGTGGCGTTCGCGAACCCCTGCGCCAGGCCCGGCAGGAACCCGGACCCGACCGTCGCCAGATCGGTGAAGACCGCGACCACGTCGGTGACCGCGCTTCCCAGGAACCCGGTGCTCTTGGTGGTGTTGTCGAAGATCGCGGCGATGTCGCGGCCGGTGGACGCCTTCGCGAAGAAGTCCCCGAGGGACTTCGCGACCCCGTTGAGCGACCCGGCCAGCCCGGTCATCCCGGTGTGCAGCACCGGGAGTTCCGTCGCCCCGAGCCGCTTGACGGTGTCGGACAGCCCCGCGAACAGGCGTTGCTGCACATCGACTTGCAGCGAGTCCCAGGCGGGTTTGAGCCCGCGCACCGCCAGCACCGTGTCCCGGGCGCTGGGCGCCAGCTTCGCCATCGCCTGCGCGAGCTGATCCGACGCCTTCGATCCGGTGGTCGCGGTCTGCTGGAGGGCCTGCGCCAACTGCCGCTGCGCATCCGAGACCTGCCGGGCCCCGTCGACCTGGGCCTGCTTGAGACCCTCCTGCGCGCTCTGCACCGAGCGGTTCGCGTCCTGCACGCCGCGCTGGGCCTGCACGACCTGCTTGCTGCCTTCGACCCCGGCGGCGTTGGCCTCTTGGGAGGCCTGCTGCACGTCCTTGTAGCGGTCGTGCGCCTCGGCCAACGCCTGGCTGGCCTCTTTGACCCCGAGCTCGGCCTCCCGTAGATCGAGCCCTTGCAGGCCCTTCGCGTGCGCCTCCGCGAGGTGCTGCTGCGCCCGTTCCAGGGCGATCTGCGCGGCCTCCTCCGAGATGGCCGCCCCGGACAGCGACAGCTTGAGATCTTCGAGGTCGGCCTTGGCCTGCTTGCGGGCCTGGTTGAGGTTCTCCTGCGCGTACTGGGCCTGCCGCTGGGCCTGCGCGAGGGTGTCCTCCGCGCCCGCCACCCGCCGGTTCGCCGTCTCCTGCGCGACCGCCAGACCTTCCTGCGCGGATCGGATCCGCTCGGCGATCTGGAGGCGCTGCGCCCCGGTCTGCGCCGCGGTGTCCGCCGCCGCCTTGTCCGCGGCACCCATGGCCTTGAAGACCTCGGGGATGCCGGTCAGGCCGACCTTGAGCGTGGCGGCGACCGCGCCCGCCGCCGCCATCCCACCGGCCGCGACCCCCAGCAGCCCGGACAGGTCGGCGGCGGCCTGCGCGGCACTGATCAGGGTCGGGGCGAGCGCGACGATCCCCGCGGGCATCCGGAACGCCGCCAGGTTGCCCAACAGGCCGGTGATCTCCCGGAGCCGGTCACCTGCGGTGGGATCGACGTCGACCTTGGCGGTGGCGCGCTGCCCGTTGATGCGCCGCAACTGCTCCTCGACGGCCGCGAGCCGGGCCTCCGCCGCCGCGGTCTCGGCATCCACGTCGGCGCGGGCCCGGCGCCCGTCGATCCGATCAAGCCTCTCGGAGAGCCGTTCCAGCGTGCCCGCCAGGCCCTCGATGGCGGCGGCGGCGCGGGCGGTATTGGCGAGGATGTTGTAGCTCAGGTCGACCGTGCCAGCCACCGCGGGGTCACCTCCTCAACAGAGGCCCCCCGCAGGGCCTGGGCCTTACCGGGCTTGCGTGCGTTCCTCCTCGTCGAAGGCGTCGCATTGTCGGGCGAACTGATCGAACTCGGCGATCCGCATCGCGTCGATCTGCCTCGGGTCCAGGTGGAACCGGAAGGCGATCGGCATCAGGTACCTCGCGACCCGACGCTCCGGGTCAGACCACGGCCCGAACACCCGGAGCAGTTCCCGCTCTATCCAGTCGTCGCCTTCTTTCCCCCCTTGGCCCGAGGAGGGCGCGTGTTGATGTCCGTGACCGGCGGCGGCTCGTCGTCCTTCATCTCCATGTCGGCGATGTTCATGTCGTCGAAGTCGCGCCAGTGCACCGCCTCGCCCGCGCGGCGGCGGGCCAGGTAGAGCGTGAAAACCATCGCGTCGACGTCGCCCTCTTTCATGCCGTTCGCGAAGGTCGCCAGCCCCATCCCGGTGAGCTTCTTCAGCTCCCGCGCCTCGCTCACCAGCAGCGTGTCGCCGTCGTAGGCGTACCACGGCTCGTCCGGCCCCTGCCTCACCAGCATCGTCAGTGCCTTCCTCCGTCGAGTTGCCGGGCGACCTCATCCATCGCCTCCAGGCAGGCGGCCTGGAAGTTCGCCCGATGGCTGCGCATGATCCGGTAGAACGGCGGCGGCATCTCCTGATGCACCCACGTCCACTCCTCGCGGGTCTCGTCCGCGCGCGCGTACACCGGGTGCCGCCAGCCCCGCCGGGACTCCCACGCCGCGGGCGCCCACCGCAGATCCTCGGGCAGCCGCCGCCGGTCCACGATGAACGAGATCGACGCCTTGTTCGCCGAGGACAGGACCTGGAGCCGCACCGCCCCGGCCACCGCGGCGCGCGCCTGCACGCCCTGGCGGCGGGCCGGGGAGACGTCCGGTAGCGCCATGTAGGCGGCGCGTAGATCCGTCACTACCGGGTCGGCGGCGCGGCGCATGGTGCGGCGCATCGCGTTCTGTAGGTCCCGCGCCCCGGCCTCCTTCAACTGCCGCGACAGGTTGCGGAAGATGTCGCCGCCGATCACCTCCAGCGAGATATCCGCCGTCGCCCGCGCCATGTCAGAAGGTGACGTCGGTGGAGACGAGCCGCACCTGCACGGGCGCGTTCGTGCCGTCGTAGTAGGCCTCGAAGTCGGTGTTCATGCTCACGATGTCGGGCCCGGACACCTGCGGGGCGGCGGTCTTGAATTTGCACGCGGGCAGCGTGATCTCCAGCAGGTCGTTGGACCCGGAGGTGGCGATCGCCGCGCCGGTCAGAATCATCTGCACGGCCGTGGTGACGTTGCCCGAGAAGGCGTCGTACAGCTCGGTCTTATTGAACTCGGCGGAGAACGACCCGGTGAGCGTCGGGATGGCGTTCTCGATCTGCTGCCCCTTGAGGCCCGCGTTGCCCAATCCGAACCGCTCGGTCGCCATCGGCGTGGTGCCGTGCACGGTCATTTGGTTGATGATCGTGGTCGGTGCGGTACCGCCCGCGATCGACACCTTGCCCGCGGTGGTGGTGGCGGTGCCGCCCAACTTGAGCTGCGCCCCGATGAACGAGAACACCCCGACCCCGGCCACGTAGGTGGGCGCGGCCAGCGCGGTCGCGGTGTCCTCGTTGCGCCCGTTGACGGTCAGGTTCAGCGACGGGATCGCGCCGTCGGACACCGAGAACTCCCACTCGGAGATCTTGCAACCGGAGTAGGTGAACGGCTTCACCGTGGCGCTCTGCGGCTCCGGGCGGCCCACCTGCACGGTCAGCCCCAACCCGCGGAAGTCGCCCGGCACGTGAACCTGCTCGTAGGCGGGCGCGGTCAACGCGGTCGGCGCGACGAGCGGCGAGCCGAGGGCGTGCTTCCACAGCAGCCCCATGCCCTTCGTGCCGTACTCCATCTGGAAGCCGCCCGCCACACTCCTGCGGGACTGGATGGTGCGCGCCGCCCGCTTGTAGCGCTGCCCCGCCCGGATACCGGCGCCATCCACGTAGGACGGTGACATGGCCATCGTCTCGGACAGAAACTCCAGGAACAGCGTCGGCGTCGCCGACGTCCCCCACGTCGTCTCGACCCCGACGCCCAGTTGTGCGTCCAGGCCCGAACCACTAGGCATCGCTGGCCTTCCCTCCGCCGCCCTTGCGGCTGTCGGTCTTCTCTCCGACCGACCAGGACGCCTTCGGCCATGCGCGCACCTGCGGGTCCGGGTCGGCACTCTCGATGTCGGCCCCCGCAGGCCCGATCAGGTAGCGATCGTCGTTCTCGTCGAGCAGCACGCCGGGCACCGCCACGACGCCATCCGCGGCCACCGCGAATGAGCCGGGCACGCCGCTCGGCCCGAACACGTCCACATCCGCACCGCTCCGGTTGGTCAGTGTCACGGTCTCCTCGGCCATCGCCCCTCCTACACGCGCGTCTCTACGTGGATGTCGAACTGGATGCGCGGCATGACCCCGCGCTCGTCATCGGTCGGAACGTAACTGGAGAAGGACCGCACGTCCGCGACCCACACCGGTGCGCCCCCCACGGTTCCGGTGACCATGCCCATCGACGGGTCGGCCTTGATGGTCGCGGTGATGGTGAGCCAGATGTCGTACAGCCGCGCCATCGCCGCGGCCATGGCCTCGCCGTCGGTCGCCCCGGTCAGGGTGAGGATGCAGCAGCGGACGTCGAACATGTCGTTCTGCGCGCGCTGCCCGAGCGCCGCCCAGTTCTGGGTGTGCTGCACCATCTCGAAATCCCCGGCCGGGTCTCCGTCATAGCCGACGAACACCGCGTCATCCGGGTCGCCGGAGTAGATCGGTCCCAGGTAGACATCGACCGAGTCGACGTAGTCGGGGTTCGCGTCCAGGGCGGTGCGCCACAGCTCGATGAGCCGCAGCATGGCCGGGTACGCGCGCGACATTCAGCCCACCTGCGGGGCTTTGGGTGTCAGGAGCTGCACGATCCGGTACGGGATGGCGGTGCGCGCGACACGCACCTCCATGGCCGCCTCGGAGCCGCCCCCGGCGCCGCCGCCGACCCGCGGGCGTCCGCTCGCGCCCTGCCGGTTGGACCACAGCCATTGCAGCAGGTACTCGATGCCGCCGCGGGTGGACTCGCTGACCACTGCGGGCCCGGCCACGTAGGTGACGCGGATCAGCCCCCACATGGCGGCCGGGCGCGCGCAGCGCAGGATGGAGAACTGGTCGGTCCAGATAGCGGGCGGCGCCACCGCCTCGATCACCGTCTGGTCGGGCTGGAGGCGTTCCATCAGGACCGGGCGGGCCACCGGCACGTTGGTCAGCCGGACCCCCTCATGCCAGCCGTAGGTGCGCAGCACCTCGACGAACGTGCGCCGCGCGATGATCTCCCCGGAGATGCCCTCCGCGACCTCGGTGGCGCGGACGATCTCGGTGGAGATGGCCCGGTCGTGGCGGGTGTCGCTGTCGGGGATGTTCAGGATGTCCTTGCCCTCGGCCAGCGACAGGATCCCGACCGCCCCGGTGAGGCTGGCGTAGAAGCTGCCCTCGTAGGTGACCGCGGGCTGCTCGAACTGCCAGACGTAGGTGTAGGTGCCGGGCAGCTCGGGGACGTAGTCGAGCTGGTAGTGCCCGGTGACCGCGGGCGGGTTCAGCACGTCCAGGGTGGTGGTGGTGTCGTCGGGCAGGGTGAGCACGAGGCTGGCGGTGACCGCGTTCATGGGCGCCCCGGTGTCGCTGGTGACCGACGTCCCGAGCCGCACTACCTGGCCCACGCCGCTCATGCGTTCCCCCCGTCCCACCAGTCCGCGTGCGCAACATCGACAGTCTGACCCACGACGCCCGCCGTGCCGGGCTGTGACGCGCCCCCGGCTGCGCCCGGTGCCTGCGCGCCCATACCGGCCGCGGCGGGCACACGCGCGGGCAGGGCGCCCGCGGCGGGGGCGGTGACGGCGAGCGCCCCAACCCGTCCGAACTGGACGAACTCGTGCACGACCAGCGCGCCGCCGCAGCCGCCGCGGGCCACCCCGGTGCCGGTGACGCGCCGCGGGTTGACGTGCAGCCCGCCGCCGGGCGCACCGTCCGCCGCCGCGGTACCGGTACGGGGCCGCACCATCACCCGCGGCCCGGACGCGACCACGGAGGCGACCCCGCCGCCGGTCTTGGTGTGCACGGTGTGCGCGACGAAGACCTTGAGCCCGCCCGGGGCGCCCGTCGCCGCCGCGGTCCCGGTGCGCGGCCGGGTCATGCTCTCGGTGCCGCCCGCGCCGCCGCGGGCCGCCGCGGTCCCGGCCCGGTTCAGGATCGAGCCCGAGCGCCGCCCGTCCGGCGCACCAACCGCGGCGGCCGTCCCGGTCTTGGCGATGACGCCCGCAGACAGCACCACCCGGGCACCGGAGGGGGCCCCGGCGGCGGCGGCCGTCCCGGTCTTGGTGTGCACCGTCGCCCTGGCGCCACCCGGGGCGGCCTCGGCTGCGGCGGTGCCCGTCTTGCCGTGCACAGTCGACTTGGCACCGCCGGGGGCGCCCGCGGCGGCGGCCGTGCCGGACTTGAGGGCCGCGCCCGCGGACTGGACGACCTTGGCGCCGGACCCGACCGCAGCTCCGGCCGCCGTCCCGGCCTTGACGATCACCGCGGCGCTGGTGACCTGCTTGGCGCCGCCGGGCGCGCCGACCGCGGCGGCCGTGCCCAGTGCAGTGCGCACCGCCGCGGACGTGACGACCTTCGCCCCGCCGGGCGCACCGACCGCAGCGGCGGTGCCCGCCTTGACAACAGCCCCCGCGCCCTGCACGGCCTTGGCACCGCCCGCGGCGGCGGCTGCGGCCGCGGTGCCGGTACGTGGCCGCACCATCGACTCGGTCCCGCCCGGAGCGCCCACTCCGGCCGCGGTGCCCGTCTTGGCGTGCTCAACCGTGCGGGCGCCGCCCGCGGCAGCTCCTGCGGCGCCCGTCCCGGCCTTGGTGATGGTCCCGGCCGATGTGACCGTCTTGGCGCCGCCCGGGGCCCCGACCCCGGCCGCGGTCCCGGCCTTGGTGATCGTGGTCGCCGACGTGACCGTCTTCGCCCCGTTGGCTGCGAGCGCACCCGCGGCCGTGCCCGTCTTGGTGACCGTGAGCGCCGACGTGACGGTCTTCGTCCCGCCCGGCACGCCGACCGCGACACCTGCACCGGCCTTGAGGATCTGCCCGGCCGTCTGGACGACCTTGGCTCCGCCCGGTGCACCCACCCCGGCTGCGGTGCCCGCCTTGGTGACGACGATCGCCGAGGTGACGACCTTCGCGCCGTTCGCCGCGCATGCTCCGGCCGCGGTCCCGGTCTTGCGGTGCTCCAGGGTGCGGGCCCCGTTGGCGGCGGCGGCCGTGGCGCCAGTACCGGTCTTCTGGTGATCGGCGGTGTGCGTGCCGCCCGGCGCGCCCGCGGTTGCCGCCGTGCCCGTCTTGCGGTGCTCGGTTGTGCGGGCCCCGTTGGCCGCCGCCGCCGTGGCCGAGGTTCCCGTCTTCTGGTGGTCGACGGTGCGGGCCCCGTTGGCGGCGAGCGCCCCCGCCGCGGTGCCCGCCTTGACGATGGCCCCGGCCGACTGCACGGCCTTCGGCCCGCCCGGCGCACCGACCCCGGCCGCCGTGCCGGTCTTCGTGTAGACGGCCGCGGAGGTGACGGCCTTCGCGCCACCCGGGGCGCCCACCCCGGCACCGGCACCCGTCTTGGGATGCTCGACCGCCTTGGCGCCGTTGGCTGCGGCAGCCGACGCCCCCGTGCCGGTCTTCGGGTGCTCGACCGCCTTGGCACCGTTCGCGGCTGCCGCCGAGGCCCCGGTGCCCGCCTTGGCGTGATCCGTGGTGCGAGCACCATTGGCGGCTGCCGCCGACGCCCCGGTGCCCGTCTTGCGGTGCTCGATGGCCCTCGCGCCGCCGGGGGCGCCGACACCCGCGCCCGTCCCGGCCTTGGTGACGGACACGGCCTTGGCGCCGTTCGCCGCCGCCACACCCGCCGCCGTGCCCGTCTTGCGGTGCTCGGCCGCCTTGGCTCCGCCGGGGGCCCCGACCGCTGCGCCGGTGCCCGCCTTGGTGTACGTCGTCGCCGACGTGACCGTCTTCGGTCCGCCCGGCGCGCCCGTCGGGACCCCGGCGCCGGTCTTGCCGTGCTCCACGACCTTCGGGCCGCCCACCGCGCCGCCGCCGACGCCGGTACCGGTCTTCGTCGACACCACCGGCGCCACACCCGCGGTGGCGGTCACCAGGGCGGCGACCCCACCGAACTGGCTGGTCGAGCCGTTGGTCTGGGTGGGTGCTATCGCGCCCGCCCCGGAGGTGAGCCCGTAGCACCACTCGTCGGCGCTCGGGGTGAACACGAACCCCGCCGGGGTGCCGGTGGCCGTCGGGGTGCCCGCACTGACCGAGCCCCGCCCGAAGTACAGCTCGCCCGCGCCCGCCGCCGTCACGCTCGGCCACGGCAGCGTGGTCGTGGTCGAGCTCGTCTCGGAGGTGCCCGCCGCGCCGTCCTGCGCCCAGGTGGCGGCCGTGCCGAGGGTGAACTCCTGCGGGAAGTAGCTCAGCACCTTGGCCGACATGTCCGCCGACCAGGTCGCGGTGACCGTCCCCCCGGTCACGGTGCTGGTCACGGTGCCCAGCCACACCTCATAGCAGCGGCCCCGCGCCGCCGACCCGAACCGGCCCAGGTTGGTCCAGGTGCAGCCGCCGCCGGACAGCCCGGTGACCGTGGCGGTGGCCGAGTTCGCGCGGATCCCGACCAGCACCGCGTTCCCAATGGCCGTAGTCGTGATCGGGAAGGTGAGCGCGGCGGTGGTGTCCGCGACCCCGGCCATGGACCCGACGGGGGTGATCCCTGCGCCGGTGACGACCTTGGCGCCGCCCATGCCGCTGCCGCCGCCGCAGCCGCCGGTCTTGATGTAGGTCGCCGTCGCGGTGGGTGGCGGGAGCACCACCTCCGCGGCGATCCACCCGTTGACGGTGATCCCGGCCGGGGTGGGGGTGACGGTGCGGGTGCCGGTCGCCCCGGCCGCCGGGATCGTCTCGACGTACACCGCGGACATCGAGTACAGCGCCCCGGCCTGCACCTGCGTGAGCAGCGTGGCGGTCGGGTAGGCCTCGGCGGTGCCGTTGCAGTCGGTGCCGAACGTACTCAGCAGTAACCCGTTCGCGACGCCGGTGGTCGTCGGCGCGGTCTGCGCCATCGCCGCGATGCGGGCCTGCACCGTCCACGCCGAGAACACCGCCGGGGTCCCGACGTTGTAGGTGCCCGCCTGCAACGCGACCGCGATGCCCGTCCCGTCGGAGGCGGTGGTCGAGTTGAAGGTGAACTGGGAGGCGGCGACCTCGGTGGCGGTCGCGACAATCCCCCACGCCTTGACGCCCGGCGAGTTGTTCGCCGAGTTCGCGGCCTGCGCGGACAGCTGTCCGAACCCGGACGGCGCGGTCATGCTCGCCGGGACGTCGTCGGCGTCACCGTACTGGAGCACCAGCAGGTAGTCCCCGACCGCCAGCCCGGCCGGTTTCGGGACGGTGAACGACGGCTGCCCGGCCGCGGACTTGCTGCCGACCGCGTAGGAGCGGATGACGGGCATGACGCGGTCGTCGAACGTCCCCGGCCACGGCTTGGGCTGACTGGTCGGTCCGAGGAACAGGCCCGGCGGGAAGAACGACTGCGGCGCCGGGTTCGGGGCCGCGGCGGGCAGCACCTCGACGGCGACCAAGCCCCAGTCGTCGTTGGTGAAGGTGTAGGACATCGTGACGGTGCCGCCGGTGGACGGCGACGTGGACCCGCAGCCGTTCCCGGCACCCGAGTTGGAGTCCCCGGACTTCTGCCAGCGCAGGGTCTGCCCGGATCCGGTGGCGGTGTAGGTGGTGACCGCGCCCGACGCCATGGCGTCGATCACCAGGCCGCCGCTGGTCGTCCCGGTCACCGCCAGCGACGACGACGCCTGCACGGCACCGAAGTTCTTGAATACGGTCCCCAGCGCCCCGCCGCCGGTGACCGACACCGAGCCAGCGTTCATGGTCTTGCCGCTGGACGCCGGAGTGAGCACCACCGTGGACGCGCCCGCCGGTGGGTTGTTCAGCACGAACAGCGCCGCGAAACCACTCGTGCTGTTGGCCGAGTTCTGACGGCCCAGCAGCGTCATCGCCACGCCGCCATAGGTGGCCGTCGGGTCCGCCACGGGTGTTCCGCCGACCGCGCACGCCACGAGCACGTGGCTACAGCCCGCGCCCGCGGTGTGCGTCCAGCTCAGCGAGTTGCCGGAGAGGACGCCCGCACCTGCCGAGCTAGGGCCGACAGCATCGAAGAGGACGGCCATCGCTCAGCCCCCGCCCGGATCTAGTTGACCAGGCGGACGTCCAGGTAGTGGCACAGCCAACTACCGGTGGTGACGCTGGGCGTGACGCCGATCCGGACCGTGTTGTTGATCGTCGAGTCGAAGGTGAGCACCGTCGGCGCGGTCGCCGGAGCCAGGTCCGTCAACCCGGTGGTGATGTTGGATATCTCGAAACAGCCCAGGATCGACGCGGCGGTACCGGCGCCCTGCGCGCGCATCGACGCGTTGCCCTCCAGCCGCCAGGTGCGGTTGGTCTGCGACGCCTGCACGGCTATCGCGGCGGTGACCGCGATGGCCTGCCCGGCGGCGATGGCACCGGTGCCCAGGTACACCCCCATCACGAGGGTGCCGGGGGTGGCGGTGGAGGTGAAGCGGCCGAACGCGACGACCTCCATCCGGGTGGCGATCAGCAGCTGGTTGCTGCTCAGCACGATCGGCGGCGGTGGGGAGATGTCCCCGAGTGCGGCGGTGCCGGTGTACGCGGTGCCGTCCGCGATGCCGAACGGCGCAACCGCCGACACCCACGACTGGTTGCCCATCTATGCCACCGTGAAGGCGTCGATCAACCAGACGATGGTGACCAGGGCCAGGCCGAGCGCCACGAAGTGCACCCGGGTGTTCCAGCCGCCCGCACCGTCCGGGCGGGCGGTGCCCGCGTAGGCGCCCAGCAGGAAGCACACCAGCGCCGCGATCAGCAGCACGATCTTGATGATCTGGCCGGTGCCCATGGCACCCCCCTCAGTCGGTGATCCCGGGTACGTGCAGGCGCCCGCGCGTGTGGGGGATCTCGTCGCGGACCTGGTCCGGGTTCGCCCCCGGGTAGGCGTCCTCCGGGGTGTCCCACTCCGCCCAGCCCGCCGACCGGCGGATCAGGTTCGCCCGCCGCCAGCAGTTCCGGCAGCACGGCAGCCCCTCCCAGACGGGCACCGAGTGCGCGTTCCCGACGAACCGGTGCCCGCAGCCGCCGCAGCGCAGCGTCGCCCACAGCGGCGCCCGGCGCCCCGGATGGATACCCGGGGCGCGCAGGGTGTGCCCGCCGAGCTGGGTCAAGGCAGCAGCCCGAACGTCGGCGTCACCTTGATCACGTCACCGATCGCCATCGTCGCGACCGCGGTGACGTCGTCGAAGTTGGCGTAGAAGATCCCCTTCTCGGAGCCGTGCCCGGAGATGTCACACAGCCCGAAGAAGTTGATCGCCGTCGCGTAGGACGCGCCCGCCGCCGCGAACGACACCTGCGCCGCCCCGGTCTGGCGGCCACCCGCGGCGTTCCCGGACCCGGCGGCCTGCGCCGCCCACGACGCCGCCGCGATCGACACCCGCGCGTAGGAGGTGTAACCGGCCTCGGCGACACCCGTGTAGGTGCCCAACACCGCGGTCTGCGCCGGGACCGTGGACGCGGTCGCCCCGGTGCACAGCAGCAGATAGGTGGTGGTGACGTTCGTCCCGCCGCGCGGGAAGATCCCCAGGATGAGGTCCAGGCCCTCGTTCGGAATGACCTCAGCCATCGACCCGCTCCCAGTCCCTCGACAGTTCGACTTCGGTGAGCCCGGCCGCGACCCCCATGCCCGAGCCGTCGTCCCACTCCAGGACCAACGTCCCGTAGTGCGCGGCGTCCTGATCGTTCGGATCGACCTGCCGCACGAACGCCACCGCATCGGGCGGGAAGATCGCGTACTGGGTCACGCCGCTGGTGTTGCGGTAGCGGTCGCCCTCTTTCACGCTCATCGGATCGTCAGCCTCTCCCCGGGGAAGATCAGGTTGGGACAGCCGGAGCGGTAGCCGTGAAGCTGCGCTACCCGGATGTGGTGTGCCCGCGCGATGGAGGACAGCGTGTCCCCGGCCTTCACGCGGATCGAGGCGTGCGACAGCGCGACGGGTGCGCGCCGTGGCGCCGTGCGGGCGGCCACCACGGCGCGCGGCTTCGGCTTGACGGCGACGACCGGGGCGGGCTTGGACGCGGCGACCCCGCGAACCTGTACCGGGCCCCCCGCCCGTGCCGACCAGCAGGGCTGCGTGGCGAGCCAGGGTTGGGTGCCGCGCGCATCCAGCAGCAGCCCGGCCCGCTGGATCTGCTCCGCGGCGGTCGCGTTCAGCGGGTTCCCCGACCCGCCCACCGACCGCCACGTCGGCAGATCGAATTGGAACAACCCGAAGTGCGTGCCGTTGGACGCCTGCGGGTTGCCGCCCGACTCGCAGTGCGCGATGGCTCCCAGCACCGCGCGGTCCGCGACGGCCGCGGACGCCACATCGGTGAACGCCAGGCTGCCCGGCACCGCGAGCAGCGCCCCCCCGGCCAGCGCCACGCGCATGCGGGGACGGCCCGGCGGTGGCGGCGCCCGATGCCGCCCGACGACGGCGCGGTGCCGCCCCTCGTAGGTCCGGTCGGTCATGTCACCTGTCCCGATCCGGGGCCCGAGCGGAGCAGGAACACCGCGCCGATGGTGCCGCCGGTGGTGGCGCCGGTGGTGTTGATGACCGCCCGCAGCCACCGCCGGGGCAGCGTGTCGAGCGCCAGCCGGTAGGTGGCGTTGCCCTGCGGGGTGCCCAGCGCCGGGATGGATCCCTGGGTCTGCCCCGCGTAGGGCTGCCAGTTGGTCGAGCCGTCGTCGGAGTCCTGCACGGTGATCGCATTGGATCCGTCGGTGACCGCCCCGGCGGACACGACGAGCATCCCCACCCGGAACGGGCCACCCCCGGCGACGGTGTCCACCGGGGTGCCGTTGACCACGCCGTTCGCCCGTACCGCGGGCGGCAGCGTCAGCCGGGCCCCGGTGTCGTCGTACATCGAGTCGCGCACGTCAGACCTCGCTCGCGCTGGTGGCGGCCGGGGCCGCCGCCGGTGTGGGTGGAGGAGCGGCCCCGGCCCCCGACTTGCTGCGCGGCGGTGTCGCCCGCGCCATGCTGCGCCGCTCACCAGGCGCGGCCGTGGCCGTCTCGCTGGCCCCCGCGTAGGAGGCCAGCGGACGGCGGATGACGGACGAGTCACGCACCAGCAACGGCCGGAACATGTCCGGGAAGCGGACCACGATCTCATCGGTGGCCGGGAAGACGTCCCCCGGCCCGACCGCGTAGGGCACCAGCCCGTCACGGTCCAACGAGCAGGAGAAAGCCTGCTTGGCCTGCATCATCACCGGCGCCTCGCCCGCCATCCGCCTAGATCACCATCACTCGTCTTCGTCGCCGCGACCGAGCTGCCCGGTCGAGCGCATGCCAACCGGTTCCCCCGGTCCGCGCGCGGTCGCCTCCTCGAACTCTGCGGAGTTGTCCTCGGCGTGCTCGGCGAAGTGCCCGACCTCCGGGCCCGCGAACTGCTGCGGCTTGAGCGGTCCCGGCGCCTGCGGGCGCTGGTCCCCGGTGCGGTTGTCCAGCCGCGGGTCCACCCCGAGCGCCTCCAGCTCGGCCGCCGCCTCGGGCGTGGTGCCCGCCGCGCGCCGCTTGGCGTCCAGTGCGGCACCCGATAGCGCGCCGCCGGACTTGCCGCTCGACTTCGAGGTCGCCGGGGTGCTCGCCGGAGGCTTGGTCGTGCCCGTGCTGCTGGTGCTGCTTTCGCTCATCAGTCCTCCTAGGCCTTGAGCATGCGGAAACCGGCGTCGTTGATCGAGTCGGCGCCGTGGCGGACGTACGCGAGCCAGCCGCGCTGCCCGGTGGGACGACCGAACCCGGCCCCAGCAGTGGTCTGCTGGAACAGGTGAGGGATGAACTCCATCGTCATGCCGATGCGGTCGGCGATGACGTAGTTGGAGAAGTCACCGAAGATCATGACGTAGTCGGTGCCCGCGGCGATGGTGCCGTCCATGTCCTCGGCCTCATATGCGGGCCGGTTGAGCAGCCGCTGCGGCCGGTCCCCGGCCAGCGCACCCCACAGCTCGTAGGTGGTGCCGAACGCGCGGATCATGTTGTAGATGAGGTTGTTCGCCAGCCAGGAGGCGTTGCGCCGGTACCGGGCAGGCAGCGAACCGTGGATCTTGTAGACGTCGGCGAGGGCGAGCGCGGTATCCGAGGCCGTGGTGACCTCGCTCGCGCCGCCGGTCAGCGCGGCCACGATCCCCGTCGGCATCGCCACGCCAGAGCCGATGGCGAACGCCGAAGACTCCAGAATGTCCTTGCCCTCGGCCATCAGCATCGCCACATCGGCGGTCACGTTCGCCGCGTCCTGGATCGCCTCCAGGGAGATCGGCACGAAGCCCTGCGCCTTGTAGATCGGGATATTCGGGCTCGCGAACGTGGTGGAGTCGTCGGAGACCTGGCTGGCCTCCGCGTCGTAGCTCCACGCCACTGCACCCGAGGAGATCCCGTTCCACACGTCGCCGATCGCGACGACCTGCCGGGCCGCCTGCCGGATCTCGTTCACTGATCCATTCGCTGTAAGCACCACGGTTGGATCAAGCTGGAACGGCACCAAATATCCACCGGCCGAGTCGGTCAGGGACATCGCGCGGGTCTGCCGGGCCACATGCGACACCGTCGCCATGGCCTCGCGCTCGGCGACGGACAGGTTCGCGACCCGGTCGCCGCCCTTGAAGACCTTGCACCAACCCCGCAGGTAATCGGGCTGGCTCAGGGCCAGCATGAAGCGGGCCAGGTTGCCGTCCTCGTCATCCCACCGCTCGATGATCTGCGTGGAGGCCTGCCGCACGGCGTCGGTGGTGCCCGGCAGTCGCTCGCACGCGGACAGCGCGCGGGAGTGCCACTCACGGGACACCGCATCCGGGTCCCGCCCGAACGTGCGGACCTCGTCAAAAGCCCACGGGTTGCGGTAGCGGTGATCCTCGATCGAGTCCGGCTCCATGATGACGTCGCGGTCGTACCCGACCGAGGCGTCGTGGTTGCCGCGCCCGGGGCGGCGGTCGAACGCGCCGCGCTCCGCCCGCAGGTACCCGGAGGCGTTCAGCCCGTCGGTGGTCTGCCGCACCGCGGCCAGGGCGGCATCCCGCTCCAGGCGGCGGCGGTGCCCATCGACCTCACCGAACTCGGTCTCCAGCTCACGGAAGTAGGCGTCATCCTGCTCGCTGGGTGTATCGAGCTCGGCGATGGCCGCCATCTGCGTGCGCAGATCATGCAGCCGGTTGATCGCCTGGCTATGGGTGAGGGTCGGCCCGCGGCGCTGCCCATCGCCGTCCCGGTCCGGGTCGGCATTGCCGCCGCCCGCCGGGGGCGCCGGGGCGTCCACGGTGCGGTCGCCGCCAGCGATCGGGTAGATGGGTGCACCGTTGCTCCGGTAGCCGAGCACGGTGCCGGGTGCGTTCCTGATGTAGCCGGTGCCGATCGCGGTCCGGCCCTTGTCCTCCGCCGTCATCGGCGTCTCTCCCGCGTACTAGGAGGGCACCCCCTCCGCGGAAGCGCTAGGGGGATGTGGGCAAGGCCAGGGTTCGATCGAGCACGCACCGGTAGCGGCTGCGCAGGTCGTCGCGTCGCTCATAGGGATTGGCCGGACGACGCTCGCCCGTTCCCGTGGCCTGATCGCGAGTGCTGCCCGGCCGGTCTGCGGTGCGGTCCGGCTCGGCGCCCCGTGGGGGAGTGGCGTCCGAGTGGTCCGCGGCCGGTGGTCCGGTGGTCGGCGGCTCGTGCGTGTGGACGGCCGTAGCGTGGTCCACGCGGGAATTATGCACCGGTTCGATCAGCGAGCCAGCCATGCGGGCCAGCTCGGCGCGTCCCAGCGGCGCGAACCGGTCCGCCGGGTGCTGCGGCGGCGGGGTGCCGACCCCGGTAGCGCGGGCCAGCTCCGCATCGAGCAGCGCGATGACGTGCCCGGCGTCGCGCTGCTGCGCGAGCGCCGCCAAGTCGATGATCATGCGGGAGCCGTCGGTGCTGCGCGCGCCCACATCGGTGTCCTTGTAGGCGGGCCAGACGACGGGCCCGGCCTCGGTGACGCGCACCTCGATCAGGTCGCGGCGCAGCGGGAACTGGTCTTCGGAGCCCTCCTCCCAGAACAGCAGATTGAACAGCTCGTGATCGTCCTTGATCTCCCGGCCGGTGGCGTCCCACCACTTCTCCTTCATCACCGAGAACCGGAAGCTCATCCCGGACACGTCGCCGCCGCGGATGGCCTGCGCGAACGGGGCGACCAACCAGTTGTCGGTCATCCGCCCGCGCGACCACGACCCGACCTCGTCCTCCTTCGCCTCCGTCCACCGCCCCAGCGGCAGCGACCCGAGCAGCGGATGGCGGCCGTGGTCGAACTGCATCTTGGGGGTGCCCTCGCGCAATGTCTTCTTGGTCGCACCAGGAAGCACTTGCTCGGTGAAATCTCCCTCCCAGCTCTTGATCTCGGTGAGGCTGTTGAAGACCGTCCAGTGCCCCTCGATGGTCAGCCCGTCGTTGACCTCACCGTCCGCGGCCGGGGTCATCCGCACCTGCTGATCGACGGTGCGGGACAGATCGGTGCGCACCGGGCGCCCGGCCAGCAGGGACCGCAGCGCATGGTCCGGGCAGCCGTCCATCACCAACTCTGGATCACGTCCAGTCTGGCGGAGCCGGTCGGTCAGCTCGGTCACGGACATCAGCGCTGTGGTCATCACGACCCCTTCCCGTTAAGCGCCAGGCGCGGATGCGGGTGCATACCGGAGACGTGCAGCAGCCGGTCGACGCCGTCGAGCGTGCCGGTCTCGGGCAGCGTCTCCTCCGCGTGCTCGCCGGTGGGGGCGGCGTCCTTCGTGGCGGGCTTGCCGCCGTTGGTTGCGGGCTTCGGCGCCGGGGTGGGCGCGGTCGGCGGCGGCCCCCCGATCGGCTGGAGCTGCACCGAGACCAGGCCGGTGGGGACCAGCAGCGTGGCGTCCTCCGCGACCGCGGCCTCCACCGCGCTCTCCGGGGTGAACCCCGCCGTGATGTAGATATTGATGATGGAGGCGCGGGCCTGCTCGACCGCCGCGCGGGCCTGCGCCTCGTCCCGCAGGAACGCGACCTCCCGGGTGTCGTACCAGAGCTTCGCGTCATTCCCCGGCGGCGGCACCAGCGGTTGCAGCGACCCGCACACATTCCCCCACAGGCTCGCCATGGTGATGTCCCCGAAGCGGCGCATGGCCTGCGCATAGTTGGAGTACGTCGCCTGGGACAGGCCCTCGGAGAGACCGACGATGACCGGGGGCACCCCGGCGCGGGCCGCCATCCGGGTCTCCCCGCGGCCCTGGATCTTCTCGAAGTCGATCTGGTGGAGCTGCGCGCCGATCACCTTCACGTCCGCGCCGCCGCCCAGGTACAGCGTCTTGTAGGCGTTCTCCACGCCGCGATGGTCGAGATCCATGGCCGCTTTGAACTCGCGGAACTGTCCCGGGGTGACCGCATCCGACAGCGCGACGGAGATGTTCGGGGTGGCCGCGTTCTCGAAGAACTTCGTCTTGTGCCGCTCCATCGCCTTGTCGTTGACGATCTCCCGGACGACCGCGGTCAGCCAGGACTGCCCGCGGTAGGTCGCGAGCGGGTCGGGGTCGGGCGCGAAGTGCGCCACCTCCGACACATCCAGCAGCGCGATGTCCTCCGGCGCGCACAGCTCGATGCCGCCGTCGTGATACGTGTAGCCGACCCGCCGCCAGCCCAGCCGCCCGCCCGTCGGGTGCTCGATCGGCATCAGCATGATCTGCACCCAGTCGGGGCGCAGCCGCAGCAGCTCCGGGCCGAGCGGTCCGATGCTGCGGGTGATGTAGGAGTTCCCGGCCAGGTCGACGTCCTGCATCATCCGCATCAGCAGGTCTTGGGTGGTGCCGCCCGGCCACGGGTTCTCCAGCAGCGCCAGGTTCGGCATCCCGAACAGCCCGGAGCCGCGGCCGTTGCGCTGCCGCTGGAACGCGAACCCGACCAGGGAGAACGCCAGCACCCGCACCCCGGTGATCGCCGCGATGGCGCCGTCGCCGTCGTAGAGCTGCCGGGCGTAGCCCTCGAACGAGTGCAGCACCCGCTCCGCCGGTTCCTTCTGCCACTGCACCTGCCCGGGGGAGAACCCCCAGTTGTAGGCGGCGTCGCTGTAGAGGTTCCCCAGGGTGAGCGCGAAGTCGTCGACGGTCGTGATGTCGCGTTCCGGCTCGGGCGCGGGCCGCAGCCGCGACACCATCTCCGCAACGAGGGAGGGCATCAGCCCGCCCGCTCGTCAGGCGTCCGCGCCTGCTGCACCCACGGCGGGCGGCGCGGCTTCTCCCCGGCGTCGGGTCGTTGGACATCGATGCCCAACGCGGCCACGGCCATCACCAGCACCCCCAGCACGATCACGCCCCAGCCCACGCCGAACACCAGCGCGACCCCGCACCCGGTGATAGTCGCACCCAACAGCACTGCAACCACGGCAACGGCGCGCGGTGAGATCAGCCGTACTCCGCCCATGCCTGCCCACCCTGCTCGATGCCGTGCAGTCGGAAACCGTGCAGCGCGAGGGTAACGGCGATCAACGTCGTGATGTCCGCAGTCGAGGAGCGCTGGTCCCACGCCCACGATTCCGACAGCGGCCGGGTGCCCGCCTCGCGCACCGCGTCGTTGAGCGGCTGCTGTCCACAGTGGCGGAGCCGGTCGGCCTCCACCGAGACGTCCGCGACGATCTCCCCGCACGACGCCGCGTACTCCCGCGCCGACACCTCGCGCAGCCCGCCGTACGCCGAGCGGCGCGCCTTCCACCGCGGCAGCGGACCCGAATCCTCATCCTCCGGGTCCGGCGAGACCAGGTCCGCGATGAGCGCCCCGGCCGGGGACGCCGGGTTCAGCAGCACCACGCACACGTGATACCGCGCGCACAGATCGAGGATCCGCGGCACCACCCACGCCGTCCCCCCACCCGGACGATGGTCGGTGACCTTGATGTGGAACCGGCCGTCCTCCTCACGCCGCCCCGCGGACGCGATGGCCGCCGTCCGCCCATCCAGGGACACCTCGACCCCGAGCGCGATGCACGTCCCCGGCCGCGAACCGGGGTCGCCGATCGCGACCCACCGGTCGTAGTCGATGCGGTTGGCATCCGCGTCCAGGTCCGGCCAGAACCCGATCCCCAAACGTTCGACCAGGAACGTGCGCAGCCCCATCGCCCGGAACTCGCGACGGATGCGGCGCTCCTTGAGCCGGAACCCGACCCCGGCGTTCGCCGCGCACCACTGCTGCGGATCCCCGGCCAGGGCCCGCACCTCCTCCACCGACCGATCCAACGCCTGGGAGATCTTGTCCTCGTCGGCCTGCCATTCCAGCCAGGCCAGCCCGCCCCGGTCCTCATCGACCTCCGCGCCCGGCGGCGCCGGGGCCTCAGAGATCTCCGCGAGCGCGCGGGCCCGCACCCGCGCCAGCGTCACCCCCCACTGGTGCACGTCCTTGTCGACCGCCGAGCTGGTGTACCAGAGCTGCGGGTTCGGCACCGCGCTCAGCGTCGGCAACTGTGCGCCGACCACGGTCTCCGGCAGGTTGAAGGCCTCATCCCAGATCACCAGGTCGGCGGTGAAGCCACGCCCGGAACCGGTGGTGCGCGCCACGAACCGCAGGCGGCACACCTTCCCGCCGGTGCGCTGCCAGGCCGCCGGGCCCGAGATGATGACCCGCGTCGGTTTGAGCTCGATGCCCTCGTTGCCGTGCGCGGACTGGAAGCCGTTGGAGGCGACGCGGCGCAGCATCCAGCCGCAGCCCTCGATCCGGTTCTTGATCCGCCGGTAGGCCTCGGTGCTGGTTTTGAACTCGTGCGCGGAGTGGAGGATCAGCTCCTCCTCGAACAGGTAGAGCCCGCCCAGCTCCCGGGCTTCGAGGATGGCGCCCTTCCCGTTCTGGCGGCTGATCAGCAGCCCGACCTCGAACGCCGACCATTCCCAGTCGTCCTCATCCTCCGGGGACGGCTGCTCCCACAGCGCGCACTCCAGGGTGAACTCCTGCCAGGGGTCGAGGAACAACCCGGCGCCCGCGCAGAGGTCCACCACCTCCGGGCCGGAGGTGCGGAGCCGGTCAGTCTCCGGCGGGAGCAGGAGGCGTTGCGGACGCTGTAGCCCGAAGCGCTGCGGCCCGCGCGGCCTCGCGCCCCTTCGCTCGACGGTCGGCAAGCTCATCGGCCACGTCCTCCGGGCCCTCATCGATCTGCGCCGCCGCGGCCCGCGTGTTCAATCCGTGCAGGTCACGCTGCCCGGCCATCGCACGCAGCACGATCACCGCCGCAGCCTCCGAGCCCTGGATGGCCCGAAGCAACCACGTCTGGATGAGCCGCTCGAACCGGTCGTCCATCAGCGCGCGTCGCTCGGTGACGGTAAGGGGATCCTCCCGGTCGGTGCCACGGACACGCTGGGCATGCGCCAGGTACGCGGCGCGGGCGGCGGAGGCGTTCGAGTACAGCGTCGGCGCCACCCCGGTCGGGTCCGGCATCCGCGCGATCTGATCGAAGTTCAGCCCGCCCTGCGTCTTGAGCACGTAGGCGCGCTCCTGGCATTCCTCGGTCTGCCCCCGGCTGCGGCGGTGCCGCCGCGGGCGCGCCTCACCCCCCATGGCCGTTGCCCTTGATCTCCCGCTGCTCCAGTACGGCCACCCCCGACACCCCCGAGACGATGGTGAAGGCCACGCCGGGGAAGCGGGCCTGCAACCCCTCCACGATCTTGATCCGCTCGGCGTCGGACCAGCGGTCATCCGGGCAGGTCAGCAGCACCCGATCCCCCGGTCGCACCTGCATGGCGTGGAAGACGCGCTCCATCATGGCGGCCACTTCAGACTGCTCGGGAGTCGGGAGGCGCCGTTCGCCGCCGCCAACTCCTGGTGCGCCGCCGTCGCGAGCTGCTCGGCGACCTCGCGGACGGTCGCCCGCACCGTGGACTCGGTGACCTCATTCAGCGGCAGCACCTTGGCCAGCCCGATGTTGCGCCCGAGGTGCGCGAGCGACGGGATCGCCAGGTAGACGAGCACTGCGAGGTGGGGATCCGGCACGATCGGATGCGCGCAGATCGACGCGGCGAACTGGCAGCGGGTCTCCGGCAGCGCCGAGCCCAGCTCATCGGCCGCCCAGATCAGCAGCGCCCCCGGCAGCGCCTCGTGATCAACCATGGTGGCCGCCTGCGAACCCGCCGAGCCCCGCGTGTCCTGCCTGCCCCCGCGCCCGTATCAACAGATCGCCCCCGCCCGCATCGGCCCCGCGCCCATGCTGGCACGCTGCGCGCATGACGACGCCATCGCGCGCCGCGTTGCTCTGGGAGATCGAGCGGCTGCGCCGGGACCGGAACACGTGGGAGCTGGTCGCGCTGGCCGGGCTGATCACGAAGCTGGATGCGGCGACGGCGGCGCGGGTCGGTGATCGCATGCGGGAGATCGTGTTCGGAAAGGTGGGGGGCGATCCGCGCGCCGCTACTAGCACCGGGCTGGCGCTGCGCCCGGACTAGAACCCGCGCCGGGCGCGCGTACCTTCCTCGTCGTGATCCCCGTCCGGTTGACGATCGAGGACTACGACCGCGCCGTCGCCGTCGGGATGCGCCGCATGGTCACCAGCCAACGGCGCGGCGACAACCACGCCTCCACCTACCAGCGCACCTGGCTGGAACGCACCCGGGAGGAAACCATCGGGGCCTGCGGGGAGCTGGCGTTCTGCAAGGCCTACGACATCGCCTGGCCCGAATCCGTCGACACCTTCCACCACATCCCCGACGTCGCCGGGGTCGAGATCCGGGCCTGCCACCGCGACGGCGCCTGCCTCATCATCCGCGACAACGACGACGACGACCGCTGGTACTACCTGATCACCGGCGAGCCCCCGGAGATGATGATCCGCGGCTGCATCCGCGGGCGGGACGCGAAGCGGGATGCGTGGGTGCGTGATCCGCATGGGCATCGCCGCGCATGGTTCGTGCCGCAAGAAGCGCTGCATGCCGTGGCCGCGCGCAACGGGGGCCGGGAGCAGTGATCGACGCCGATCAGGAGTGTCCGCGCTGCGGCGACCCCGGGCCGCCGCACACCGTGACGGTCGCGCTCAACCCCGACGCGCCGATCTGGGACACGTTCCGGGTGACGCTCTGGCAGTGCCGGGTGTGCCTGCATCGCTACTCGCGGGCCGCGGTCATCGCCGCCCGCCGCCGCGAGGCCATCGCCGCCGGGCCCCCGTTCGTGTCCGCGCGTGCGGTACGCACCGCCCGGCCCTCGCCGCGCTACCTGTAGAGCCTGCGCGAGGGACGGAGGGCGGGTCCGCACATACCACCGCGAGAGGCGGAGGGCGGACCCTGGGTATCGCGCGGCCGATTCCCGGCGTCCGGGGGGGGAACTTACGGCGAGGGTCGGGTCGCCCCCCTCCCCCCCCGCTCGATCGGACCCTCCCCCCCCAGGGAGGGCCTTTGACCTGCGACTATACCATCCTGTAGATCCACTTGTGATCGTTCCACTGTGGACTGGCTAGGGATCTTCGTCTGTGATCCACATGGTCATGTCTGGGCCACCATCCCAGAACGGCTTGGTTCCTTTCTGGATGTTGTGGATCAGATGAGCAGGTTCGAGATTCTCATCTGCATAAGGATCACCACCATTAGCTATAGCTGATGTGTGATCAACGGAGAAGGACCAAGGATCTGGATGCTTGATCGTCAGGTCTATGGGAGCAGCGCATAGCGTGCAGATCATGGGACGTCGCGCTCGCACACGTGCGACAGCACAACGCCAACGATGTCCGCTGCGTACTGGTGGGTCAGGGGACGCACGCACCATGGGACACCACATCCACATGTCGGGTAGGTGATCTAGCTGCTAGAGCGTATGTGCGTGGGTGGGGTGGCTGCGTGCGTGTGCGTGGGTACGTGCGTGTGGGCGTGTGTGTGCGTGTGTGGGCGTGGTAGCGCTGGGCTATAGGGCTGGCGCTAGTGGCTGCGCTACACCCACACACGCCCACACACGCCCAACGTCCCTATGCGCTGGTACGGCACGCCTGCACCCGACACCACGCACCCAGCACCCAGCACCCATGCCCATGCACCCTGGACGCTTGGGCAGGCAGGGGTGCAGGCGAGGGGACTGCCTGGCGTACCGAAGGAGGGCGGCCGTCAAGGCGGGCCCTTGGTGTGCTGGCCCTTGGTGCTGGGCCCGGTAGATACACCGGCCCGCTACTTGAGTAGCGCTACTTCTATCGCCCCGCGGAGATACACGGGCCCGCGGCTGATGGGGAGGGGGAGATACACGCCCCCGGAGATACACGCCTGCCGGGCCCACGTCGACTGGCGCGCCGGGCGCGCACCCGGCTAAACTGGGCGTCTACCAGGGGAAACGCCCCCGGACGAAGATCCATCGGAGATCCACTATGAGCGCCAAGTCCCTCGCCGCCAAGGCCACCGTCCCCACCGTCATCCTCGGCGGTGCGGGCCTCTACCTGATCCACTACATCATCGGGCAGGTGCACTGGGCCGTCGGGCACATGATGGCCCTCATGATCATACTGTCGATGCTGGCCGGGGTGGTGATCGTCGTCCGCCGGGCCCGCACCGCCATCCGCGACCTGCACACCGAGGAGGCGCCGCCGCGCGAGCCGCTGCCGCGACCCAACCCGGCCATCGACTACGCGCGCATCGTCGAGGAGTGGACGCCGAGCAACATCGACGCCGAGTACGAGCGGGTGATGAAGGCGGCCCGCCGCTGACCACCGACTCGCAGGGGGCCCGGCCGCACGCCACGCGGCCGGGCCCCTTCGGTTCCAGGGTACGAGCCGCGACCATCGCAGGCGTGAGGCTCCTGCGCTGGCTCGGCCGCACCGTGCTGGCGGTGATCTGGCTGGCCGCGTGGTTCGTCTTCCTGACGATCTTCTTCCTGGCGTGGGAGCTGCTGCCCATCTGGTGGCCGCACGTCCTGCCCTACATCCAGCCGCTGCTACCGCGGTAGGCCTTGCTACGGTGGGCGCGCATGCCCACCGCAGGGAGGCAGGGATGGAGGCGGCCGATGCTGGACGTGTCCGCGTACACCGGGGCGATCTCGATGGGCGCCTGCTACGAAGCCGAGACCGGCGCCACCCTCTCCGTGGAGATTTTCGAGGCCGACCAGCGGATCCGTGTCGACGCGCAGGTGCTGGGCACGATCCTCTCCGCGGGATCGCCTTGGGCCTCCTTGTCCGCGCGGCTGCTGCGGCTCGACGACGGCACCCGCACCGTGATCTACAAGCTCGACGGTTTCGACGAGGAGTCCGGCACCTTCTACTTCTCGTGGGTGGACTGATGGCTGAGTACGGCCCGGTATGGCGCGTGTATCTCGATCACCTGTGGGACAAGTTCGCCTCGACCCCGCACGACCCCACCGGGGAGGAGCTGGCGGTCTCGCTGGCGGAGGTGCGGAAGCTGGAGTTGATCGTCCCGGCGACCGCGGAGGTGATCGCCGACTCCGAGATGCGGTGGCGCGAACAAACCGCGGCGGAGCGCGCGGACTACGCGGTGCGCGCGGCCGAGCGGCGCGGGCTGCTGCGGCACCGTCTCGCCCGCCATGAGGAGATCGTCGAAGCGGGCGGCATCGTCGGGAAGGTCGCGGCGATGCACGGCCCCCACTTCGGGTACGCCACCGACCATCCGCCGGTGACACCGCGGTACACCACCCCGCACTGCGAGGGCTGCGAGTTCGCCGGGTACGAGGCGGAGGCCCCGGACTGGCCGTGCGAAACGTGGTGCGTGATCGAGGAGGCGACCCGGGCCCGTGATCCTGGCGTCGTGTAACGGTGCGCCCGCCGCGCTCGGGCTGGGTCTGTTCCTCGTCGTGCTGGCGTTGTCGATGCTCGCCTGGATCGTGCTCGACGAGGCCGGGATCGGGTGCGCCGTGCTGCTGCTGCTGATCCTGTTTGTGTTCGTGCATGGCGTGCTCGGATGCTGACCGCGAGGAGGCCGTGATGTTGGTCGGTTGGGTCGTCGAGGTGCAGCCCGGGTGGGAGGTCCACGTTGCCGCCGAGTTCGACGATGACGATGACGCCCTGTCGTTCGCGACCCGCGTCCGGGCGATCTTGGACGCGCTTCGCGAGGAGGAGTGATGCCGGGTTGGGTGTGGCTGCTGATCGGGATCGTGCTCGGCGGGGTCGGGGTGATGATCTGGGGCTTCGTCTGGGTGCTGCGCAACAACCCGTGGGGGCAGTGATGAGCCGCCGCTTCCCCCACCAGATGATCTGCCCCGACTGTGATCTGCTGGTGTTCGGCAACCGGCACACCGGCATGCTGCGGGCCCACCGGCGGCAGGCCATCGACGCCGGGCGACCGCACGCGGCGTGCGTGAAGCGCGAGCGGCTGGTCCGCAACTTCCGGCGCGGCCGATGACCCGCCGGATCCGCCGGGTGGCGTGGCGCCGGGAGTGGATCACCCGATGATCGTCGAGGAGTGGAAGATCACACTGATGGACGGCACGACCGAGGAGGTCACTGGTGAGCTGCGGATCAATGACGGTGTCCTGTGGATCACAGACCGGAACCCGGGTTACAACATCATCCATGGTCAGGTGGCCTATCCGCTCACGTCGGTGGTGAAGTGGGAAAAGATCACCCGATGATTTCTAGTGGATCTGGCAGCAGGTTGGATCGGCACATGGCCGAGGCACATCACCGGTGACCGGGCTCGCCGTGTTCTCCGTCGGCATCGCCGCCGTCGCGCTCGTGTTCATCTGGTACCGCGACGAGCTGATCTCCACCGCGCGGACCGCCGCCCGCATGATCCGAAGGAGACGAGGATGAGCCGCCGCCAGGCCAGCATCGCGTTGCGCCGCCCCTGCCTGCTGTCGGTGGAGACGTCGCACCCCCGCTACGCCGAGCGCGACCCATCCGGATACAAGATCGTGCTCACCGTCGACACGGGCTACGGCTGAATTGAGAACGACTACGGCGGGCCGGTCTGGCACGTCTCGGTTTCGGCCCGTGTGCCCTACGTGGGCCGCACGATGTGCGAGGGGCGGGCGCTGGCCGCGCTCCTCGGGTTGGGCGCCGTGCGGGCCGGTGAGTGGCGCGAGTGGACGGGCGTTGCGTTCCACATCCGCCGCCGGTTGGCCGTGGGGGAGGCCCGCGGGCTGGAGATCCGCGATATCCGCGGCACCGACGAAGCGCGGCGGCGGGCCCTCGCGATGGGCCCCCTGATGTTCGAGATGGCGAAGCGGATCGGAGAGGTGTGAGCCTCCTCAAGGCGTGCGCGTTGATCGCCGTGTGGGCGGTGTGCGTGGTGGTGTTGGTCGGCGCCCTGGTGTTGGCCGCGGTGCGGTAGAAGACGCGGCAGCCCCCGCCGTGGCGGGGGCTGCGCGGGCCCGGTCAGAAGGCGGCCAGGAAGGCGGCTGGGTCGAGGAACCGCTTGAAGGTGCGCAGGGTGTCCAGGGCGGCGCGGCGGGTCTGCTCCTGTACGGCCATGTCGACCAGGGCGGAGCCGCGGGAGGTGTCGCTGAGCACGCGGGCCAGGGCGTCGCCCAGGGCCTCGGCCCCACCCTTGCGGGCGACCCGCAGGAACCGGAGGGTGGCCTCGGCCTGCAAGCCGTCCTCGGCGCTCCACCGCAGGAAGTCGCTGACGGGGCGGGCGGCGAAGGAGTCGCGGGCGGCGTCGAGGGTGCGCTGGGTGGTGCGCTCGGTGAAGTCCACGGTGAGGGCGAAGTCGTCGGTGGTGGTGGGGGCGGTGGCGGCGGTCGTTGTCATACCTCAACGTTGCGCGCCGGGCGCGCAGACTTCAAGATGTTCGAGCAAGATTCTTCTCGCCCCCCGACAACACGGGCCGGGCCCTCGTCGCGTCTAACGAGGGCCCGGCCGCGGGGTGCCTACCACTAGGCAGGTGCAGGCTACCCGTCAGATGCCGGTCAGCAGGTCGGTGGTCATCCAGGACTCCGCCGGGCGGCCGAAGTGCTGCTCGGTCCACTCGACGAACGCCTGCCCGGTCTTGGTCGCGCGCACCTGCCCGGTCCGGCCGCTGATGTTGTGGGTGACCCGCTGGCCAACGGTGGGGGTCCAGATCGGTCCGTGTCCGGGGCAGGCGGTGGGGGTGGCGGTTGCGCTCATGACAACAGCTTGCGCGCCGGGCGCGCGCGCTTCAAGGAGTTCCGAGCAAGATTCTTCATTCCTCGGTGGGCTGCTCCTCGCCCTCGATGACGAGGGCCTGGATCCAGGCGGGCAGCTCCTCGAACGTGTCGCACCCGTCCGCCTCGTTGCCCAGCCGTTCCCGCTTCGCCAGCGGCAGCCGCCCGACGGGGAGCATGTGCAGCGCGAACGCGATGCGTGCCGACAACTCGGGGGTCATCACGCCGCCTCCTGCACAACCAGCGCGGTCCGATTGAAGACCACGTAGTACTTATCGAGGTTCAGCGCGTCATAGCCGAGCAGCGTCGCCACCTTCCCCGGATCATCGCCCACCATCGCCTTGACCTCGTCGGGCAGATCCTTGGTCGCCGCCCGCAGGTCCGCGTACTCGGCGATGCGCGCATCCGGTTTGAGCGCCATGGACAGCACGCCGCTCTCGTCGCTGTGGGCGTACTCGATCGCATTCGACTTCTCGACGTCGGTGTAGATGCCGTTGCCGAACAGGCCCAGCCCGGCGAACGCCTCGTCGCCGCTGCGGAAGCCCTCGGCGAACTCCGCGCCCGTGGTGCCCGCGTCGGCGTGCAGTCCGCGGTACACCCGGATGTGATCGTCGCCGAGCGCGTTGAAGTCGGCGGCGGACACCACGGTCGGCTTCCCGTCGAAGCCCTGCTGGCGCCACATCTCGGCGAGGCGGGGATCGCTGCGGTTCTCCTCGCGCGGATGCTCCATGACCTTTGCGATGTCGGCGCCGGTCCAGTGTGCGGCGCTGGTCCGCCCGGCCGCGTGGTAGTGCCCGCCGACACCGCTGAAGCCGACGTCGGTCCACTGCCCGTGCGGATCACGCGGCTGGTGGGGATTGAACTCGGGCCTACCGCGGCCGATGGGGCGGTCGCTGATCGCCGCGTACTGGGCGCGGATGCGTTCCCGACGCGCCCACAGTGCCCGCAGGTCCGCCAAGGTTGCCGGGGTTGTCATCGCCGCCGTCCTCCCCACTCAGTCACTCGATGTCGAGCGCTCCCTCATCGTCATCCCCGGCCGGATCCGGCAGGTCGATCTGCTCATCGAGCTGGTTACGGGCCGCCGCCGCCCGACCATCCCCCTTCACGAAGATCAGCACCGTCTGGTGGGTGTGCACCGCCTTCCGCGACGCCGTGAACTGCCGGTTCGCCGCCATCGCCGCCGAGCCCACCATGTTGACCAAGATGTGCTCGGCGTAGAAGTCCAGCCCCAGCTTCCCCATGACCCCGATGGTGTCCGGTACGAAGCCGTAGTAGGCGCCGTGCCCCCGCCTCGACCTGACCTCCCCGACCGTGAGCACCGCGAACGAATCATCGGCGAGCATCGCCACCGCCGCCGCGAGACACGCCCGGAAGCCCTTGAGGAACGCCGGATACGCCATCGTCGACAGGTCCGCCGGATCGTCCGAGTACACCTCCAGGTCCGCGTACGGCGGGCACGTGAACAGCAGGTCCGCGCGCGGCGGCGCCGGGTCGAAGTTGCCGCGCAGATCCCGCGAGTCCCCGCCCACCCAGACCGGCGGCGGCGCGTCCCCCGCCAGATGACCACCGGCGCCGATGGTCGCCCATTGGGCGTGGTTGGCCTCCACCTGCTCCGCGCGCAGCTCGCCCCCGAAGTAGCGGCGGCCCAGCGCGGCGGCCACCACCCCGCGCACGCTGCCGCCCGCGAACGGGTCGATGACCACCCCGCCGGGCGGGCAGTACCAGCGGTACACCAGCTCGCACAACACCGGGTCGAAGATGCTGGTGCCCGACGTGATCGCCGAATCCGGGGCGTCGTAGTAGCGGCGCACATACTCCGCCGTCCCCAGCTCCCGCCCGAGCTCGGCCTCCTTCGCGGTCTTCTTGTCGTAGAAGTCGGGGTCGCGGCGCTCCGCGGAGTTGAAGACGATGCCGCGCCCGTCCTCGGTGCCCCGCCCCACCTCGGATGTGATGCCCAGCGCCAGCCACGACTTCTTCCGGGCCTGCCAGTAGCCCTGCCGGGTGTCGAGCACCGTGAACGGCGGCACCCCGAACCGCTCCTGAAGGTTCACCGGCTCCGCCCGCGGTGAGCCCGTGCCGTCGCCCCAGTCCTCGCCGCCGAGCCGTTCCAGCTCCGCGGACAGGTCCGCGAGATCGTCGGTGGTATAGCCGATGATGTCCACCAGCTCGGCGTCCGCCTTCGCCACCGCCTCCAGGATGGCGACCAGCCCGCCCGGGTCGTCCCAGCCCCCGATCTCCGACAGCCGGTTGAGCGCCACCAGGGCGGCTTCGGCGTCCACATCCGAGCGGGACGCCCAGCCGCGGGTGACCGGCCAGTACCAGTCCTCCCCGCGTAGCTCGACACCCTCCGGCGGGGACTGGCCCGCCTCCATCATCGCGATCAGCCCGTCGAGGCGGCCGTGCCCGGCGACCAACCTGCCGGTGCGCTCGTCCAGCACGCCGGGGTCCATGAAGCCGAACCGGTCCATGGCGCGCTCGATGCGGTCGCCGTCGTGGCCCTTCGGGTTGCGGGGCGCCCGCACCATCGACTTGATCGACATGTATTCGGTGCGGAGCAGCAGCGGGGTCGACATCCGCCCACCTCAGCACGCCCCCGGATACACACCGGTAGCCGCGGCCCGGCGTGTCTCCCCGGGTGCGACCATGCGGCCGTGCCGTTCTACTCCAAGGCCCAGTGGCGCTGGGCCTTCGCGAACCACAAGAGCTGGGCGCACAAGTCCGCCCACCACACCAAGGGCGGCCCCAAGGTGCGCTACCGGCGGCTGCCGCGACGTTCGGCCCGCAGCGGCGGCCGTGGCCGACGTCGCCGCTAGCCGTGCGCACCGGCCTGGACGAACCCCCCGCCCGACAGCGGGCGCTCGACCGTTTGCTGCCCGCCCCGCTGATGCTCGGGTTCCTGATCTTCGCGTTGCGCGTCGTCGACCTGGTGATCAAAGCCCGGGTTACCCTCCGCGCGTGCCGTTCGACCCACCCGCCGCCCCCATTGCGGTCGCCCGGGTCGACGACACCACCTGGCGATTGCTGAGCCCTATCACCTACTACGGCAGCAGCGAGGCGTGGTCTGTCCCGTCTGGATTCCTCACCGACTTCGCCTCCGCCCCGCGAGTCACCGCGTGGCTCGTGCCCCGGACCGGCGCCTACACCGCCGCGGCGGTCGTGCACGACTGGCTCTGCTCCGTCGCGGTCGTCGAGGGCTGGATCTCCCCGTCCGATGCCGACGGGGTGTTCAGGCGGATCCTCGGCGAGCAAGGTGTCCGCCCCGTTCTGCGCTGGTGCATGTGGAGCGGAGTCAGATGGGGAGCGCTGCTCAATCGCACCCGCCGCCCGGGCTGGTGGCACGACGCCCCGAAGGTGATCCTGGTGTCGCTGGTGGCGGCACCGCTGCTCCTCCCCGCCGGGATCGGGGTCGGGTTCGGCTGGCTCTGCTACCGGATCGCTGAGTGGTTGGGGTCGGCGATCGCGGAGTTCCGGCAGGACAAGGAGGACCGGCATGGCTAAGCCGCGGTTAGGCAGCGGGAAGCGGTTCGCCGCGCTGCGCCGGAAGGGTCTCAGCCCGGCATTGGCTGCGCACATCGGCCGGAAGAAGCACGGGGCCGCGAAGATGGCGAAGATGTCCGCGGCCGGGCGGAAGCGGGCCGCGCGGCGCCGCAAGGGGTAGCGCTCGCTGCTCGGGGCGCGCGTCGTAACCTCCGGCGTGGCCTGCATGCCGCAAAGATCCTTCGCATGGGCGAGGAGATCCGGTGGATGACCATTCCGGACATTGCGAGGTGCTGTCGCGTCTCGCCGAGAACGGTGGAGGGTTGGCGGCTCCGCGGCAAGGGCCCGCCGTTCTTCCGGGTCGTGGGGCGCGTGGTGTGCGACCGTCGGGACTTCGAGATATGGCTGGAGGGGTGCCGACGACGCGACGACGACGCTGAGTAACACCGACGTTGGACGGAGCTGCGTAGTGCCGCGTAGCGCTGCGTAGTGATTATCAACAACTAGCTTTCACCGGCTATAACCAGACCGCACCCGATGTCACCGAGCGTCACGATCCCCGGAGCGGGTCGGCGTAGCGGCGCGTATCGCCGCGTAGCTGACCTGCGACATTGTCGGTGGGGGGGTGTAGCGTCCGGGTTCGCGATCACCAGCCGTAACTGTTCGAGCGACCCGGGGGCCGGAATCCCCCGGGTCGTCACCCGAAACATTGGAGGGACCAATGTCCTTGAAGAGCGTAGATGACCCTGATCCTGGGAGCATTCAGAAGCAAGCCCAGACCGCCCACCAGCTACGCGCCGCCCGACAGCTACGCGCCACCCCGCAGCGGGCCACTCGTCGCCGCTGCCCGAAGTGCGGCGTATTCCTGGCGCTCACCCAGCACGGCCGGATGTGGGAGCACCCGCGGCCCATCGGGAGCTGCCCCGGACGCGAATCTGTCGACCACGCGCACCGCAAGGACATGATCCAAGATGCCGCGCGGGCAGTCGGCGGATGCCAGGCCGAGCAGGAGGTGCAAGATCGGGTCGCCAACCGATGGCAAGGCGACGTCGTGGTCATGCGCCCGGACGGACGGCTCATCGATTTCGAGCCGCAGGTCTCGGATATCACCGCCCGCGACGCGGACGACCGTCGGCGGCGCATCGAGAGTTCGCGGGTCGAGCTGTGCTGGGTGATCTCGCGAGAGTGGTCGGGGTTGGCCGGGCATCCCCGCGTACTCACCGACGAGACTCCGCCGTACGTGGTGCGCAAGCACGTCGATCTGTTCGACGGGAAGTGGTGGGGCCACGAGCCGAAGTGTGATCTTTCCGGGTTCGTGGCCCGCCTCTGCCTCGACGAGCTGCGGTGGCTGGACAATCGGCCGTTCGGGATGGGCCCTGCGTGGGTGTCCGCGGCGGACATGATGCGCGCGCTACAGCTCGCAACCCTGGACGCGGGCATGGCTACGCAGCTCCAACTCGATCTGGGCTTAGGTCCGTCATGGGCGGAGGTCTACGAGCTGCACTACGAGTGGATGGAGCACGAGCGACGGAAGGATCGCTAGGCCGCGCGGCCTAGCGGGTTGCGCGGTAGGGGGTGGAGCGCCCCCTGGTACAGACGGCGCAGCCCCCGCCGTGGGGGGCGGGGGCTGCGGTCGGTCATCCGGTCACTTCTTCGCGGCGGTCCAGTCGATGCCGACGATCTGGGCGTACTTGCCGACGTCGGACTTCTTGATCACGAGCAGGGTGTGCCCGGTGACGCCGACCATGCGGTAGCCCGCGTCGCCGATTTCGCCGTCCGGGGTCTTGGTGATCAGTACGTAGCCGGAGGCGTAGCCGGTCCCGTCGGCCTGGTAGGTGCCCGGGGTGATCGTGTAGGCGCCGCCGGGCTTGGCGGTGATCTCGTAGGTGCCCTCCGTGTAGACGCCGCTCGGGGCCGGGTCCGCGGGTGCCGGTGCAGGTGCGGGCGCGGGGGCCGGGGCGGGCGCCGGGTCCAGGACCACGCCGTGGCCGTCGGGGTCGCCCGGCTGCGGGCTGAATGCTCCGGGTGCCGGGGCCGGGGCGGGTGCGGCGACGGCCGCGGGGGTGGGGGTGGAGGCTCCGGCGGCTCCGGTGCCGCAGCCTGCGACGAAGGTGACGAGGAAGGCGGCGCCGAGCAGGCCGCCCTTGACGATCTTGTTCATGGTGTCTCCTGTGGTGGGTGCGTGGCCGGGGCTGTTCCCCGGCGTGGTTCACGTGCCCCCAGGAGTACGCGCCCGGCGCGCATCTCTGCCAGCAGTCAGGCTCCCTTGTCGCCCGCTCGGCCGCTGCATCGGTACCGTCCACCCGTGCGCACCCCGGGCGAATGGCTGGACGGCTTCCTCGCCCTGCCCGCCAGCGTCCGCACCGTGTCCGCCCAACTCGAAGCACTCGCCGCCCAATTGCGTGAAATGGAGCAGAGGATGACCGCCGCCGAGTCCGCCGCCTGGGACAAGTTCTCCGCCGACCTCGCCTCCGTCCGTGACGGCTGGGCCGCCAAGGACGCGCAGATAGCGGTGCTGCAAGCCGCGCTCGCCGACGCGGGCACGCAGGCGCAGGCGCAGGTCGCCGCCGCTCTGGAGCAGGACGCCGCCTTCGACGCCGTGAAGATCACGCAGGCGGATGCGGCGCTCGCGTCACTGCTGGGATCCGCGCCCCCCGCGTGAACGCGACCGCGTGCCGCCTGCTCGTGCACGCGCGCGCGGGCGGCGGCGAACCGCAGGACCGCCGCTGCGAGCGCTGCGGCTCCGCCGAGCCCGGCTCCTGCCAGCACCGGGTCAAGCGCTCCCACTTCGGCGAATGGTCCGCGCCCAACATCGTCTGGCTGTGCGGGTCCGGCACCACCGGCTGCCACGGCTGGGCGGAGAACTACCCGCGGGAAGCGGAGCCCGGCGGGTGGGCGCTGCCCTCCGGTGCCGACCCGGCCGCGGTGCCGATCGAGCACCACACATGGGGCCGGGTGCTGCTCACCGAGGACGGGATGTACGAGCTAACGGCCTAGGTAGAACACCGCCACGCACACCAGCACCCCCAGCGACAGGAACGCGATGAACACCCGCGGCGCGGTCACGGCCGGGGCCACGGCGGCTGCGGCTGCTTGCCGCGCCCGTCCTTCCAGATCGCGGCGTACCCGGACGCCACCATCTCCTCCTGCGCGGTCCCCCCGACCGGCAGGAAGATCACCCCGAGGATCCGGCCCGCGTACTTGTCCCACCCGTGGCTGTCGACGTGCACCTGCGCGCCGACCGGCAGCAGCCCCGCCAGGTGGTCGCGGGCCTCCGGGCCGCCCGGATCCCTCAGCTCGCGCGCCGCGACGCCGACCAGCCGCACCAGCACTCCCCGGGACCAGATGCCCATGCCGTGGTCGATGTCGACCTTGACGGTGTCCCCGTCGTGCACATCGAGCACCGTGCACAGCGGGTAGCTCCAGACGGTCACGGCAGGTCGCGGGTGATCACGGTTCCGCCCGCTTCGCCAGCCCGGCGAAGACGAACAGGTCATCGAACTCGAACCGGCCGGGCGTACCGGCCTCGGGCGCGGCCGGGGTGAAGCCGCGCTGCCCCCGCAGGATCGAGTTCCGGTCGATCTGGAGCAGCCGCACGAACACGTCGGCGACGATCCTGCCGCCGACTGGGCCGAGGGTCTTGCCGTCGGTGTCGCGGGAGGATTCGGCGAGGATGTAGTACCAGAGCGGCGTGCCTGCATCGAACGGGGCGGCCAGGTGTAGATCGGCCGGGGCGATCGGCGGGATGCCCATGGCCTTGGCGACGTCCTGCCCGTCGGCCATCGAGTAGAACTTGGCCCGCACCATGTTGCGGAAGGCGAGCACGTTGGACCCGGATGCCTCCGCCCCCGGGATGGGCAGCACGAACAGTGAGCTACTGATCAGCGTGTCGATCTTGCGGGACTGGTTGACGTGGCTGACCGGGGTCAGGTTGTCCGGGCGGGACAGCTCGTGCACGAAGTTGCCCCAGTCGATCTGCCTACCACTCGGGAGCTGCCTGCCCCCGCGGAGATCCGGCGCGGTCGCGGAGAACACCTGGATCTTGCCGGTGGTCGTGGTGAGCTCGTAGGCCCTCCTGACCATGCTGTGACCGAACCGGTAGGCGGCGACCGAGAACTCGACGGGGGTCATCGGCCGGTTCGGGTTGCCCGGCTTGTAGAAGCGCTTGAGCTGCCCGTTCAGGGTCTGGTCGGTGACGTCCTGCCCGACGAAGTGCGGCAGGACCTCCTTGAGCACGATCGTCTGGTAGAGGTCGATGGTGCGCCGCTGCGCCTCGGCGAAGGACAGCCCCCGGTCGATCTCCTTGTTGTGGACCAGCAGGAACGCGGTGTGAATCTGGCTGATCACCTCGTTCTCGTCGTTGCGCGGCTCCACCAAGATCGCCGACCCGTCGGCGTTGCGGGGCAGGTCGACCACCCCGTTGGGGTTGGGGTTTTGCACCTTGAAGTGCTTACCGTCGGCCTCGTAGAGCTGCGGGGACACGCTCGGGCCGCCCCCGTAGACCGAGTCCAAATCGAAGCGGAACGTGCGCCCGTTGGGCAGCGTGGTCGGGTCCACCGGCGCCGTCGGGGACGGGCTGGAATCCGACGTGAGGTCATGGTCGATGAACTGCCCGAAGTACGTGTAGATCGACGTCATCTCGGGGTCTTGGTTGTTCTCGCTGTCCGCGTTCGGGTCGAGCTGGGTCTGCGCGAGATCCGCGAGATCCTGCACGGACGGCGAGGTGAAGCCCTGCAAGCCCGGGAAGATGAACCCGAAGTGCGACTGCCGGGCCTGGCCCTCCTGTCCGGGCACGTGCCGGGCCGGGGCGGCGTCGGCCGGGGTGGCGACGCTCAACCCGACTGCGGCTAGCACGGCGGCGGACAGGGCTACTAGACGGTGGCGGCGCCTCATCGGGGCCCCCTCCTCAAGGTTGGGCGGCGCATGCTTCGGGCGGTGGTGCGCGTGGCCGTGGGGGAGCCGCGGGGGCCCAGCGTGCGCCCGGGGCGCGACACGCCGAAGCGCGACACGCCGTGACACGCCGAGCGCGGGACACGCCGTACGAATGCGACACCCCGATGCGCGGTTCCGGCGGCCGGAAGGCGGATTGCGCGCTTCGTCGGGGTGCGTACGGTGGGCCGGGTGTCCGCCCCCACAGCGATACCGCGCTAGGCCGTGGGGGGGTTCACGGGATTCGCCAGCCCTGAGTTGACGCTCCCCCCGACCCAACCGACCGGGCCCACCCTCATCGTCGAGGGTGGGCCCGGTGTCTGCGGGGTGGCGCGCGCTTGCGGCCCCGGGGTCATCACGACCCGTCCACCTCTGATACGTCGTTGATCTCCCAGTCCTTGCCGACGTTGACGGCCCGGCTGATGACGTCCGGCCCGAACGCCGTGATCGTGTTCGCCACGACCGGGTACCGCGGCAGCAGCTTGTCCGCGGTCTCTCGGGCGGTGTCCTCGTTGTCGGCGGCGACTCGGAGGGTGACATACACGTGGCCGATGAACTCGACATCCCAGACCGGCATCACGCCTCCGCTCGCTCGGGGACGCGCAGCTCATACCAGAGGTTGCCGTGCACGGTGATCTTCCAGTGGTCGCCCATGCGCGCCAGCTTATACGCGCCCGGCGCGCATGGCCGTGGCGGGGGTTCAGGCCGCCGGGTGCCGCCCCGACACATCCTCGCCGCCGCCGTACAACGAACCCGCCCGCAGCAGGTCCAGCGCATCACCGACGATGCCCTTCGCCTCCCAGGCAGGCATCGCCGCATTCGAGGGGATGAAAAGCACCGTGCCCCCGTCCGAGGCATTGCGGGTGGCCGCCAGCACCACCCAGCTCACAACGACCTCGCCGGGGTCCACGAGCGCTCCGGCCGCGCGCCGGACATGTTCGTCCAGGGCGGCGGCCGGGTGGGGGTGACGCCCGTCCATGGTCGAGAGTGTGGCAGCTCCCCCCGACGCCCGCGCGCATCAATCGTGCTTGACCCGGTCGTTATCTCGCAGGATCAGCCAGGTCCGGCGCGGCACCGGCACCCGGTAGCACGGCGGGCCCCGATACCCGTCCGCGCGCGCATCCCCGAACTCCTCCAGCCGGGCGCACAGCCGCGCCGCCCGCTCCGCCCCCAGGATCAGATCCAGCGATGCCCGGAACGCCACGAACGCGGGCGGGAACCCGGCCGCGGAGCCGCCGCGGCGCCGGGTGGTGCCCGCGTAGCAGACCAGCAGCCGGTACCGGTTGCGGATCACCAGCGACCGGCCGCCCGGGGACAGCGTCCACGGCGACGCGATGCAACCGAACGGCTTGTCGGGCGTGACATGCAGGGAGCACAACCCACGCCCGTCTTTGAAAGTGCAGCAGCCATCGGTGACCAGCAGGTTGCGCCGCACCAGCCCGCCGCGGGCCTCGATCGCCGCCCGCTCGCTGGGATGAATCGTGATCATGGTGCCGCCCGGCCGGGACGGCGCATCGCAGCAGCGGCTATGACAGGTGTCGCGGATGTAGGCGGGGTCGCAGCCGTGGAACCGCTGCCACGCCGTGCGCGGATTCACCGCCACCACCACATCCGGGCCGCTCACATCCGCACCCGCACCATCTGCGCCGGGGCGCACGCATCCACCAACTCGAGAATCCCGCCGGGCACGCACTCGTCGATGGCCTCAATGACGTCCTCGTCGTGGCCGCAGCACCAGCACCGCATCACCGGCTCGGCCCACTTGACCTCGCATGCGGCGCAGTACCAGACGAGCAGTTGGCGGCGCACGAAGGTCACGGCAGCTTGCCGCAGTGCGGGCACGGCATTGCCCGCGCCGCCCCTTGGTGCAGCGAGTCGATGACCATGGTCTTGGTGAGTTCCATCGCCTCCGCGGAGGAGAAGCCGCCCTCGATGAAGCCGATGTAGAGCTCGTGGAGCTGTGCCATGCCCATGCTCATGCTGGTGAACGGGTCGGCGGGTGGTGGTTGGGACACGTGACTCCTGGTGTGGTGGGTTACTTACTGGGCTTGGGGCCGGGCTTCTTTCCCCGGCCCTTCTTGCGGCCGTCCTTCGGGGTGCCCTTGGAGGGCTTGCCGCCCCGCTCGTCGTCCTTGAGGTGGTGCGGCTTGTCCGGGACGGTGGCCGGGCTCGGCTTGCCGCCCCGCCCGGCCCAGGCCTGCATCGGGTGCGGCGGGACGTCGCCCAGGGTGATCGGCGTGTCGGGGGCGCGGGCCTCGGGGTCACCCGCTGGCATCCACTGGAACATGCCCTGCGCGTCGGTGTCGGTCACGATGCCGCCTCCTTCGGTTCCTCCCGGGTCAGGATGTCGCGGGCCAGGCGGCGCATCAGCTCCGACCCGCCGTAGCGCCACCCCATCTCGGCCCAGGCGTTCAGCTCCCGCGCCAGCACCTGCCCGGCCGGGCCCGGATACACCCGCCGGGCCCGCGCGGCGGCGTTGCGCATCAGCAGCACGAGATCCAGCTCCGGGCCCGGCTGCGGGCCCTTGGAGACATGGACCGCGAAGCTCATCCGTAGCTGTCCAGGTAGGTGGTGGCGGCGTCCGCGGCGGCGGTCAGCACCGGCCCATCATCGGCGGGGTGCGCGAGCTGCCGGGGCTCGTCGGTGCTCCAGAACCGCCCGTACGGGTCACCCTGGTTGAGCATGTCGGCCAGGGTGACCCCGGGCTGCACCGTCGGGTCCGGGCTCCAGCCCCGCCGCAGCGCGGAGCCGATGACGTCGGCCTGGTCCAGGGGGGCGGACACCGCGTCACCATAAGTGCGCGGCGACCCCCCTCCTGATACACGACACGCCGAACGAGTTCACGCCCTCCACCCGGCGCCGACGATGAACGGGCGCAGCGCGGCGAGCGCCGCGCAGGTGGCGTGCTCGCACATGTCCTCGGGGCAGGCGTACTCCCAGGGCGCCCCCGTCTCGCCGAGCGCCTTGGACACCTCCCGCACCAGCTCGACCGGGATGTCGTCGGTGACCGGCACGCCCCACTGCGGCATCGGGGCGCGCACCAGCAGCCGCACCCGCTCCACGTTGTAGGTCACCCGGTCGAGGTCGTCACCAGCCCAGGACAGGGCCGCGCTGATCTCGTCGTCGGTCTGCCCGCCGAGCGCGTCCCGCACGGCGTCGCGGGCCCGGGTGGCGTGCACGAGCAGCCCCACCACGACGGCCTGCGCGGTGTCGAGGCGCTCAGCCGCGCTGCTGGGCATGCTCATTCGGGGTTCCCCCGTTCGGCAGGTACCGGGTCCGCGTGGGTGACGTCGGGTGGCGGGGTGAGGGCCCGCCGCCACGCCGCCTCCAACTCGGCGTAGCTGGGCCACCCGCACTCGGAGCCGAAGCTGCCGAATCCGTGGCGCACCGCCCCGGCGATCGAGACGATGTCCAGGTCGCGAAGCCCGGTGTCGAAGTAGCCGAACACCTGCCCCAGCACGCACCGGGACGCCGAGTGCATCGCCAGCAGGTCCAGGTCGATATCCGCGCGCCAGTCCCGCTCGGCCTCAAAGTAAGCGTCGAGCACGATCACGCCGAACGCGACCGCCTCATCCGCGGTGAGTGGCTTCTCTTTCATGGGGGGGCTCCTTCTCCTGTGGTGGGTCATGGCCTAATGCCGAGTGTTGCGGAGGCGGTGGTCCAGTCACGCGCAAATGCGGCCTGCGCCGCGCCCAGCGGCACGGTCGAGCGCGGTTTGCACACCGCGGCCAACACGCGCGCCTCGACACGGTCTTTCGTGTTGCGGATCCCTCCCCCCGGAATGTCGGATCGTGCCAGCCAGATGTTGGTGGCGTCATTCGAGCCGCCCAACACGCCCGGCACCAGTTGATCGGCCTGCACGGCGGTGGAGGCGGAGCCCGGAATGCCGTACGCGCGCATTCCGCTCACGCGGAACTGGATGTCCGGGGGTGGCCGGTGCGCGGTGGCGAAGCCGTGCGCGCACACCTCGGTCGGGTCGGTGGCGCCCACCGAGCCGGGGGTGCAGATCGGGTCCGGGCGCGGGCCGCGGGCCTGGCAGCTCCCCGGCGGCCCGTAGCGGCCGGTGAACCGCGGCGGGTCGGTGTAGGGCACCAGCAGCACCCCGGCCGGGGTGAAGCCGAGCGGGCCGCCCGCGGCGGGCGCGGGCAGCAGCGCCACCGCGGACGGGTCGGTGGCGCTGCCGCAGGCGGCGCACAGGATCAGGGCGAGACCGAGGAGGAGCCCCCTCACTCGTCGACCCGCTCGAACTCGACCATCCACGCGGTCATCGGCCGGTCCGGCTTCCCGTCCCCGCGGGTGCCGTGCGCGAGCCGGTAGGTGGCGAACGCCTCCGCGGGCTCGAACCGGCGGGCCCGCGCCCGGTCCGGGGTGGTGACCAGGTGGGCGCTCATCTCCTCCCCGTTGGGTCCGCGGCCCGGCCGGGTCGGGTCGTACTCCACCACCCACTGCCCGTCGATCGGCGTCGGGATACCGCTGACGGTGACCAGCAGTTGGATGATCACAGCGCTCATCGGGACAGCCTCTCCAGCTTGTCGGTGACGACCAGCGGGGTGCCCGCCGGTCCACGAATGTGCGCGCCGATGGTCCGCTTCTCGGGGTGCAGCAACCCGTCCTCCCCCTTGCACCAGTAGGTGCGGCGGTGCTGCTTGACGGGCACCCGGTGATCCAACGGGGTGCCGGTGCCGGGGTGCCGGACGGGTTCGGCCGGGCGCCGCAGCGTGATCACGGTGATGTCGCCCTGCATGTGCTGGCGCCGCGCCCACCGCCCGGTACCCCGGTCCGGGTAGGCGATCTCCTGATCGGTGGCGCCGCGCACGTGCACGGTCTCGGTGAGCAGCTGCCACACCGCGACGTGCATGCGGCGCGGGTTGGACACCGTCCCGATGACGGGCGGGTCCGCCCCGTACTTGTCCTCCAGTTGCTGGCGCTCCTGCGGGTAGGTCGGGCGGTCCACATCCCCCAGGCGTTGATCATGGTGCAGGAAGATGGAGTGCACCGGCCACCACCGGCCCAACACCGACGCCTTGTCCGGGTACTCGCGCAGCGTGATCCGGGAGACCTCGTCCGGTTCGCGGCGCACGTCGTTCCAGGTGGTGCACAGCCAACCGCCGCGCCGGACCCCGGTCCGGGGGTCGCGGCTGAGCGCGCGCCCCCAGGTGAGGGCGTGGCAGAGCTGGATGCGGCCGCGGATCTCCGGGACCGTGAGCGGGGTCTCGAACAGCACGAACCCGGACGGGTGCGGTGGCTCCACATCGGTCGGGCAGTGCAGCAGTGGCGGCAGCCGCTCGGTGTCCTGGATGCGGTACGCGACCGCCGCCGTCATGTGCGCCGTGATCAGGTAGGCGCGGCCGAAGCGGACGTGCGCCATGCACAGTTGGCTGACGTGGTCCCGCTCGTCGGCGGAGACCACGTCCTGCTCCACGGCGGTGGCTTGGAGCTGGACCCCGGCGGGCCCGGCCAGCTCGTCCAGCAACGACGCCTGGAGGCGCAGCACCTCCGCGGGCCTCATGACCGGCCCCCCTCGACAAGCCGCACCGGCAGGCCGGGGTACCACCGCATGGCCCGCAGGTCGCCGCGGGCCAGCCCGGTCAGGCACCAGCAGACGGGCTCATGGCAGCCCAACCCGTCGTCGTCGATCACCTGCATCATCAGGCGAGAGAGGCCGTGCTCGGCGTCGGGCAGCGGGTCGCCCGGCTTCCAGGCGTCCGTCATGACGGGCCCCCGCTCTGTGCGTCGTGGATCAGCTCGGCGTCCGCGACCCGCACCACGACCCGCCCGCGCCAGTGCGACGGGGTGCCGTAGACCGCGCGGAGCGCCATCTCGGCGTCGTGCTTGGTGCGCCACACCTGCGGGCCGGGATGGGCGAGCCCGCCGTAGGTGGTGCCCCAGCCCTGATCCGGGCCGAACCACCAGGAGGTGAGCGCCCGCCCGGACGGGGCGACGTAGGTGTGCGCGACCACCCAGCCCTTGGCGCCCCGGTAGTAGGCCACCCCGCCGTACCGCGACGGCTTGGTCATGACGTCCACCGCCGGGCGCGCTGCTCGGCCGCGATGACCTCGGACAGGTCGTCGACGGCGTCGGCGAGGTCGCTCAGCTCGCCGTCGAGCATGTCCCGCAGGATCGCCCGCGCGGCGGGCTTGTCGTCGGACATCACGGCGAGCAGCGCGTTGGTCTCCACGAACTGGGTCATGACCCGCCCCCGTGGGTGCGGATGCTGTCGATCGACACCCAGGATGTGACCACGATGCGCACGTAGTACATCCCGTCCAGGTTCGGGCCGCGGACGATCTCCACGGTCTGCCCGGAGACCGGGCCCAAGTCCTCGTCGTACTTGATCTGCACCCGATCCCCCGGGCGGTAGGCAGGCTCAGACATCACGCGCCTCCTCGGGGAGGGCGAAGAACGCGGACGGGCGGGCCCGCCGCACCTCCGCCACACCGTGCCGCTCCCGGGCCCGCGCCAGCTCCCGCGGGTGGATGTACGCCACCCGGATACCGGCGTAGCCGGTGGTCTCGACGACCCCGGCCGCCCACACCCGCGCCGACAGGCTGAACAGCACCTCGGTACCGCGGGCCGGGTTCTCCAGCCGCTCGGTGGTCGCCGAGCGCGGCGCGCCCTGGTGGCTGTAGGCGTCGCAGAGCCGGGCGAGCCGCCCCCGGTCGGCGAGCTGGGTGGTGATGGTCGGCGGGGTGTAGTCGCCGCGGCGGGAGGCCGGGACGACGGGGATGAGGGTTGGGTTGGGCGGCGGCGTGCAGAGGTGGCAGTAGTAGACGGGTCCGATGTGCCACACCCCGTCCGGGGTGTGGTGCTCGCTGGTGCGTGGGGCGGTCATCGGACGGTCCAGCCGTTGTCGTAGTCGTGCAGGTTCATCGGGAACCGGTAGCCGCGCCGCTGCCCGCCCATCTGGTGCATCAGGGCGTAGCGGACCGGGACGCCGGTCTCGTCCTTCACCTCGGAGATGTTGATGATGCGAAGCCACTCGGGGCGGCCCTCGTTGGTGCGGAGCACGTCGCCGGGCTCCAGCTCGGCCAGCCGCTTGATTGTCATGACGGGTCCTTCTGCGTGGTGGGTTGTGGATCAGGCGTGCACGTTGCGGTGGATCTTGCAGGTGGCGCAGCGGCGGCCGGGCCCGGTGAAGCCGGTGCAGGCGGGCAGCTCGGGGGCGGCGGCGCGCTCGACGAGCGCGGGGTCGATGTAGACCGTGTCTCCGCCGGTGGCGGTGATCGCTACCCGCAGGTAGGCGCGGCGGAAGCGGCGGCCGTGGCCGTAGCCGAACTCGGCGATGCGCTCGAAGGTGCCGCGGTGCTCGCCGTCGTCGGCGAGGTAGGTCAGGTCCGCCCCCCGCGCGATGCCGGGCAGCCCGGCTTCGGCGGTGAGGTGGATGCGGCGCTCGGTGGCGGCCTCGGCGGCGGCGGCGAGGTCGAGTTCGACCAGGGCGGCGATGCGGCTGCGGCGGTCGGTGCCGTCGATTGTCCAGCGGGCGGAAGTCATACTCCCAGTATGCGCGCCCGGCGCGCGTGGTGCAAGCCGGTTAGGCGTCGGGGTCCTTGCGGTGCCGCCGCTTGATCTTCCGCTGGACGTGCTCCTCCAGAGCGGCCCGCTCCTCCAGCTCGGCCTCCGCATCCGCCTTCGCGATCGCATCCGCGCGGCGCTGCTCGACCTGCTCCAGCCACACCCCCTTGGCGTCCCGCTGGCGGCCCCCGGTCTCCAGTAGCACCCCGCCGCCGTACTGCACCGACCGGGAGAGCACTTCCTTGGTCCGCCAGTCGAGCACCTCGTAGCGCCAGCGGGTGCAGTCACACCAGTAGTGCACCTCCCGCGCGTCCACCCCCGTGCCCCAGTTGCTGGCGGCCGGGACGACGACCGGATCGTTGAGCAGGAACCCGAGATGCCGCCCGCCCGCGGCGCACAGCAGCGCCCACGGCGTCATGTCCTCGTAGCTCTTGACCCGCACCGTGGGCGTGTGCGCGAGGATCGCCTGCCCGCGCTGCTCGATGGCGGTGACGGGGCGGGCTGATCCGGCGGGCTTGTTCGCTCCGGTCAACGAAGCACCCTCTCTTGTGGTTGGGACGGGCCCGCCCCGGCGTAAACCGGGTTTACGCGGTGCGGGCCCTGGTGCGGGCGTTGCGGCGCTTGAGGGCGCGGCGCTCGTCCTCGGCCATGCCGCCCCACACACCCGCGTCCTGCCCCGTCTCCAGGGCGAACGTCAGGCACTCGGAGACGACCGGGCAGCGACGGCAGACCGTCTTCGCCTCGGCGATCTGCTCCAGCGCCGGGCCGGACGTGCCGACCGGGAAGAAGAGCTCCGGGTCCTCATCGCGGCAGAGCGCGCGGTGACGCCAGTCCATGATGGGCCTCCCTTGGTGGGCGGGGTTAGCGGTTTACGTGGTGGGAGTGCCAACGGTACGCGCCCGGCGCGCATAGCGCCAGGGTTTAGTCCTGGTGGTGTCGGCCGCGGTGCCGCCCCCCCGCCGTCGAGGTCGGATCCGACGACGCGGCCTCGGGCACCGCGGCATCGGGCGAGGTGAGTGTGGACTCGCCCGGGTCCGTCGTCGCGTCAGTTGTCGGCGTGTCCTCGGTGGACGTCGGGTCCGAGGTCGGCGCGGATGTCGGTACTGACGTCGGGGCTGACGTCAGTACCGACGACTGCGGCATCGACGACGGCGTCGGGAGCACCGCGGCCAACGGCGGCGCCACCACCACGGGCAGCGGGCGCACCCGCGGTGGCGTCGGAACCGCGCCCCCGTCACGCGGCACCGACGGCACCCCCCGCGCGGGCGCAGCACCGGTTGCGGCCGGGCGCGACCTCCGCGCGATCATCGTCCCCGGCGGCGGAATGGCGGCGGGCCGCGCCGGAGACACGGCAACCGTAGTCGCGGTGATCGGCGCCGCCGTCGCCGGATAGCCGTGCAGCCCCCGCCGCAACGGCTCGAACATCGGCAGCGGCCCGACCACCGCCGATACCACCACGCCCAGGATCAGCACCAGCCCCGCGACGGCCGCGAGCGAAACCCGGATCAAGTCCCGGGGCAGCCCCAACGGCCCCTCCAACGTGTCCATGCCCGCGCCCCCCGCCGCCCCGCTGTGTTCATCGTCGCCGCGGGCGCACGCGCTACCTACCGGGCTAAGGGGCTACCCTGCACGGTCATGGCCGCCGTCATCGAAGTCACCGCCGCCGCGTACGTCGTGGCCGCGCTCGACGCGCTCGGAGACGCCGACCGGTACGGCGACGACACCTGCGCCCATCTGCGGGCCGCGCTCGCCCAGGACCCGATCGAGCCGGGCACCCTCGCCCGCGCCGCCCGCGTCGTCGACATCACGATCGCCAGCGCGCAACGCGCCAAGGCCCTGATCCGGGACGCGCAGCGGGAGGCCTGTTAGGTGACGTCGGTCACATTGTCCGGAATCCGGGTGGTTCCCGGGCCTTAGGAATGTGTGGCCTAGACGCGCCGCCACCACGGGATCCCCGCAGCCCGGTCGGCCTGCTCCGCCCGGCGCAGCCCGGCACGCTGCTGACGCCGCCACTTGCCGCCCTCACCCCGCGCCTCCGCGGCCCGCTCCTGGGCGCGCAGCGCCCGGTTCTCCGCGGCTGTCGCGTACCGCACCCGCCCCTTGGTCATCGCTGCCTCCGCTGTTCGCGCTTGCGTTTGCGTCCGGCGGCCAGCATCCGGCGGGCCTGCGCGGCCGGAACGTGGTTGTCAGGGCAGCCGCACGAGCGGCGCGTCTTGGTGGAGTCGTAGCCGCAGACCGGGCACTTGCCCCACAGCGTCATGGCGTCCACCCGTCCGTCAGGTGGGTCTCGAAGCGCAGCTTGAGCCCGGCCCCCAGGCGCACCACCACCGACGCCTCCAGCGGGCGCAGCCGTGCCGCCGTCACCATCTGGTGCGGGATCCGGTAGCCGGTGAAGATCCGCAGGATGTCCCATACCGGGCCCGGCGTGGACAGCTCCAGCGCGTCCCGCTCGGCGACGGACGCTGTGCGGGTCGCCGCCTCCTCGATCACATCGGCGATGCGGTAGCCGATCGAGCGCAGCTCGCCCACGGTGCCGCACGGCCACGGCTGCATCGTCGGGTCCTCCACCGGGGTGCCGCGCACCAGGTCGTACGGCATCACCGAACGCTGCAACTGCTTGGGCACCCCATCCACCAGCTTGACCATGTCCCGGATGAGCACGAGCGCGCCCTCCGGCAGGTCCAGCCGGGCCGCGTCCACCGCGTCCGCCTCCGCGACGGTGTAGACGGCGCGCACCCGGTACTGCCGCGCCCAGTCGGTGACGCCGTGCTCCTCGGCGAACGCCGACCACAGCGGCGGCGGCGTCCCCTCCGGTAGCCGGTCCAGGAGATCCTGCGCTCGCTGGTAGCGGGCCGTAGACAGGTGCACCACCTCCACCGGGGGCGCCACCTTGGTCGCGTACCCGGCCGCCTTCACCACCAGCCCTTCGTGCACCAGCTCGGCGAGCGCCGCGGTCACCACGTTCTTGCTCAGCCCGGCCTGCTCGGCGAGATCCGCCTCGGACGGCAACGCCTCATCCGGGCGCAGCTCCCCCGCCCCGATCGCCTCACGAATGATCATGGCGAGCTGTCGGTACAGCGCCGGACGCTCCGGATGCCGGGAGATCGAGCGCTCATCGAGATGCAGCGGCATGCACGGATCGTAGCCCTGCACCCCTAACGGGTTACCGGGCTAGGCCCATAGGCCTGTACCCTCCGACAGCATGACCGCGACCGCCCCCCTGCTGGCGCTCGCCCTTGCGGGGGAGGCCGCCCCGTGTGCGCCCCGACGCGCCGCCTCCCCCGCGCCCCGTCCGTCTGCTCCCACCACACCGACGGCGTGCCCGGCCCCGACCGGCGCGCCGCCGGGCCCGTGACGGGAGCCGGTGGTGAGCCGCCGCCGCCACTCCCCGGGGGCCGACCTCGGGGTCGGGCTGGCGCTGTTGCTGGGCGGGATCGGGTTCCTGTTGGTGGGGCTGTTTAACGGGTGGGGTCCGGCGTGGCACTTCGTGGGTGGGGTGGCGGCGATGACCGGGGCCGGGCGGTCGTATCGGGCGGGTCGGCGGGTGCAGGAGCGGCGGCGGCGGAGCGGGCCCAAGCCGGTGCCGCGCAGCCATCGGTGGTCGGAGGCGTTGCCGTGGGCGTCGGAAATGTATGGGACCCCCCGGACGAGGCGGACCGGGCAGGGCGGGTCGTCGTCGGGTCCGCCGTGTAGCGCGGCGTGCCGTGCCTCGACCGCGCCGCGGTCGTCGTGTAAGTGCTCATGCGGGGGGGCGACGCACGGCACCGCGGCGCGGAACGGGGGGACGCGCACCAACGGCTCGGGGAACGGGTCGGGGACGCGCACCAAGCGGAAGCCGCCGCCGTGATCGCCGTGCTGATCGTGCTCGTGCTGCGGTTCGTGTCCGGCCGCGAGCTCGACGGGCATCGCCGCACCAACTCCACCTGGCGGTTGCCCGCGGGCGGGCCGCAGGCGGTGCTGGTCCGCGGCGGGCGGACGTCGTGGTGGGTGCATCAGTCGCTGCGCTACCGGGCCGGGGTCCGGCTCGGCGTCACGTCGGTGGTGTTCGGGTTCGGGTGGGGCATGCTGCACGACCCCGCGGCGACCACGCTGATCTCCCAGGTGGCGGTCGGGGTGGCGGTGATGGCCGGGCTGCGGACGCTGGCCTACCGGGTTGCGGAACGGGCGCAGCATCGGCGGCTGGCGCGGCTGCACCGCGCGCTGGCCCCGCAGGTCGGGTGGCCGGTCGCCGGGCGCCGCCCGGGGTCGTGGCTGAAGGTGCCGTGGGACTTCCTCGACGACCCGGACGCGCAGATCACCGTGAAGCTGCCCGCCGGGTACATCCACGCCGGGAAGAAGGCGGAGGAGGTGGAGCGAACCGTCGCCGCCGTGTTGGGGCTGCCCGACCCGGAGTTCGCCGATGACTACGAGCGCCGCTCCCCGCTGCTCATCGTCGGGCGGGCGTCGCCGCCGCCGCTGCTGCTGCCCTTGAGCGAGGTAGGTGGGTTGCTGGGGGAGACCGCCGACGGGGTGCCGCTGCTCGGGGTGGCCGCCCGGGATGAGCCGGTGACGGTGAACCTCGACTCGGAGTCCCCGCATGTGGCGATCTCCGCGGGCACCGGGGGCGGTAAGTCGGTGCTGATGATGAGCATGGCGGCGCAGGAGTTGCGCCGCGGCGCCCATCTGCTGATCTTCGACATCAAGCGGACGAGCCATTTGTGGGCGGCCGGGTTGCCCGGAGTCTTGTACTGCCGCACCCCGGAGCAGATCCACAACGCGTTGATGGCGTTGAGCGATGAGGTGGATCGCCGGTACGCGCTGATCGAGGCGGCGGCGGACCTGTCGGGCACGGTGGATCCGTTGATCGTGGGGCCGCGGTTGTTGATCCTCGGCGAGGAGCTGAACGCGACCATGCAGGCGCTGCACTCCTACTGGATGCAGATCCGGCCGAAGGGGGCGCCGGGGCAGTCCCCGGCGTTGCTGGCGTGGGGGAAGTTGCTCTACATGGGCCGGGCCGGGCGGATGCACGTGCTCGGGGTGGCGCAGCGGTTGTCGGCGCGGGCCGGGGGCGGTGGGGACGCGCGCGAGAACTTCGGCACCCGGATTCTGGCGCGGGCGACGGCGTCGTCGTGGCGGATGCTGGCCCCGGAGATCCTGCCGCCGCCGCCGCCGTCGCAGATCCCGGGTCGGTTGCATGTGGTGGCGTCCGGGGCGGCGACGGAGACGCAGGCGATCCTGTGGACCCCGGCGGAGGCGCGGGCGTGGGCGTGCCCGGTCTGGTCGGAGGATGGGACCGAACCTAGGACGGAACCGGGGACAACGACCCGGGACAGCGCGCGTGAGCAGGCGATTCTCTACGGTGTCCCGACCCGGCTGGCGTTGCCCGCCGCGGCGGTCCTGGTGACGTTGCGGGAGGCGGCCCGCGATGGCGGGTTGTCGCACTCGTTCACCGTGGAGGCGTTGCGGAAGCGCGCCCAGCGGGATCCGGGGTTCCCGCCGAAGCGCGGCACCCGGTGGGGGCGCGGCGGCGCCTCAAACGTCTACGACGTGGCGGAGCTGCGGGCGTGGGCGGCGGCGCTGTGAACGGCTCCCAAGTGTTGCTGCTGTCGCTGTTGGGCGCCGGGCTGTATGTGGGGGCGCGCGGCACGTGGAAGCGGCGGCGGAAGCGGCGGAGCCGGTTCGTGTTGGGCCGGTGGCTGCGGCGCGGGCCGGGCACCTGCTACCGGTTCCGGGTGCGGCATCCCCGCTCCGGGCGGGTGGTGAACGGCTACGTGGGACAGACCCGCCGCCCGGTGCAGGTCCGCATCGACGAGCACCTGCTCGGTACCGCGACCGCGGCCCCGAAGGTGTGGGCGGACACGGTCGTGTCCTGGGACGTGCTGTGGACCGGCACATGCACCCAAGGCGGGCTGAACTGGCGCGAACGCTGGTACATCGTGTCGCGGCGCCCGCTCTACAACGTGCAGTGGAACACCGCGAACCGGCGGCGGATTCTGCCGTCGCGGGCGGCGCGGCAGCGGATCCGGCGGTCCCAGACGGGCCGGAACGGGTGGCGGTGGGTGCCGTGACGGTGTCGCTGGTGAAGGGCGACGGCGCTGAGGTCAAGGAGCCGCTGCGGGCGCGGGCGGCGGCGGCGGTCGAGGACTGGGTCAACGCGATCCCGTGCATCGGTGACCTGTTCCCGGTGCAGTTCTGGTTGATCTGCGGGCCGCCGCTGCTGGTGCTGATCTTCACGTTGTGGACGCGGCCGTGATGCGCGCCGAGTGTGTCGCCCAATCGGTGGTACTGCCGTGCGCGCCAGGCGCGCATACTTGGGTCATGGCCGCAACCAGCACCCCGGACCCCAGCCCCACCCGCGAGGGCGTGACCGTGGTCCCCGGCGTCCACGTCGGCCGCGACGACATCGTCACGCTGCCCCCCCGCGGCGGCAGGCTGCGGAGCTGGCGCCGCTACGACCTCGCCTACAACCGGGATCAGATGGTCATCTGGTCGGCCACGCCGCGCGGCATCGCCCGCAGCACCGTCGCCGGGCCCGAGCAGGCCGCCGTCTACATCCGCTCCACCGTGCACGACGACGAGCGCTACCACCGCGGCCCCACCGCGCTCGCCGTGTTCTGGCTGGCCGACGACCCCACCGAGCGCTACGGCCACGGCTCCCGCGAAGAGGTCGCGCTGATCACCGGGATGTCCGAGATCGTCAAGGGTCTCGTCGCCCGCCCCACCGCCATCCCCGAGGAGCTGTGATGAGCACCCCCACCTACGAGCTGGTCATGCTCGGCGAGCCCGAGCCCTGCGAGCGCTGCGGCGCCCTCGTGCAGGCCCACCGCCGCGTCATCGACGGCGCCATGCGCGTCTCGGACATGCGCGCCATCGACGGGGTGCTGCGCGTCATGCCCGGCGGGCACACCCCCGACTGGTGCACCGACATCCGCGACGGGCGGATCCGGCGATGAGCCATCACTGCCACGTCCCGGCCCGGACGAAGAAGAACCCGTGGGTCTGCCCGGTCTGCCGCTCACCGTGGACGATCACGCCGCGGGCCACGGCCGCGAAGTCCCGCCGCGAGAACATCCGCGTCAACGGCCACCAGCCGTGGTTCTTCGGGCGGCCGTGATGCCGCTGCCGATCCTGGTCCTGATCTTCTTCGGGCCCGCCGTGTACTTCCTCGCGACCTTCCCGCTGCCGGTCGCGGTCGTGCTCTCCGTGGTCTGCGCCCTGTTCACCCACCGGCTGCTGACCAGCGTGCTCGGCCCCTGGCACTGAGGAGAGATCCGATGAAGAACGTCGCCATTCGCTACCTGCGCCCCGCCGAGTTCTGGGCCTGCTTTGCCGGTCTATGGCTGGTGTTGCTGGTCGCCATGGCCCAGCTCGACGGGCTGCCCCGGGTAGTGGTCTGCGGCGGCCTCACCGTCGGCTGGCTGTGCCTGATGGTCGAGCGCTTCCGCAACTGGCAGGCGCACCGCCGCCGCTGAACCTGACCACCCCGGCCCCCACCACATCAGGGCCCCGAGCAGCACCACCCCACCACAGAGAAGGAGCCCGCCATGGGCGACAGCATCGAGCGCAAGGCCGAACGGATCCGGATGGAGAACAAGGCGAAGGCGGCGAACACGACCGGCAAGAAGGTCGCCGCGGTCGTGCGGGTCGTCGCGAAGAAGACGACCGGCAAGTGATCAAAGGGAGGTGGTAGCACCCTGACGGACGGTGACGGCCCCGCCCCCGGCGCCCCCACAGCGCCCACGGGTCGCGGGGCCGTCGCCGCGCCAGCACGGTAACCGGCCCCGAGGCTGCCTCGGGGCCGGACGCGCGGGTGTATCCGCGGGATCAGACGGCCAGCCGCGCCGCCCGCAGGTAGGCCTGCCGGGCGGCGTCGGCGCGCTTGGCGGCGGCGGTCATCTGCTTGCGCTCGCGCTCGTCGGTGATGATGTTGTTGCAGTGCTGCCACATGGCGGCCCGGTCGCGCAGCACGATGGCCTGCCCGCCGAAGGCGCCGAGGGCGTCGCAGACGATCCAGGCACCGTCGGCGCATTCGTGGCGGGTGAAGCGGTCATCGTCCATACCGTCCACGTTGCGCGCCCGGCGCGCACCCTGCAAGGGCTGGTGCTACTCCTCGTCGGCCACGTAGCCCTCGTCGCGCATCCACGCATGCAGCCGGGCCAGTCCCGCCTCGACGTCGTACGGGGCGCACTCCGGGCGTCCACACCCCGGCGTCGGGCCCCCCGGGGTGTAGGGCTGGCACTCCGGGCGCCCGCACGGCGGGGTCACGTAGGGCGGCTCCCAGGTCAGCCGCAGGTGGCATACCGGGCACGCCGTGTCCGGGCGTGGGCCGCGCACGGCCGCGCAGCGCGCGCACCACACCTGCGCGGCCTCGCGGGCGGCGTCGTCGGCGAACGGCGCGGTCACCTCGTAGCCGATCAGGCCGCCGCGGTCGCGGACGATCCGCACCTGCTCGGCCGGGATCGGGGTCAGGTCGACGATCTTCCCGGCGGCGTCCCGGTGGATCTCGAAGAACTCGCTCACGGCTCGATGCCCGTCGTCCCGGCGAAGCTCGGCCACTGCTCCTCCTCGTCGTCGTCCGCGGCGATGTCGCCGCGTAGCAGCCACTCCTCGAACACGACGGCGCGGTCGAGCACCCCGGAGTGCGTGGTCCCGCGCGCGGATAGGGAACGGGCGGCGGCGTCGAGCGCGGCGATCCGCGCGTGCAGGAGGTCGCGGTCCATCACTGCCCCCGGCGC